>ERZ773229.27-NODE-27-length-175862-cov-18.970741_pt1 | contig 175862 bp, 205 predicted proteins | sample MGYA00580992_ERZ773229 | MGnify/ENA primary metagenome ERZ773229 (study PRJEB29015, sample SAMEA2737795) | human gut metagenome | biome: human gut; feature: human-associated habitat; material: faeces | place: China | collected 2012 ... | reverse complement strand
GAAGCAGGAACTAAATACAATAATATTTCTGGTGTAGATTTAGAAGAATCTGATTTAACTTCGACATATGATTATGCATTTAAGCCTACTATTAATGGCTTAACAAAATTGGATATGGATTTAAAGAGTCCTGAAAGACTATTTAAAGTTGCATTTTTAATGGCTCATGGAGATGAAGTACTTCAAAATCTTCATACTGTTTACAGACAAGCTCTGGCAGAAAAAGATAAAGAAATAAAAGCGTTAAAAAGTAATCCATCCAACCCTAAGGGAAGTAATAACAATTCTAAATCTACAGTAGCAACACAAAAAATTACGGGTGCTTCATATACAGACGATTTAGATTTGTTATTAAAGTTAAAAAATTAATATAAAAATAAGTTAAACTTTAAAATTCATTTAAATGTTTGTAGCTGAATACCTCAGTAATAGAGCTAATATGTCTGGTTCAAGGACATATCATGACTTTTCACAATTTTTAGGACAGGCAAAACACAGAGTTGGTCTAGCTGCGTCCTTATGTAAGAATCACACTATTTCTACATTAGTAGATAAATTAGGTAACTTGGTATACCAAGACATTCCAAAGAAAGGAACTAAAAGTATTAATGCATTTTGCATTGAGTGGGATGTAAATGTAAACTTTATCAAGAGAGTTGCATTTGCTGGAGAACCTGTCGGAGATGGTGTTGGAAATACCGAGATTATTATACCACTAGAAGAAAGATATTATGAAAAACATGACATTATCGTAGTTGATGGTTCTCATCAACAACTATATGTTACTAGAAGACCTGTGTGGAGAACTAATAAGTATTTTGAATACACTTGTGTATTAATTGGTAATGATGGTAAACAACATCTAGACAGTTCTGCATGTAAACCAGGTATGACTACACACTGGATTTCAAATGCCCATCCATTTGATTACCACGATCAAGGTTATACAAAATATCAATCCAATATGGAAACTCATAGAAATTATATGACTCTCCATAGAAATGATATTGATGCTTCTCAAGCATATTTAGCTAATGAAGATGTTTTCTTAAAGATTTCCGATACTGAAACTCATGGTAGTGAAAGATTATTTACTATGACTAGTATGGAAAAGACATTACTAGAAAACTTCTTGGCTGTTAAAAATCAACATGACCTATTTGCTAGATCTAATGTTGACATTAATGGTAAACCCACTATCACCGATCCAGAAACAAATAGACCTATTTATATTGGTGATGGTGTTATTCCACAAATCGAAAGATTTGCATACGTAATTACATTCGAAACGATGTTAATCTCTTATTTAAAAGAATCCATGAATTTCATGATTTCTAAATCAGAGAATTTAACTGGTAATGATTATACATTAATTTGTAACTCTTTAATGTGGCAACAAGTTAATGATAATTTAATGAATGAGATTGCTAAATGGAATCCTTCAAATACTTTAATGTATTCTAAAGTTGCTGGCACAAGAAAAAATATTGGTGAGTCAATTGATGGAATCCAAGTTGGTAATACCTTTACTTCTTATAAATATTTAGGTAATACTATTACTTTATTACCTGATAGAGCATTGGATGTTGAATATCCTGACGAAGCATACGGATTTATTTTAGATTTAACTCCAGACTTAGCTAACGGAAAACCTGCTATTGAATCATATACATTCAAAGGTGCTGATATGATTAAAACAGACGTTAAGGGAGTTGGAGGTTTAACTGGTCTTGAAGGAGGTACTGCATCTACTCCAGTTGCAGGATCTAAGATGATTTATTGGGGTTATTCAGGAATTGTTGTTTACGCTCCTTATAGATCTGTAATCTTCAGACAAACTAAAAGAAAATAAAATTGATATAGATAAATCTGTAGAGATAATATAATTATTATTTTTCTCTACAGATTTTTATTTTTAACAAATAAAATGATGATTTATGAACAATGAATTACAAACTGATGAAACAATTCACTTAGTATGCTTTCATGGGCCTGCTCATGCAGGAGCCAAAATTCACCCAATAAAAAATCCTTTAACAGGTGAATATCCAAATTGTGTAAGAAAAGTTTCTTCCTCTGGAGATATTATTTATAATAATGGAGATGATCCATCTACATATTTTGTAAGAGAAACAGAAGGAATAGTAATAAAAAACGGAACTGATTTTGATTTGACTAATGCTATTCAGAAAGCTAAATGGGATGCAATTAAATTTTCAGATTTAATCTTTGATCCTAAAGGAAAAGTAGATGAAAATGGAAATGTTATCGCTGAACCTTCAGAATTGGCACCTCCAACAGCTTTGTTTTTTGTAGAAAGAGTAGCAGATGAGGCTAAGAAAAGAAATAGTAAGGAAAGATTAAAAACTAAAGCAAAGAACTTTATTTACAGCGACACAATTAATGGATTAAAAACTAAGGCTATGATTTTAGGTTGCTTTGTTAAAACTTCCACAAGTGAAGAAATTGAGGAATACCTAGTGAATATAGCAAACTCTGATCCACAAAAGGTCATTAATCTATATACTGGATCTGATACTAAGTTGTATTTATACTTTATATATGGTAAAGAGTATAATATACTACAGAATAAGGGAGGATTATATATTTATGGAGACAGTATTATAGGAAGAACGGATTCTGATTGTGTTACTTATTTTAAAAATCCTAATAATAAAGCTATTACAGATAGAATTATTAAGGAGATTAATAATGCTGTAACAGAGTCCGAAAATATAGATATTTCTAAAGAAACATCTACACAAAATACGGAGTTGGTTAATAATGAGCCAACTAAAAAATAAAAAATAAAATAAATGACAGTCAAGGAACTACTTGAAAATGCACTAATCGAAACTAAGAAAAATGGAGTTCCTAATTTATTATTAAGGGATTATAATTACTTTATTAATAAAGCTATACAGCAAAAAATTAATGAGGTATATAATTATTATAATGCTGATCAACAGAGAACAGATGATTTAAGAGTATTAAAAGATTACGTAAAAATTCCTGTTACTGAAAATCCACAAGTAGATGAGGAAGATAATGCAGGTAAAATATATGAAGTAAAATTACCTGATAATTATTATCATTTAATCAGTTGTGAAATTCAATTTCAATTATTACGTGATTGGCATTGTTATGATGTTGATACTAAATGGAGAAATAAAGCCATTAGAGCTACTGGAGATATTAATGGAGATTCATTAAACAATGCATATTTTAGACCCAGTTATAGAACTCCATATTATTATGTAATAAATAATTCGTATTCAAGTGGATTTATAAATAATTATATTTATTTGTTTGAATATGATGATGAGGATTTTGCAGAAATATCAGAAACTAAAATGATTGGTAGCACTCTTGATATTATCTATTCGCACCTTAAAAAAGAGGATAAGAGTACAGTAGATACTGCATATTCTAACAGAATCACTCAACTCTTTGACGATGGGGTTATCTCTGACAGTAATTTGGAAACTAGGATGCAAGGTGTTAAGACTCCAACACAAGCAAAAGAAAAGTTACGTGAAGCATATAATAATGTAATTCTTCAACTAAGACCTGGACCTTGTGATGTATTTAAACCAGTCGCTGTTTTTGTTGATTATATAAAAACTCCAAAATGTGTTAGATTGTCTCAAAGACAGTTTGATCAGGATATAGATACATCTGAGGTACTAGAGTTTCCTCATTATATGTGTTTAGAGATCTTAGATAGATTAGTGATGTTATTACTTGAGAATTATTCTGATGACAGACTTAGAACTAATCCTCAAATTAACCAAACTATTGCTCCTCCAGCTGAAGTACAACAGGCTCAGCAAGGCAGGAGAAGATAATAATTATGCGTAGATAATCATTATTAACTTTTTAAATTAAACAAAATGTTTGAATTTTTAAACGAACGATTAATTAACTCCGCGATAGACGCTTTTAGCGGAAGACCGAAATTTGAAAAATTAGATTCTCATACATTTAGAATCTATAGATTTGGAACATTTGATGCAAATTGCATTATTGGAAGAACAGTTTATAAAACTAAATCTTCTCAACCTGTAAAACCATCAATTGAAATTACTGTCCCTGCTAGCATTATACCTGCTGCTGGTAATATTAAGAACATTAGATTAAACATAGATCTTAGAAGATCAGGTTCTGTTAATTCAGAATATTCTACTTATAATAGTAGAATTAAAGCTAAACCAATGATAGTAAATCTAGAAATTAATTCTAGTGATACTGCTCCTAAAATCGCTGCTGCATTTATAGAAGGTTTAGCAAAGCAAGATTTTGCATATGATAATCTTAGAATCAATTTTAAATTAAAAGCTGACAATAGTCCAACCATTGTACTTACTGGTGAAGATGAGTTCCAATATTTTAATAATGTAACCATTGAGGGATTAACTCCTTGGAATGTAGCTGCATTAGGTAATTATTATCCAGTTGAGCCAGTTTGGAAAGTATTAGTTAATTACGATACTAATACCAAAGTTGATGGAAAACAAGGATTTGGTACTTACTGGACTATGCTTAAAAATGTTCAGATTCAAAATAGTAACAGAACTGATGTATTCTCTCAAGACAATGACGATACTGCATTAGTAAAAGGTGCTACTTATACTCAATATGTATTAGATTATAGAGTAAAAAGAGATATTACTGGTATGGGTGCAGTGGGAGAAGAATTAGTATCTATTACCAAACATATTATGTGGGTAAATGATACTTTAGTTGATGACTTTGATGCAGTACTAAAATCTGCAGGTGTTTTAGTTAATGATGTAGACGTAGAAGTAACTGCTTTAAATGTTACTCCTGCAACTGTAACTGTAGCTAAAGGAGCTACTGCTAATTTAACTATCACAACTACTCCAACTGGTGGTATGTATTACACAACATCTTTAGATGAGGATATTGCAACAATCGATGACAAGACCATTACAGGAGTTGAAGCAGGTTCTACTTCTATAGTTGTAACTGCAGAAGATGGAAATACTAAACAAGTAGAGGTAACTGTAACAGCCTAAATTTTAAATAAACTGTTGTTAAAGAGGCAGGCGGGATTAACTTCCTGCTTGCCTTTAATTTTTTATACACATTTATGAATATACAATTTGATTGGCTAAATAAATTAGCATCTGCAATATATAACGATGTCATGTCTGGATTGGCAGGATTTTCTAATAATCCTAGAATATCTATAGAGCAACTAGAAGATGATATTATAGATGAAAGACTTACAATTATTAAAGAATATGCTTTAAAAGGAATTGTTCCATATAAAGATTTATATTCTTCATTAACTTGTTTAGAAGTCGACTGTAAACCTATAGAAAAATGTGGAGTTTGTAGTAAAATGGATAAATTTAATACATACGAAATCCCACATGTAGAAATTCCCCAAATAGTAAATGATTTAGGTAGTGCAGCTATAGAGTATTTTGGAACTATTGATAGAGAGACTCCATTTAAAGTATATACTGATATATCTTATCAATTTCATAAGCATAATAGATGGCTAGGAAATAAACCTTATGTATATATTGATACTACTCCAAATGAGAATAATATGTATGATTGTTACTTATTTAATGTCCCATTATTAAAAACAGTATCAGTTATAGGAATATTTAAAGACCCTAGACAATTAACTTCTTATTCTTGTTGTAAAAATGTAGAAGAAATAGTTAATTTTAATTCTATAGCTAATGATATTAAAAAGAGATTAACAGATAGAAAAGTAAAATGGTATAGACAATTAGCTATGCCTCTTGGATTTGATCATCAAACTATTAAATAATGAAGACATTAAGTTTTTACACAGCATATACATATATAGAAGCTAGATACGGCTTAACTATGGATCAAAACGAATTTATTACTGTAGGTATGATTGCATATACTAAGATAGGTAATAAAAATACTCAGATAAAAGGAGAAATATTAAATGTTGAAAATGGAATGATTAAACTTCCTTGTGATATAGTAAGTATAGAAGGAGTTTTTGCAGACTTTCCGGATATGGTTGTTACTTCCAATTCAGAGAAATATCCTCATATTGTAAGTAGTTTCATAGAAAGATATATAAATTACTGGAAATTTAACGAGTCTTTATTGTATGATGATGGAAGACTATTAAAATATACACAATCTGGAGATACTTTATATTTTGATAGAGATTATAAAAATGTTTTATTACTATATAGAGCTGAAAATCTAGATTCTGAAGGACTTCCATTTATAAATGATAAAGAGGCAGATGCAATAGCAGCCTATTGTGCATATACAATACTATATAGGGAAAGTATTAAATCGAAAAATAGAGATACTTTTCAACTTGCTAAGGATATTCAACAAGAGTGGGGTAGATTATGTGATAGAGCTAGAATGCCTGAAAAATTATCTCAAAATGATGTTGATAAGATACTAGATGCCTTAACATCATGTGATAGAAAGATGTATGGAAAATCATTTAAACCAGTAAGGTAGCATGAAGAGTAATAATTTAACATCCAGTTTAGTTAAATATTATTTTACTACTTCAGAATTATTTGAAGATTTTGATATAAAAAAGTTATCAGTAAAACGAAAAGCTCTACAACGTAGATATGGTGAATCTGTAAATGTTAGAAATATATGCTGTAGAGTCTTTGTATACTTTTTATACCTAATTATATTGGATATTATTAGAAATAATGTTACTTTTATATTCCCTACAAGAAGAACTTTTGTTTTGGGAATTAAAACTTTAGAGGGAAAGAAACTAAAGGAATATATAAGAACTAAAAAATCTGAAATGTATGATTATTTTGGATCAGGATTTATATTACCTAGAATTACTTTATTTTATCAGAAAAGAAAAAATGAAATACGAACCAAGGAGGTAATGTTAAATTATTCCCTAACTAAAGAATTTTTCGATAATATTAACAATGGTAAAGCCTATGGCTAAAAGTAAAGGATATAAGAGATATAATGATTATATATATGAATTGCAGGAGCAATTTCCAGAATTTAGTATTGATGATTTAGATAGTATTATTAAATTTGGAAGTAGGAACTTATATAAAATGATATTTAGAAGTGCGGATATATTTTTTATTAGTAAAATTAATAATCAGATGTTTAAATTAATTTTTGGTAAAGTAAATTTCCCAGATGTAACTTCTAAGATTAAATATATACTTAGAAAAATGTCAGTTAAATTTAAAATACTATATAAAAGAAGAAAAATAAAGTGGGATGGGTATTATTACTTTGGACTAACAGAGTCTCAGTTTGAGAATTATGAATCTCAAATGAGTTCATGGTTTAAAGATCCAGAAAAGAAAAGAAGGAGATATAGAAATACTAAATTTAACTATGGGACTGTTACATTATTTAAATTATACGATGAATGTAAATTAAATTATATATATACTTACTTTTTCAGAGTTCCTATGCTAGCAATGATAGGACATAAACAAGTGAGATATAATTATAGCACTAATAAAGCGGAATATATAGCTAAAAGAACCATAGATGGATATGAGAGTATGATACATGAATATAAAACTGATAAATTAAGAGAATATTAATGAGACAAATAGCTAATAATACATTTAATGATGGATTGTTAATGGATATGCAGCCACTAACTACACCAAATTCTGTATTAACAGACTGCTTAAATGGGACACTTATTACCTACGATGGTAACGAGTTTGTTCTACAAAGTGATGACGGTAATGGAAAGATAAGTGGATGTAAACTCACTAAAGATTTTATTCCTTTGGGAATAAAAGAATACGGAGGTATAATATATATAGTATCTCAAAACCCATTTACTGGAGAATGTGAAATAGGAAGCTTTCCTTCCCCCGAAAGAACTATATTTAAGTCTACTAACATAGAAGAAGCACCACAGACGGTTCTTCAAACAGATAGATTATATTTAGATGAAAATAAAACAAAGGGGATAGAAAATGTTACTATAAAATTAGATTTTACAGAAAATGAAGGAGATAAACAACTTTTAAGGCCTGGGGATAAATTTGCTATATTTATAGATGATGGTCAAAAGTCCGCAATGGATAATTTTAGAAGCTTACTTGAGTTATATGAAAATGGAATATTGTCAGAAAGAAGACTTTTTAAATTTAAATTATTAAGAATAAGTGACGATGGAATTACTGAGTCTATAGAAGATATTGTTCCAAAGTTTAACACTAGTGGAACGTTTTACTATACTAAATCACAAATACAAGATTCCGAATCTGCAGAAGGATTATTTGCTGTTTATAATAATAAAGTAAACGGATATTTAATGTTAGTCTTAGAACTTGAACAAGTAGATGAATTCGATTTAAATATCGAAAATATTGAAGGAATTGAAAGTTCTAAAGATTCTAATGGAAATTTTACTTTATTTAAATTTGACATAGTGGCCACTTCAAAAGCAGATTGCAAAAATAACGTTACAGGTCTTGAAATAAAAATTGATAATGGTGACCCTCAAGATTTTGAAGTCAAGTCTGAATATAAAGAACCTTGGAATGTTCCTGCCAACCTATTCAATACTAATAATGTTATAGTTGGAAAAAATAAAACCGCATGTACAGCTACCATAAATAATAAAGACGTTTCTAAAGATATAAAATTAGAAATAAAACCTTATTCTCCTTTTGGATTTTTTGGAAATCTAGAATATAAAAATATTGTAAATTATAATAAACTTACATCTGCAAAAGAATCTACAGTATGGAAATATTATTTAGAAGAATCCTTAGACCCAGAAGTTACTCCTGACAAAATCAAAATCACATACGATTTTTTTGTTAGGGGAACAAAAAATGAGAGGAATAAGTTAGATGCTATGTATATAGAATTTTATGATGTAATAAGTGATTCGTCTTTGTTCTATCCTATAACATCAGTATCAGATAGTAAAACAATTACATTAAATTGCTTTATAGACCAATTCCCTAATATTAAATCTTCTACTGGAGGTTTAGATTCATCTATTATAAAAAATGATGAAAGTTATTATTTATTAATTGATAAGAATAAATCTGGAGAATATAATGAATGTTTAAGGGATTTAGATGATGGGAATGCAGGATATACAGCTCTTAAAAATTTGGCAAATACAAATCTAGGATATAATACGGTAAAAAACATTCCTTTTGTAGAAAAATTGGAAAGTGTATTTACAACTAGTAAAAATCGTTATAATAATTTAGGTCTTAGTTTAAGTAATTCAAATTCTAAATTAAGAAAGAATAATTTTTATATAGTAGCATTAGTAGGTTTAGATTATTATATTGATTCTGAAACAGAACAATTAAGTTGTAAGAGATATGCTAGTTATAATTTTTTATGGACGACAGGAATATTTAATAAATATTGGGCATTGTCTGGAGGAATTAATGATAATTTTAATCTCTTGCAACTTCCAAATTATATAGATGTGAATTTAGAATATATGTCTAACTGGTTAGATACTACAGAGAGTGCCAGTTTATTAACAACTTCAGATAATCCGAGGTATTCTTATCAAAGCTATACAAAAAATTATTATAAAGATGATACAGAAGAAATCTCAAAAACAAGAAAATTTGATACTCGGATTCTTGTGAATGGGAATATATCAAGAACATATCAAGCGTATGTAAGACCTAGTAAGCAAATATTAAAGGATTATGGAGATATAGAAGGAACTTTAAATTACACATCAACCCCATCAAACATAGACTTACAAAAAGATACGGATTATACAGTTTCTGAAAATAACAAATCTGCATTAACTACTGATTCTGTTATAAATTCTCTAACTATAACTGGAAAAAATGGGGAAACTAATTATAAGTTTGATACTGGATTTAAAATAACTATTAATACCTCATCTAATCGAAAAATAGACTGCGAAGGAACCTTTGACAGATTAGAATGCTTTCAAACTGGATTTAAATCCTTAGAAGAAAATAAGAGTTATACAGTAGATGGATTAATTTCTCCATATGTTATTAGAATAATAGGATATGGAACAAATAGCTCAAATTACATTTATATAGATAATAGAGATAATTTATCTGTTCCTTCAGCAGATGATTTATGGGATCATGTTGGAGATGATTATCATCCAGATCTAGGATATTTAATAGGAGGATCTTCTTCTACTACAATAGTTCCATCAGAAGCTATAAAAGAAATTTCCTCTCGTTTGGGAAATTATCAATTTGCATTCGTTCAGTGTTTAGGGTATGGAAATAGTCATGGGTGGGCAGACCCCATTGTTACTAATGGAGTGAAAACTAGTTCGGTGAATACTAAAAAGAAATATAGTTCTAGTACAAATATTTCAGAAGGAAATAAATTTTTATTTTTAATATACACCGGAAAAAATTCAGATTCTTTATTAAGTCAATATAATTACCCTTTTACATTTTTATACAAATATCAATCTGGAATTTCAGATTCTACTGCATCTAAAGTATTTTCTGATGCTAAATTAGCTTTGGCTAATGGGTTAAATAAAAATTTACAGGTGCAATTTTCAGAAAAAAAATTAACTCCTATTACCATTCCTAACATTGGAACATTGTTAAAACATGATAGTTTTGATAGTATATTTAACATTAATAAAGTATTAACTACTGCTCAAATGAAAGACTATACTATCAAAACTATATATAAAGGAAATCCTCAATTACTTAATAATACATTTTATAATAATGTAAAAAGTTCTCTTCCTTCTGATATAGAAAATATAGGAAAAATATTTTCCGATGCCTATATCTATAGCAATCAGAATTTTCCTACCATAAATGATCTAAAGGAAATAATATATAAAGATTCATATACTATTTCTAAAGATAAATTCCTATTAAAGAAAGATCAAGGTGAATATACTATTGAAAATATAGTCTATTTACTATCTGATCTCTCTGAGGCCATTGGTGAAGGCATTTCTGTAGATTCATCAAAACTTTACTACAAAGGTAAGGATTTATCATTGTCATTTCAAGATGGAAAAATATATGGAGATGGTTTTAAATATAGTAATAGGAATGTACTTACTATGGAGGTATCTCACTTAAAAGATAAAAATGGAGCAATAAAATATATGAGTATGGCTCCTATAAATGGTTCTACCTCTGGATTGAGTGAAGCTATTACAAATTCTTTGCAATCTTTTAACAATTCCTTATTAAGTAATTATCCAATTTCACCTAAATAATGCCGACATTTATAACATTAAAAGATAATCTTCAATTTATTTTCCAAATAGCATATAAAGTTAAACCTACAAAGGGATTTTTAGTATATGAGTATAATCCTATTTTATGCATGAGAGCCTCATCTGCTAAATATAGACAAGATCCTTCTACAGGTATATGTCTTGACAAAAACTTTAAATTCGTAAAAATAAATGATGAATTTATTGTATCCACAAATTTAGACAAATATAAAAATTCCAATGGAGATTTTGTAGAAGAAATTGCTCCAGCAAAAATAGGAGAAACTCCTCAAGAAGGACATTTATATGTAGAATACTATCCAAATGAATTGATAGATTTTAGAACAAATAAATTAAATTTAGATATTAATCACCCAGTAGATATAGAAGTACAGCCATCTTATGATGGATCAGTAAATCTCATATTAAATGATGATTTAAATACTCCTAAACTTATTAATACTAGATTTACTGTAACTGAAGAGGGACAATATGAAGTAATGGATAGAACTGAGGATAATGATACTAATATCTATGATGAAGATAAAGTAATAGGGGAAACTAATCTATATAAATCAATAGATAAAATTCCAAAATTAGATTTTTTAGGAGTGTCTTCTGGAGGGCAATTAAAAGTAGGAAATTATGTATTTTATTTTAAATACGTAGATTCTGATGGAAATGAAACAGATTATGTTGGGGAATCTGGAATTATTAGTATATTTAAAGGATTTCTACCAAGAGGAGTTAAAGGAAATTTAGAAAATTCTATAAGTAACAAATTGATAAGGTTTTCACTAAGCAATATAGATAATTCATATGATTACGTTAATGTATATTGTACTAGAAGTACAGGTTCCTATAATAAATCAGAATTAACACATGCCTATAAAATTGATGCCAAATTTCCTATTAATGCAGGAACTTCAACTATAGTAATAACTGGATTAGAAACGTTTACAGAAATATCCTTAGATGAAATAAATATTTCATATAATGTGATTTCCAAAGCTAAATCTCAGGCACAAATCCAAAGTAGACTATTTTTGGGTAATGTAGCTAAGAGTACAATTCCGTATACAGAATTAGCAGATTTAAGTTTGCGAATTCTTCCATTTACAGAGATTTCAGAAGAGTACTCTATTGGATATCTGAATCATAATTACACAGACGAGTCTTCTTCTTTAAATAAAAATGAATATTATAATCCCGACAATATTTATTATAGATTAGGATACTGGAATGATCTATATAGATTAGGTATAGTTTATATATTAAATGATTTTACTCTATCTCCAGTATTTAACATACGTGGAGGAATATTAGATCCAAATAAAACTTTTACTCATTTTCCAATTTATGAAGGGGAAGGAGAAAATAAAACTAGAAAAATTATTGAACTTGATTCAGATAAATTTATTCAAATAACCAATAAAGATAAAAATGACGTATCTAAAGGTTCCATTTTACAAGAAAATGGCGGTGGGGTTATTAAAATAGTAGAAGGACCTAATTTAGAAAACCAATCTACAGGAATTATTCCTGTAGGGATTAAATTAAAATTTGATGGGGGAAAAGAACTAATAAATGAACTAAAAAAATATACAAAAGGATTTTTTATAGTAAGACAAAAAAGAATCCCAACTACATATTGTCAGGGAATTACAATAGGAATAGATAATTATTCTCATATTCCTATGATTCCGATTAGTGAATCCAATAATGAGTTGTCTTATGTTACTGAGTCTTTTTTAAATTCTAACAGAGAATTGGATCATGAATTTGAAAATAGAATGCTTACTTCTAAGATGGCTACTCCTAATGCAGCAATAATTCCTGAAGCAGAATTAAATTCAGAATTATATTCTCAGCTATTTTCAGCATCCCAATTTAATATAGAATCTTCTAAAATTTCTCCTACTCTAAAATATTTTACACAATCTGATAATTCTAGACATTATTATATTTCTGAGTATACTACAAATTCTGCTTCTATTTCTAGAAAAGATGTTACATTAACATATGTTGCAGATAATATTCAATTAATATCATCTGGAATTACAGAATTTTCATCTAGAGCAGGTGCTGCAGAAGAGGCATATAGATATTCTCAGTTAGAAAGAGAAAATAATACAGCACAAGCTACAAATATGTTAAGAGGGGCTTGGTCTTCCTATGTTGGAATAGATGGATATACTATCCCAATGAGTATTTTTGATGTAAAAGTTCCAGGATATGAAGATAATCTAATGGAAGAATATTTTAAAGTTAGAATAGCTTCCTCAGAACCTTATTTTCCTATATGTGACAGAATAGATTATAATTCGTTAGTACCTATTAATGATAATATTGAATTAACTTGCTTTAGAGGAGACTGCTTTATTAACAATTTCACACACAGAATGTGCCGAAATTTCCAAGATCCAGAAGCTCCTACAAATGACAAAATTATAGATTCAGAAACATGGAAAAATCATTATAATGGATATACTAATGGAGCATTAGATTTAGAGGAAGCATCTAAAATAAATAGGGGTGATGTAAATGCTGTTAAAATTGGACACTGGGTTACTTTTAAATGTATGAGTAATATAAATCTTGCTCTAAGAGTTGAAGATGATTCTAATGGTTCTGAAATAGCTCTTATAGGACATCCTAGAACCTTTATTCCTGCATACTGGTTCCAAGCTGATGGAGAATACAAAGTTTCAGATTCTAATATAATTAATGTTGGATATAACTCAACCACTTCTGATAAATATAATTTTGCATTACCAGATGTTCCGTATATAAAAAACGAATTTTCTAATAGAATTATGTATTCAGATATACATATAACAGATGCATTTAAAAATGCTTATAGAACATTTCAATTAAATAATTATAGAGATTATAGCAAAGAATATGGTTCTATAACTGAGTTAATGGAATGGTATGGAAACTTATTGGTAGTCTTTGAACATGGAGTTGGGTTAATTCCAGTAAATGAAAAAGTTCAAGTTAACAATTCCGAAGGAGATAATGAAATATATATAAACTCTAATAAAGTTCTTCCAGAAAGACCTATTATGTTATCTAAAACATTTGGATCTCAATGGAAGGATTCAGTGGTTAAATCTGAGAGATTTATATATGGAGTAGATACAGTAGGAAAGAGAATATGGAGAACTGACGGAAAAGGATTTGAGACTATATCAGACTTCAAAATACAAAGTTTTTTAAATGACAATCTGAAACTTTCGGAAAGAGAAATTACTCCACTATTGGGAGTTAGAAATGTTAGATCTCATTATAATGGATTTAAATATGATATAATGTTTACATTCTATAATGATATTAAGTCTAAAGATAATTTAGGTAATGATATTACTTCTATAGAATGGAATATGTGTTTTAATGAAAAATTGAATTTATGGACTACTAGATATTCTTGGATTCCATTACTTTCAGAAAATATTAACAATATTTATTTTACATATGACAAAGAATCTGCAAAAAATGTATCTGCTGTTTCTTCATGTTGGAGAGATAGTTACACGTCACGAGGCATTGTGTTATCAGATTGCTACAATAGTGGGGATGTTAATTCTCCATATTATATAGGGTATAGATATGATGTTATATATCCAGGAGTAGAATTCCCAATTTTATCTTCAGATACCAAAGAAATAGCAATTGGAGAACTATCTTTAAAATTAAATAATATAGATTCTGTAAAATCTCTTATATTTGAGTTGGAAAATACTTTAGATTGCTCAGATTTTAAAATAGATATAGTTAATGGTAAATCCTTTTTGATCTTTAAACAAACTCCTACTTCTTATAATAAATATTTAAAAAAATATTGTGCAACTTTAGATATTATGGTAACTATAAATAGAGATGGTTTGTCTGAAGATATTGGAGGAAAAATATTTAAAGATACATTAACTATTAGACTATCACAATTAAATGATTTTTATAAAGTTCCATACGAATCTACTTACTTCTGGAAACATGGAGTTGCAGGAATTATAGATAATCAAGAAATGATAGAAAATTGCAAATGGTACGGAAGGCATTACCCATTTGAATTTGAATTTATCGTAAATAAAGAAGGAGCAAGACATAAAATATTTGATAATTTTCAGATTTTATCTAATAATGTTCCTCCAAAGAAAATCTTATATGAAGTAATTGGAGATGCTTATTGGTTTAGTAAATATAAAGAAATTTCTTATGATTATCAGCGAGGAGATCTAGATGTTTCTCTTTTGGGTACACAGAAAGGAGAAGATGAGGATGGTGAATACTATATACAGGATTATATAATATCCTTTGATAAAAAATTATGTTATGACGATAAAGGTAAGCTTAAAATTGATATTAATGGAGAGCCTGTGTATCTAGATGAATACAACGCAGAGTTTTTCAAAGATAGAAAACTTAATCAATATATGATGAGAAAATCTATGGATGTTAGGGATATTAAAGTTTATGGAAACATTATTGGTAATTCTGTATATAAGGAAGATTTGTTTAAATTAGAAATTGATCCATTATTAGCTCATAAATTATCCTTTGAAAATGGAGATAATGTCACTCCAGATGATTTAGAATCTATAGAAATAAGACCTAGAGATAAATTTATGAGAGTGAGGGTTGTGTATGAGAGAAACAAAAATCAAGAAGACTTTAATAAACCTTTAGATAAACCAATAGTCACAGCAATACAAACTATATATACACAAAGTTTTAGTTAATGGATATAAATATTTCAAAACTACAATGGGGAGGATCAATTCCATTCTCCCCACTACAAACATCCGCTCCAGAGTTAAATATTATAGCCTCACAAAATGCAAGCCTTAGTAAGTTAAAGCCAAGCATATCTTTTGGAGATATTGCGAGGGGTGCTAAAGATTCTATTTTTAAAACCACAGGACTTTCAGATGCATCAGGAAATATTAACCCAATGAACATTGCAGGAGGCACAATGGACTTATTATCTAATCTTAAATTTTTTCAAAAAGATTATAGTGGTAAAAGAGGGAATATTACAAAAGGAATAGATCAAGGATTTAAAACTGCAAGTAATATGTTAATATCCTCAGGAAACCCACTAGGAATGGCTGCTGGTGCAATAATAAAGGGTGCCGATTTATTAGGTACAGGACTTGAGAAAATTGGAGTTGGAACAGATAAAATGACTACTGCAGATGCGATAATGGGGAGTACTGTATTAAACTTATCTCCTGTTAGTATTATAAATAATGCATTTGGTAAAAAAACAGATACTATAGATATAGATCAAGAAGCAGTTAATAATTCTTCTTATACAGGAACTGGTGAGGATATAGAAGACGCAGGAATGTACTCTAATAAAAAATATGGACTTCTTTCTAACAGAGCTAGAAAAAAAGCTAATAAAAAAATTAAGCAGGCTAAAACATGGCAGTCAGGAATACAAGATATTTTGGGAGAAGCCAAAAATGCGAGAGCTATTCAAGCTTCGTCTACAGATATGTTTAATAATAGATCTCAATTACAGCAATCTGGTGTATTAGGAAATAGAAATATTGCCTTTGGAAAAAGAGGAATGAAATTTATTCTAGAGTATAGAGAATATGTAAAAAATAAAGAGAATGATAAAAACCTATTACCAGTAGGAGCTTTACATGCTAGAAAGCATAATCTCACAGGAATAGAAGGAGTACAAACAACCAAAGGAATACCAGTACTATTAGAACAAGGGGGCAAGACTGTAGCCCAACTAGCCGAAATAGAAAGAAATGAAATTATATTCAGAAAATCAGTAACTGATAAACTAGAAGAACTATTTAAAGAAGGAACTGACGAAGCTGCTATAGAAGCTGGGAGGTTATTAGTTAGAGAGATATTGTATAATACCAAAGATGAAGGAGAATTTATTAAAACTGTAGAGTGATGATAGATTTTGAGAAGGTAAATTCTTATTTAAAAGGAATTAAGAAATATAGCAAAGGTGGAGTTATTAATCACAATAATAAAGTAACAAAACCACGTAAGAAATACTATGGAAGAGATTTATCCTCAGAAGAAGTTAAAACTCCTTCTGGATGGAATTATGTTGAGGATCTACCAGAAGTAGACAGAATAGGAGTCTATAATAGATATAATCCTTCTGGAAATTGGCTCACAGAACTCTTTATAGATAAAAAGAGAAGTTTAAAACCAAGAATTGGAGATTTGGTAGGAACTCCAGAAGAGGAAGCTTATTGGGCATTATATCTTGGGTTGCCTCAAGACTTAATAAAATCAACCAAAACAAGGCATCCCAAAGGTGAACCAGATAAGTACAAAGATGCTGAATTTGTAGGTACTCCAAGAGAAATGGATTTAAGAATACAGGGTGTTGCAGATACTTTAAATACAGGAATATTATCAAGGATGTCCAAAGAACAGTATGAAGTTTTAAGGAAGAAACAACCTCTATTGCCAGAACAAAGCAAAATGCAAAAGACTTATAGATTTGGAAAAGAAATGCTTGATAATCCAGGTAAAGTAATGCAGGCTTCTGAAACACTAAGTCCTATGAGACAGTATAGTCCTCATGGAGATATGTACAGTGGTTTAGGAGCTTTTGGTGGAGAAGGAGTATTTAGTGATAATGCTGGAGGGTTTGGGATGATGTGGAATGATAAAACTAATACCATACATTCTTGGGATCACTATGATTATTCTGCTCCCCAAAGATGGTGGGCTAATATTCCAAATAGAAGGAAACCCTTAGAAATACGTTCAGAAGTAAAGTTAGATCCAAAGAAAGGATCAGTAATATTAAACGAATTACTTAAACAACAATGAGATTATTAAAGACTATATTAAAAATAATAATTGCAACACTAGGCGGTTATTTAATAAATAGATTAGAGTTTCTACTATATACAATCGGAGAACAAATATACTATAAAATACTATTTCCGGATACCTGTAAATATAAAAGGGATATATGGTTATTATATACTATGATGCTTACATTTAATATAGTCTTTTGTAATACATATATATTTAAAAAGAATAGAAAATTATTATTGTGGATCTATTTACTGTTTGTAGTAATTTTCTATTTATTTATAATTTTAATTTAAAATGAATAATGACTTATGAAAAATAATTGGATAAAAGACGAAAACAATTCAGCTATTGGAATGCCAATAGTACTAGATAACCTCTCCACTAACAGAATAGTATCAATTTTTAAAAATGGAGAAAAGAAAATAACAGTATGCTCTAAAGATGATTTATATACATTTATAGAAACAGAAGGAGATAGTAAAAATTGGAAACAATGTCCTTCTGTTCCTATTGATATTATCAAACAACTTTAATTATGTTGCTTATTATATTTAAAGCTATTACCTTCTAATATATCAACTTCAAGATCATCCATAATGTCTGGAGTACTACAATATGATATTGCAATGTAATTAGAATCATTCAATATATGAGGATCATTTTTAGCATGTTCTTTAAATCTACATGGCAAATCAGTCGTCTTACCAGCATATATTAACTGTATTGGATCAGAATTTTGAAAATAGATATATACACAAGGATAATCTGTATTAAATTCACATTGTGTTGGCAATGAGTACATAGTGAACGAATACACTTTACCAGATTTGCCAACGATTGCTAATTCAGAGTTATTGGTAATAGCCATATTATAAGATATTAAATTAATGATGACAAATATAATGAATAATAGAAATAACAACAATTTAAAATGACTAATGAATTATGATTAAACAAATAGAACATACAGGAAAAATTAAAGTAAGGGAACTCAAAAAAGAAGTTACTCCAGTAATTATATTCGAAGATGAGTTTGGATTAATTTCTGCATTTATTGAGTATGATTCAAAATATATTCTACTCATGAAAACTCCAAACGGAGATTTTGTACACAATATATCTATATCATATCTAGCTCACGAAGTCTTACAATCTTTAGATAGACCTGATAGAAAAAGACATGAGGAATTAAAAAAGCATGAAGATAATCCAGATTGGTTATATTTGCATACTTACAGATGGGGATCTTTAGTAGACCCAGATACAAAGGAAGTTATAATACAATCGTTTCCTATTTTTATTGATCCTGATGTTGCTTATTCTGAATAAATTTATTTGCTTCTAAAATATCAGTTTCAATACTCAAAGCATCTTGCTTTGTTTTAGTTATAAGGATATGAATACTATCAGGATCTGGATATATTTTATCATTGGGATCTGTGCTATGTTGGTTGATTCTAATACTCAATTTATCAGCTTTTCCACAATAAATAAGATCATGCTTAGGAACGTTCCAAACTTCATAAGATCTAGTATAGATATACACACCAGAATTTTCTGGAAATTCGGCATCAAGAGGATAAGTCACAAACTGATAGATATTTCCAGATTTTCCTTTTATCATGAAAGGATCAATAGATATAATAGACATAATAATGAATTTAGAATTAATAACCACAAATATATAAACAAAATATACTAAACAATGCCAGAATTAAGCAAGAAAAATTTCATAGAAATAGAAGTTGGAGATAATGATTATATATGTAGAGTTGCCTACGACGATTGGGAAAAAGCCAATGGTCTAATGGGTGTTGATGATCTAGGAGATAATGAAGGAATGATATTCGTTTATGATCAACCTCAAGAAGAAATCTCCTTTTGGATGAAAGACACACCAATAGATTTAGATATAGTATTCATCTGTCCTTGTTTTAAAGTTATATCAGTACACACTGGGATAGCCAATACTACCGATCCAATAGTAGAAAATAATGTACAATTTGTACTAGAAGTTAAAGCCAACTCTGGGATTAAAGAAGGAGATGAAGTTGAATTTGATGGATTAGAGGAGTATTTAGAGAAGAGATTAGATAGATGTGATTCTATTATAGAAAATAAAGAAGATATAGAAGAAGAAAAAGATAAAATTAAAACTCTTCTAAAAGTATTAGATCCAGATGGAGAAGTACAATTAACTTTAAAAGGTAATGAAAGAATATTCTCTAGAGCTAATACTAAAGTACTGATTAGACAAGCTAAAAAAGCAGATAAGTTAAAGACTGATTCAGCATATAAGAGATTAGGGAAGTCTATATTTAAATACATGAGGATTCAGGATGAAAATGGGGAAGAGTATGTGGAACCGAAGAAATAGGTATGGCAGTTGATTTTGAGAAAATTAATTCTTATAGAGAAAAGATTCAACCTAGGGATAATACTAGAGTGAGTAATAAATTAGAACCTAGGTTGAAGAAAGAAGAAGAAAAGAAACTTCCTGATAATAGAACTTATTTATCACAAGCTCCTAGTAAGGAAATTATAGATGCAAATAATCTTAGTCACACATTAAAACAGATTCAAGATTTTGGAGATAAATTGAAACAGGTTGGATTAGATTTAAGAGATTATGCAGCAGTTGGGACTTCTATGTTAAATCCAGCTGCAGGAATGGTATTGGGTTTAGGTGATGCAGGAATTAGTGCAGCTAAGGGTGATTATGTTAGTGGTGGTGTACAAGCTGGATTAGAGATGTTGCCTTATATTGGTAAATTATTAAAACAAGTGCCAAAAAGGACTTTAAAAAATAATTTTAGTAATCTTTCCCAATCAGCTGAATCTATAGATAAAGTTCAAAGCTTTAATATTGATAAAAATTCTCTTCCAAATTATGCAAAACCTAATTGGCAAGGAGATCAACTTGAATTAGTAAAGAAAAGATTATCTAATGGAGGATTTGATAGATTGGAAGAAATGAATGGTGGAGTTGAATATACAGTAAAGCAACAAAAAACTGCAGATAAATTAGGAGTATCTTCTATAAGAGAAATATATCCTGAAAGAAATGATTTTAGTCCAGAATTTAGAAAAAAGTTATTAGAATCTAAACCTAAAGTTGGGACTAGTTCTGAATTTAATTCTAGTCCTGGTACAGGTGCTACCTCAAATAGAAGGGAGGATTACTATACATCAATGTTTACAGATGCTCCTGCAGAATTTCAAACTCCTTATGCCCAAAATACAGCTCCAGCACATGAATTTGCTCATTTTGTTTATAATCCTAAAAAAGTTCCTTCTATTGATACATACGATTTGACGCTAGATAACCCTCATAGAGATTATCTAATGATGTTTGGAAAACCTGAAATGGGAACTGAATTAACAGCAAGAGGAACTCAAATAAAAAATTATTTTGGCTTAGATAAAGATTACCCTGTAACAGAGGATATGTTGAAATATGCAGCAGATAATTATGTAAAAGACACAGGATTTGATAATGTAATGACAGACTTTTTTAAAGGAATAAAAGATTATAAAGGAATGGCTAAATTTATAACAGATCATTCTCCAGTAATCACTCTACCATTAATGCTTATGAATTATGATAACAAAAACACCCAACGGACCAATACTAAACGGAGTGAGAATAAGTAAAGGAATACATCCAGTAGTATGGAATCCCACGCTTTTCTATACACCTAAGCCAATCTTATCATTCGATCTTTCTAAAAATTGTATGGAAGTTTATTACTATAAGATATTTAAAAACAGAACACAAGAAAACAAACTTTATATTGATAAATATTCTTCTATAGAAGAGCTGGAAGAAGATATATATGGAGATTGTAATTTCGGAGGAGAAAGTAATTACAAAGACATTCCATTTAAAGAAGTTTACAACAAATTAGATAAAAAAGAATTTCTTCATAAAATCAATGAAATGATTGAAGAGCATGGAAATATGATAGTTGATAAAGAACATCTTTGTGTAAAGAGTGATGAATCTTTCAAATTGGGTGATTTTATAGAATGCCTTAGAATTGAATTAAATGAATGATGAAAACAAAAAGAGCTATAATGCTAAATATAAAAATGGAAACACTCGGTAAATTAAAGTCGGAAATAGAGAGAATATCTAATCTCTTAGAAACAGAGCCTAACGAAAATTCAGTTATAAATGAAGATAATATTTACACTGAACACATAAGATACTCTGAACATGTAAAATACTCTATACAGATCAAAGATGGAGAAACTATAAACCCAGAAAACTTTAAAACAGAACAAGAGGCAAATGAATATGCTACTAAAATTGGATTAAAGCAAGATGAATATAGTGTTATACAATGGATCAGAGAGCCTTTTCTTCCAGAAGAAAATAGCAATAATCATGGAAATATATCAGAATATAAATAAGGATCAAAAAGATTATATCATATATCCCAAAAGTCAATTACTTTATAGAATGATTAATACATGTTTAAGACTTGCCGAACATTTTGAATATGAAGATTTAATATATGAATTAATCGATATGAAAAAATCTTTAGATAAAGGACTTAATTTTGATGAATTTGAAAAAGAACAATTCAGATTTACAAGTAGAAAAGTTAAGACTAAAGAAGATATATTATATATGAAAACAGAGATTGATAAATTAATTAAAATGGCACAAGAATCTCATTTATATGGAAGTCCTGAAAAGGAATATACATGTGACTAATTAAATAAATGACTTATGTACAAAAATATGTTTAAAGTAGTAGAAACTACACCAGAAATAGAGTTATATAATGGAGTAATTACACATCCAATAGTAACAATCGCATCAGAGTATGTTCCAACAATATATCAAATAATAGAGGATGATCATTGCTGGGTTGTATGTGTGACAAATTTTAAAACAGGGAAATATGATTATGCAACTCATATCCGCTATGAAGTCTGGGAAGCATTAAAAACGCTTGATAGACCAGATAGAGTAAGATATGAGATTCTTAAAAAACAAGCAGAAGGAAATGATCACTGGCAACCTTGGTGTTGAATATTTTGAACAAATTCATTACCTTCTAATATATCAGTTTCATAATCAATCGCCTTTTGTTTTGAAGTTGCAATGAAAACACATACACAGTTAGGAGAATTAATTATATCTTTATTAGTAATATGAGTTTGGATTCGTCCTTTTAAATCCCCAGCTTTGCCACAATATATAGCTTCATATACATATATACTATTATTGACTTTTCTATATTTAGCAAAGATATATACACCTGGTTTATTCGGAAATTCAGAGTCCAAAGAGCAAATAGAAAAACTATATGAAATGCCAGATTTACCTGTAATCATATATGGATCATTTGATATAATAGACATAACGAATAAATTTAAAATTATACATGACAAATATAATGAAAATAACAATTTAAAATGAATAAACAGACTGATTTAATAAATATGATCCTTCGAAATGAAGGAGGATATTGGTCAGATTCAGATGGCATAGATTCCGGAGGAAGAACATATAAAGGAATATCAGAAAATAATTTCCCTAATTGGAAAGGTTGGAAGATAATTAATAAACATGAACCTCTTAAAAGAGGAGAATTTATTAAAGATGAAGATTTAGATGAAGAAATATTCAATTTCTATTTAGTGCATTTCTATTATAAATTGAAATTAGATCAAATAAATAATTTATATATATCAGCACATTTATTAGATCATGGAGTAAATGCTGGAATCTCTAATGGAGTTAAATGCCTACAAAGAGCATTAAATGATATATTATCTATAGATATTATAGTAGATGGGAAAATTGGGCCAGTAACTATTTCTGAAATTAATAATTCTAACCCAAAAACTTTACTATCGAAGTTGATAGAAGAAAGAGAAAACTATTATAAATCATTAGTAGACAAAAATCCAAAATTGAAAAAATTTCTAAATGGATGGCTGAATAGAATTAATGAGACTAATAAATATATTAATAATTTAAAAGAGGAGGATTAATTTATGGCATGTAAAAGCAGTAAAAAATCTATGGGTTCTTCAAAAGGAAAATCCAAAGGTAAGAAATAGAGTAGAAAATGAACATTTAATCCAAATATAAGATTTTATTAAATCATTTGGTTATAAACCAAAAAAATCCTATATTTGCGAATAATTTAAAGGTTAAATATTAATATTATAACAAATGAAAGTAAGTAAGAATTTAATAAAGAAACTACAGGAAGGTGGACAAATACCTACAGAACCAGCTCCTGAACCAGCTCCTGCTACTCCACAAGGAGATCAAGGTGGAAATCCACTAGAACAAGCAGTTCAGATGGGAGTTCAAGCACTCCAATCTGGAGATGGACAATTGGCTCTACAAGCATGGGCAATGTTTATAGATGCAATGCAACAGCAACAAGGTGGTGGACAAGGACCAGCTCCAGCTGAGCCTTTAATGCAGAGAAAAGGTGGAAAATTAGTAGTTAAGAAAAGACTATAAATTCTAAAAGATGGAGCATTATACCCATAATGCTCCTTTTTTATTATACATTATGTCACAAGTAATAAAACTTCAAAGTGGAGGAAAAGTAACTCCTAAAAACTTACAAGAATATAATAATCAAAAAGCCAAACTAGAAGAAGAAAAAAGAAAGAAGGAACTAGAGGCTGAATCAAATTCTATCACCATAAATGGAAAAAAATATACTAGATCAGAAGCAAAAGAGAAGTTAGGAACATGGAGAGGTGGACAGAGTGCTATTGATTTGAGACAGTCTTATGGAAAAAGAGGTAAGAATGTAGATTCTGATTATAAAAGGTTCTTGGATATGATTGATAGAGGAGATATTCAATCTGTCGATTTTAATTCTGATGGAGGATTTGATGTTAAATATACTGCACAAGCTGGGGAAACCTTTAATCCAAGTGATAAATATAGTAGTGATTATTTAACAAATGCTATCAGGAGTAATTTATTAAATTTATCTACACCTAACACAGATGTAGGAACTCCTACTAAAATCAATTTAGATTACAATCCTCAAAATATGTTATTAAATACTATTTGGGGAGGAAAATTAAGACAAGATACATATAATAACATGACTGAGAGAGAAAGAACTAATGATGTTATTAAAACTCTTAGAACTAACAGAAATAAATTTGCTGAATATTTTACTGACAATTCTGCATTTAACTTATCTGGGGAATTGCCATTTAAATCTTTAGAGGAATATGATCAATTTATTAATGATTTAGAATCACTGGATGATAATTTATATAAGAAAGATGCTTCTGGTAACTATGAACTAGATACAAATGGTAATAAAATATTCGACAAAAATAAATCTACTTGGAGCTTTGCTGAGCAATTAAGAAATAGAAATTTTGGAGGCTTTTGGGCAGATTATATCTTTGGAGCACAAAATTCTCAAACTCAAGATAACAGAATACCTCCAATTCAAACTAAAGAACAACAAGAAGAGGCTCTTAGATCTGAACTGGGACTACCAAAAGAAGTTCCACTATCTTTAACTTTGGGGAATAATACATACATTCCTAGTAAAGAAGGATTAAGAGATGCTAATACTGGAGAATTATATACAGGATATTTATGGACAGATCCTTATGGCAGGCAGAATTCTTATTATAAACAAGGATATTATAATAAAGGAATTTATGTTGGAGGATATAATGAGGCAAAAGCATTATCAGACAAAGATTCTAATTTTAGATCTGTATTCTTAAATGCAATAAATGAGGCTAATGAAGCCTATGAAAAAAATCCTTTAGAAATATATAACCCAGGATACACTGGAACTGATAAATTTCATTTTATAAATAAGATATATCCTGGAACTATTCCAGAGAATTTCAAAGGAAGAACTGAAGATATTACTGCATACATAGATGATCCAAAATTAAGATCTCAAATGTCTATATTTAATATATACGATGAATCTGATGAAAGTAGACCTGGAGGATTATATAGAGCAGCTAAGTACACATTTAGAGTTGATAATGAAGGAAATTTAGCTAAAGGTACATTAAGCTATGACGATAGAGGATTTCAAGTATTTACAGATGATAAAGGAAATAGAACAATAATTAAATCTGGACCATCAAAACAATCTTATTATGTAGATCCTAAACAGCTTCAAAGATTTATAAACACTTGGAATAGAAAAAATAATAATGTGCAAAATGCTAACGATGTATATGTACAACAGAATAAGGAAAGAAAAGAAGAAAATGTTCCAGAAATATATAGAAGATATAGACTACCTTATACTCTACAGAAAAAATTAAAAGGAGGTATACTTAAGTTACAAGAAGGAGGAAATATATATCAAGGTTCTTCTGTAGCTAGTAAATCCTCAGCATCTATGAAAGATGTTACAGAGGGAGATTGGAGTAATTTGTCTGCAGCTGATAAAGCTGATCTTGTAGCTTTAGGATTAGATATAGCTGGTTTGGTATCTACTGCTGCTGTTGGGGTAGGAAATGCCGTAGGAGCTGCATCAGGTTTAGGTTCTTCTTTAGCTACTATATATGCTAATGCTGAAAGAGGAGATATGTCTGTTGGAGAGCAAATAGGAGCAGGAGCATTAAATTTAGCTATGGATGCAGCTACATTAGTTCCTGGACTAGGAACATGGGCTAAAGGAGCAAAAACAGTTAGAACTATAAAACGTCTTGCTCCAGTATTAAGAACTGCATTCATAGGATTAGGATTAGGCCAAGCTGCTAATGCTGTATTAAAAGCTACTTCAGATCAAGAAATGACTATTGATGATTGGAGACAATTGGCATCTGGTTTAACTGCTTTAACTTCTGCAGGTAGACAGGCATATGCTAAAAATAAATATACCCAAAAAACTTTAGGAAAATCTAAACCATTAACTGTATCTTCTGATAAAAATAACTATAATGTTACATTATCAGAATCCGAAATAGGGAAGTTTAATGGGTTAGATAATAATGCCAAAATACAATTTTTAAGAGATAAAATTAAAACAAATAATCCTAATATAACTCCAGAAGAACTTAATTCTATTAATTTAAATAGAAAAGAACTTTTATCTCCTAAAACTTGGTTAGGAACTAAAGCTAAACTAGATAAATCTACTATTACTAGAGAATTAAAACCAGAAGTATTAGAAAATTTATCTAAAAATAAATATAATTGGTATGAGAAGGGTTTAATAGAAGAAAGATCCTTTTTAAAACCTCAAGAAACAACAGCTCTGAATGAAAAATACATAAAACTTTCTCCTAATACTTATGGGACTATAGAAAAATCAACTAATGTATTGGGAAGGACTAGATTAGGAGAAGGAAAAGTAATAGAAGCTTTACCAGAATCTAGACAGTTAAATGCAGCTACTTTACCAACAACTACCGAAAAAGTACAATATAAATCTACAAGAAATATCTCTCCTGTAAAACAAGGTGGAGAAGAATCTCCCTACTTTTCAGAAGCAGAAAGTTTTGGAAGATATCAAACAATGGCTGAGGCTAACAAACAAAAAGCCAAAAAATCAGCTAAATTTATTAATAATATATCTGAACAAGATAGAAAGAAGGAAATAAGAGCTAAAAATATACAGAAAGGTAAGCAGGAAGCAGAAAGAAAAAGAAGGGAAAAAGAAGAAATAGAAAGAAAAAATGTAGAAGAAACTGCAAAGCTGGGAGCTAGACTACAAAGAGATAGAGCTAGGCAAAGAGAATATCAAGATATAGTAAACTACAATAAGCAACAAAGAGAAGCTGCTCAAAAAGCTATTCAAAAAGAAACTCTTAAAAAAGAAGAAAGAAAAACTAGACAGGCTTCAAAAAAAGAAGACAAAGGTACTAAAAAAACTTCTAAAGATTTAGGAGAAAGAATTGCAAGAAAAGGGTTTGGTGGTGTTCTTAGATTGGCATATGGGGGACCTATTTCTCCTTACATAACTAGAGACAATCCATTTGGACAAAACTATATTAATACTATAGTTGATAACAGCTTTGAAAATGACATGTCTGCTAAGGAATACAATAGAGCTTATGATATTAAGAAAAATATGGCTAAGTTATCTTCTTTTTCTTTGCCCACAACTTCTAATTATTCATTAGGAAAGGATGCACAGCCTGTTTCATTTAACTTGTCTACAGAATCAAATATCACTCTTCCAATTACAGGGGAGCAATATATAGATGATTTATTAGCAGAACAGGGAAAAGTACAGAAAGCTCAAATACTCAGTGGTGGGGATTCCTCATTAAATAAATTTACTAAACCTGGGACAACCTATTCTAAACCAGTTAATAGTTTAAATCAGTTTAGTACTGGAGTACTGAATCCAAAGAAATCCAGTTTCTCAATGCCGTTAAGTACATTGTCTTCTATAGCCTCATTAGTATCTAAAAATAACGCTAATAATAAAATTTTTAATTTACTTAAAAAGAAATTAAAACCTGTTGTATTAGATACTCCACAAGATATTAATTATAATATCCAGGGAAATGAAGGAGTTAGAAATTCTTATTATAGACAAGCTTCTAATTTGAGTCAATTATCAAAACTTAACCAGACTTCTGATGCTGATAGGCAGCTAGGATATAATTTCAATATAGCTAAAGCTGCTGCAGAAGCCAGATTACAAGGAGATTTAGCTAATGAACAGGCACTAGCCCAATCAAGAGAGAAAGCATTTCAAGTTAATGCCTCCAATCTAGCTAGAAGGGAACAAGTTGCAGGACAAAATAGAGCATCTATAACAGATATGATAAATAAGAAGGCATACTTAGAGGCACAAAAAGAAGCACAAAACGCTCAAAATAAGGATATATTTTTACATGATATAACTGAACAGCTCAAACAAAGAGCTGGAGAAAAGCAGCAAGTTAATCTTCAAGATCAATTACTAACAAAACAAGGTAAAGACTTTGATTTAATAGCTTCAGAGAATGTTAATGAACTTAGAATTCAAAAAGCTATGGATAAATTAATGACTGAAGGAAAAACAGATACTCCAGAATATAATAATTTAAGAAATGAATTATTTACCATTCAACAAAATAGATTGAATAGAAATTTAGAGTATCAAAAAATCCAAAATCAAGGAATGTTAAGAAGAATATGGTAATATGAGATTTAAAATACCAAAATTACAACAAGGGGGTGAAATATCAGCACCATGGGTGGGATACACCCCCTTTTTTCAACCTCAACAAACGGAAAGCGCATCTGCCACTGCTAGTGCAAGTGCTAAAGGTGGAGATACTAAAATAGATGCTACTCAAAAACAGATTCAAGATGCTATAGGACAATTAGCAGGCAAAGGGCTAACCAATGAAGTAAATTATTTTGCACAACAAGTTGGAGATCTATTTGCAGATTCTCAAATGATGGGACAGCCAATGAGTCTTAGGCAATATACTAATATAGTATCTAAATTAAATGAGATACAAAATAATAAGCAAATGTTTGACGATGCTAAAAAAATAGCTTTGGATAAAGGTACCTTATCAGAAGCAGCTATTACATTTGATGGAAATTTATACGCCCAAGATATAACAGGAAATATGGTTGTTGTAAATCCATTACAGTATGCTGAGAATAGAGATAAATATCATTTATTAACTAACAATGATTTACTTACATTAAGAAATAATAGTAGTGCATTTATATTTGATAAAACTTTATCACAAACTGTAGCTGGAAGTTTAAGTGTAAATGATATAAATAAAGAAATAGACACGGCAATAAAAATGATTCAGAAGGAAGATTCTTCATCTGATTTATATATAAATAAAGCTAGAGCTAATGAATTTAACTCCCAATTACAGCAACTAATAAATACTAAATTAGGTACAGCACCTGATGATAATTTATATAAACTAACTACGGAAGTATCCACCCAAAGAGGACATTTAAATACTGCATTATTGAGGATATGGAATAAACTTCCACAACATGCTAAAAATACACTAATAGCACAATCTGCAATCAATGAGGATGGAGATCCTAGACAGAATGCTTTAAATTCTCTAGCTGATTTATTAACTTATGGTACATACCATAGTGAGAAACAATCTATTAAAGATGAAGGAACTTTAGACGCTTCTGGTAAAAAATCATCCTCTTCTGGAGGTTTAACAGAATTAGGCCCATTTGAAATTTATGCAGGGGCAGCTAAAACTAAAGATTATTCAGTTAAACTAGGAACTAAGTACTCATTACAAACTAGGGCGAATATATCTCCGTTGGTTGGAGCCGATAAAAAGTTACTGAATAATAATTACATGTCAGATATAATCACACAAGGAGGTTTGGGTGCTTTAGTAGATCCAAATGGAGCATCTTTAGGAACTGGAGAAGTATTATCTGATGCAGATTTAAACAAAGTATTATATTCTAATGATCAAGTAGCTACTGCATGGTTGCCTTATACTATTAATTCCAATGGTTCTAAAGTAGTGGATTTAAATGCTTTAAATAGGTTAGAAGACGCAGACAAAGAAATTAAAGCATTAAATAATCCCTCAGAGAATAAAAAGAAAGAGATTTATGATAAATATAATGTTGGGCATTTAATAGTTAAAGATACTCCAACTGCACAACAATTGAATTATATGACTCAGTTTATGATAATTCCTTCATATATACCAGAATCAGTAGTGGATAAAACTTCTGCCAAGAGCTTTTTAGAGGAGTTGCCTAGAGAGACTAGAAAAGATATACAAGAACTATATAATAGAGTCAGAGCAAGTGGATCCAATAAAGATGCTAGAACCACCTCCTTTGTTCCAGATACAAGTTGGATTTTCCCAGATGAAGATATATATAAAACATCTCTATTCTTGCCTATGAGTGATGATATAATTATGAGATCTATAGTTGGAGGAAATTCTCCAGTAATTTCTAAAGACAGATTAGAATATGAAAATATGGCTAATAACCAAAATGAACTTGATAACCCAGTACAATTAGATTTATCTGATAGGTTTGGATTAAATAAAATACAGTAATATATGACAGAAAAGAGAGATTGGTTTGGTTTATATTACCAAAATCAAAATGCAAATTATACAGACTTTCTACAGAATGGGATAGTACCTAGTGATGTAGTATTAAATGATAAGGATACATATAAGAAAAACGACAAAATCATTCAAGCGTTTACAGATAACGAAGGTAAGTTTAATGAAGGAGCATTTGATAACTTCTATAACCAAGCTTTATCTTCTTATAATACATTCGCTCAAGGTAATTTTAAGGATACAAAATTACCAGAGTTAGAATATGATATTATGTCTGCTATACGTCGCCCTAAAGATAAACTACAAAAAATAGATTTCAATATAAATAAAAAAAGAAATCCATTTATTGAAACTGAAGGAGTTACCACAGTATTAGGTACTTCTGAATCCAAGTTATCTCCATACGAAATTGCCCAGTCTAATTTAATTTGGGATACTAGAACCAATTCATGGATGGATAAAACTCCGGAAGATTTAGGTTTTTGGGGAACAATCAACGAGACTCCAATTGTGTTTGCCAGATATGAGGAGGATACTGAAGAAATAGATTCTAGTACTGGTAGAAAAGTAAAACACTTTAAAGGGGAAATGAAATTAGATGAAAATGGGTCTCCTTACTATGAGACTTTAGGTAATAGAGCTGCCCATAACAAGGAGTTTTTATCCCCATTTAATGTATTAACTAAGGAAGGAAGTACAATTAATAAATTTGACTTTCTGGATAACGATGGGAAAGAAAAAAGTATAGGGGGAACCATTGCTCAAACAGTAGCTACTATTGCTCCAATGCTTATTCCTTATGTAGGAGAAGTATATACATACGGATTAATAACTAAAAATGCTGCACAATTAGGTATTACCTTATACAAAATGTTGGATGGAGTATTTAATCCAGAAAAAAAGGATTATGAGTATGGGTTACTAAATACTATTGAGGGCAAGTTATCGTCGTTTAGTCCAGGAGTTTCAGAACACTCTAAAGAAAATATGGTTACATTTGAGAACTTTGGTAATTTAGTATCAGATGTAGCCTCACAATTGTTTCAACAAAGATTACTAGCTCAAATTCCGTATAAATTAGGATTTGGGAGTCCTGAGAAGGCTGCATTAAAGAAAACTAGAGAGTTATTTGGAGATGAAATAGCTGATGAAATATTATCTACAGGTAAATTATCTGATAATGCTACATTACAGGCTTTAATGGGATCTGTACCGGATATAGCCAAAGTAGCTAGAACTGCTGCTACTAGAAATAATTTAATGGGTAAATGGCTATCTAGTTTCTATATGTCTGGTATATCTACTATGGATGTATTCAATGATGGATTAGATGCTGGGTATGATAGAGATGCTGCTGCTTTTACTGCTGCATTAGCCATGGCAGCTACTACTTGGATGATTGGATCTACAGAAATAGGACAAAAAGCTTTAAAGGGTCTTGGGTTTGATGAGGAAAGAATAGTATATAAAAATGCTGGAAAAAAACTTATTGAGGAATTAAAGGATCAAGTCACTGAATTTGTACATTCTCCAATTAAAGATCAGGCCAAATTTAATTCATTGTTAAAAACTACTGGAAGTATTTATAGAAGTGCTGCAGATATAATAGCTAAAGAGGGAGTTTTAAGCAGTGCTTTAGCTGAGGGTATAGAAGAAATGTCAGAAGAGGCTATTATGGATACTTCTAAAGCATTTACTGATGCTCTTACAGGTGTATTTGGAATACAAAAAGAAGGCCACTTTGATTTTCTAGAATCTAATCCATTAGAAAGATATTTAATGGCTGGAGCAGGTGGAGCTGTTGGTGGAGCAATATTCAAAATTGCTAATAAATCATCTGAAATAAACAATAAACTCCCCAAGGATACTAAAGAACATATTTTTTATCTACTTAGAAATGGCAGAAAGGCAGAGCTTAAACAGGCTCTAGAAGAAGCAAGAAAGAAAGGAGTAGCTCCAAAAGAATTATCCATATACGACCCTGAATTTATTGACGGAGAATTACAATATAAACCATCTCAAGGACAAGGAGATTCTTTGAATGATGCAGTAATAGACTTAGCTAATACTCTTATTGATCAATGGGATGCCATAATTAATCAAGAAGCATTAAATCTTGATGAGGATGCCATATTAAATAGATTATCTTTGCAAGATAAAAGAATAAAAAATCTGTTAGAGTTTGAAGGAGTGTATCAAATAGCTAAAGATTATAATAGTCTTGGAACTCAAATAGTAGAGTTAGTAAAACAAAATAATGAATTAAAAGAACAAATTTCTCCTGGAAAAGGTAAGGAAGGGATAAATATCGAAGGAGCGGAGGCTCAAATAAGACAAAATGAAGCTAAGTTGTTAGAACTTAGAAAACAAAAAGATGAATTATTAGATGGGGCAAAGACAGAAGAATATATAAGTAAATCTTTATTCTATCTGAGTCCCTTGAAAGATCCTATTTTGTCTGCAGATATAAATACTTATTCTAAAAATGTATTAGGAAAAGATTATAATACCTTATCTCAGTCTGAGCAAGAGGATGTAAAGGATAGATACAATAAATATAGAGAAAGTTTTGATAAAAAATTTAATGAAGGGTATATCTTATTTCAAGAAATAATTAAGAAATATAGTAAAGAGTTAATGTCTATAGCAGAACAAATCCCTTTATTAGATGGAATTAAACAATATCTATCCCAAGCTGGAGAAAGTGCTTTATTAGATCTAAACGAGGAAGCCTTAAATCAATTCAATATTGATAAACAACTAAATGCTGAAAAAGGTCTTCCAATGAGTAGAGGATTAGAATATATTATCAATCATGATAATTTAACTTTTGCAGATCCTAATACTCAGAATATAATAAATACATTCTTTAAAAATTTATCAATAAAAGCTGGAGAATCTAATATCCCAATAGGAATAGATACTACATCTCTTACTTCTGCAAAAAGAAAGTTCTTAGACTTCAATAATGACTTCATAGATGATATTGTTATGAATACAATATCTAAAAATGAGGATGGAAGTCTATCTCCTTTCGGTAAATTAATGGAAGAAATACAAACAGAAGTTAAAGAAAATGCAAATAATCCAGAATCAAATATAGACTCTTCTGATATTGTAAATGAGAGAGTATTAGAATACATAAATTCTAATGTAAAGAATAATGAATTTAAGCAGCTATTAATTAATATTGTAAATTCTGGATATAATGATGATCCTATTCAGTATTTAAAAAATATCCAAACAGGAATAAGAAATATTGTATATGCTTATAATCATGAACTTGCTCCGCAATTAAAATTAGCTAGTGCTAAATTATTACTAGCCAACAGTAAAGCTAATGGACTAGAACTTACTAAAGATTTATATCAACAATTATTAACATATATAAAACCAGATAGTGAGTTTGAATTAAATAAAAAGGCATTAGATGCATCTTTCGCTACTTTAATCGATGAAAGTTTGGCAGGAATAGTAAAAATAGAAGACTTTACTCCTGAAAGATTTGCTGAACTAAACATGCCAGATGCTTTTGATTATTCCTCTAAAATTTTAGCACAATCAGGTATTAATGATATACAAGAATTAATAGATACTGTAAATAAATTACAAAATGCTAAATCATGGTTTGATGTAGCTAAAATACTTAAAGATTCTAAGCTATCAGAACAGGGCAAGTTACTATTAACCAATACTTTAAGTGAGGCTAATAAAAAGAATACTCATGCCACCTTTAAAGAATTAAATATTTTATCTGATTACTTATTAGAAGAATCTCAGTTAAAGAATAATCCAGTTTTAGAACTTTTAAAGAAAGTAAATATAGATGTATTAGGAAGTAGTGATCCCATTAATATATTTGATTTATTAGAAAATGAAAATGCAAAACTTAAATCAGTAGCTAGATTATCTGAATTTGTTATTCAGGGTAAAATAGATGCTGACCGATTAACTGGAGCAATTCAAACTATAGATTTATTAAAATCTATTATATCTTCGTCTATTAGATCCACAGATATAAATAAATCTGGGTATGGATATAATACTACGATAAATCAATTCAGACAGAAAAATGGAGTTAATGAAATTCTTCCTGAACTAAATCCAACAATTGCAACTAAAACTCTCTGGGAATTAAATAGGGTAAGTAATCAACTAAATTTCTTTAAGAAATTATCTGAAATGAATGTAGGTAATAAACTTAGGGAACATAAACTTACTGCTATTAAAACCAGACAGGCATTAATTAGAAACTTTCTAGATAGAACGTTTACTAATAAACGTCCAGAGATATTTGAAGGAGTTAAGGAAATAATTGATTCTTATAACATAGAAGAATTATTTAGGTCTGAGCTATCTGATGATAACTTTATAGCGTTGGAAGAATTAGTAACTAAAGTAGAGGATAAAATATACGATAATATTAATTCTCTTGTTTCTACTAATAAGTTTACTAAGCAACAAATAATAGAAGATTTATTTAAGGGTTATGATTTCTCTGAATTAGTTAAAGGGGAATATAATAATCCAGAGGCTTTAAATGAAAACATTAGAGAATTAAAACCTTCAGAATTATTTACCTACTATCACGTTCTTAGTACTATTAAATCTTCGGACTACAGTAAAGCTTTAAAAGAAGTTGTAGATGAAGAAATGTCTCAACAGTCTAGTAAACTATTAATACCTATATTTTCTCAGGAATTTGCCTCTAGAATCAATACTGCAATGGCTATTGATCCTGAATTTATGAATAATATTACTATAATAAATAGTGAAAGATTAAATTCAATAAGATCTCAAAGATCTAAGCAAATATATACTAATTATATAGATTCCTATAAGAATCTTGTATTTAATAATGGGGCACCTGGTGTTGGAAAAACAAATGGAGTAGGTAAGCTTACTTACAGGATTATTAACAAAATACTAGGGGATCAACATGTCGTATTAGTTGGCCCAAAACCACAGCAGGCTATTAACTTAACTAACGCAATATTAGGAACTACATTTGATAGTAGATCAGATATAAATTCCGTTAATTCAGAAACTAGTAAAGAAAATAATCTAGTTCAGACTAAAGATCAATTATTAGCCACTATATACAAAGATCCATCTATATTAGCTTCTGCAAATTCTGACTTTGAGAATAATAAAGAAAAAGGTGATTATATAGAGTTCTTCGACTTAAAGAATGAGAATTTCCAAACATGTAGACTAAAACCTAAATATTTAGACAAATCAAACTTTAATAATGATGTATTTAAAGATCAAAAAATTATATATATTGATGAGATAACTCATTTTTCCAAGTTCGAATTAGAAGCTTTAACTACATGGGCTAATAATAATAATAAAATTCTTCTTACATTCGGAGATTTATTACAATCTGGATACAGTAGAGATAATGCTTATATGGGGATAGATGTAGATGCTTTAAAAATATCTACACCTACATTATCTACTTCTTTAAGAGTATCAAATATACATAAAAAAGATAATTTAAATCTTTTAAGATCTTTGGTAAGTCAAGTTTATAGCAAGGATATAAAAGATCGTAAACAAAGATTTGCATTAGTAAGACAAGCCCTAAAAGATTCTCCTGCTCTAAAATACTATGAAGATAGGAAAATACTAAATGGAGAAAAAATAACCGAATCTACTTCCATTGAGGAATTAGAAAAATTAGTTAATGCTTCTAAAGGAGATGTGGGATATATTTATGATAATCCATCATCTACTACATACGGACTTGTATCAAACTTCAATAAAGATCATGAAAGAAAAATTAGAATGTTTAAGTTGAATGAAGTACAAGGCCTTGAAGCCCCATACTTTATTACAGATCTGCATTTTGATTTTACTAAAGATACCTCTTTAGAGAAAAATATAAAGGACTTATATACAGCAATAACTAGATCAGAAGAGGGCACTATTATAATAAATAACGGACTGACTAATACTTTGTCAAATGGTTCTGAAAAAGTTGATTATACTCAACAATCTATATTAGATAATGAATCTGCAAGAAGTTTTTCAGAATTAAGATTAAAATCTTTAAACTCATTATTACAAAACTATCAGTCTACAGAACCAAAAATAGAACCTAAATCTAAGACTACTACATCTGATATTAAACCCTCAAATATTACATTTGAAAAGATAATGGATGATGTATTTAACCCTGATGAAATAGAATCTATTAAATCTACGGAGAAAATATATAGTGAGGATAGTAAAGTAAGAGATTATCCAGAAGATAGTTTTATAGCATATTCTTATGATGGAAGAGTTAAAGAATTTCCTATTAAAGATAAAGATGGAAATATCATATCATATAGTATTAAATCTGATATAACAAGCTCAGGATTATATAACTCAGATCATACAGGATTTTTTAATGGGCAATATTCTAAATTAAGTCCTGCTAAATTTAAAAAGGTGGATAAAACTATACAGAGTATAAAGAGTACACTGTACAGTTTTCAATCTAAACAACGAAGAAATGAAGAATTTAATAAGATAGAATCAGAAGTTAATAATATATTTAGAGATGTAACAGAAAATACAGGTACCTTAGATATAAAAAATGGAAAGTTCCAACTTAAAGCAATTAAATTTTTTAATGACGGAGAAATACATTCCGATGGAAGTAATAGATCCCAAAGATTAAGGGTTGTTTATACTATCCCAATTTTAAATTCTAACACTTCTCAAGAGACTATAGAATTATCTGTATACAGTTTACCTAATGGATTAGAATCTAAATTTGAAGGAAGAAAATGGTTTGAATCATATAAACCTTTCTATGCTAATGTAATGAATCAGGTTGAATCTGATCTTACCAAACTATATACAGAGAAATATATTCCTTTGACTGATAATTTTGAATTAGAGAAAATAACCAATTTAGTTATTTATAAGAAAGATCCAGAAGGAAGAAAACATTATAATTTCGAAGATAGGGGAACACAATTTAAAGGTCTATATTTCTCTAATCCTTATGTGGTTGTGGATTATACTACCAATAAAGCTAAAAGAAATGCTGATTTGCAAAACGCAAGTGACAAAATTGCGGAGGCACAAAGAAGTTATTTGGAAATTAGAGATAGATATATTGCTACTGAGGATTTAAATGAGAAAAAATCTCTTGGGAGAGAGATGAATAATAAACTTAATAAATTAATCTTCGAAAGCCAGCGAAATAATTTAAAAGGTAAAGCTATTGTATTTGCCACATATGCTGAAAAGATATATGATACAGAAGGTAATTTAGTTCCAGAAAGTGAATATGCAGATTATTATGTAAGGCAAGCATCTGGGGAATTCGATAATAATCCAGATCTAAGAGATAAAATGAGAATGATTGTTCTTAGTCCTAATCCATTAACATTTAGAGAATTTTACAATAATTACGATAAATATATAAAATCTTATTCACAATCTAATGGAAATAAATTAGGTAATAAGTTCTATAAATCTTATTTTGGGGATTATACAGGATTCGATATAATTTTATCCATTTTAAATTATAAAAACTGGTTAGAATCTAATGATAAAATAAATTCTAAACATTACAAAATTGCTGAAAGATTATATAATGGTTTAATATCATTAGCTAGTGCATCTACTCCACAATTAACCAATATTAAAACTAAAGATGCGACGGATTTCCATATTATGAGAATTATGGAAAGATTACATCAGGAATTTGATTCTCAATTACTAGATCAATATAAATCTAATGCTGAAAAAATAAACGGGAATGATGTTCTTAGATATTTTAGGGAGATAATAAATACTAAAATAAAACAAGAACAAGGAAAGTATACATCTGGAATAGTTGAGAATAAAGCTAATGAAACATTCTTTATGTCATTAGGTTCAGATATATCTTCCGAAAACTTATTTGATTTTATGGAATCTGCATTAATAGGTAGGGTAGGAGATAAGATAGTTCCTAATTATAATCCTATATTTAAAGAAGGAATATATCCCTTCCCAGTTATGGAATACGATAAAGATCAAAAGGGACATACAGGCGATAAAAATTTTATTAGGGCTATGAATCTTGAAGGATCTTATTATATAGATAGAGATTTACAAACTCCTCAATTTGCATTTGTTGCATCTAGAGATTTAGCTAATCCAGAAGAATTTGGATACAAGAGAACTGAACCTCAAAAATCACCAGTGATCCAAACAACAAAAACAAAGGAAAATATAGAATCTACTAATATTTCAACTCCTCCATCTAATTCAGAAATAAACACCAGAGAAGTGGAGAATATTTTAAATTCCATAACTTCTGAAATAAATAAGATTCCTAATGAAGAGTTAAGAAATATACTAACTACTGCACTAAATGAGATATCATATGATACAGAATCTATTCCTAGTTCAGGTATTGAAGCATATTTTAAATCTTCAATACAAGAAAAAATTACAAGGATTAATTCTGGCCTTCAAACTAATCCAATTTCCTATGATTCTAGTACTGATATTTCATATATTAAGTACAATGATGGGAAATTATATATATATACCAAACCTAAGGTAACGGAAAATATAGATGAAAATACTAGGAAATTAGATGAAAATAGAGTATATTTACAAAATAATTTTGGAGATATGTTTAATCATCCAGATATTACGGTAACGGATTTAAATACATTAGTTGACAATTTTAAGTTAATAGAAGCAAATTCTGATGGGCAAATGGATGTTATTAAGAATTTTATTAAAACAGGTAAATACTCTCCTGAATTATTTAATCTATTAAGTAATGAGAATATAAAATCATCTTTAGTAGATATTAATAAAATAAGAAGTAAATATAATATTTGTTAATATGGCATGTGATTTTTTTAATGAGTCTACAAGATCTCACACTTTTTTAGTAAATCTTTCACCTTGGGATAATTTATTCCAAGGTGAAAGCATTTCTACAGATAGCTTTAAAAATATAAAAGAAACCTTACAAAAGGATTTTGTAATACAATCAGATCAGAATCTTGTTGAGGCTATTAAGGAGTATTTAAATACTCAAGCAATGTTTAATGGGATGGATTATGCCAGATTTAAGGAATCATTAGATAGAAATATATTAAATATTTCTACTACTCCCTCTGTAGATCCAAAAGCATCTATTAAATCTGATGTTGATAATAATCCAGCATTGACTAATGAAGAATATCAAATTACAGTTTCCCCAAATGAGGATGTAGAAGATTTTAACCTTTCAAAAGAAATAGCTACTCAGGAATTAGTATCAGAGATTATTTCTGGAAGAAAAGATGTTGATTATTCAAGTAATATTAAATCTACTCTTGATTTAAGTAATAAATTCCAAACTAATTCAGCTTTATATAACAGGTTTGTTAATGGATTCAAAAAGGATTTATTTAAAGTATCTTTTATAGACTTTGACAATGGTAAAATTGCAAATACTGTAAAGGATATGAATTTAAATATCGCTCAGTATAAACAAGATTTGTTAAATAATATAACAGATTTTCTACAATTACCAAGAACAAGCCTATATGATGAAAGTGGAAACTTTAATTTAGAAGAATATAATGATATTATTAGTAAATTAGACACTTACTATGATGCTAATAACCCAACTTCAAGATTAAATTCTATTAACGATAGAGCTTTCACTAAATTATCTCCTAATGATAAATTGTTTATAGATGCATATAATTCCTCTATAGCATTAGAGAATTTTGATAATCTAGTAAATGTTTTAACTAATGGATTAGTATACATCGATCCTAGAAAATTTGGAATAATGACTTCTAATTTAAATGAAGTTAAATATCTTCCATTTAAGAAAAATATAATTAGACAATCTTTCTCTACAACTAACTTTGAGACAAGTATAGAAAGAGAAACTGCAGCTGTAACTAAGGCTGTTATACAGAATATAAAGAAATTAGATCTAAACGGAAATTGGGATGGATTTAGTTACCTAACTGTGAATGATTTTAATACAGCAACTTCGAAATTTAATGATTCAACTTTAAAGAATAAATATCCAGAGCTTAAGGATGCACATATTAATCCAACTCAAACATATATAAAGTTTTTTAATAGATTCTTTAATAGTAAAGGAGCATTAGAAGCGTTTAAACACAATGACAGCTTTGATAATTCTACTAAAGATATACTATATTCTATATATAAAAGTATCATAGATCAAAGCGAAGGTGCGTCTTCATTATATAATATAATAACTAAAAATCAGGTTGGTATAGATTTTAATTACTTTATGGATTTGATGTCTTATATAAACAAACAAGGTCCATCAGAGTATATATCATATAAATTTAACCTTGATACTAGACAATATGAAATTGATACCTTTTCTAATATTACATATGAATCAACATTAAAGAATTATGAAATAAATTCAGCTAATGATATTAATAATTTAGTTAATAATGATTTATATAATATAATTAAAGATGAAAGTGATGGATTTGGAGTTAAATACAATGATGATAATACTATTACTTTAAAATTAAATAATAGATCTATTACATTATCTCCTAATATGAGAATGTTTAAAAGGGATCCATTCACTTTAAAGGATTATAATAAAACATTAACAGAAAGTTTAATCATTCCAAATGTAGACCAATCTAGTAGAATATTAAATGGGGAGATTTTAGATCAAGACATAATGGATGGATTTAAATTATTTGAATTACTCCAATTTACTACTGGATTTCCTTTTAAAAATTCCTCTGGACAATTATACTCTAGAATGTCAAATGAGTATAAAAATGAGGATAATTTAAAAGCTGATTTATTATCCTTTTTATATACTACATTAGATACTTTAAGAGTATTGGATAATATACATCAAGAGGAGGTAAATAATAAATCTAAATTAACCCCTACGGAATATTTAAAAATAGCTAGAAAAGACAGAAGATTCTCTAGTTTATCAGAGGAAGCATTTAACAGAAGTTTTGCTAATCCTACTATAAATCCAAAAATACTTATAAGTAGAAATGCTTCTGGTTCAGGTAGAAGTGCTATATTTAAAAGTATAGTATCTGCGTTGAGTATTATAAATGGGGATACTAATCCTAGTACTTATAAAAACTCAGATGGGGATAATGTTCCGTCTGTAGGATTAATGAACTTATTAAAAACCATCCCAGATTATATTCAAATAGTCAAAAGGTATCAGGAAAAAGCATTAAAACATAATACTGAATTTAAAAATATATATTCTAATAATATATTCTTTAATTCTCCAGAGCTAATAAAAGGAGTAAGGTTAAAAACAGAATTTGTTACTCCAAATGGAACTGTTATTCAGAAGAATAAATTTAATGTAGCAGAATATACTACATCATCAGTAATATTAGATTTCTATAAGAACCTGTTAGATGGAAACGATATAAACTTTCTTCCTACTGTATATGCAGATAAAGCAAACCAATCTTTAATTACTATATCTAAAGATTTAAAAATTAATGATAAAAGCTTAAAAGCAGTTACTGCAAGTGAGATTGAGCAAGAAAATAGAATAAGAAATAAGGAATATTATACCAACGTATTAAATAACTTATTTAATACATACTCTAAAATAGGCGAAAGATTAGGAATTAAAATAGATTCTAGAATAGTAGATAGTACATCTAAAGCTGGTAAAGTTAGAGCAATCAAAAAGAATATGGATACCATTAATAATATGCTCTCTACTAGATTTAAAGACGTTCAGGCTGCTGCAACTGAATTAATGGCAGAAGATAGAACTTTTGAATGGGTTGAGGAAACTCATTATTCTAAAGTAGATGGGGAGATGAGAATGAATCCATTTATAGAATACATGAGTAATGTATATAAAGTATCTACTACTTCTGATGAAGGATATAATAAATTCATGAAAAGATCCAAGGATAATTTCCTTCAAGATATTATGGATAAAAATATAAAAATAGATGCAGAAGTATTTAAATTTTTATATAACGATACTGATGCATTACCTTGGATTGGTAAAGATGGATATATGGATATTATTAGAGATGGAAAAATGAATCCTATATTTGAAAAATTCTTCTTTTTAGATGGATTTCTTTCTAATCAATTTATGCAAATTACTGCAGGAGAGCCATATGCGCATCCCTCTAAATTAAAGAAAGTTAAATTTAAAGGAAATGAGGATACTTATTATATGAATGACCATGCAGCTAGGCTTATAGCTCAATATAAACGTATGGTTATGATGCAAGGTACAATACATAATTATTATCAAGCTGCATTAGAAGGTACAGGATCCCAAATTAAATGTGCTGTAGTAAAAGATATAGAAGCTCCTGTATTTAATCCATCAGGAGAAACCGATAATGTTAAACCTTTAGATGGTTCTATGGAGGTAACAGGTTGGCAAAATGAATTAGAAAATAATTCAATGTTTTCTAGTACTGCAGGACAAAATAGAAAGAACTTTGGATATGATATTAATCCTATTCATGGATCAGCTACACTATATAAATGTGCATCCTTTGCTATTGATAATAATGTGATGAGACACTCTCCAGAGAAGATTAAATTACTACAGAAAATGACAGATAGAAAATGGTCAGTTCCTGTATTAGATTTAATGAAAGATTTTAATGGAAACTCAAGAACATTAAATGATGTAATTGGAGAGGATATATATTATTATAATGCTAACGATGGTGAATATAAACAAATATTAGATGTAGTATCATTAGGAGATAATATGTATTCTATAGTAGAAGTTTCCGTAAATGAAGATGGAACTCAAAAAACAGGAAGTTCCCCAGTTGTCAATCCTCCGGTTTTAATAGATACAAACTTTAAATTATGGAAGGCTCTGGGAGCACAAAGAAGTATGTCATTAAATACAGAAAATCCTGTAAATTCATATTTAGAACCTAATGAAACCTCTGTAAAAGCTGTAGCTAAATTTATAAATAAAACTGGTGTATATAAAACCAAACAAGATTTAGCTTCTATAAGACAAATTCCAGGTAATGAAGCAGCTACAATAGAATCTAATATATATGATATTTCTGAGGATAGATTACCAGATGATAGATCTGATTTTATATCTTCTACCGGAGATTTAAAAGTAATCTTAGATCAAAATTATGTGTATCAGCCAATGAAACATAGTGATATACACTACATAATTAATGGTTCTGCTATTAAAGTTGGAGCAAGAAATACTAATCCTTCTACCAGTAGATATGATGATTCAGAATTAAATTATTTTACCGTAGGATCTCAATACTTTGGTATTCAAATGAATGCAGATCACCATGCAGACAACTCTGAAGTAACTGAATCTACACAGATTATATCTACATTGGCAGCCAATGGACATACTCAACAATTAGCTAATAAAGCATACAACGCTTTAGGAAGTATTGTTGATTTAACTCTAAAAGAATATTTAGAAGCTCAAAAAGATACTAAAGCAATACAGCAATATGGAGAAATTAGATTAGGAAATAAAACTAAATTATATAAAGTATTAACTAAATCTTTACTTAGAGCATTGTCTACTGGTTCAGATTCAGACGCTCTATTAAATGGTTATTTAAATGAAATATCTCAAGAGTTTGAGAATAACTTAAATAAAGAGTTTAATACTGCAGATTTCAATTTTAAAACCCCATTTAGTGCTGGAAGTATTCATAATCAATTTATTACGATGGTGACATCTAAGATGAATATGGATAGTATTAAGAGAACATTCTCTGGTATGGGAGCTGTAATGAAACCGTCTTATGGATCAATGAAATTCTATCATTTTGATGGAACTGAGGGATTTGTAGACATAAACGGAAATCCTGTAACTTTAAATGGAACATATTCTGAATTTGATTTAGAGAGAATAGCTAATAAAGCTGGATATAGAGGAGATGAAGGATATGCGGCAGTTGATGCATTTAAAGATAGTGCAAGTGCATTAAATCCAACTATAAAACCCTCTCAACTTAGATTTGGAGATACTGTATTTGATCCAACTATTAGTGAGGATATTGAAATAAATACATATGATTTATATAGGAAATATAAAAGCTGGGAAGGGGATATTACTTTAACAAAGGATAGAAGAAAAGAGTTGTTGCCTTTAAATATTACGTTTAAAATAAATGGAGTAGATGCTGTATATAGTATTTATGATCATCCTCTTGTAGAAGAGATGTTCAATTTACGAAATTCAAAAGCAAATAGTGACATTTTATTGCAACAACAATATGCTATAAATAAAATGTTAGGATTATTAGACTCTGGGTATTATCAATTAAACTCTAAAATGCCTAATTACCAAGAAATTCTAACACAAAATCCTGATATTATATATAAAGTAGCGGATGGTGCTAGAGTAGAGAGAGCCGAATTTAAAAATTATACTCCAGAAGAGTTAATGGTAAAAGTAAGTAATTTAAAGATTGATCCTGCAGAAGTAGTGCTATCTAAAATTTATCAAACTAAATTCTTTTTAAGACCTGGAGATTCTATTTCGGATATATTAAACAGTAATGGAAGATTCTTTATTGAAAAACTTACTAAGAATTATAATACTGCTAAATCAGAAATACAAGGAGATTCTAATATAGATGCTATATTATTAAATCCCTCTGGAGCCAATACTAAGGTTATCATAAATGATTCTGTAGATAAGTCTAATTATATAAAAGACTTAGTTCCTATTGATATTATTAAGGATAACATTGATGGAGAAATTTGGAGAATAGATGAAGCTGGAAGAAAATTATATAAAATAGATGGAATACAATTCTACAAAGATCCTAAAGCACAGGTTCCACAAGAAATTATAGTTATTGATCCTAACAATATGACTAGACTATTAGACGTATCCAAAGATCAAAACTATGATGGAATATATTATAATTTCAATGAATATAATATAGACACTTTACTCGCTTTCTTTGGAACTTATGATACTAAACTACTTGAATCATTTGGTGATTTAGAAGGAGTTCAAGACAAAACTGAGCATATAAAGAATATATATAATAGAGCCATTAGAGATCATATAAATTATCAATCTACTAAGATATTTAGATCTTTTAAAGAAGCTCTAAATGTTACAGCTAATCGTATTCCAGCTCAGGCATTTCAATCTATCATGACAATGAAAGTTGTAGGATTCTCAGATGCAGAAAGTAATGAGGCATATGTATCTCACTATCAAATATGGTTGCAAGGTAGCGATTATGACATAGATAAGGCATATATCACTTCTCCTATTATAAATGATTCTGGAGTTTATGCACCTTGGAGTAAATTATTTAAATATAACTCTAGGAAAGTAGAAAACCCAGATGGAAGTAGTAGAATTATTGATTACTTTGAATTAAGTAAACAATTACCATATCCTAATTTCAATGAAGAAACTAATAAACATCATTTCTCCAATCAATTTGATGAATCTCAGCAAACATTGGACGTTACAGATGTATTATTAAATAATACTGATGCTTTCGAAGCAACAGTTAAGATTCTAAATGCAATAGATGAAATGAATGGTGAAAATGTAGTTCTTATATATGATCCTAGTTTGGATTCTTTGAAAAGGGATATGATTGAAAGAATACAAAAGAATATTATTCAACATAACACTCAACCTTCTTCTGATGCCGAACTATTGCAAGGTTCTAAGAACTTTATCTTTAATACTATATATACTATTACTAATAGTTTAAAAAACCATGTTGCTGCATATTCTCCTATTGCTATGACAGATCCTCAAAATGCCGCAGCCAATTCTAAGGAGGGAGAAAAAATTAAAAGAGTAACTACATTTACTCCTACTACTAAATACAACTTATTCTATGCTAACATGGCAGGAAAGGAAGGTATTGGTATTAGTGCAGTAGGCCAAAAAGTATTCTTAGCTGCAACTCAGTATTTTAATCAAGAAGCTCAAAGACTGTCTAATTTACCTAATTTAACTACAGAAGATCTAAAAAACAGCAATATCTGGTTCTCCAATGCATTTGATATTTATAGAAGGATGAAAGGCAATGAAGGACAAGAAACTACTAAATTAGTTAGAATCTTTGCTAATACATTAGCGAATCTTAATCTTGATAATGCTATTAATGTAAGAAGTATACTGAATCAAGCTATTGAAGAAAACAGAGCAGCTTTAATTCAAGGAGGAGATCTTAAACCAGAGGATATTGATATGATCTCCAGCAGATATTATCAAACTGATAAATCTCTAGTCATTTCTGCAGTTATTTCCGCTGCAACAGATAATGCTAAAGAGCTAATTCTGGATAAAATTAATGCTAACCCAGATTTAATGGGAACATATATTTATTTAATTATTAATGGTTTGGAGTTTTCTGATATTGCAGATCTTATGACAAGTGATGCTGTATCTGCTATAAAAAATGCTGTTAATGTAAATAGAATGTATGATGAAAGAGAAAGCTTAGATTCTGTACTAAATAAATTAGAAAAAGGTTTATCTCCCAATGGATTCTATGACAAGGATTGGGAATTTAGTATTAGAAGATATTTACTAGGACTTAAATCCAAAGGAATAATTCCAGAAGTAACTCAGCCTAATGGAAAATCTGCAAAGTCTGTCAAAGCTATTCTTAATGGATTAGATATTACTACTTTAAATAAAGTAGTAGAAGATTTAAATAGTGATAAAGTAGTATTTACGAAACTCTATGCAACAGAAGAAGAGAATTTTGCATATCAAGAAAGTATGGAAAATAGAAGTGAAAACTCTTTATACAAAGAATCTAATACTGTTATTAGAGGATTATTAAGATATATAGGAAAACTGAAAGATTTAAAAACTCTCCAAGCTAAACTGAATTCTGATATAACTAACTTTGAATCATTTAAAAAAGCATTCACTGGAGCTAAAGAAATAGCTTCTTTAGGAAGAATACTAGGTATTAATGGAGGTGCCAAAACTAAATTATATGACAGATATTCTTTTTCTAAGGTATTTAATGATTTACTTTCAGATGCACTAGCAGAAGCTACTAATAAATTAGAGATATTTAAAGTATCTAATCCCTCTGCTGTTAATATATATAATAGATTTTTAAGTGATGCCAATGATGGGAATACTAATTTCCTAGACTTTAATTTCAGTCTTGATAGATTCTATAATGATTCTAATTATAATAAAGCTGTAACAGATTTCTATGGTATAAATAAACACATTATCAATGTATTTGACTTAGTTAATAAACTTCCACATTACAATGCTTTCTTAAAGGCGTTCTTAGTGAACGAAGACAATTTAAAATTAGCTACTATTAAATACAATCTTCTAATGGATATAACATCCAAATTGGAGTCAATAATAATAAGAAAAGCCAATGGAACTGTGGGGAAATTAACAGATTCTCAGTTTAGTATAATAAGAGATTACATAGACGAATTAATTATTCGCAAATTCTTAAATCATGAAAATATAGGCATTAAAGTTAAGGCTGGAGATAAATTCTTTCAGGATGGACAGTTAATTGAAGCATCTGCTGACATGATCTATAATCTATCCGATGATGATGGATTAGCATCCTTTAAGTATTATATGGAAAACACTGTTATCCCAATGCTTAAAAATGGATATACTATATCATCTAATGGATTAAGAGTAAGCACTCCAATCCTTTCAAGAAATGAATTTTTAAATAAATTAATTGTTACTGACAAAAAATCTTCATTAGATGGATCTCCTTATCAACATTATAGATCTGCTGTCAATATGCTAAATACTACAGATAGTATAGAATTTGATAAACAAATTACCGCTTTTGGGGCAATAGAGAATATTACATTTAATGGAATTAAATTATCTAATTTATTCTTAATATATGATTTAATTGTAAATAAGGGTAGAAAAGGGCAGGGAAGTTTATTAAAAATCCTTCAAGGATCTATATATGATAAATACGGCCTAGCCAGTAGGTATTTCCAATATATAGGAGAAGTTGATTATAATACATCTATTCCAGATATACAATATGATGAAGAAGGAGATAAAATTACTTTAGAAGATGTAAACATGGATGATGTACAAATGAGACTGGCTCCTGTTAGAGGCTCTGTCGATGAATCTATTGTTGGAAATAAATATGTAAAGAACTATGATAGAGAAACGACTACATATCAATTACAGGAAGTAGTAAATGGTCAAGATGAAGATGGAAATTATAGTTCTCAGTATGTAGATATTATCTTAGATAAGAATCCAAATTATTATTTGTTTAATTCTAATTTAAATAGTAAATTTGCAGAGTCTACTAATAAAAGTAAAACTATAGTAAATTTGGTGGATAATGTAATGAATTTAATTAAAACAAATAAAGCTAAATTAATATATCGTTGTGAATAGATGAAATGTACATTAGTTATTAAATATAAAGTAGGAGGGCAGGAGTTTGAAATTCCTGTCCCTACTAACTTTAATGAGGATCAGAATTTAAATCCTAGTATGATATTGGAAGCTTTTTCCAATTTAGATACTAAAGATTTATTAGATATTAAAGCACAATTATCAGAGATAAATCCATTAAATATTAGTATAGAATATTCCAATGGAGAACCTCTATTAGGTAACTTTGATTTAGGAACTATTTCTGATCAGATAGATTATATTCAAAATATAGAACTTAAAGAGGATTTTGAGAATCTAAGAAATAAATTAGCTAATCTTGGAATTAGTAATAATCAAGTACAGATATTATTGTTAGAAGGAGAAAATATAAATTTAAATATAGATGGAACTACTGGTGTTAGGGGCACTTTATTAAATAATAATTTCATTATTGTTAATACAAAAAATGGATTAGATGAAAAGGCTCTTCAAGATTTGTATCATGAAATGTTACATTTATATTTTAATCATATTCCCAAAACTAATGAAAACTTTGCCAGAATTAATGAAATAGCTTTTAATATATTTAATTCAGCTAAACAAAATAAGGAAAATCCTGTTATTAAAGAATTTGTAAATAAAGTATCAGATAATAGAGGATATTTAAACTTAACAGAATTTATATCTTATATGCTAGCTGATACTAAATATCGAGATGCTTTAAATTTTGATTTAACAGAAGGAATTGGAAAAGAATTTGTTACTAGATTATTTAATATAGATTCCAATATTGGAGCTATTGCTAATTCCGTTAATTTAAGTAATATAACAACTGAAAAAGTATGGGATGGAAAAGAACCTGTCTATTTACCAAATGGAGAGATGGTAAAACCTAATTCTTCTACATACGTATATTGGGATGAAAATAACAAAAGATTTGAAACTGTTCCCTTTGTTGGCAAATACGATTCTGAATACATAGACCAAATAATTCCTAAAGAAATCTCCTCTGATTATAATGCAGTATCTGATTTTATATGGAGAAATTATATTGAAACATCTAGTGATGTAAATGAATCTGTTTCTAAATTTAAATATGATCTAAATTACTCAGAACCAGTAACAATTGAGTCTCCATTACAATTATATAGTTTATCACCAGGAGATTTAATATTAATCCCGAGTATATCTAAATCTAAAGGAGAAGTTCTATTTGGTAAATTTGATAATAAATACTTCTCACATAAACAATATCTCCCAGTTAGATCCATATGGAAGAATGATAAAGGAGAAACATTAATTACTGTATTAAAACAATATGGAAATAAAGGAGTAAGTCCTCTTACTATATCCTATACGGACTTAGTAAATTTATCATCTGAAAAAGGGTTAGTTCCTACATTTAGAAAGTTCTATGGTAAGTTAGATAGACAGAAAATTGATACTGACGTAATTAAAACTGTAAAAGATCAATTTGATTCTGCTTTAAATTCTGGGGATTACGATAACCAACCTTTACTTAGAGAGTTGGGAATTGCTACTAGAACAGGTAAAGAATTTACATATTATAATACAGGTAAAGGAGGATTTAGATTAAAAACTACAGAAGGAAGTAATGATTTAATTAATCAAGAACTCAGAAGAGGGGATATTGTCAAAGTATCCACCCCAATTAAGAAGGGGGATAAATGGGAAAGATTTGAATATTTTGCTCCTGTATTAAGAACATATGGAACTGTAGTAGAGGTTGCTTTAAAAAATGCCGATGGGAATTATTTTAGTAAGTTATACAAATTTAAGGACATTCAAGAAGCCATATTTAGTAAAACAAATCATCCTGAATTAGTAGAAATACATAATATCTTTACAGACAATTATGATTCTTATGTGCAGGATACTAAAAATAAATCATTATATCAAAGTATATGGTTTACATTACCAGGACTTAAAGAAGATTCTCAAAAAATCCAACAACTAAATGGGGATTTTGTCGGGGCTTTAGATACTCAAGGGGTTGTTAATTTTAGAAGATCTAAAGTTAAACAATTAAATCTTGGAGATTCAATTTCTGTTCAATGGCCCACTACTCATAAGGATGGAAGACCTATCATTAGTAAACATATGATAGTAGGTATAGATGGAGATACTATATACTTCTTAAATAAGAATAAAGCCAATGAAGGAGAAGTAGCTACTTCTGGAGTTAGTATGGTAGATTTAAAAACAATTAATCCTACTATATCTATAGAATCAGGAATAAATAAATATATTCCATCATTAGTAGCTCTACACTATAATAATAAATATGATATTGGATTAGTAGATAATTTGGATTCTCAAAAACAAAGTATTAATAATGCTTTTGAATTACGAGAAGGTAAATGGATATTCAATGGGGATTCTAGCTCTATTACGTCTTTAAATGAATTATATGATATTATAAATACCGATGATTCAAATATTGAAGAAGAAGCTTCTAAATTACAAAGAGGAGATATTATTAAATATGAAGAAAATGGAAGACAATATGTAGGTGTTGTATCTAAAGCTGATATAGTTAATAATATTATTGAAGTCCCAGGTTATTATAGAACAGATGGATCTATGGATACATTTAGAAAAAATATATCTTTAGATCAAATAATATATATAGGTTTTGCTATTAAACCTAATTACGAATTAGGGATAATAGGACATAGTGATATATCTGATTATAATAACAAAAGAGTATCTAGATTATATGATATGAACCATTCAACATATGCTCTATCATATGAAGATGCTTTAAAGAAATCTAATGCATATAATAAATCAACTAATTGGACACAAGTTACCGAAGTTAAATATATAGCTCCTAAAAATCAATCTCTAATCCAAACTAAAAAATATAATAAATTTTGGAAGGATGGCTCTGGTAGATCTAATATAGCAACAGCATATTATTTTCCTTACAAAGAAAATGATTATTTTGAACTAGTTAAAGATCAAGAAGATGGATATTATTCAATTCATTTTAAAACTTCTGGAAAAAACGCTTTAACTCAAAATGAAAAAGATGAATTATTTAAGAGGATAGCTAAAGATATTCCAATGGATGCAAAGTTGGCTACATGGGGAGATGTTTCCTTAGGGGGATTTACCGGAATAAATAGATTTTTATCTTTAGGATTTGTAAAAACTTCTGAAACTAGAAAAGTAGGAATTAAAGAAAATACTGATATTAATACTGTTATTTCTAGATTTAATTATACTAAAGAGGGAAATAGTGTAAATATGTATATACTACAAAAAACTTCAGAAATACCTTCGGAAAAAATCTCTTTTAAAGAAAGATTTAGAAATTCAAAAGAAAAAGGAGTAGAAAATGGAAGAGCTGTTATTATAACAGAATCTATTAATAAATTACTTAATTCTGGAGATTATATAGATCTTACAGAAGAATATATAAAACAGAATAAAATAAATTCCAAAAATGGAAAATTATATGGATTAAGAAAAACTATTTATTCTAATGATACACAATATGAAATTCAATTGCCTAACGCAACTGGATTTAATTATGTATCTAAAGTATCTCAAATAGATCCTAACAAAATAGCAGACATCTTAAAAGTCCAAGATGTCGTTAAATTACAGTATGAATCTAATGGGAAAAATAAAACTACCAAATATTTAAGAATATTATCTAAGTCTGATAAAGGAATAAAATTAGAGGCAGAGATCTTAGGATTAGATGGAAAATCATATTCTAATAAATGGAATATAAATTTTAAAGATCTTGCATCTGGAAAATATAAAATAATAGAACTTTATTATCCATCTAGTCAATCTAGAGGGAAGGAAATAAACAACATACTAAATAATATAGAATTTGTTCCCAAGGATCCTAAATACTTTATCCAGACTTTAGATAAATTTAATAGAAGAAAAATCTTAAATAGAATTATTTCAAATATAAATTCTACATATAACAATATAATTACCACGATAGATGATGCAACTATTAAAGATTGGATTGATAATAAAAACCCAGAGATTACTCCTTATATAGCCAATAAACTTCGTCAATCTGGAGCATTTATTTTAGGTAATAAAGTATATGTTAATATGGATAAGGCTTCATTATCCTCTCCTATACATGAGCTTATGCATATTATAATGGGAGTTATGAAGCAAACTACTCCAGATAGGTATAATCTATTAATAGATAAAGCTGCTGAATTACCAGGATTTACTGAAAAGTATAGAAAAGTAATGCAAAATAGAGTTTTATCAGATGCAAAAGAAGAAGCATTTGTGGATGCTGTAGCTAAGTCTTTACAAGGAGTATTTAGTTCTAAAGATTTTAATATTAATAATCTATTACAATCTACTAACTTCTTTAATGACTATCTAAATATTCTATCTAATGGATTAGAATTAAATATTTCAGAAGTTGGAAATAAGAGTGCAGAAGTATTAAGCAGAGAATTATCATCTATGCCAATAGAGAAATTAGTAATGGAATTTAATAGTTTACTTGCACAATCTTCAAATCCAAACTATTCATTGTTTAATACAGATGCTTTAAATAAAGCATTTTTGCATAGAACAATAAATAATATAAAATCATCATTACTGAAATCTGGTAATTTAATTGAAAATTGTTAATATATGGCATGTAAATATATATTAAGTATTAATGGTAAGAAAGTTACAGAAGTTAATACCGAAAGAGAATTAGAGAAATATATAAAAGACCATTATGATATTTTGGCTAGTTATAATCAATTCAATGATATTGTATTTGATGAAACCAATACTGCCCAATCTAATATGAAGTCTAAGATATTAGCGTTAAATACTGTAGGGAATACTTCTACAGTATTTAATGAATATACTCAAGAATATGAAATAACTGCACCCAAAAAGTTAGCTATTACTAAGGCTATTTCTAATTGGAGAACTCCAGAAGGAAGTAGAGTTGTACCAGAATTTATAGAGTCTGAGTATATTAAGAATGAAATAGAACATTTAACAGCAAATGGACTTAGTGAAGAAGAAGCTACTAATATAGTAAAAGAAAATATAAAAAACTTTGAACATATAGCAAAGATTGGAGATAAAGTACATAAAGTTGCAGAAATGTTCTTTTCAGACAATGTAAATACAGATGACATTTATAATGTAGTAAATCTTCCCAGAGAAACATTAGATAATTTAATAAGATCTTTTAGTTCTCTGAAAGATGTTATATCTGGAGGTAAGCATTATGAATTTATTCCAGAAGTTTCATTAGAAACATCGGATGAAAATTCTGATCCTCTTATTGGTAGAATTGACTTACTTACAATAGACGATTTTGGCCATGTAGATATTTACGATTTTAAGGTATCTACTAAACCTATATCTGAATGGAGTTCAGCTAAAAAGATAAATGTTGACTATCAGTTAGCCGCATATAGGGCTTTATTAGCTAATAAAGGCATTCCTGTATCTACTATGGGGTTAAATATTATACCTGTTATAATAAATAATCCAGACTATGAAAATGAGTCTTTTGATTCTTTTGAATTGGGCAATACAGAAAATAGAATTATTACTAACTTTGATAATTTAAAATATCCTAGGGGCACATACACAAAAATTGTTAGTGAGCATATATCTTCAAGTGTTCCTAGAGTAAATATAAGTTCTGATTTTACATATAATGTAAATAATTTATCTGAAATCGCATTTGGAAAAATATCTTCAATTACGGCAGAAGAATTTAAAAGAAAATATGTAAAAAAAGAGGGAAATAAATGGTATTTTAAAGATTATATACATGGAAAAGAGAATAAAGAGTTTCCTAGTATTGTATCTTATTCAGAATCTGAATTAATGGATAACATTAAATCTTATTTAGCTGAAAAGGAAGAGTATGATCAAGAAGGATATTTTATAAATATCTGGAAACAATTCTCTCAATTAAAGAGAACTGGTAAAGAACTGGGAAGTAGAGATCCTTTTTCATTTAAGGATAGTAATGTTCATGCATATTTAACAACAATATTTTCTTCATTTATAGATAATGATTCTTATGTACTGCTAGAAGATTTTCCAGAATTAATTCAATTAGGAATTTATCCATTTTTAGATACTGGAACAAATATTATCAATTTTGTTACAATGTCTAATGTGGATAATAAACATAATTTAAATTTACAATACAAATATAATAGTATTCTTGCAAATGTAGCCTCATCATCAGCAACTAAAAATCTCAAAGACGTAATGACTGCTACAGCTGGTAATGCCAAATTATTACAAACATTATTAGCGATTAATGCTTTATCAGATCAATTATCTAATTACCAAATAGGTAATATTCAAGTAGTAAATCACAAATTAGGACAAGCTGAATATGCAGATTTAAACCAATTAAGAAATAATTTCAAGTATTTAACTAATAGATTAGACATTGAGAATAATTTTGAAAATGGGAATTTACAATTTGCAGATCCACTAGAAGCTATTAAAGTATCTTTATTAGGAATACTAAATAAAGATAGAACGGAGAAAACCAAATCCGCAAGTACTCAAATATATGATTTATATTCCAATAATTTAAATAATATGACTGGAGAGCATAAAATTAAAATGCTACGCCAATTACAAGAAATACTTAAATCAGCATATCCCAAAGTGAATTTCAACAAAGCCGACTACTCTAATGAATATAAAGTGGTATATGATAAATTATCTCAGTTAATACTGCATTATAATAATATATATTTCAATCTTGATCATGATATTCATGATATAGGACTAAATTTAATAGATTTAAAAGAAACTCTATTAATTAATGGATACTTGCTAGATAACCCTGAATTAGTAAAAAATCCAGTAATGAAAGCTATTGTAGATACCACAGAATTAGGGTTACAAAAAATTAGAACAGAATTTGATAAATATAAAGAAGACTCTTTACAACGAATACTTGAGTTTTATAAATCTAAGGGCTATACACAACTAGGTAGGTGGACAGTTCAGGATTCCACTAAATCATTTGATAATATGTTTGAACGTGATTCAAATGAAAATATTACATCCGAATTTAAGGTAAAAAACCCATACGATCCAAATTCTACATTATCAGATGCAGAAAGAAAATGGCTTAAATCATTCCTATGGACTATAAATAAAACTAGAACAGGAATAAAAGATCCTAACATATCTGAATCCACAGCAATAAAAACTCCAGAAGTACAAAAACTTATTGAAAATGGACACTATTTTGATGTCCCTTTATTAAGAGGTACAGCATTTACTCAATTTAAAAATAAGAGTTATTCCAATTGGATAAAAGATAAATGGAATGAAGCTGCGGATATGAGAAGAATTACTGGACTACAAGAGGAGTATATCCAAGAAGACATCTCAGATTATACCAAGATGTATAACTTTTTAAATATCTCAGAAAATAGAAGAGCAGAACTATTATCAGAAAAAGAAACCACATATTGGGAAACTAATCTTGAATTAGTTGAAGATGTGTTTGCCCATGCGTCTATTAGAAAATCTGTATTTGATGAACTTCTTCCGTTTATTCATGATATGAGAAATGCAGTAAATTTATATGCATATGATGGAAAAATTCCAATTGAAGACCTTCAAAAACAAATAGATCTATATGTTAGAACCGTGATATTTAATGAACCTGGTCCACAAGGTGCAGAAAGACAAAAAACACTAAAGATTATAAATACATTTGCAGCGGTTACTAGATCTATGATGCTAGGATTGAATCCTAATTCACTATTTAGAGAACCTATTCAGGGGTTTTATATGATGGCTTCAAGAGCTGCTAACAGAGTATTGGGTGCTAATTCATTTACTGTTAATGATTTAAGAAAAGCATACACTAGGTTTATGAGAGATGGAGGGGGTCCATTTGGAGATAATTGGTCTATGCTAGAACATTTAAATCATTTATATGGTATGACACAAATGGATGTTAATGGATTACCTTATATGCTATATTCAGATAGGAAAGGTATTAGGGGACTAGCAAGAAGAGCACCTTACTGGGCCACGACTGCCCCAGATTTTTTAAATCGTATGGTATTCTTAACAGCTCAAATGTATCATGATGGGGCAATAGATGCTCATTCTATAGTAAATGGAAAATTAGTGTATGACTGGAAAAAAGATAAAAGATATTCTGAATTTGCTAAAGGCAATAAAACACATCCAGACTACAACAACCAAAAAGCTGCCTATTATGCACATTTACAGCAATTTAATAAAGAAGGATATAATCTCAAATTTAATGAATCCAATCCAGAAGCATTGCCAATGGCATATACCACAGCAGAAAAAAGAAATATTAAATCCTCTTCTGATTCACTTTTTGGATATATGGATCATGAGAACGCTATGGCTGTTAGACACACATTGATGGGTAAATTATTCTCTCAGTTCCAGATGTACTTTTCATCTACAAGAGAAAGATGGTTATTGGGTGGGACTGATCAAACTCCTAAAGGTGAATGGAAACAAAAAGTAAATGAGAATGGGGAATTATTATACTTAAAGGAAACTATAGATCCGGAAACTGGAGATATTACAATGGAGGAAACTACAGAAGTTACCCCAATAAAAGCACAGGAATGGACTGGAAGATTTATTGAGGGAATGGTTAATAGTTTTGCTTGGTATATGAAATATCTTTTTAAGAATGGCTTTAAGAAAAATGAAGAATTTGAAGGCTATGAACATCTTAGATATAGACAACAGAATATAAGACAAGGATTTACAGATATTATCTGGCAAGCATTAATGTTAATGATGTTAAGACTTATATTAGGAAGTATTATTGAAAAAGAAGGAGATATTGACAAGGGTACTAAAACAATGTTAACACAAATGTTTCAACGATCTACAGATGAATTAAATCCAGGTGCAGCCATTGCTCCTATATTATTTATGAAATCTGCTACTATTGAAGGAGTCCAAAACTTATATGATGCTGGAGCTAAATTAGTAGAGGGAGAATCCTCCTTTGGTAAAGAAGCGGTTAGAAATATAGCTGTCTTAAGAACACTTGATAATTTTACATCCTCAAATGAATAAGAAAAAAAAATAACCCTACAATACCATAAGGTACTGTAGGGTTAGAAAAAGAAATACCTGTATAATACTATTAAGTACTATACAGGTATTTTTATTATGAACTAAAATATGTTAGATAATCAGATATTGCTGTCTGATTAGAATCTTTTTTGTCTATTCCTTTCAAAAGTAAATTAGTCAATCCTTTTGCTCCACCCAAATGTGCAGCTCCTAATATACCATATTCGGTTAAAGGAATCCCATTCCAATTTCTATTTACATTAGAATTAATAATTGTGGATAATTGACTTTTATGTTTATCAGTGTATTTAATAATTGCATTAATCTGATTTTTCCAATCAGACATATATTCATCTGTGGTCATTCCAACATCCTGTAATGCTGCATCTCCCATTTGAAATAATCCCTTATATCCTTGTTTGTTTACAATATTAGGATTAAAATTGCTTTCCCTTTGAGCTAGTTTTATTAAATAATTTTTATAGTTATCATCTATATCCAACCCTTTAATGTATGTAGTAATTTCTTCCTTTTGGCTTGGGATTTTTTCAGTTTTCTTGGATTCGGTAAGTGAATTATCCTTGGGCCTAGTGAATATTATTGGGTTGGACTTTTTAGTGATTGGTGTAGATTTAGCTATTTGTGTCGGAGTACTATCTGTTACAAATGAAGTCGAAGTGTTTAAGTCTTCCAAAGGATCTAATTTTATTCCTTCATTTTCCAATCTTTGATAGAATTCTGTATAATCAACATATGGGGTCTCCATCACTTAATAATTCTATAGTTAATATTACATCATTAATACTATCTATATTTAACCGAGTCCAACAACATCCATTCAATCCTAATTCAAATGTATTATTTACATAAGTAATACATACACTTGGATTTATATAATAAATCATTGACTCTGGAATCCCATCTATAAAACCAAATCCTAAGGGTAATAAATCTTTAGGTTCTATCATAGTGTTAAGTTATCAGCTGTTGGTTCAATAGTGTTTCCTGTAGAAGGATCTTTACTAGAAGGATATGGATCAGGTTGATTTAATCTCTTTAAATCCATTCCCAACCACATTACTGCTTCCTGTAGTTTTGTAATACATAAACTTCTTTCTCTACTTGCTGGAAGAGCTTTAACTTCTTGAATCTTTTCATCTATTTCCTTCCTAAGCCTTTTATTTTCTGTTACTTCATTAATCATATATTTTAAATTTTAATTTTAGACATTATTTCATTTTTAATTAATGGATGAATTTTTATTAATTTATCTGTCCAATAAGGCCCAATACAGACGTTTTTAAGCACTTTTGTGTTGAAATCGACCTCTTTATACAGGGGAATATTTAAATCCTCACAATGCTTAATTATAGTCTCAATTTGGTTGAAAGGTATATTATCTAAAACTACTGTCTTACATTTACCTTTTAACCAATAAACTACTATTCCATTTGGTCTGAATTCGCCATTTATAATTAGACCTACTGTTTGGGACTTTATCTTTTTGATAGAAAACAATTGAAGAAAACCTTTTATAACAGAGAATATAGTATCTTGGATTATGCTATTCATTGTATCTTTATTAAAGATAACAACCGAATAAACATAATCCTTAGCCTGTAAATGTGTTTTAGAATCTAAATTAATTAAAGACATTATGATTAAGAATCAAATTTATATTCATATACATCTCCTAATTCTAATAAATTCTCAGGAAATTTATATTCAGTATCTTTAGATCTAACTAATTCTTGATTTATAAAATCATATAAATTTTTAAATACACTAACAGTATTAAGATCTAAAAATGTATAATCATCAGGAAATTCTACAAATTCCCATTGATAAGATCCATAATCTAATTGTAATAAATGATATTCAATGAATCCATCTTCAGGATTTTCTATAAGAATAAATCCTATAGAATCTCCTAAGATATATACTCTTTGATCATCTAAATTATATTTAAATCTTAATACTACATTTCTATTAATATTTGAATAATCATATTTACCTTCAATAATAGATTTAGGATTATTTAAATCATTATTAATAGTATTTGTTAATTCAAATATTTCATATTCTCCCAATTTCATTTATTTTGGAACATTAAAGTTTCTACTAAATAGTATATTGCGTCTAATTGTCCATCTGTAAGACTTATCATTTTTTCATCTATAGTTATATCATAACCTTCCCCATTTGTCCACTCTGTAACCTCAATAAAGGAATTTTCTTTAGCTAAATAGTCATATTTCCTAAGACTATCTGATACAGATTTTCTTTGAGTAATTTCTAATTTATTTTCCATGCTAAATTTATCAGGGATTTAATATATTGATGTTGCCATATGACTTGTAATCATAATTTCTTTAAATATAATATTAGTTATAATATCTATATTCATCATTACTTGTTCATACACATCCCATTTCTCTTCTTTATCCTGATTTGGCCAATCAGAGAGGATGATTTCATATTCACACCTTGCCCACCATTGATATTTACTTTCTTTAATAATAAAGTCTTTAAGTTCTTCAAAAGTGGATGGTTTATCGTTGGATTCGTCATAACATCTTACCAAATAAGGTATGATGTCATAAGGGACCATTTTCTTACTATTAAAATCGTAGATAATTACATTAAATTTATTCATATTAAATTTCTTTTAATAAATTCTTCATGCAAAGGATGAGCTAATATATAAGCATCAGGGTGTGCATGATCTTTATCATCTCTTAACTTAAAGAAATGTTTCCAATCTGAAACGAATCCAGTCATTACTAATTCAGTTTTTAAAGCATTGGTGAGGACTTGTCTTGCTTGTTGGGAAGTCCAACCTAATTGAATAAGATGCAAATATTCTTTTTCTGTATAACACAAGGATCTAACAAATGCTGCTTCTTCTTCATTTGTACATCTGTCAATAATAAGACACCTATCATAAGGTTCCTCTACATCATCAATAGAATAAGAACCAGCTTTAAGGTCTAACCAGCTAGGTATAATAAAGGTAAGTTCATTGCCAAACTTATCTTTGCTATAGTTACAATAACGGGTACTTTCTTGAGCAAAACTGAATACTCTATGTCTACAAAAAGATTGTGATCCAATTCTATCCATAGTAAACTTTACAGTAATTCTCTTTTCATGATACTTAGTAGGTTCACATAGATATTTTAAATCTTCCAACCAATCATTTTCTACTAATACTCTGTAGTTTGTAGTTATAAAAGCATCAAAATCATCTCCATAACAATTGGGATCATGTGTACCATGTAAAACAGACTTTACCTTTGAATATTTGTTGTTGGTATATTTCTCAACCAATGACCAATAATCATTACAAATATGTAAATATACAGTCCCATGTTCTAATACAGAGAAATGTTGTTTATTTTTTAGCATCTCAATAAACTTCTTATAAGAATCTTCTGTTATTTTATTTTCACTTTTCCAGCAAACTCTCCCTACTTTTTCTATTTGTTTATACATTCCTTCTTCTCCAGTAGGTTGTTCGAGTATCTCAAATGAGGATTTAATTAGTTTCATTGTCTTTAAGATTTGTTTTATTTAAATCAATAGATTTTTTACATACTGGACAGCTTATAAGTCTAAGTCCAGCTACTGTAGTAATATCTTCTGGTTCTATTTCAAAGATACTTTTACAGTAAGAACATTCCATAATCAATTTATTTCCTTTTAATACTTTCATACTAATCTATATTACAGTATAATGTAGTATCTGCAACTATAAACGCAATAAATCTAACATAATCCCTGTTTTCTTTTAATTCTTCTAAATAATCCTTTAAACTTAATATTTCAGAGATTATATCATAATTGCCATTAGCATATTTTTCTAATTCTGTAATTCGTTTAGATACACTATTAATACTTGTATCCATTATATCTAATATATGTTCAAGATCTGAGTATTCTAATTTTGTATATTTATTTTCCTCATTCCCAATAAATGCTATATTTAGATTATCATAGAATATAGAATATAATTCATTAGATCTACTAAAACTAGTAAGAAGTAACGGTTTTTCTTCTTCGATATTCCCTTTTGGGATATAAAAATTTAAATAACTACTCATTATGGTATATATAAAATTGTGGGATTATTCTTATGTATATCTATATCAGGATATTTCTCCTTAAACTTAGATAAATTAAATGCTTTCATAATAATATGACTTCCATTTTTAGTTGGAACGATAGTGACAAATTTATTACCAACAGGTTCACATTCTTGTTCTATAAACCTAATCATATCATTATGCTTCCTTCCTAATTCCTCGTCTATATCAATTATAAATGTAGGATTAGATTCATGTTTATATTGACCACATACAGTTGTGTAAGCTCTATGAATATGTTCATAGTCTTCATTCATTATATGATCAGTTATATTTTTTAAAGTTGCAAGTCCAGTTCTTCTAAAAGAACGTCTATTGAGATTAATATATGCTCTACTATTTGTAGCTTTACATATAGCTTTAATTTCCTCCTCGTGTAAACGTAATTGTTCTACACTTTTAATAAAGTAACTTCCTATTACTCTATTATTAGATCCTAAGTTTGCATTTTCCTTTTTTCTCTGAATCAGCTGAAGAAAATAAAAATCATCAGCCGATTCAAATATTAAAATGGAGGCAATTAAATCAAAGTTGTCTATCATACCAGAAAAGACTTAACTATATTAGATACCAATTTACCATCCACTAGAGGCATTTCAGACTTAACAGCCTTAATAATATTTCCCATTTCTTTTTTAGGACTAGGAATGGGGAAATGGGTTGTTATGTATTCTTTAATATCATCTTCCGTTGGAGCTACAGGAAGTAACTTATCTAAAATCTCTATTTGTTTAGACTCTATAAATGCCAAATCAGATCTTCCAGCATTCTTATACTGCTCCATGCTATCTAATCTTTCTCTTCTCATTTTATTAAGAAGCTTTAATTCTTCTTCTTGAGTATATTCCTTAGCATTCTTTGCTGTTTTAAATTCTGTTATTCTGGTCTTAATGTCTCTATATACATTCAATTCCCATCCTTTAGTTTTATTTAGGATAGAATTTTTTATTAATTCGTCTATATTAATCATACCTCTTCTATATATCTGTTAACAATATATTTTATTATTTTAGACTCTATAACCTCAAAATTAAACTGCTTTTTGAGATAAAGTAAATCTTCTTCTCTATATCCTCCATTTAATCTTTCCTGGGCAGTCTTTGCATCCTCTAGAATAGTAAAGAATATAACAACAGTATCAAAAAGGTTACCTGAAGCTCCTATACAACATGGTCTATAACATCCATACTCATTTGGAACTTGTAACACACTTAAATAATTCTCGGATTCTTCTTCATAAATATCATCAGAATCCGTCCATGAGACCCATTCATCACCTACACCACAATCCCCAACAGCATCGGTTAGAAATGCTGTTAATTCTCTTTCATAATTATTGGCCCTTCCACTTGTTTTTATCATTAATATATAACAAGTTTCAGATGGAAGTCTCAATATATGTAAATCTTCAATTTTCATTTTCTACTTAACTTATTTAACCAATAAAAATATCTATCATCTAAAACCCTCCAATTTCTTTTCTTAAATTTATTCCAAATTTTCTTGTATTTGACCCAAGGAATATGTTTAAAATCCATAGTATAATCACTATAAGTATAGTCATTTATAATAGTCTTAGGATTAGGAAGTTCTAGATAATCTAGATCATTATATAATTGAGATCGTAATGAATTTTTTATTGATGACCTAGTATTTTTCCAATAATATTTCTTCCAGCCTTTGTCCTTATAAATTGGAAGTTTTCGACTTCTGCTCATAGGTATTATATTAATTGATATTCATTATCCTCTTTTAATCTTTCTGTATTAATATCCTCATTTGTTTCAATAACAAAATAATCCAGCCAGGAGTCTACAATATCATTATAAAGCTCAGTAATATACTCTTCATCAGTCTCACTAAGTTCATATGTATCAAATTCATCTTCGTTATCTATAATATTCTCTTCTATAAGATAGTCCATAGCGACGTCTTCGTAAGATTTAAGTCCTTTCATTCCTGCATAATTTTCATACTCCTCAACAGCCAATTCGTAAGCTATTTGCATAGCATTATTGTAAGTATTGCAATCACAAGTCCCTTTATAATCAGCACCTCCGAAACCTCCACCTAATCCTGCATAAATATTATATAACATATGTCTCATTTTTAATCATTAAACTTCCTTTCGGCACTACAATATTTTCTACATCTGGGATCTCCTCAAATGTACTCTCATATTCTTCTGCAGTCAAAAGTTCAGTTCCTCCATAATACAAATCTTTAGAAACAATATTACAGCTACCAATATCATATAATAACTCTTCAACATATAATATTACTTCATTGTTTAAATATTGTTCTGGAACAGAATTCAAATATTCTTTTAGCTCTCTAATCTTCATCTGGATAAATTTCCTTATTATTTAATTTACATTCAATTACATCAAGTCCAATGAAACCATCTCTATAATAGGTTTTAGGAGTTTTATATTTTTCTTTTTGGCATCTTATAATAGCTTTCAACTGTTCTTTAGTTGGGATAAAATCATAATTAGGCAGCAACCACCTTCCCTCAGATAATTTAATATATCCTAATGATTCTATCTTCCTACTGGTATTATACCACGACTCTGCATTAGCTTCAGATTCTGGAGTTTTTAATACTGCATACAATTCATCATCAAACTCCGCATGTCTTAAATCTGGACAACCATAAAATGTCCCATCTGGAGCTAACCATCCACTATTCCACACGGATTTAACTATATCATCTGGAGTGGTTACATCATCCTTAGAATTATATGCATTTTCTTGAGCTTCTTTATGTTCTGGCAAGTAATGTATTCCATTAGTACCAGATATTTGCATAAACTCAAGAGCCACCATATTGCTTTCTAAAGCTAGTCTATTAACTGCATGAAGAGGTTCGAAGTTCAAATCTTCATAATCTGTAATATAATTCTTATGAAGAGATAGAATTTCTTTAGTACATTTATCTAGAACATCCTCTTGTTCTTCGTTCTTCATATCTATTAAAACATCAATAAGGGCTTCATATTTATTTAACTCTAAATCAGTTCTTCCAGTTAATTCTGTAAATAAATCGAATTCATTAAGAAGTTTTTGGTATTCTTTAGATGCAGAAACAACATATTCTAGGTAAGTACTTACATCATTAGAATCATAATCATCACATTTTAACTTCCAAATATATTCCTTGGAATAATGTTTCAATCCATACGCATAACCTATAATACTAGATATAGATTCTTTTAATCTAGAACAGAAGGATTTAAATCTATTTTCTATAGAACATTCTGGATCAGCCATTTCTTCATTATATCCTAAATCCATACCTCCGTCTACATCTACAAAAAATGCTTGATTTGTGCATATAAGAATTAATACATCATCAGTTAATCCTTCAATTCCTTCTTGAATTTCTCTAATTTTAGATATTTCCAAATTTAACCATTTCTCTCTTAGAAACCCATTTATTTGATTGGCCATCATATCTTATATATTTTACAATAATAAGGATTATTTATATCAATATCCATTTTACCGTCATTAATAAATCTAACATATTTAATACACCACAAAGTATTAGTTTCTGCATCTGCAACCACTAATCTCCAAATGTTGTCATACGTATTACTAGATATTCTCTCCTCACATACAAACTTACAATTTAGCTTATCATTATAAGAATGTTTAGAATCCATAGCCAGTATAGATAACCATAAATCTTTGGATATTGGAATTTCTTTAATTTTATTCTTCATTTCTCTCATCGTATATAATTGGACAATCTATATATTCTTTAGCTTCCTCTTCATCTATTTCATCTATTGAAACAGTGTAATAATCCTCATATTGAAATTCGAAGTCATTCTCCCAGTCTTCCTCACTTTCATATCCGAAATCTGAATAATCATGTCCACACTCTGCAAACTCATTATACGCCCAATTATCTACAGCACTCCAAAGAGATTCACAGTCTTCTTCCATAGTATATGCTAATGCATATGAATCTTCTCCACACCAATCTGTATCAAAAGAAATTAAAAATATTTTCATATTACCAGTCCAAATGTGTTCCTATTAGTTTATTTTCTTTAATCCATTCATATACTTCATGTATTGTATCATTTATGTCATCAAAAGTCTCTTTATACATATTGATTATATCCACAAAATATACTGGTCCATATTTATACTCTACATCCTCACTTATTATATTATATAATATTTCGGGACATTCGTCTATCCAAGTTCCTAAGGGAAGTATTCTAGATTCGTGTAAAATATATAATTTCTGAAATTCTGTTAAATCAGTTCTTTCGAATAATGTATCTGCAAGTTTATTTAGCCTCTCCTTATACTCTTTAACTAAAGAATCAAATTTACAATCTTCCATTTCTAAATCGCTGTAATACATTATACATTAAATTTATCGTTTAACAAATCACTTTCCTCATCTTCTTCAGGAGTTTCTGTTTCTAACTCCTTAAAGATTTTCCTTAGTTCTCCTTCTGGAATATTATCTATTTCATCTAACCAGTCATTAACTATTTCTTCTTCATCATCATATGAATCAAGAATATCATCATATAAATCTATCATATAATTTAAATTTAAAGATTATAAACATATCGTTTTATTAATTCTCCTGATTTTGAATATAAATTCTCTATCTGTATACCATATTTACCTGGCTGACTACCAATTCTATCTATCACATATTCAAAACTAAAAGCTCCAGATTTGAATAGTTTATGTATTATTTCCAATTCTTCTGAAGTAGGTTCTCTTCCTAATTCTTTATCTACATACTCTATAATAATAGTATAAAAATCTTCAGTAGAAAGTTTTTTGTCTTTAAACAGCCGTTCTAATTGAGGTTTGATTGTCATATCTTAATATTTAAGTGGTAGTATTAAAATACTACCACAATAATTTTATGTCTTTTATGGAAACACAACAAATATTCTCATACACAGTTTTTATCTTTTCTTCAATACAGCTATAGTTTAGTTCTGAGTAAGTTAACTCAAGAATTGTTGTATAAACGTATTTTTCAGTACCTTCTACTCCTTCGAAAGAGATAAAGAACTTATGTGTTAATATTATTTCATCATTCATCTTCTGGTCTTAAATGTTTAAATACTGGCTGCAATGGAGTTCCATCATCACTTAAATAAAAGAATGATACAGTCCCCATTTTACCTATAATTTTATCCATGTTATCTACATATTCTTGTTTAGCTAATCTATCACCCATTGGTTTAGCCCTGAATCGTCTTCCATATTTAGTCTCCATTACAAAACACATATCCTCTACAGGTCTTAATCCAGGTTCCCAACCAACTATAAGAAATTCAGCATCCTGGTATTCTTTGACTTTGATCATGGAAGCAGTTCTCTTACCATATCCATACACAGCATCAAGTCTTCTAATAACAATACCCTCGAACCCTTCATTCACATAAGTATCATGTTTCTTCTTGATATTTAACCATCCAGAAATTGGAACATGCTCTACAAATTTAAGATTTTTAGATTCATTTATAATAGGTTCTAATTCCCAAAGAATCTCTAACCTATCCATAAATATTTTCTTATCATCTGCAATATCATAAATCCAATACTGTAAACTTTCTGTTCTTTCCAAATCTGCTGGATTGGTAATTTTTTCTAGTCTAGCTGTACCGGATATTCTTTGCAAAGACCAACCATGAACATATAATTCTCCATCAAGAATCACCTTTGGATATAATTCAAATATTTTTCTTATAGAAGGGTCAAATAAAATATGTCGTATAGCACTATCATAATTTTGTCCACCTCTGGATGCCGATCTTACAATCCACTCACCATTATCGAGGTCTTCTCTATATAATAATGCTCTCACACCATCAATTTTTCTTGACCCATAGTATTCTTTATCAAATGCTTTAGTAGCTACATCTTTAGAAGACTTAGCAAGCATAGGTTTCGGAATACCATTAGAATCAGTTTTTACTAACGGAAGAACTTGATTTATTTCATCAATAGAAATATCTTTAAGTTTCTTCTTATTAAATAACTCTTTTACATCTTTATATCCTTTATCTAAATACTTTTTTAACTGAGATTTATATTCTAGAATTCCTTGCTCTAAAGGAGTTCTTTTAGCTTTCCCTTCAGTTATTATCTTCTCTGGTTGGTCTGTTAATTTGCCTCCTAATAAACCTGTTCGTTTATTAATAGTAAACTCACATGCATTTCTATCCCATTCACCAGTAGCATAAACTACTCTGACTCTTCCATTAGAGTCTCTACTAATTAACTCAGTGTAAAATGTAGTATCCATTTATTTTAATAGATATATATTATTTCTAGCTCTTGATAAAGCTACATATTCTAATTGTCTAAACTCTTCTTTATTATAGCATTTCTTTAAGTCTGTAAAATCTATATATACATTATTAATTGAACTACCTTGACTTTTATGAGTACTGATTGCATATCCTAGTTTAATAGTTGCAGACTTAATTAATCTCCCATCATAAAACAAATCAAATGGAGAAGCAAAATATTCTTGCAATGCATAGTATTGCGCCCAAAGTTCTCCATACAAACTAGTTTTTTTAGGAGTATTTACTGCTCTAATTCTAGTACTTTCAAATAGGTTAATAAAGGATTGAAGAATAGAGGAATCTATTTTTTTAGAAATAACAAATATTTTGTTATATCCAAATGCACTATCAGATTCTGTATTTCCATAAATCATATCCTTTAGGGTTAAAATATATCCATCTAGAGGTAAAGGAAATATATCACTAGGTTCTTTTGTATGTCTTTGAACATCCGTTACTATATAATCTAGCGAATTATATATTTTCTTTATACCTCCTTCGGAATAATTGTCATACCCAGTAACAAATTCTCCTATACAATAATCCGTGGTTGGCTTCTTATATATTATACCATGCAGTAACTCATTGTAAGCATCTATTCTCTTATTTGTATATGTCAAAATTTTAATCTGATATGGGTCTTCATTAGCAATTGCATTCTTATACTCCCTACATGCATTAACCACAAATTCTTTAGCATCTTTGGTTGTGTATAGTGATCCATAATTAGACTCAAAATCTTTAAACTCATATAGGGGCTTACTTCGTAGATCCTTTAATATATATAAAAGAGGAGCTTCATCCTGTTGCCTATATATCTTAGTTAACTCTATTTTGTTATCTATTTCAAATACTTTAGATATAGTTTCATCATTTACTCCCTTTAGTTGTGCCGAATCTCCTATGTAAAGAAGTTTTACTCCTCTTTTTATGATTAACTCCTTTTGAATAAATTCATACAAATCACTAGTAATCATACTACATTCATCAATTATAATTAATCTAGGAATATGAATATATTTATCATTTTTTCTTCTATTAGTTAATCCACACTGAAATTCTAATTCTCTTAAATTTAATAATTGAACTTCTACATTAGGTCTAAGTTGGAGTAATTGATGTAATGTTAGAGTTTGAGTTTTAGTTAATTTTTCTAAACTTAATCTTGCTTTATGTGTGGGAGCACAAGCAAGATAATCATATGAATGATTTTCTAAATAGCCTATTACCTGAGAAATACATGCACTCTTACCAGTTCCTGCTCCTCCTATTAATAACATTTCATTTTCTCCATCTCTGGAATTAATAAATTTAATTATAGAGGTAACAGCTTGTAATTGTTCAAAACTCAATTCAAAGTCCAGAGTATGTAAGCCCTTTATTTCCTTTTGAATTTCCTCATCCTCAGATGATGCTTTAGGTATATCTATATCATTATCATATTCATTTAGATAATCATCCTCATCCCAATCCTCATTTGGTTCTATATCATCTATATTAATAGTACTTGAACATTCCTTAGGAGCTAGTTTTTCAAAGAAATAGTAATCCATTATAGTTTACCAGTATGGCCAAATCCTCCTTTTCTATCAGTCTCATTTAATGAATCTGCAGGTTCCCATACAATTTGATCAACTTTATTTAGTACAAACTGACAGATTCTTTCTCCCTCTTCAATATATATACTAGTTAATCCATGATTTATTACAATGACTCCTACTTCGTTACGATAATCACTATCAATAGTTCCTACACAATTCACTAAACTTACTCCTTCCTTCAATGCCAATCCACTTCTTGGTCTTACTTGAATTTCATATCCTTCTGGAATAGCTACAAATAATCCTGTGGGAATTAATGCTCTAGAACCTGGAGCTAGCCTAAGAATATTCATTTTATTACCCTCTCCTTTAAAAATCATTTCACTATCTCCATATGCTTTAATAGGGGTATCCACAGTGATATTACTAAAATCAGCCCTCACGTCCATTCCTGCAGATAATTCAGTTTCATACTTAGGTAATGGATTATTTGATTTATTCACAATATTAACTCTAACTTTTGCCATAAGTTTAAATTATTTCTTTTTAGACTTTCTAGCTAGCCCTCCGTTTGGAGAATTAGCTCTTTTTCCTTTTCCACAATATTTACCATCTCCTTCTTTAATCTTTTCTTTTATCTTAAATATTTCATCAAAATCATCTTTAGTTTTCCATAAAACATTTTTCATGCCTGAGAACCTGTAACCTATAGAATTGGGAGTAATATTAACTATTTCTAGTGTAATATCTTCCTCCCTACCTTCTACAGTAATTATATCGTTGATTTTTAAATCCTCTGATGTCATACTCGTTTACGTAATAACCAACATTGTTTCTCCTTGTCCGCAAATCCACAATATGTTATTCCTGTTAATATGGATGTACCAACATCACAATATGAAACCAGTAATTCTAAAAGATTGTCTAAACCTTCCAAATCTACAATTCCATAATTTTCATATAATAAATCTTCTAGTTGTTCTTCAGCATTATCGTCATTAGGATTAAGCTTAAATATATGACATAAGAGTTCGTAACTTTCCAAATACATTATTCTACTTCTTTTTCAATAATATTACAGTACTTATAATCAGTATATAGAGTTTGCTCTAAAGAATTATAATATTCAAGCTCATAATTTGTTTGTTCTCTAAATATTTGAGCCACTTCTTCATCCCATTGATCACTGTCTAGAGGTAAATCCTTATACAAAAGAGAACTTTCAATTTTTAGTATCTCTTTTTGAAGTTTATAATATAATTGTTCTTCTGATTCTGTTAAACAATTATCTCTTTCTATCTTCTCTTTATATTTAGATGCCTTCTCAAAAGAATCAAAAACTCCTTCGATACAGGAATATTTATCTTCATATTCTCCCCAATGTGATTCCACTATATAGACCTTCATTTCTTATAAGTTTTAAGTATTTCTTTAATATCTCTGTTGGTTATCTCCCTATTTACTTCACCATAGGATACATAAATAAGATTTTCTGTTTTTTTACATCCAGTTTCTGTATCTATAATTGTTTCATCTACTATCTCCATAAAAGGCAGTTCTTTAGCAGCGTACCTATTCAATACAACCCTTCCTTTCTTTGCCTCTTTTGGATAAGACATATCAAATATATGTATTTCTTCTTCTATTCCATCAAATAGTTCATCTATACATATATTGTTTATTAAACTATTATAAACAAAATTTACCTTCATGCAAACCAAAGCATTATTAAGAATACTAAGTATGAAACTCCATTAAATTTTACTTGATTTTCAATGAATGTTTGCAATCCAGCATCTGATTCTTTCCGTATGTCTTTTACTAAAGTATCAGCATTAGTATAAATACGATAATGAAGATACACATAAGTAATAATAGCTATGCTTAATACAATTTTAATTAACATTCTTATAGTATTTTCTAGTTATATCCTTGATCACTAAATCATAGTGATTAACGAAATCTAAAGTAGTGTCTGGTATATGAATAATTTCATAGACAGCTTGGTTAGTATTAGGATTAGATAAATCTCCAAATTCTTCCTTATAAGATCCGATCTTAACAAATTTAAATAGCCCTAAATTTAAATGTTCCAAAATAGAATCTGAATAATCCGACCAATATACTACTGTAAGAGGTTGCTTTGTTCTTACTCCTAACTCTAAAACAATCCTATTTATTCTATGAGCATCATTAATCAAATCATTAAGAATAATTGTAGTATATTTAGGTTTTAAATTATCTAAGATATCTTCAACTTTAGTGTTGAATGTTATATCTTGGATTAAATATTTATCTGTAGAATCACAGATATAAGGTACGATATAATTCATCATTCAATACTTAATATATCAGGATCTTCATCTAACATATCCTCATATTCATTCTCTATTACAACTGCATCCTGATAATATTCTCCATAATTTTCTAGAAAAATATTTTCCGCCTCTTCTTTAGAATTAGCTTCAACCTCTACTTCGTTGATAGAGTACCACTTTTCAAATACTCCAAATTTAATAGTATATGTTTTCATAATTTGGTTATTTCGCACTGACCTCCACTGCAAGCTCCTCCTGCCATTTCGTCAGCATTGAGTAATACATTTTTCCACTTAACTTTAGTCCAATCGACAGGTTTATAATTCTTGGTTATGTCACACCAATCATGATAAAGTTGAACAGATTTAAGGGCATTAATCATAGTTTTATAATCAGATAAGAAATATTTGTCTGCATATTTCTTCATTCTTCTCATTATATCTCTTTTATTATTGAGATTATTTACATGATTAAATGCTGTTTTGTCTAGATATCTTTTAACTTCAGCTATTGGGATTTCTACCTCATTATCCATTAATTCCTCAATAAATTCATCAGAATAGTTCAATTCTTGTAGCAATCTGGACCAGTTGTTATACTCTTGATTACTTGCATGAATCCATTCATAATGTGGTTTATCTAATAAATCTGGATTTTCGGAGACATTAATTTCCTTTATAAACTCTTTAGCATCAGCCGTGGTTGCATATAATTTTTCTCCAATTCCATTAAAGGTATCACAAGCCTTCCATAAATTTCCAAATATCTTTTCTGCATCTACAATTAATCCAGATGCAAAAATAATTCCTTCTCCATATTTATCAATCAATTCCGATGGGAGTAATACTTCTGTATATGGAGGTTGGTTAAAATCAAGGTCTCCTGATTGAGGAATAAACGAAACTCCTGCTAAGGTATATCTATTATCATAAATATATTTAGCTACAACATCCCATTGATTATCTGGAACAATTACAGTATTGGAAACATTATTTTGGATTGGATTATTCTCAATTCTATTTCCAGGAACAACCCAATTATTATACAATGTATGGACAACTTCTAATTGTTTTAACCCTAAAAGTTCTGATTTTAATACTACATCATCATCTTCTTCTATAGCAAACATTATACAATCATCTGTGTGATTATTAGACCATATAGATTCTACTACAGATTTAGGATTAACCTTTTTATAAATCTTCCCTGCTTCTTCCTCTTTATTTACTTGTACTCTTCTAATATATCTTTTAGCATGAGCACCATGACAACCTGGTGTATTGCCAGTCATAGAAGAAAAATTACCATCAGGTTTAACAGTAGTGGTTCTAGTAGCTATATTAATATTTAATGCTTTAGCGATTTTAGTATTTTGATCTAATACCACTTTAGCACCATTTCTTAATACCTTAGGATCTAATAGTATTTCAGGGTTACACATAATTCCACTAATAGAGACTCCAATCAATGGATCAGATTTAACTAATTCCTCAGTTACTTCTCCTAAGAATGGAAACTCATTATATGCAGCTTGTATGGTAGCTATAGTGGAAGCATGTTTACATGCAGAATAGAAGTCTTCTTCTGAATCTATATTCCTACCAGAGATAGTAACTAAATTACAGAATTGCCATCCAGTCTTACCATTAATAACTGGTTTAAATCCAATCTCTGCACAAGGGTTACAACCTAAGCCTTCATCACTTCTCCAAAAGAATCCAGGTTCTCCAAATTGCTTAGTAGCATTAAATATCTTATAAAACAATTCAATTGGAACCTTATCTCTATCTAATGCAGCAGATGCATTATATCTAGCCCTTTGAGGATTTGTATAAAACCAATCACCTGTTTTGGAATTAAACATCTCTTCATCTTCTGGATCAAATAAAATAATCAATGCGGATCGTCTTACTCCACCAGACAATACAGAGTCTGCACAAAAAGCTATAATATCAGTTACATTTAAAGGAGTAAGTTTTTTAGTGGTACTATGCACCTTATCTAATAAAGTTTGTATTCTATCAATAGCTTTCTTTAATCCTTCTGGCCCTGGAGCAACAAATCCTCCTGATATAAGGCTTCCATTTTTTCTAACTCCAGAATAATCAAACTTAGGATATGGAGTATCTTTAACAAAATAATATTGAATTATTTGATGAATGGCTAACGCCCATCCTTCAATAGAATCCTCAACCTTAAAAACTCTTGTTTCATCAGATAGTTTGTCCAGCATTTTGGGTAACTTATTTACATGCTTTCTTTCTACACTTACTCCAGCCCCACATCCACATAATAAAACCCACTCTATCTCTTTAAATACCTCTAATCTATCTGCATATGTAAAGGCACAATTATACTGTCTACAATGTTTCCTTAATATTGGATCTCCACCAAATTGTAATGCTCTTTGCGAACCATATACTTTTTCTTGTTTGTAGGCTTCAAATGCTTCCATGAAGTCATTGACAAAATCAGAATGATTTAATACATCTGGATGTTTCTTATTTAAATAAGTTATATGCATATTCATAATTCTATCTATAGATTCAGAGAATATCTCCTTTCTTCCTAGAATAGAGTTATATCTTGCATACTTACTTTGAAAGATAAAGTCGTTTAATGCTGTACTGTTTGCCATTTAAATATTTAATAACATTTGACTTAACAACAGAGTTTTCTCTGCTGTGTTTATTATATCCTTAGAATCATGAGATATAATGTCAGTAAAGGCATTATATATCATGAACATACTTGCCTCTTCATCATCTGGAATATAATAGTTAGAATCTTCTTTAATAAATAAATCCTTATAAGCATCTATTGCGGTTGCAGTAGATAATTTAACCTTACTTAATCCGGAGTTATATTCATTTCTTAATACAAAATCGCACCATTTGCCTAGTTGCTTTTGTATAGAATCTGAACTTCTATCTATGTAAGTATTCTTCATTTTCTTTAGAGTACTTTCTAAATCGGAAGTTAATTCCATTATATTCTTAATAGGAGAATAATCTAATTCCTCTCCTGGTTTTATTTCTTGAACATTCAAGAATGACGGACTAAATACACACAAATTAGTACATGCCATATTTAATCCTCCCCTATATAATTTATATATAGGTTTCCTCACATCTAATCCATAAACTAATCCAATAACTTCCTTATGATTCTCATATTCCCAATAAGATTCTGGAAGGACTGCTTGAATGTATACCCTATTATAAGTTATATCTTTAGTATCCTCTGTTAAAGTTATTTGGTCTGGAAGTTTTACTTGACAAATAAAGTTATCAGTAAATCTAGACATTTTATCTATAAAGGGTTCTACATAATCTCTAGTAGGAAGGTAATCCTTATTTTTAATTTTAGTTGCTTTACCCTCTAGGAGTTTATTAATATCTACTTCCATGATTATTAATTTAATTTAGTTCTACCTTCTAAAATACTCCCATTGGAGTTTACTATATCATAATCTAAATAAGCATCATTATCTCCAAAATTAGCTCCTGACCATTCTGTACTTCCAATCATACAACCCACAGATCTATATCTAAACTTTAATCCAAAAGTAGTAGCGGATTGATGTAAATCTCCTTTAATGAAATGGGCTTTTGTAACATTAAATTTATCCAACATTAAATTTAAAATATTTAATTGAGCTTGAGGATCTTTGTTAACAGTTAGTGGTAAATTTTTAAACATATTTAAATTATCCTTTCCATGAGTAATAATAAAGTTCTCATTATATACAGAGAACATTTCATATACTCCATTAGATATAGTAGTCTGAACATTTGGGTATCTTTGTAGTAATAAATTCTCTAAAGACTTCTGACATAACCATTCTCCTGTTCCTCCATGATTACTTTCTCCAACTGCATAATATCTAATATTATTATGTCCAATATTAGCGTGGATTAAATCAAATAGATATATCATTGCTTCAATAAACCAATTATAAATCTGTTTATCTCCTTCTTGAATTTGAGGTAACGTATGTCCTCCTCTTGAAGTCTGTCCACCAAAGCCATCAATAGTATCTCCTAGATTAGCTATAATAATCTCATCAAAGTATTGACCAGAAAAAGGACTAACTAGTTTATAAATTCTCTTTTTAATTTCTTCAATATCATAGGGATGATAAAAAGTTGAGTTAGGTTTTAAATAACATCCAATATGCCAATCAGAAGGATATAGAATTAAAGATCTACTACTTGTTGCCTGTTTCGGCATCTGGAGGGACCCTATTGCTGAGGGAATACTAATATCCTTAAACCAAGAAGTAATGTTTTCTCTTTCTTGTTTTAGTTTATCAATTTCTTTAGCTTGATCATTAATAATACTATTTTTATATTTAATCTCATCCTTATTGGCATTTTTAGCTGCTCTATCTACAGAATATTGTAATAATAATTCTGTTAATTCCTCATTAGTATGAGATTCTACAAAATGTGGAGCAAATGGTTTGCAGTCTTTAGTAATATTAAATGCTCTTAATACTTTCTTTAATTCATTAATATTAAATTGGGGAAAAGATTCTAATACTTTTCTAGCAGACAACTTAGCTCCTTCATTAGAATATTGAAAATATAAAGTTTGCATTTGGTTTGGAGTTAAAGTTCCTTCAATAGGATCCTTATCTCTTACCAAAATCTTATATCTATATTCCTTAATCCTACCGTTACAATCTCTTACACTCTCTCCTGTAACTCTTCCTTCATATTCATCCTCGGAGTCTTCTACATCTATAACACTAGGCATAATGCCAGGTTCATTTACCCAAACAGAGGATATTGTAACAGCTGAGTCTTCAATTTTTTGTTTTTTAATATATGGATTAACTCCAACTCCAGAGTTTTTGGCCAATGTTTTATAAAAATGTCTCAATTCATCTAAAACAGATTGAGGAAGTATATCTTTATTAATATATAACCTTCCAAACAAATATTTTTGAGTAATTCCATATAATTCTTCTAAGTCTTTAAAGTTTTGAATACTCAAATCTCTACTAATCTCTAACAACTGTTCTTTAGATACTTTTTCTACCATATTTTAATGCACTTTTTAGGCAGCAACGCCGTTAATACTTTACGTTTATATAAAAATTTTAAATAAAAAAGGTGTATGATAGTTTATAAAAACTACCATACACCTTAAGGAAAGTCTAAAATGTCTTATTATTCTTGTACAAGACCAAATACATAAAATTCTCCTTTCTCAGCAGATTTAGATGGAGTATAGATACATTCAAATTGTAAATCATTACCTGTCTTATTCTCATCATCTACAACCACTTCTTTTCTCTTAATACAGATATAGGATTTTTTATTAGCTGTAGTCAATTCTTTAGCAATTGCCTCAGCCTCAGCTTTAGTAGATGCTTCATTGTTTACAACTGCACCGATTTCTCTGGTTACTGCATCAAATTCACAGATATTATACTTAGTTTCCCATTTAGTTTTCCCTTCTCTTTTATAGGAAACAATACTATAAGGGCGAAGTCTTGTATCTTTTTGTGCAGGATTTTTAACTATATAAGCTCCACCACCAGGGGTAATTTTCTTATTTGCAATAAATTCCTGTGCAAATTCAATAAATTTAGGACTTCCGAAAGTAGGTTCTCCCATATTTCTCCACTTAGTTGTTGCATTGTGAGGAATCTCTAAGTTAAGATCTTTCATTGCTTCTTCTTTGTCATAACCATAAACGATGCTAGTAAATAATTTTGCCATAATCATCAAAAATTTTAAATTAAACTATTATTAATAAATATATTATTTTCCTCAAATTTTATAATACAAAGATAAGGGAATTTTCGAAACTTTCCAAATTTGCTGAAATAAAAATTTAAATTTTTCAGGTAAAAAATTTGTTAAATTTCTTGGATTTATCTAATTATCTAATTTTTATCTACTAAAATGGCAGGACGAAATCTAAGATTTTACAAATCTCCTTTTTAAAATCTGCTGCTGATTTTAGTCCATATGTGTTAATTGAATCACAATTTTGTGCAATTTCCTCAGCAAAAGGTAAAAAGGTTTCTATCCATTCTTTATCTATACTATTCATTTGATCTTTTAGTAACTTAGAAATAAATATATCCATTTTTTCGTCTGGATGTTTTAATTTATAAGCCCTAAATAATGCATTTAACATGGATATTAAAGCAAACCTATTATCTAAATCAGAAACAGTTAATAGGTGGAAACTAAATACTCTATGTATAAATGCCTTTTTTTCGTCATAGTTAAGTAATTTAAAGTTATTGACTATATCATTAACCTTATAATTATCAATCCCACAACTCATAACCCACACTTTTTAATATACTATCTCTATTATATAATGCATACGCAGCATATTTTAAAAGTCTTTCAAACTCCTTAAATCCTTTTTCTATCCATTCATTAGTAACTCTAAATACTTCAGATTTATAGTTATAATTGGGAGAAGTACATACTACTATCATATTCACGTTAGTAGTAAAATCATTTAAGTTTATCTGAAATTCCTTTTTTATATATTGATGGAGAATCCAAATATAGAATCCCATTTGACGATAATAATGATAGTGTTGAAAAGACCCATCTAAATGCTCTCCAGTTTCGTTACGAGTACTACCTGGAAACATATATGTAGGATTTCTAGTGGTTTTTAAATCATTGAGAACAATGGTTTTATCATCTAAATTTATATTCCAATTATCTATTTTAACTTTTAATGCTAAATCTTGAGAAACGGTTTTAGCATCTGGATTTGTTAAACTATCTGGAAAAGTAACATTTACCTTCATAATAATGGCATCTTCATTTCTATTGATTATATCATTATTCATGAAATTAAAAGCATCTGGACGTAGTAAATCCATTGCGTCTTGATTTCTTCTTATAGATTCAATACAAGCTAATGCTGCTGGTCTAGTAGATTTATCTAACACAATCTGTTCCTTCTTTGGTTTAAAGAATTTCATATTCATTAGATACTTATAATAATCCCAACCAACTTTCATAAGTGCTTTTATTCTATCTTTAGTAAGTTGCTTCACATAATAGTTAACATCTTCTGATGCATAAATAATAGACTCTCCTATTTTATATAAATATCTTCCATTTTCATCTTGCTTGTTACGATAATAAAATATTTTATCAATCATTTGTCCTGCTTTTGCAGTCGGCTTTAATTGATTAGATATTTCAAATAAATCCTCCTGCAGAATTATTTCATGTACTGCAGTACCAAGATCAAAAGAAGATGAATTAGAAGATTGTAATCCCTTTAAAAAAGTTTCAAAGGAACCTCCTTCATCAGGATTAATTAGTTTTAGTCTAGAATTAGATATATATTCTTTATATTCAGATCCAAAATATGTAGCATCATCTATCTCCCTACGTTCAACTGATTCATAATCAGGTGTTATTACATATTTATCAAGAACTGATTCTTTAATCATTAATTTAAATTATTTATTAAAGAATTTCTATTTTAATATATTCTTCATGGTCCGGGAGTATTTCTTTTAAAGCATTCTCAATCTGATTTTTAGATTCTTTAGATGAAACTTGCATAAATGCATATTGATCAGTATCCGGAATTACTATCATGTTAATAAACTTTCTGTTGTATTCTCCAAAGTAATTATCTAAATACTCAAATATAATATTTCTAAACATATTTCTATTAAACAATTCCATTATATCTACATCTTTTACAGGAAGTGTAAAATAAGCCACTTTAGATTGATCTAATCCATATGCAATGTTTAAATAGTTTTGTTCACTAAATTTATACCTAGTCTTAGATATTTCATATAACAGCCAACTAAGGGAACAATTATAGGAAGCCATTTGCTTAAATAGTTTGTCTGCTTCTTCTAATTCAACTATATCTTGTGATTTTTCCATATTCATTTTTTTAAGTGTATAATTTCAGAAGAATATTCATAATTTTCTGTATATTCCCCAAGTTCATTATTCTCTATAGAAATATCTTTTTCAATATCCAAAGTATTAAATCCTAGGTTTTTACAAATATCTATAATACAATTATATGCTAGATCTATATATTTCTTTTCTTCTTTAGATTGTGCTCTTCCAGTAAAATCTATATGAATCACTTTTTCTTTAAACTCTATTTCAGAATTTATATACTCTAGTATATCACTTTTAAAAATATCAGACCAAACTTCTTGTATTAATTTATTTTCAATATAAAGATCGATAATTGCTGTAACTAGAATACAATATAGGTCTTTAAGATCTATACCATAAATCTTAGACTCCATAATCTCATTAACATAATCAAAATCAAAACTTCTCAAGAATTCTTCTGGCAGGTTAGATACAACTCTAGTTACCTCTTTTGAGTGTGTATCACTATCAATATACTGAATTAATCTATTTAATATTATAGTATTCATGATATTTTTCTTTTATTTCATCATATTCCAAGGAATATATTCTAAGATTAGTTTCAAAATGCTGATTGTGGGGAGCGTCTATTAATAAAGTAAATACTCCAGATTCATTACATTTTTTAAAATTAGATACTGAATCATCTATAAATACATCACATTTTCCTTTAATTAATCTAGCTTTATTTCCCTGCTGATATAACATTTGATAAATAGGTTTATTTGGGAATCCATTTTTAATTAACCATTCTTTAGTATAAGATTTAGGATTTATCCTCTTAGTACAATATGCAACTATAGGAGATTCCACGTCCCTTAATTTAGGAACATTTAACCAAAAATCTCTATTATGCCTTAGTTTAAAAACATTCTTGGTTATTATATGGTCTTGTAATCTATATGGATGATTATCAGTATCAAACCATTTCTTATAGTATTCCATCCAGGAATTTATTGTATCATCTATGTCTATAATTATTTTTAAGTCTCTCACTACTGTAAATAATACTTCTTAGCCTCTTCAACTAAATTTAACATCTTTTCAGTTCCTAGTTTTTTATATAAATCAGTTATATCTTTAGCTTTATATTTCCTAGGAATTAACAATACTTGTATTTTAGGAAATTTCTTTTTTATTCTCTTACTATTGGCAACTCCTGCTAGATCAGTATCATATAACAGAAAAATATGTTTAAATTTAATTACTATATTATCCCATTGAGAATCCGTTATAAATAAATTCTCAGAATTAGGAGCAATAGCTGGAATGCCTAATTCATAACACAACATCACATCTTTCATGGATTTAGTTATAACTAGAAATTCACCTGACTTAGGCATCATATGAATACCTTGTATCATTGTCTTATTCCAATTAGATATAAAACGATATTTTCTATTTTGAGGATAATAAATCCTCCAATACTGTTTATTATTGTCTTTAGAAGGGTAAAAATATCCAAAATTAAAACTAGTAGAAGAAGAATAAGAATAAATCTGATCATTAAGAAATACAATCTCACATGAAAATACAAAAAACTTCTTTAATGTATTTAGAGTTATTCCATAACTTCTCCACCAATCTAATTCTTCTTCTGTAAAGTCTTTAATCTTTACTTTAATAATAGATTCCTCAGATTTCTCTAATTTATTATTTGAGTACTCCTTAATACAAGATTTATTTACTTTTAACTCTGGATTTTGTTTTATCCCAAAGTCATTAGCTATAATAGCTAATGCTTTAGGATATGAAACACCATATTTGTATTTAACTACCTCAATAAAGTTACCATAAAAATCTCCTCGAAAATCTTTAAATATTAACCTTCCACAACTGTCTCTATAAAAAGAACACGTGGGGGTATTATCTCTTCGTAGTGGAGACTTAAATAAGCCCTTTTTCACTGGTATCCCAAGATAGTGCTCCATATAAGTCTCCTCAGAATTATATTTAAGTAGCACCTCCTGAGATAATTTTTCAGGAACTGGGCGTAACTCTAATTGCATTTAGTTAAAGATCAATATCATCAATATTAATATCATCCAAATTAGTAGCTCCAGCCTCAAGAGGTTTTTCGGTAATAGGAGCAGATCCCATTAATTGAGCTTTAGTAGCAGCACTTTTTACTGCTTCTTGTCTTTCCTTAATCTTTTGTAACTCATAAGGAGTAAATGCTACTTCTTGTTTTTTCTTAGCAAGCATTTCAACGTTTCCAATAAATCTATTACTTACATAGTAATCTCCATCCTTAGACAGACTAGTAAAAATTGGAAGACTAGCAAAATTATTATTCTTCAATAATTTTAATTTACAAACTGGATTATTCTCAGATTTTGCAACTTGCGTAAAGATCTTAATCATTACCTGTTTGAATTCATCCCATCCTTTAGGAGCTAGAGTCTTTTTACCAGAAGTAATATCTGCATAAAGTTTAGGACATAAACTTTCTAGGTACAATTGAAATTTACACGTAGTAGATTCAAACATTGAAGGATTTTCAATTTCCGTCTCTACTTCTACTCCATCTTTCTTTACTTTTACTTTTCTAGCAGTTCTCTTTGTAGACTGCTCTGTAATAGGGAAAGTTTTATCATGGAATTCTTTACTATTTTCATCTATTTCTTCTTGTTCGTTTACCTCTGCAAAGACCATAGTTAATACATTATATTCCTGTCCTGGAATGCCATCCTTATCTTTACTCTTAACTACTTCCTCTTTTACTTCCTTTAGTTTCACATCATAAATTGCATCACCTTTTAGGAAATTAGAATCACCTGCGATTTTTACTGGTTGGTTAAGATTAAAATTCATTGCTGTCATAAAGTATATATTTAAAAATTAAAGATCAATATCATCAAAGTCACTTAAATCTAAAGGTTTCTTATCTACTCCAAATCCAAACTGTTCAATATTTATACCTGAATTTGCTCTAGATTTACTCGTTGGCAAATCTGGAGTATAAGTAAAATTCATCCCATCTACTCCTCCTTTAGTAGGAGTTTTCTTTTGAACACTTGAGTTATCTATCTCATCGTATGGTTCAAGATCTTTATTTCTCTTGAATACTTTATTATCTGCTTTTATTTCATTGCTCCCAATCAACTTACATATTTCTGAACCTTCAAAAGTTTCTTCAAATGTAAATTCCTCACCATATATAGCTAATTCATCTCTTTGTTTTCCTCTATATGAAACAGTCATACTTTTAGTAAGTTTATTTCCTGCTTCTGGATCTGCAAATACTTCTGATTTAGCTATAATTGGGTTATATATACCATTGAATTCCTTATATTGAATGCTGATTCTATCTCCAGGTTCTGCATTTATAATATCCAATAGTTTTTGAGTAAGAACAATTTTATTATCTTCTAGTTTGATAATATCTTCATTTTTTTCTTTCTTTTTTCTAGTTGACTTTGGTTTGGAAGATTCTGGTATAACTTCTTTCATTTGAGAAATTACCTTATCCAATCCAGATTGATCTTTTGAAGTAACTTTTATATTAGTTACTTCATAATTATTAGGATCAAAGTCAAATGAGATATTTATCATTCTTCGTTATTATATTTATAAATAGCATCAACTACCAACTGTAAATTATTAGGAATAGTTAATGAGTCAAAACATCCTGCTGGAGTTTTTGCAGTATTGGTCCCATCATAATTAGTAACGAACTCATACACTGGTTTGTCATCATCATTCAATCTCTTCCTTGTAAAGATTACATATGTAAATAATCCTTCTAGAGTAATTGCAGTATCCAACATTTTACCTACAGTCTTCATTTTATATTGTGGGTTTAATGCATCTCCTACATTCTCTGAATGAATCATAAACACAATATTTAAATCAGGTCTCATTATCATAGCCTTTTTTAAAATAGTGTAAAAATGTGACGCTATTTGGGTAAATTTATCATATGATTTCTCTTCTGCTCTATTCATTAATTCAAATGACATCAGATATTGAGCATCGTCTATAACAACATTTTTAATATCTGGTCTTTTTTGATTGATCACCTCTAACCAGAATAAAATGTTATTGACATTAGATTCATTTAATAAGTTACCTCTAGGATTTTCCTTACTTAGTTCTTTGTATTTTCTTACAAATCCCTTTATTGGAAGAGGTTTGTTTGCGACACTAATTACTACAGTCTCTTCTGGATTAAGGAATCCAATACTTGTACTCTTGCCACTACCGGCTTCTCCAACAATACCAATTAAATTCGCCATTAATCAAATGTAAAATTAAAATTTATTCCATTTCCACTTCTACTAAGTAAATCTTCAGTAGAAGTGCATTCCTCATGTTCATCTGATTGTGTAAACTCATCTAGTGTTTTTTCTCCGAATATATAATTGACATCCAATAGTTCTTCATAATTCAGAGCTTCCTTATCTGGGTTAGGTAATTCTTTATAATATCCAACTTCTCCTCTAAATAATACCCCTTTCATTATATCAGAAATACCATATCTATGCTTAAGGATTTGAATAATCCTAGCATGATCTCTTAATTTCTTAATATCGTAACCTTCACAGGTTGACCTTTTTTCTCTATGTGGATAATATATACCTATTACGATTTCAGAACCTTGAGCTGAACCTGATGCATCTGCAATATCATCAAGCTGTAACATTTGATAACCTCCATTTCTCCTTTCCATAGATTTCATTTGTCTATTAGCTTGCTGAACTAGAGCTACTGTTAAGTTACATAAATCCCTAAGTTTAATCATATAGTCAGCGCATTTATTAATTTCAGCTCTTTTATCAGCCCCACTTAAAAGTCTCATATGGTCAATAACTACTATTTTATATCTTCTATCATCACTAGGAACAAACCTTTCTGCAAAATCGTCATCTTCAAACTCTCCAAAAGCAGAACACCAACTTCTTACTACTGTATATACTCCTCCTGCATCAACAGATTTATCATAAATAGTTAAATAAGTCTCCGCTTTATCCAACCAGGGTCTTGATTTCTCTATCAATTCAAATTTTTCATCATCTAGAATTTCCCCTAAGGATAAAATTTCTTTATAGGAAATCATTACATGATACTGATCAGATATATATAAACTTAACAATTTAGCTAATAAAACTTCTGGTCCCATTTCTAATGAGAAATACAAAATACTCACAGGAGTATCTGGATGTTCCATTGAATATTGTATTGGTCTATATACATGAGTAAATAAAGTATAAGTAGTTTTACCTGCCCCTGAATCTCCAAAGATAGTAGTCATAAATCCTCTTTGAATACCATAGGTATATTTATCTAAGTCTGGAAGTCCAGTAGGAATACCAATGTTATTTCCCTCTCTTCCTGCCCTAATTCTTTTATATAGTGAATCTACTATTCCCATTATAACAGAATACTAGATTGATATGTTCCGATTCCCTCTTGTATAGCTGCCTGTATTTCTCTCCATTTCTGGTTAATTACAAATGTAGCTATACTATAATTAATTAAATTATTCTCTGACGCATAATTAAGTAAATGCATTATTTGATTATGCGTTTCAGGATTCCATTTAATTGTTTTTCCATAAAAGAAAAAGAAATCTTCCATACTGCCAAAATGATTACCTGTAGTAATATTACGAGCGCCCACTGGTTGACCATTAATATAAATAAATTTAGGATAGGCTTGAAATAGTTCCTTACCTAACTCTCCAGAATGTTTTAGAAAACTTTTAATAAAGTTTGCTGTGAAGGGGATATCTGGATAAGATTTACCATCTTCTCCTTTTACGAAATTAAATTGAATATCATCTATATCAAGATGATCTGTTTTCTTAACCTTAAATTTCTTTAAGATTCCTTTTGCTTGTAGAGATTCAATTATATCTAGCTTCAATCCTCCAACGATTTTAGAATATTCTTCCAAAGGTTGAACTCTACTTTCTGGATAGCTAGCGAGGAATAATAATTTAATGATCCACCATTCCTCTGCGGTAAGACCATATTGCGTCAGTAGATTTAATTCTCTATCTACTGAAATAGAGATTTTTTCCATAAATGTTTAAGTTTATATTGTGAAACAATACAACTTAAGCAACCACAGTTAATTCCAGGGTATTGGACGATATGTGGATGGAAAATTAGTTGTCAAAGGATCTTTCCTTAATTTGAATTTGTTATTTACTTTACGTCTATTGGGCCTAATTCATAGGTTTCTTCTATTATATCCTCATTGTAAGAATCTAACATCCAATCCCAATCACACATTTCTTTGAGGTTTGGATTATAGATTGAATCCTCAAAATGCAAATCCTCAGTATCTATAGTATCAATAATATCATCTGCATCTGGGGAATCGTTTACAATTTTTTTAATATCCTCTTCAGAATTGGCATAAATATCCACAAGGAATTCATGTACTACAGTTTTATATACCTTAACTTTATATTTATTCATCTTCTCTACATCGTTTACATTGAGTAGTTATCCATCCTCTTCCCTTTGTAGTTACGTCCGTAACACTTCCACAAAACTCACATACTTTATAGGATTCATCTTCAATTCTACTTGCCCAATCCAGAAATTTCTCTGGAGCATTAGAGATATAAAACCGTAATCCACCGAATTTTTCCTTAATTTGATCAATATGAATTTGTTCTTCTTCAGGTTTATCCTTGTTATATTTTTGTATTGCAAAATACAACGGAAGAATTAATCCATACCAACCATAACTACACTCAATTCCAAATAGTTCAAATGGATACTTAATTCTCTCATTTTCTTCTTTAATTTTGAGTTTTAGACTTTTGATAAATTCCATCAAGGAGTCCTTATCAGTTTCCTCTGAGATAGAATCTAATTCTTTTTCTAATTTGTTTAAATCTAACATACTATTTAGTAAATTTACCTCTTCTATTCCATTCTATTTCGTCTCCAGCAATATTTGCTATGATGTTTCTAATAAAATCTTCTGGGCCTTTCTCATGTTGTATAAGATAATCCAGTGTTTTTAGAACTAACATCTCCATTGCCTTAAGTTCTTCTTGATTTTTTAAAACTAAGTCTAGTTTAGTGGATAGTGCTTCATTAGTTATCATAGGTTTGTAATCAATAATGATTTAACATAACTGGGCCCTCAATTCTTTCTTCAAGAATATCCTCTCCATCTAGTAATCTTTTTAACATGGTCTCGGTAATGGTTATATAATCATTTTCTTTTGTTGATCTTCTAACAGTTTTGTTATCGTTAAGCTTTTTATCTTAACTTCTACATGTTACCATGTAGCTCAGCATATATTTTCATCCACTTATTTCAGTTGGGATGCGGACACTCTTGGGTATATTATATTCTAGATTTTAGTTTCAATACCTATGCGTTACAATACTATATTGTATTATCAATATAGTTATCTCGATGTTATCCCATAAGGACTTCCTTCGATTTTGCCCGATATTAATCATATAAATTCCTTTATATGCTGGCTTTATCTTCTACTGGAATATATTCATTAGTCATATACATTTTAAAAGTGGTATTAGGTATAATATATGGATTTTCTCTAGTACTATTATTATGTTTTTTTATTGTTGAAACAGAACAACATTTCATATAATCTACTGCTTTTTGTGCTGTTTTAAAATAATGTAATCCAGAACTATCTTCTATAATTAAATAACAAGTCCTTTTGTCTTGGGTTTTGTAATTCAAGATGTTTTTACTTACATAATTTATTAAATCTAAAGACTGATCTTTAAATTTAGTAGATAATACTACAAAACAATCTTTTATTATTGAGTTATTCAATTGATACATTTTTAATGACCCAGACTTCCCATAAAAGAAATTACCAGCTTCGGAGAATTGTTTACATTCCAATTCCAATTTCCATGTGTTAATATTGTATATATAAACAGGATCTTTGTAAGTGGCATTTGTCCAACCATTTTCATATTTTTCTTTTATGGCAGTAGAGATTTTTTCCTTAGTATTTTCTGATCTTGTAATATGCTTAACATCAAAATCCAGATTATATTCTGGGGATAATTTATCTATAAAAAATTGTTCTTTATTTAATTTTTCCTCTTCTGTACATATACATAAAATCCCATATTCAAAATTCTCTTCTCCATATTTATTCCAAGCATTTTGAAGATGCGAATTAATATGTCTATTAGATTGCAGATCCCATATATGATCTCTTAATCTATTAAACATGTTTTTGCTTGAACCTACATATCTATTTCCATTATTTATATTTGTTATTATATAAATACCACACTTTTCTTTTAGTTTTTCATTAATTTGTCTCATAATTCTTATTTTTAAATTATAAGACAAAGATAATGATTAGTATATACTAATCCAAATAATACAGTAAAATTTTGACCATTCTTCCTCTACAGTATTTTTAAGGACAAAAGTAAAAGCCTCTGGAATAACTCCATCACTTCTAGGAGATAATAATCTCCCTAATTTTTGTTCCTTAGCATCAAAAGAAGAATTATTACACAACATTATTCCTAGATTACATCCATTTAGCTCTACACCTAAAGATATACCATTTACTGTGGACATTACTCCATAATAGCTGCTTTTAAAATCCTCAAGTTCTTTGAATTTTTCTTTTGTCTTCATATCAGAGTTATAGTAATAACCTTCGAATAAACGTGATATAGCTATTGTAGGAGAAAATATTATAGCTTTTGACTTATTCCTTTTCCTCAAAATTAACTTAGCCAGTTCTACTTTTTTTGGGTGCGTTTGAATAAATTCAATTCTACTCTTTAATTCTCTATTAAATCCAAATGTACAAGCATCTGTAAGTTTAGGATTGCAACATTTAAAATTTGTGATATTTCTTCTAACCTCCTTACTCTTGACACTAGACATCGCTAATTCAAAATCTTGATTAAAGAAATTAAAGTATTTTTGAAATTTAGCATCATGATCCTGGTATACGTCTATATCAGGGGCATCAATAATCACTTTGTATTCTTTATAATTATTAATCCATTCATTTTTAATAGCTTCTTCTTTAGTCACTATTTCTATGGTAGGACATATTTTGGATATTCTAATGTGTTTATTATCTGCCCTTTCCAAAGTAGCTGTTAATCCAAGTATGTATTTAAATCTAATTTTAAAGATATTAATATTGCCATCAGATACTGCTTTATGAACCTCATCAACTATCAATAAATCACATTCATATATATTTTTAATTATATAATCATATGTATATACCCTACATTTTCCATATAAGCCCTTATCTAATACAAGATTATACCATTGATACTGTAAAGCCTGTGTAGGAACTCCTATTACCACCGTCTTATCAGGATTTCGATTTAAAAATCTCTTAACTATATCAATAGCTAGTAATGATTTCCCCATTCTAGTAGGCCATATTACTGTCCCTCTTCCTTTATTTGATCTCCACTTATCAATAGTTTCTCTGATTTTTTCTTCCTTAGTCATAACTAAGCAATTTCTCGTTTTTCACATTTTCTAATTCTTGAATAAATTAAATTAGAAAATCCTTTTAATACACATTGTGAACTTTCCTTAATTCTTTCGTCTTTTACACGTTCGTAATTTCGACTAATAGAATCAATCCATTTTTTAGTATTTAACAATTGCTCTTTTTCAGTACAAGACAGTATTACTTCAAATATTTTATCTTTTATTTCAATTTGTTCATCTAAATCTTTCATAGCTTTCTTTTAATGAATCCAGAAATCACCTATAGATGCCTCAGACTTTAATGGTGCTGTAGGACAGAAATACTTACCAGCTGCGTACATGCACTTAGCTAAGACAGTATCTATTTCCTCTACCATATATTCTGGACACTCTACATTTATTTCATCATGCGCAGGGATGCAATATTTAACTATTTTAAGCAAATTATGTTCTTTTAAATATTTAAAGAATAATATAGATGCTAATTTAAACATTACAGCTCCACAAGATTGAATAGGATAATTAATACTCTGCTTTTGAGACTCTGCCACTCTTCTTCTATATACTGAAGGGTTTTCAGATCTTAAGTATTCCCAAGAATCAAAATCATATATATGTGCTCTATGTCCTAATTTATTTAATAAAATGTAACCTTTTTGCATTACATCTTGCCTCCTAAATTCTTGATAAGCACACATACCTGCAAATCCATTCATGTATTTATCATACAGTTCCTTTGCTCTTTTCTTAGGAATACCATAGTTCCTAACTAAAGTACTATCATTTCCTCCATAACCAAAACAGAACTCATAACCCTTGGCTTCTTGTCTAAGATCATGAAATTTAGATTTAACTTCTTTCAATGGCATATCATTAGGAATTTCATCGAACACCAACCTTGCAGTTAGTGAATGTAAATCTCCACTACCATTAAGTAGTTCATCTAACATTGCTTGGTCATTAGATAGATAAGCTAAGATAAAGCTTTCCTGCCCTGAATAGTCTCTAGAAACCCATTTATTTCCTTTTTCTGCAACAAAACAAGATCTAGTAAATGCATCCTTAGGCAGATTTTGTAAATTTGGGTCAGAAGATGCAAATCTAGCTGTATCAGTTCCTAGTTGATGAAAATTAGCATGCACTCTACCTGTCTTTGGATTTATATTCTTTAAAAACTTATCTCCAAAGGTATTTACTAAAATCTCAGCTTTTTTAAATTCTCTATATAAAGGAATAATTGGGAATTTGTGTTGTTGGGGAGCTATAACATTATCTTGAACAGATTTTTTAGTTTTTTTAGTAGATTTATCAACAGTAGTAACATCTATTCCCAAATCTTCAAATAACTCAATAACCTGTTTAGAACTTCCCCAATTTACAGTACACTTGGGAGTTAAATCAAATCCTGTGAACAAATCTCCTTGAGAGTCTATTCTACTATACTTTCTTTTTTGAACAAATTCATAAGCTTCCCATTTTGAATATCCTCTATCAACATCCTTATCTGGACGTCTTTTAGCCTTCTTTAGAGCAGCTCTTTCTTGTTCAATAATATTTACTCCTTTACCTTTATATACCTCTATATATACAATTTCAGAGTCCTTTTCTAATTTTTCATTTTCCCATTTGACTACCCAATCATCTAGTCTTTTTTTAGCTTCTTCTAGAGCCTCTTCATCCTTTATCATTTTCTGCCCCCACTTGTCTGTGTCAATTTTAGCTCCGCAGTATTCAATATATGCCACTACTTTAAGAACCTTATTCTCAAAATCTACAGCATTTACTAACTCTTGAGCCTTAATTTGTACCTGCTGAAGATCTTTAATCTTCTCTAGATACTTAACATCGTTGGCAGCATAGACTATAACATCGTCAGTCAGACCAGTGTTAATGATCTTACCTCTAATAGTTTTATCCAAATCTAATCCCAGATAATTATATGTAGCATCCTTTAAAGACATCCCATGCATACCAGGAGGATATCCCAGCCAGATTAACTTTTCAGCCAACATTCCATCATATAAGTTCTCTGGATAAATATTAACATGATAAAGGAATTTCAAATCAAAACATAAGTTCCATCCAAGGAATAATCTATCAGATTCTAGATATTCTTTATATAATTGAATATCTATAGATGTACAATCGATTACTACTTGATTTTCATAGTTACCTAACTGAATACATAATAATTCTTTTGTATGTACATCTAAACCTCCGGTTTCAGTATCTAAACCTACTACCCTCATAGGGTTTAAAATTTCTAAGGACTCATATACTGAAACCACTTGGTAATTATCTGAGTTAAATAATGATTTTTGATTTGATACAAAATATATCATTAAATCATTCTTTCTTTAATGACAAAGTAAACTTCTTAGATTTGGCAACCTTTTTTATTTGGGAGATTAATGTTTCCCATTTTTCTATATGATCTCTGACATTTCTTTCTAGGTCAAGCAATACCTTATATCGTAAGATCTCCAACTGTGTAGTAGTTAAATCTGCAAATTTAGCAGGTCTAAGAATTAGCATTTGTCGTAATTCCTCTACGGTAAGCCCTCTTGAATTTTGTTTTAAGATATGATAATCCTTAAGTCTTAGATATTGTCTAGCAATATCCAACTTACTTACGGTATTATTTATACCATTTTTCAGAGCATATGTCTTTAAAGTTTTGATGTCATCTCTATCAAACCAAACTCCTCGTTTAAGCAAGAAGGATTTGGTTATATGAGAATTGTCAAATACTCCTAATTTATCATTACAAGCATCACTAATTAACTGTAAAGATAATTTATTATATTTAGTAGATAATGGAGTATTTACATATTGTCCAAATGTAGATACTTCAGCATCCACTATAATACCTTTATTTCTATTACTATCAATAACCTCATTAATAGCTTCACTTAATGCAAATCTAGTAAAGTTTTTATCTTCACTCTGCATTTCCCTTAACAACAATTCTGCCCCAATTTTATCCTTTTGGGATTTAATTAATGCTAATACATTATATCTCCCTGGGCTTAATTTATCATCATTTCTCAACATACTTTCACAATGATCATAAAATTGTTGTAACTGTTCTTGTGTACAATCAATTAATTTTACACATTGTTGAGAATTCTGATTTTCTCTATCCTTAGGAAATTTCCACACAAATGTATTAATGTCTTCTCCCTTTTTTCTTAATGCTTCATTCAATTTATCTCCAAGTGCTGCTACCATATCAATATAATTTAAATAACTTTAATTTTAAAATCATTATCTTTTCGTTTAATGATCTCATTACTATCCTTTATAAATTTAACAAATGCAATATGCGTATAGTTATACGGAACAAACATCTCTTTCTCTTCAGTACTTCCTTCTTTATAATACCACTTACTTTTCCCTGCTACTATAAGATAAAAAGTAAGATATCCAATATCTCCTATGTTTATCTCTTTTTGTATCCAATTTGGATACTTAGTAACCATGTAATATTCTCCTTCTACATCTAAATCTGCAAAAACATAGGTAGTATAATACCCATCCTCTTTTTCTAGTAATTGTGCTCTTACAGTACAGGGCATAGGAGTGGATTCTAGAAATTCATTAGTCATTAAAATGATAATGGGTTACTAAAGACTGTTGTTGTTTTGTTAAATATTTTAATACCTCATCTATTTCTATTGGACAATACCAAACTGGCCAACTAATTTCAATCTGAGCTACATCATGGTTTTTTAAATTCCCATGAGTATGTCCAAATATCTGAAATCCGCCTTTTTGTTTCTTCCACCAATCTAACATAGGATAATGACAAAGTTGGAAAGTGAATTTCCCTTTGTCAGTGTTATCTAAACTATATTCAATAACTTGTAAAGGAGGAAGTATTTTTTTAAATACATTGTTCTCCTTATAAAAGTTAACTGCTTTATCTGTATCATGATTTCCAGGTAGGAAATAAATTTGTCCGGCGAGTCTCTTTAGAAAACCTAAAACTGTATTACTTTTTTCATACAATGTTATATCTCCTAGTAGAAAAACTATGTCTGAATCTTGAACAGTATTATTCCATACTTTAATTATACTTTCATTCATTTCTTCAACTGTAGCATATGGTCTATTATCATAGTTAATAATATTTTTATGCATTAGGTGAAGATCAGATGTAAAGTATATTCTCCTACCTTCTTCTTTTTTAAATTTTAAAATCATTCCCTACTAATGTCTATTCTCAACCATAAAGGGCGTGTAGAATCTGTACCTAAATCTTTTTCAATAACTAATCCGTCAATATTAAATCCAGATTTCTCTCTTGCGAACCATACATAAATTGGAGCATTTTGTTCCTCTTCATTTAAATTCATTAAAATATTAATAAGATCACTTACCTTTAATTCCTTCATAGTTATTGATTAAAAGTCAAAAATATTGCATTAGTTTCTCCATTCTTTAAACCCTCTATAGATTGTGTTGTAACACATTGAATTTCAAAATCTTTTTTAAAATCTGTTAATTTAATCTCATCTGCATCTGTAAACCCTTTAAATTTTTTAAGATGATCAATTTCCAATAATAATTCTCCTATTAGCAATATTTAAATTTTTAATTGATTTATAAACTAATTGTACTTTAGATTCCAATTCTTCTAAAGTTCCATTATTCTCAATAATATAATCAAAATTTGGATAGTTGTCCAACTCCATTTCAGATGAATGAGAAGAAATATTTTTAGGTGTTTGAACTTCTGAACGATCTACTCTTATTAAAATCCCCTTATTAGATTTAATGAAATCAGCCTCATTCTTATATCTAACATCAGTGATTATATTAAAACTTGGTTCTTCATACATTAGATCAGATTTAAGCATTCTAATCCAGAAGTCTTGTCCATATTCAGATCTAAATTTATCCCCAAAAAACTGTAATGCTTCTCTATAGGTAACTACTTCGTAAGTTCTAAATATATCTTTATAAAATATTTTAGAGTTTGGAACAATATGTGTTATTATCCCATCTTTAGTAATTTTTATGAAATTAGGTATATGAGAGGCTTTAAATTCTTGATTATTTAAAGAATTATAATCACAGTCAACTATAGATGCAACAATTTTCTTTAAGCTATCTGCGAAAGAATATTTATAAATAGAATATTCAATACATCCTAAATTATATAACATTTCTCCAACTGTATCCTTTCCAGACTTAATCTTACCACTAATCCCAATTAACATAGTACAGTGTTTTGATCATTACTTATTAAAATTAAATTTTTATCGGTAGAAGCTAAGGTAATTTTGATCTCCCTACTTCCACAATCGCAAAATGTAATGGATGAAGTTTCTGGATACCGTTCCTTATATATAGAAGTTTTTGTTGCCAAATCCCTCATTGGAGTATGCCCAACGAACTGACGAAATCCAATAAGATATTTATTGAACATCTCTTGAAAATCTGCCCATAGTGGACCTCCACATGGTGATACCCCTCCTCTTTTATATCCAATCTGCATAATTCTATCAAGAATAGTATGAGAATTTACACCAAAATTTACTTTTTCTTCTAAATCTTCTAGTTTAAAATCTTTGAATTTGCTCCATTTATCCTCCTCTATAGAGTTGTAATCCTTTTCATTCAGCCAATAATAATTATCCTTTATCCAATCCTTTGAAAATCCTGCATGAGAAAATAACAGTTTTTGGGTAGGAAAAGAATACAAAGGTAATGAAATATTTATTAATTTGCAAACTTGAAAGAGATTTTTATTTTCTAAAAGTAGTCTTTCAGCATCAACAAATGCACTGTATCTAAACCCACTACAATATCCAATGTAAGGACTAAGATAATTCCACTCATGATTTCCATATAGTAAAACTACTTTATCCATATAGGATTTCTTAAATTCTATTATATTCTCTAAATTAGAGATTATTTCTGGAGTTGGTATAGTCCAGTCATCTAGATAATCACCCAAGAAAATACAATAATTTAATTCTTCTATATCTTCAACCAGATTTTTCCACCAATCATGACCATGTACATCAGGAATTATTCGTATCTTCATTAGTTTTCTTATTTAAATATTCTGACATTAACCCATACTCAAGTCTAATAGAAGATAGACATTTATCGGCCTCTCTTTTAGATATATACCAAGGTTTCCAATGCTTGCGAATAAGTTTACTACAATACTCATTCCAAATATCTTCTTGTTCTTTAGTTTTAAATGTATAATATTCAAACCATTTAACTCCATTTATAATTCCTTTTTCTTCTGTATTTATATCTTCAAAAGTCTTACTATAAGGTCTTAATTCCGCATCAATTATGGCCTTAAGCAATTGTTCTGGAGTATAGACCTTTTTATTAGGTCTATACTTTGGGCGTAATTTAAATTTTTTCATTGAAATTAATAATTTTAATAGGATTTAAATTAAATGAACTTGGAGTAATTTTAACACAATCCTTTTCTAAAATAACATTCTTACTCAATGACTCTGGAGGATATAACCACGTTTTAATTTTGGAGTTTTTTAGATAATCTACAAAGTGTGCCCCAAAAGCAACATTCTTTATATTTTCTTTATCCAAGAAATCTTCCAAATATTCCCATACTCCTTCATTAACCCCTTGTGTACTTCTACCTACTGGCATTAATGGGAGTAATACATGATACAATATATCATCACCATATTTATAGATATAAGTCTTTAGTAAATCCACAGACTCTTTATTATAAATTAAATGATGTATATTTACATTAGTATCTCCAAATTTAATTAGATTTTCTACTGCACATTCTGCTGTTTGTCTTAATATGGGATTACCAAAACTTACAGCAACTCCTCCGACATATCTTCTAGTAGTTTCTAACAATTCTTCGGATTCTTTATTTATTTCATGTAGAGTAATACCATTAGTAGTATAATTAGGAACTACTCCACTATGATATACGGTATTCAAGAATCTCTGAAAATCTGGATGAATTGTAGGTTCACCAGTAGAGCCAATTGCAATTTGAAATGGTTTCTCAGTTATCCTAAGATTAGTTTTTCCAGGTTTTGTATCTTCTGGAAATGTGTCCATCCACTTCTCCCATGTCTCGCAGATATCCTCATAATTTTTACCTCTATGTGATGCGGATACATAACAGAAATCACATTCTGCATTACATTTTGTGTTAATTCCAACATCGTAAAATTCTGCTCTATCTGCAGGAAGCTCTTTGGCAACCCCCTCTCCAGTTCTGATTGTCTTTAAATTGCACCAGAGAGCATTATAATTATATTCTGGAAAACTCCTTCTTTTAACTCCAAACTGTCTAAAATCTTTCATATTATCTAATTAAATTCTATTGTGTATGTACCATTTCCAAACTTCTGATTTAATAGAGCTGTTATTCCTGCTTCAAGAAAAGTTGTTAAATTACAATAGTCATACGGAATCCATATTTCTATCCTAGGACAAGGCTTAATATCACCAAAGTCTGCTAAGGAACTTTCAGTTTCTGAATCTATCCAATAGATTGAAGGTTCTATTTCTGAATCATCTCCTTTAAATAAAGTTTCTAGCAATTCATAGATAGGATACAGATCATCTGATCCAATTATACAGAATAATTCTGATGAAGAATTAGTGATTATATCTGATATAGATTGAACTGGAATATTAACCGTCAAATATTGCATAATGGTCATAAATTTCTTCTATTATACCTAATAGTTTATCTGCTTCTTTATTATTATCTTTAGTAGTAACTACTACATGGGAGTTTACATAGCTGCTATAATCATCATCTATAAAATCTTCTATGGTATATTTTGTAGTAGATTCATTATGCAATTCATTTGGATCTATTACATCACTGACATATAGTTCATCAGAAATATAACCAGAATCATATAGAAAATCTTTATATGCAAAATATACATCTTCATCGTAGCGTATATCAAAATCAAATAAATCATCTGCTTTTTTATCTGATCCTACAGCTATAAGAATTCCATTAATTACAGTTTTTATATAATCAATGGAACTTTTAGAAGCTATTTGATATATACTTGTACTACTATTAGTTATTACGTCTATTAGTGATTGAATTTTAAATATCATCCCAAATGCATATTCCAAGCATTAAACGTACTTCTAATAGCATCCCAATCATCATAAGGAATCGCATTATCTCCATCACTTAATAAAAGGATTTTTCCATCAAGTCCTTGAATTGTTTCCTTTTCCTTAGGATTCCACCAATATGGAAGTTGATTTCTATGAGATTCTTCCCATTGTTTGAAAAATTCCTTATTCAATACCTGTATTTCTTGATCCCAGCTATCAAATGTAGAATATTCTTCATGAGAGTCTCTCCACTCATCGTAATCATAGTGGATATCATCCTTAAAGGTGCTAGAATATACTTCTCCATATTCGCAACTTCTTCTGGGATATCTAATATAATCCATTCTATAATCACATAAAGAGTCCTCATCTTCTATATCAGTAAACCATCCCTTTACTGTAAGATAATAGGAATACTGTTCTTCTAAGGCACTTCTTTTATCACAATATTCATTCCAGAGAGCATCATTATCTATGTCAATACTATCTCTATATTCCTCAATCGGTTCTTCCAATTTACGAAATTCTGCTATATTTTTCCTGTAATCTTCTAGTGTAAATATTATAGGCTCTAAATATCCAGAAGTCATTGTGGACAGCATTTTGCTAATATCCTCTAGTAAATTATTTGTATTTAATACAAATAATTCAGAGGAGCTATTTGTAATAACATCAGTTATTGATTGTACGTTTAATACTAATAAATTTTTCATATCGGTAAGTTAATCATTATCTTCTTCATCTACTTTTTCAGTATTAATAATATCTCTTTGAATATCTGTTGCATATTCTCGATTATTATAATATGATAAAATAGTATCTTGTTTGGTTAACCAATCAGTGTCATCCTCAGTAATAGCTTGAATATGTCTAGAGATATTCTCCTCCTCATGTTGTTCCCCAAGCATTACTTCTTTCAACCATTGTTCCGTGATATAATCACCTTCTTCAAGACATTGTTTAACAATTCCATTAATCCATTCTGTAGTCTCTATTTCTAAATTTACAGTAATAGGGAAGGATTGTTCTGGTTTTGTAATTAAATGCCCAGGTTTAATAGCATCAACCTTAGGATATTCAAACTCTACTCCAGATTGAGTTAATCTATCAAACAGCCAACTATGATGATTATATTCCTCAAAGGCTCTTAATTGGTAATATTGAGATAGTTTACATAACCCTAGTTTATAATAGAAATTAGCAAAAGTTCTATAAGCATTATGATTATATAATTCTCTACTAATTTGATCTACCATAAGCTTGGCTACCTTTTCAGATATAGTCTGATCCTTTCTGTCTTCTTTCATTTTAAGTAAAAATTAATAAGTTCTTTTAATATATTATCATGATTAAACGCCCAAGGATATGAATCAATATTCTTTACCTTTATCCATTTAATATCAGATACTTCATCAAGCTCAGAATTGGAGTCATTAAGATCTTGACAAAGTAATACACCTTTTTTATCAAATGTAGTAAATCTAAAGGTTACATTTTGTCGATTTTCAGATATACTATCGTTATAATCTTCAAAATATAATTTTTTAGGATCTATTTTAACTCCAGTTTCTTCATATATTTCTCTTGCACACGCTTCTTTAGTAGTTTCATTATAATCTAAATACCCACAGGGACAATTCCAAAAGCCTTTAAAGTCTGGAGCTCCATCTCCTCTTTTATTAGCTAATACATACCATTCTCCTTCGTACTTAGAAAACACAAATCCTGCTACTGCCATAGATCTTGAAACCCAATAGGTTTTGCCATTTACTTCAATACTGAAATTTTTCTCCATATAAATTATTCCATTTAATATAATAATACTGATCTGCTGAAATATAAGGAACTGGACAAATATGATTTGATAACATCTCTCTTATTTTTGTTGAAGATACTTCTATTTTAGATGTCCCCAACATACAGTAAGATTTACAATTAGATATTTCATCTAAAGGATAATATTCAAATCCTGGTCTGCAATATATTAAAAAGTTATTTTCTTCCAATAATTTATTACCGTAATTCCAATCTGGAATATCTATAATAGTTTCATCGGAAGTTATTATTTTAAATTCTTCTTCAGGATATCTTTGTTTAATTTGATTTATAACAAAGTAAGTACAATATGTATCTGGGTTATATATAGTCTCTTCTATTCTTGTTGGATATATTTTATTAAATAATCCTTTGCACCCCTCTAGAATTAAATTGAATCTTGCTTCAAAGTTTGCAATAGATTTATTCTTCCAAGGGTTTTGATATGCAGGAACTATCAATACTTTATCTATCTCTTTAGAATTTAAAGCGGATATAGCCATTGATAAATGTCCTATATGAAATGGGTCAAATGATCCAAATAATAATCCTGTTTTCATTCTTTCATTAAGTATCTTCTAAGAATATTTTTAGCTGTATAAGAATCTTCTTTTCCTGGTCTAATAAATGCAATATCTACATCTGAACATGAAGTAGCTTTGTTATCTATAAATTCATGATTAGGTAAAATTGCATCTCTTACAGAATCTATAAATTCTGAACGAGGTCTTTGTAAATAAGTCTCATTGTCATAAAATATAGTAACTCTGTCTGGATCAAATTCTATTTCTTCTAAAAACTCTAATGCCATTTTATCAGCACCTTCACACGCTCCTAATATAAATCTAGCATGATTATCTGAATTTATAGCATTCCTTATAGCCGGAATGTAATACAGTTCAAATTCAGAGGGAGTTAGATCCCGATGTCCACTTATAAAATAAATCATATTATTTATAATAAACAGTTATATCATTTCCTTTAAACACTTTGGCTATAGGAAGATTATTTTCTCCAATAATAGTATAGTAATCCCCCATATCTACAATTAGAGTAACCTTTCTATTATATAAAGAAGGACAACATCCTACCCTAAAACGTGTAGCATCTTCTCCCCATCCTCGTTCTAGTTCTATAATCTCTAAATCATTCATAAAAGTATAAGTTTTTTAAAGTCTTCACCTTTTGGAAGAGGACAATTTTCAACCCATTCAGTCTCTCTTACCTTCCACATAGATAAATCTACATCTGGTAATTGAATACCTTTAAAGTATTTAAGAACTAAGGATAGTTTTCTTAAAGAATTTTTCCTTTCCAAACATCTTTGATTAGCTAAAATAAATTTTTTAGCATCTTCATTATCATGTAGGGTTAGAGTAATCCCATCTAAGAAACTATATATACCTAAATCAATAGTGTCTACAGTGGCTACAGCAGTATATAAATATACCCTCTTACCCATAGTATGCAATAATTTTATAAGTTCAATAAGAACATTATTATTAACTAACATAGGTTCTCCTCCTGTGATACTTACTTCATCATATTGAAGTAGAGAATCTAAACCAGGGATTGAATCTATGTTAAAGTTCTTATTACAACACATTGGGCAATCTTTGCAACACTTATTAGTAACAAGTAATCTAAGCTTTTTGTTCATACCATTGTCTATTTCGTTGTATGCAAACTGGTAAATTCTTTCTTTTAAATTCAGACTTCACATGACGATCCATTACTTTTACAATAGTTTCAGGATCAATATAAAGTATTTCTTGATTCTTTAAGAACTCTTTAGCCTTTTCAGCTAAAGTCATCCCTGTAAGTTGCTCTGAATATAAATATTGAAATGCTTCAAATTCTTGAAGAATATCATCAACTTCCTGATATGATTTTGCTCCTATTTGCTCAAGATCAGAATTAGATATTCCCAATCCATCAGTTGGAGTAAGTGATATAGACATATCAAGTGCATTTATTTGAGAATTTACATGGATGTTATTATGAAAAGAGTGATTCCCATCTTCTCGCAAGTATTCTCTGCTTTCTAAGAACTTCTTTATATATTCCGCTAATTTGTATACCTCAGTCTTCCACAAACCAAACAAAGGGTTAAAATCTCCTACATCACCATGTAAAGTCCAAAAGCCTAACTGGTATTCAGTTTGATTGTCTGTAGAGATTACTATTCCTTTATGAACAGAAGCTAAGTTATATAGATAAATCATTCTTAGTCTAGCTTGAATATTTCCTTTAGCCACGGGATTCATAAAAGATGGTAATGTGTCTATATCATGTTTAGTAGGAAATACTTTAAGACTAGGATTTTCGTAGTACGTTATATTTTCTACAAGCTCTAAATAAGAATCATAAAGATTAACTACTTTAAAATCATCACAAAAAGCTCTTCCAACTAATCCAGAGACATTATATTCATCCTTCTTATTTTTAATAGGAAGACTTCTCCCTATTAATGGAATACCAGTTTGCTTACCAACTTCATAACAAATCGCAGCAGTAACAGTAGAGTCAATACCACCACTAATACCCAAAACCATAGCTTGTATATGATTATCCGTAAGGTACTTACCAGTTTCATTTACTAAGGTTTCAAAGACTTTTTCATAATTAAGATCACTCATTCTATTTTCCTTTTAAAAATATAAATACCATCAATATGGCTTTCAGGTATAACGGTAACTAATTCCCAACCGTGTATCCCGTGAATGTTTAAGAAATTTTCCAGTTCTGAATACCATCCAGAAAATACTTCAATTTTATATTCCCACATGATCATTATTCATTTAATCCTATAAAACATATTTCATATTCCTCTGGAAGATTCTCTTTAACACACTCTCTCCAATGTATAGCAGCAGAATCTTCATTACATACAATATATTTATCATCTTGATAATGATAAATTCTTATATATTTTAACCATCCATCATATTTAACATTGTTAAAGAATAAATGTCTCCAAGAGCCTCTTCCTCCGGACATGGTTTCTATATTCTTTAGCCAAGGAAGAATCTCTTCCCTGGCTATAAGCATACTTTTCTTTGCGGATTTATATTTAACGAGATTTTCAACCTTAAATCCTTCTAATTCAGGCTTTTTTAAGTGTAAATTACAATGAAAATCCCTAGTATCACAATGAATAGCTGTTACATTCTTCGGAATTTCCTTGATATCATCAATATAAATCCAATTATCGATTCTACCCTTCATATATTACATTCTCTGAGATAATGTATTCTCCTCTAGAAGAATATAAAAACTCTATTGCAGCTTCTCTAGAATTAAAAATTGCAGGTTGTATTTCCGCAGTAATTGGCGCTTTGGTAATCATCTCCTGCCATTTCATTGTTCCTGAGTCAAACTCCTCACAAATATATTCCACCTTTCCATTGGTATATATTCTTTCTAGTATTCTATTTTTCATTAAAATCCAATTTTATTTCTTTTTAGTTCTTCTGCTCCATTATCTTCGGAATTATATATTTGAGCTAATGTACAATCATGTTTTACTTCTTTACCTAAAGAAGCAATTAGTGCATCAGCTTTCTCAGGACATAGTGGTTTAAATTCATATTGAATTTTTAATCTACCTTTTCTTTTAATTGCAGAATCTAATTTATTTAATTCACAATTAAAAGTACAGATAAATTTAATATTCAAAGAATCTCCCAACAACCCATCAGATATATTCAAAAGAGTAGCTAATCTTGAATTATTAGTTGTGATTCTATCAGCTAGTAATGTCTCGCAGTCCTCTAATATAAATATACAATCTTTATTGTTAAGAAGAAACTGTACAAAAGATGCATCGCAAATATAAGTAAATAGAGATTGATCTAAATATACAAAGGATTTACTACTATTATAGATTAAGTGACGTATATAGGAAGTTTTTCCACAGCCTGGTTTACCATATAAAATAGCTAATCCAGAATTTTTAGAATTAATGAATTCTAATATTTTATCATGAGGTAGATCATCGTTATAGTTCATAGCTAAATCTATCTTCATATCTTTAGTCTCTAATCTAGTAGGAGAAAACATTCCATTACTATATGTTACGTAATCAAAATATTTAACAATAGCAGGAGAAACAAATTCAATGTTTTTGCAAATCTGAATATATTCTCCATTATGTTGCACTATCAAAATTTGATGTGAATCCCCTGTATATGTACATATAAATGTAAGTATTACAGGAAATTCTATTGTATAGAATGTTATTGTTTCTTGTGAAACGTACCAACCATCTTCTGAATTTTTATTATATTCATAATCATATTGTATATAACAATCTGAAACTTTAGATTTTAAATTTTCTATAGATTTTTGTGCATTAACATTTATATAAGTTTTATAATCTGAAGATGGCAGAATCCCATGTATAAATTTAAATATAGTTTGTTGACAATTAAAGTGAGAATAATCTTTATTAAAAATCGTCATTTCGTGAACTGCTATCTTATATAATTCTTCTGTTTTACTCATTATAATGTTGATTTATTATCATTTGAGCTAAAGCAACCTCTTCAGGATCTCCAATATGTTTACCTTCTACATCAGATAATTTAATACATTTCTTAACAGGCTGCTTACTATTCATTCTACAAGAAACTAATTTCATCACAATATTAGATGGTTTAACTCCCTCTAAATCACAAGTCAAATTAGTTCCAATTCCAAATGAACAATTGATCCTACCTTTACAACAATTAAATATATCAACAGCTTTAGGAATATCCAACGAATCTGAAAACACAATAGTCTTAGTCATTGGATTAATATTTAACTCCCTATATCTATCAACACACTTATTGATAAATTGAAATGGATCTCCAGAATCTTGTCTCACACCGTCAAATAACTTAGCATGTTTCTTAGAGAAATTCTTGAAGAATACATTAGAGGTATATGTATCTGATAAAGCAATTCCTAATTCTCCATCATATACATTAATCCAATTTTCTAATGCAAGATAATTGGCTTGATCATATCCATACATTGCTCCATGAAACATTACCCATTCGTGTGGAAAAGTCCCAATCATTTTAATATCTCTTAAATATGCCATATGGCAGTTAGATGTTCCAACAAAGTTTTGAGGACAATCGTGTAGTAACTTGTCAATTACCTCTGATTGTACATCATAACTAAATCTTCTTCTAGTTCCAAAATCAGCAACTTTAAACTCATATGGAAGATTACGTACTTTATTTCCAGTTCTAGTATATAAATCTTCTAAAGTCCATTTGTCAAACCTGTGCTGCAACCTACTAACTAAGGCAAGAATAGGAATTTCATAAAGAGTTACTTTATATAAATAATCAGTAACTTCTATATGTAAGTGAAACTTTTCATCTAAATAGAAACGTATTTTAGACCAGTCAAATCTAAATGATTGTAACCATTCAAAGTAGTAGTCTGGGATGAAGTAGCATTTCTCTTGCATGAATTTTTTTTTCATTGTCATTTAACCTAAGAGCTGCTAAATTAGCTATTTCATAATCAAAATAGCGTATATCTTCCTCGGTATAGCAACTTTCATTCCTATCTACAAATTCAAATGTTCCAATAGCATCAGGGAAAAGTTTCATATAAGCATAAGATACAGAAAATTTATATAAATCCGTATCCAAAATTGATTTAATTTCCATTTTTATCTTTATTTAATACTGAATCAAATTCTTCTAAAGCTTTATTAATAGCTATTACTGGTACCCAAGATATACCCATAAAGGTTTCTACACTAGGTTTTAATATACTTACTATTCTTCCTTTGAGATCTACTAAATCTTTGTAAGAGTAACCATTAAAATAGAATGGGCAATCTTCTTCGACAGGTCTGTTAATTTGCACTAATCTATTTAGCTTCTTGCAAAAATGCCCAGAAACACTTCCACTCTCACCGTCTACAAGAACGTCAATAGATTTGCAATATTCACATTCAGCTACACAATTCATTATTCTACTTGTAATCCCTCTTCTTCAATAAATTTATTTAAAGTACTTCCGTCATCAATGGAAACAATAAGATCTTTCAAAACTACAACATAGTCAGGATCTACTAAATATGAAGTATCTAAAATATTTCGTATAGTCTCTTTCACACAGTAATCTCCAGCTACTCCACATACATAGACCTTAGTATCTCTCCAACTAGAATCCTCTGGAGTATAGTCATCAAAATCATCCCCATCTCCAAAGGCTCCAAACTCTTCAGTATCCACAAATTGTCCTTTTGTTACTATTTGTGCCGATTTTTTAAGAACTATTTCTTTAATAAAATCATCATAGGAAGCACCAAGACTTCCCAGTATACAATGAACTGGAAATTGTCCTCCTTGAGTACTAAAGCTACAATGCTTTGCAGGATGTGAATCTAAAGTAATAATTACCTCATCAAAATCATTTTCAAAGACGTATTTGTTAATAGCCTGTGTAAGATTGTCATTCTTTACATATAAACTACCTCTGGGATCCAAAAAATCATACTGAGGATCTACTATAACTAATATCTTTTTCATTTTTGCATTCTATAATAATCGTAAATAATATCTTTATTTTTTCTGATAAATGCGTTTGCCAAATTATTATTTGGAAATGCTAATAAAAAGTTATGAATAGTTCGATATGTATCTATATATAGAGATTCTTTAGATGGATGAATACAAGCTTTAAGATCATAATCATCTAACCAATTTGGTTGATATTGCATTACTACATTGAAATAAGACATTAATCTTTCTAATTTATATGTAGCATTTACATGTCTACTACAAAGAAAGGTTACGTTTTCCTCAGGATACAACTCAATACATTCATTCCAAGATAAGATCGCAACATCTTCAATGGAAGGAATCATATCTTTAACATCTTTCAACTCAATATCACCATTATAAAGAGATTTTCTTAATAAATTTAAAACTGCTTCATTCATATATAATTACTTTTTAATAAATTTTTTCTTAATACCGTAATTATCTGGGATTTCTTCAAAATTATTATCTAGTAACCATTCTTTCGGAGCACTAACTAATTGTATATACTCAGAGTACACTCCATTAGCATTCATTCTATCTTCAACAAACTTATCTGATTCCAGATTTTTGGAATCCTCCAAAGTGATAATATTTTTATCTATGAAAGAATACTTGGTATATTCATATCCAAATTTGTTGTTGCTGTTAATAGATAAAACACTATCACCTTTTTTGTATAACATTACGCCTTAAGGAGTTTTGTCTCCTGAGAAGGAATATATTTAGAAGCCTTCACCTCTTTTAATTCCTTCTGCAAATTCTCAATTTTTTGTTCTTTCTGCAATTGGAAAGCTCTTCTTTCAAGATACGTTTTAGGGTCTTTGTTATATTTTTCTTTATGAATTTTATAAGAAGGAATAAACATAGAAGGATCTTGTTGAAAGTATCTTTCAAAGGATTTTAGAAGAGCTTGAATAGTATCATAGTTCAATGAATAAGTTTGACCAGATGTTACTATATCAAGTGGTCTTGTATTGGCATAATTCAAAGCCATAGCTTTACCTTTTTCTAATGAAAATGTATCTCCATGATTTTGAACTGCAATTCCAAATTGTACACTTTTAACAGTAATTGGAGAGCCTCCAAAAAGAGTATCATAAACATCTACTTTGCTAACTGCACAAATAACAAATCCTCTTTCCTCACCAGTGAAATCCTTAAATTCACTAACCAAATATTGTTCTCTAACTTTGTTCATAATTTTTTAATTTTAATTATTAATTTTAGCTTCAATCATTTTCCATAACTCCTCATCCGCCTTAACAGTAAATTCACCATCAACGAATCCTAATATCATATCTTTACCATCTCCAGAGAAATAAGCTCTCTTTACATCATCTAACTTAAATATAAATCTAGTATACTTGTACTGTTCTTCCAGCTTGGGAGTAGAAGCCATTCCCATAGTTTCTTCTTCTCTATCCCTGATACGTTGATTTTCATCTAATTCTTTAAAATTCGCTAATACTTTTACTCTTGCTAACATTAATTTAAGTCTAATAGATTAGGATACGGTTCATTATATTTAGAATATGTAGTAGATAAATATTTAACATCTCTAACTATACTAGGCATCCTAGGAGTCTCTATCACATCAAATAAATCATCCATATCATCTGGAAGAAGCTCTAAATACCAACCATTAGCTACAATAACCAAATCGCTTGGTAGCTCAAATTTGTGTGAATAATCTGTAATTTTAGCTACTTCTTTAAATTGTTCCCACACAGTTCTAAAATCTTCGCTTCCACACCAAATAATATCCTTTTCTGATAATTCATAAGATTCTAGAACACTATAGATTTCTTCTAATAAATTATAGTTTTTCATAGTTTAATTAGTTCAGATAGATATTTAATGGATTTTTTATATTCCATTAAAAAGGTTTTAAGATCTACTATATCGTCTCCAATGGTTTTATCTGTTATAATTGCGGCAAGTTTAGATAAAAGAGTATCTAGGTGGAAGTCGTATCCAATTACGTTCCACCCTTCTTTTTCTTTATCTGTACCTTTATTTACTATTTTTTTAGTAAATAAAGAATATCTACCAGCTGCACTCCCTACATCTATTCGGTAATCTTTTTCTAAGACAATAGTTTTGGAGGTAGTATTTTCACTATCTACTACCTCTTCTTCATTTTTCTTTTTGACCATTCGTCAGGTATATAATTTTAGTTATTTACACATCTCTACGCCGTTTTACTGGATAGTTTAGCATCAAATACTTAGCATATAACTCTCTAAACATATCTCCAAACAAAATAGCTATTTTTGAAGTACTAAAGCAAAGCCGACCGCCGACAGAGGCAGCGGAACGAGAAACGCCGTAGGCCGAATGGCAGCAACCAAAACCGGAATAGGCATTCTTCCAAAAATATGGATAGTATTTTGTTGAAGCATCCGAATCATAAACTACTTCAAATCCATCTATTTTATTCCAAGCCTCAGCAATAGTTTTTAATTTAATAAAAGCATCCACTGACTCGTCTCCAGTTTCTGGAATTGGATCTCTTCCTAGGTATTTTAAAGCATCTTCATAGGATTGAATATCTCCAAAATACATAGTATTCTGATCAACAGGGTTTGCTTTATCTGTATCTTCATTACATTTTTCAAGTACATTAATTATTTCAGAACCATAGGATAAAAATGCTTCAAATAATCCGATATAATAATTAGTTCCCTTCGGAATTACACACTTATATATTAAAGTATTTTTTCCGTCTTTTTCATCCAGAGCTTGATCATATTTTGCAAAAGTATGAATCACTCCTTCTCCAACAGTTTTTCTTCTATCCCCACGATCTTCAGACAAAGTCCCAGTAGCCTTAAAGATGCCAGGTTTTATTTCGACTTCTTGATATGGAGTGTATAATTTATTTCCTCTTTTTCTTACTATCTTATAGCAGATAATGTCCTCTTTTGCAACTAACTTCTCACTCAATAATTCTAAACACATAATTTTATCTAATTTAAATACTAGTTATTAATTTTCTATAAATAATTCTTTCTGAGGCATAGGAATCCGATATATTCCATTCATTTATCCAATAATTTCCATATTTAACAATCCCAGAGTAGTATTTTGTTCCTTTTGGAATAATACATTCAAAACGTTGATATATTCCAGTAGACATTATAATAGAATTTATTCCTGGAGCTTGTAAATCTGCAAAGGAATGTATAGCAGGATATGTTAATGCTGATTCTAGTTTTTTAAATATTGGAAATTCTGATCCTTCTGGTATTTCCTGTACATAGCCCTTACAATTCCTCCATGCATGAAAATTGGGAAGAAAAGTTCCATTTGGAGTCTTCCATTGAGTACATGAAGTTCTTTGCAATACCTTGTAACAAATAATATCCTCTGTTGCTATTTCACAATGTTTTTTAATTGTTAAGCACATACAGCTATAGATTAATTTTTTCTTTATATATTATCTCCGGAGAAGCATAACTTATATATGTCTGCTGAGATCTATCTTGTGATTCAGTTTCAAATGTACCTTTAAAATAAATTGATCCTTTAGGAATAATGCACTTAAATATGTGTAACCATGATGGGATCTCAGAATATATAGCATATTCACGACCTTTAATATTGTCCAAGTATTTAAAGGTGTGAATAAATCCCCTAGTGATTTTATATTCAGGAGAAGCTCCGCATATAATACGCTTTATGCCAGCCATTCCTCGTGATGCTATTTTAAAAAAGAGAGAACTTCTCTGCTTATATTCTATTATTTTTAAATCAAAAGTTACAGGGGCCTTTATATAGGCAGTTACATAAATACCTTTTTCTTTTATATGTTCGAGCATCTTATAGCAGACTATATCTTCCTTCGCTATTTCATACTCTTTATTATCTACAATTAAACACATACTAAATTTTTTTAATTATCTAATTCTATATCGCTAGCATGTTGTGCTAACATATCTGCTAAATTGTTTAATTTAGAATCTGCATGTCCCTTAGTCCATTCAAAATCTAACTCATAATCAGGTAGTAATTCAACAACTCTCCTCCACAAATCTGGATTTTTTCTATCTTTAAAATCTTCATCCACCCATTTACTTAACCAGCCTTTAGTAATAGGATTGATTACATATTCAGAATCTGAGACTATTCTCACCTTAGATCCTTTTGGGATGGATTTCAGTGCAGATATGAATCCAGATAGTTCCATGCGATTATTGGTAGTATGTTTAATTCCTTTGAAATGAAATGATAGAATTTCTTCTTTGTCATTACATATTACTACACTATAACCACCTTGTTTACGTGAAGATTTATAAGATCCATCTGTGTATATTATAAACATCATAATTTAGGTGGTTCTCCTGTTGATATACTATCTAAGAAGATGGGATCTATTATCTTTACACATTTGGACCCATAATTATTTATATATTCCCAACGTGATGCATCTGATCCTTCTATATACTCTGTTCCTTTTGGAATTATTGCCTCAAGCACATAACAATTAGGCCATGCTTCAGCAGTATCTTGGGCATCTTCAAAGTTATTAAAACAATGAATAATCCCTCTTTCTATACTTGACCAATCCCTATTCCATTCTACGGTATCTTCTCTAGGAGTAATTATATCAGAACTTATAGGGTAATATACAAAAGGAGTAAACCATCCTGGATTTCTCTTCAATTCATCATCCTCCTTAATATCCATAGCATATTCGGGAGGAAATCCATATTCTAAAACCTTCCAACAAGGAATGTCTTCTGCTGCTTTTTTAAAGTCGTTTACACTTTTAACATATAAACACATACTTATAGAATTTTCTTTGATTTAATATATTCCTCAGTTTCAGTCCATGTAGGTAAAGTCATATCAAGAACTTCATTTATATAGATTATATAATCATTAGAAAAATAGTCATTAATTCCAACAAGAATACCTAGTATAATGTATCTGTCCTTATCATCGAGTTTTGGATGATTATTTTTGATCTGAGAAGATATTGCTCTCTTAACTCTATATTTCCACTGACTATATTCTATTGCGTCTAAACTGGCCATTTGTAAACACACCAAACCTCTAGGTTTCACTTGGTTCTTCATCTAAAAACTTATTTAAATAGTCTCTTAATTCCTTTACCTTATATACATTTAAAATAATTTCATCAAACTGAGAACCGAATCTATTCTCCATTTTGAAAATATATTTAAATGCTGTTTTTAGTCTTCTAAGAAATCCATATCTTGGATTCATGTGTGGAGCAAGATAAATTTCCTTATCCTCATCATCTTTATAATAACTTATTATAAATATATGATCCAACGATCCACATTCACAGATAAATAGTTTTCTTTCTATCATAATCTTTCTAAAAATATTATCTCCTTAGAAGCATATTCACCGTTTCCAATATAGTATTTTGTTCCATCAGGAATAATACATTTAAACATATGATTAGTTTGATCCTGTATAAAACTATAAGGGTACCTATATGTATGAATAAATCCTCTCTTTATTATAAATTCCCCATTGGATAATAATACATCCTCATTACCTTCAGCTTTAAAATGTATATTATCTACTTTAAATCCCATATACGGAGTTCTATAATAATATTTAAAAAAAGAGAACAATCGTTTCCAGAACGGCTTCTTTTTATTAGTATATAAATGTTTATAACAAACTATATCTCCTTTAGCTATAGTCCATTTGGATTTACTTATTAAGCACATTTGTAATTATTGAATAAGGTACTAAATTTAACTACTATATCGAACATATCTTCTGGAAGAATCTTTTCAACTATTTCTTGATGAATCCTTTGTACAGGAAAAATAGTTTCAGCTAATGCTCCAGTCATAGCCCCAATAGTATCTGTATCTCCTCCTAATTTAATAGCCTTCATAATACATTCTATTACTGTAGGATTTTCAATACTCCTACTCTCTAAAAATGCAGAATATGCTTGATCTACAGATTTAACACTACAATCAAATCCAGTCTGGTTATTTAAATATAATTTGTAATTATTAGATATGTTAATAACCGGCATATGATGAAGATACCTATATAATACCTCTATATACTTAATCACAGCTAAAAAACTCTCAGGACAATTATGTGTATATTGACAAGATAATATAGCTAATCTCTTACATTCTTCTTCTGTATCAGGATAATATGCTATAGGACTAATTCTCATTAAACATCCATTTCCCCATGAATGTTCAATCTTCTTACAATCTCCATTTTTAACCCAAGTAGCAAAATGTTTACCCCACAAAGGTTTATTTATAAATCTATTTGCCCATTTCATGTAGTATCTTTCAAATTCCTCTGAGCCATCAAGCATGCATTCCATAGTGGCTATAGTTAAAATACTATCATCAGTAAATTTTCTATCTTCTGATAAATCTATATTAGGATTACATAAACCTTGTGGCAATCTTTCATATGGAGATCCTAAGATATCACCTAGAATAGCTCCTATAACTAAATCTCCTTTCATTTTTTATCTTTTAATACAAATTTATTTCCCTTATATTCAAATGTATAATTATTCCATAGTATTAATGCACATACTATAATCTGGCCTATAAACCATCCTAGTACAAATGAGGTAATACAGTCCATTACAATAAATCCAGTTGATCTAGCATGCATCACACCTATAGATAATGCTATAAAAACTAATGCACAAGTACTACTAATTGATAACCTTTTTATCCAATTCATTTAATATTCTATTTAATGCTAATTCAAGTATTTCACAAGCTTGGCCTAATCCAGCTTTATCATCTAAAAATATATCATAGAATACTTTACCATTTAGTCCCCTATAATCTTCCCAAGCATGCTCATTCACGAAATCAGGTTCAATGTCTAATTTCTTACATACATCTATTGCATATCTAAGATTTGCTCCATCTCCTCTATTAGAAGATCTACATGTATATAGAATTAATTGACAATTTATATCATGTTTACATCTATTAACTAACAATACTGGAGTACAACACTTAAAATCTGGTTCAGAGGACAATATAGTATCATCAAAATCAAATGCGATAATTAAATATCCTCTAGTAAAATATGTTCTCACTAATTTTTCTACACACTCTTCCGTATAACAATATTTATCATAAATCATGAAACACAGTTTTATATTTACACTTACAAGCAGTATATAGATTTATACTAGAAAATATAAACCATACACCTATACTTATTAATACCCACTCTGGAAGTCCTGCTGCAACCCATATAGGAAATGTTACAAATGGAAGAAATATACCTCCATATTTAATTAATAGTACCCCAATATATAGTGCTGCGAGTCCAAAACCTAAAAAGAAAATAGATAAAACGAAGATAAATAGGTATTTAAATAACGTTCCTAAAGAAAATCCATCATGTAAAAATCCAAAATATAAATAGAGAAGAAATGTAATAATTAGCAGAACTAAGTCTAATATCCTATGATATTCTCTCATATGCCTTCTGTTCAATTAAATCTGTATATTTACTTATAGCCTCAAGTAAATCCTTTTTATATTCTTCCTTTGTTAAATCTTTGATTATTTTTGAAGAACAATTACATAGCAAACTATTTTTATACTCTTTCTCTACAAAATCAAATCCTAAATGATAATTTTCTCTATTATAAAATATAAATTCAAAAAACTTTCCTGTATTTGAGACTGAGATATAATAAATATCCTGATACTCAGTAACTACTTTAAAATATTTACCTTTAAATCTATTTAAAGCAACTTCCTTTTGAAGATCTTCTATAGTACTAATTATAGAATTTCTATGCTCATTCAACTTCTTAAGTTCTTCTTTAAGCTCTTTTATTTTCTCTTCTTCTAACATAAAATAAATCTTTAAAATCCCAATAAGGTATTTTTCTTTCTTCTATTCTATATTTATTTAACTCGCATTCTCTGACTTCTTTATCAAGTTCAAGAATAATTCCCTCACAGAATATTTCATATTTCTCTTTATTAGGAAGTTCACTTTCTATATCATCCAAATATGGAACTGCCTCGAAATTTAATTTTAGCTGAGATATAATTCCCCTACTTCTCTTTAATTCTCTACTAGACTCTTTTATACTCTCTTTGAGTGGATCTAATACTTCTTTCTTGAAATCCACATAATCTTTACAGTCTAAATATTTATCCATAATAAAAAATTAAACCCTTACTAATAGATATGATCTATCAATAAGGGTTATCTATTAATGTTAATATATTCTAATTCTTAGCTTTTATTAAACTGAAGGAGGGATTAAAGGCCAACCTAAATTCATTTAGCATAGAATGATCTTTATCAAACACCTTATTATAATATATATACCCATTATAATTAATGTCTATTATTGGGAGTACATGAGATTTCTCAACATTATAGTAATACTCTCTCTTACATGTAGATTCAAATGAGATCCTTTTTCTAATAATATATACAGTATATAATCCATTTAATAAACTATATATATATACTATATCATGAGGAATCTTTTTTATCAATTTAAATACCACATGTTCACAAGCCTCAAGATGTACCCATCCTTGAAAATCTTCTGTAGAGGGAGTGTATGTATACCTATAAAATCTACACGGATTAAATAAATCTTGTATATGAAATTCTCCCATTTTTATTCTTCCATAAATAATAATTTCTTTGGAATATATATTAAAAAGTTCTTTTTTAGTATATGGGAGCCTCATTTTATCCCTCTAGTACTACTGATGCAATACAAATGGCTCCCAAAATAATCCAAACTACCATATAAATCCTGTTAAAAATAATGCACCAAATACTAATACTAAACAAACAGTAATAACTTTACCTGATAAATCATTCTCTTTCATAATTTTATCTTTTAATTAATTTGTACTGAATGAGGATTCGAACCTCTTTAACCTATTTTAGTTCAGTCCTAAAAATTGTCTTGTTAATGGATGCTGTAAAAGTTCCTTAGTTTGAACATCAACAAAAATAGGTTCTTTATCTGTATAACTTTCTGGGAAGTAATCTAAATTTAATCCAATATAACATCTAGTATCATCACAATCCAACTCTATAAATTGAGATTCTTTAAATCTTAATCCATACAGTTGTTTTAAGATTCTCATAGCTGCCTGTACTGGAGTTTCTCGATTTATAGAATCATCAAATACTAATCCCATTGGAATCTCCATATCATTGTCGACCATAAGTTTACCCTTTGCTTTTACGTATATCCATACTGTCATAACAATACATAATAAAATAGGGAGATTAGTTACCCTAATCTCCCTAAATTTAACCACCAACTATAATTATGAACAAAAGCTACTTAACTTCTTCAAATTTTACATCTGAAGATTCGCCTTTTTGCTTTGAATTAGCTTTCTCCTCAATAGATTTTACAAGAGTTCCAATCACTGGTATTTCTTTTAATACAGTAGTAGCTGGAGCAATTGTATCAACCATGTTTTTAATGAAATTACTGGCTCCCTCACCCAGGGATTTGAACAATGTAACAACTACTATTATATATTCTGTAATAAATAACTCCAGTTCTTCCTAATAAATCTTGAGATGTTTCTCTAATAGGCTCAGATTTTAAGATTGTTTACAAATTTATAAACTCTATATAATACTGATACAAATATTAACCCTACTATTATAGATATTCCTATATTTATAGCAGTAATAAATTTAAGAGCATACAAAGTCCAGCAAGAACCCATTAGGAAATGAACAATACCTTTAAAAGATATTATGTCACTAAAATCAAATCCAGATCCGTCTGAAATATCTACATCAATGCCAGAATCTATATCACTGCCTATCATAGATAATATAAACTGGATCAGAAATATCCCAGATGCAACAAGTGCTAATATTAATACTATATACATACTTATATTATTTAATTAGTTGCAATATATAATTTATAGCTCCGAAGTCTGGATTTATAAATCCTGTAATAGTTTCTGTAATAGTGGCACTAAACAAACCTATAGAAATTGCAAGTAAGAGTACAGTTGCAATACTACTGAATATAAATAATGGATGGTCAAAGTTTTTATCCCCATAGGAATCTGTTGAGCAATACTTATATCCAATAAGTATACCCTTAATTCCCAAAATTAGCATAAGTATTAATAAAACATATTTAATTACATTTACTATACTCTTGACAACTTGCTGAGATTTTATAACAGTATATACATTTTCAGCTCCCACTTTCAATTCCATAGCCAAACCAGCTATTACTGATTTTACATCTGAGTATATTTGTTCTGTTAATTCTTTAGATTGTTTATTTGAAATACTATCTTTAGAAACGTATTTAGAACCAAATCCAGATATAGAAATCAGTAAAATGCTTAATATAATAATAAATTTCTTCATTTTTATTTTAAATAAATAAGTGATCAAATGTATTTTTACTATAATTTAATAAATCACATACCTCCTGTCCCTGTTCTGCGGATTTAACATATAAAGGAAGTAAACTTAAATTTACCTCAGTACTTACAACCCATGCCTTTTTCTCACGAGAATATACTAAACGATTGTTTCTTGCAAATGCATGATGTTCTGCCCAGTAGCCTTTAAAAATTAAATACATTCTAATTTTTAAATATAAAACTAGTTGTCTTTCAAAGTTGTTACATTGTGCCTCATTTATGAACCTATTTCCGATGACACAAGACATCTTTATACCAACATTTGGATTGAGTAAATCTGAACTGCAATTACATTTATTATTCATCCAATCCTGAAAATCTGTTTTAAATTTTTCTACAGAACCTATAGAAGTTGTTCTACTCAGGTCTTCTATTCCTCTTTTGTCATTCATAATTATATCTATTTAATGTTTACCTTTATTATCTAAAATATGAGAATATATAAAAATCAGAAAAATCTTCTAATATATCGTTTTTTCTTATATACCTACATGTTACATTATTTTTAATATTTCATATATAAAATTCTTTTCCTCAGTTTTCAGAAATGACTTTATTTTACCCTATTTTATATCCAAACTTCTTTCATGTCTTAAAAACGAAAATGGGATATTTAAAGATAAAGTAATCTTCAAATATCCCAAAATCCAATATTAATTAAAATCAAGTAAATATGAATAAAGTTTTGTGGACACAGAGGGATTCGAACCCTCACTACATAGATCCTAAATCTATTGCCTCTGCCAGTTGGGCTACGCATCCATAAATAACATATTTGTACTGAGTAGGGGATTTGAATCCCTGTGAATAGATCGAAAATCTACTATCCTAACCACTAGATGAACTCAGCATTTTGAGGAAGGTGAGAGGTTCGAACTCTCACAGCATTTTACTGCCCTAACACGTTAGCAATGTGTCCTCTTCACCAATTTGAGTAACCTTCCATTTAGGGTGTTATATGGGACTTGAACCCATGATCTTTGGAACCACAACCCAACGCTTTAACCAACTAAGCTAATAACACAGTGAGGGATGACAGATTCGAACTGTCGACTCCTAAATTAAAAGTTTAGTACTCTAGCCACTGAGTTAATCCCTCATAAGGGTGGGATAGAGTGGAATCGAACCACTATCTTTGGATTTTCAGTCCAACGCGAAACTGACCACCTGCGCTACTATCCCATATAATACCAGAACCTCATGTCTTAATTTCTATCTAGATTAGAAATCTTGTTGTGACCTATTTCCGTTAATTATATAGATATGAATTATATAATAACAGAGCATCTACTGTAATTGGTTCAATACACAGTATATCATATTATTCATGTGTACATTTATGGTATTTATTTTTCTCTTTTCTTTGGCTCAAAAAGTTTATATGCACTAGATAATGGTACAATATTTTCAATTATAAATCGTGTCTCAAGTAATTTATTTCCTTCACAATCTATAAAATCTAACCCTCTAATAGGATCAGAACCTATTCTCCTTAGAATAGTTCCCTTTGTAAATGTTCCATTGAGCACTTCAACGTCTTGTAATGTTACATACAAATCATTAACATTATCTTCTCTTTTAATAAAACTCATAATATAAATTTTAAATTAGTAGCGGGAGAGGGAGTCGAACCCTCGTGATTCAGCTTATGAGACTGAGCTGGTGCCTCTCCAGTCCATCCCGCAATGTTATTTAATTAAAATAATTTAAATATGTTTATAGGTATAAATGTAATTTGTTCAAATTCACTATGCCCTCTTTGTCTGGATACAATTATGTATAGTGAATTAAGCTCTACTTTAAAATCTTCCCAAGCCAATTTAGTTGTATAAAGAATAATATTTGAAATTTTTCCTTCCTCATATGTAACTTTATAAGAATTAGCTTTCATAATAGCATCTATTTCATTATTAGATGGGATATTTATACAAGCTATACATATGTGTTTTAAAATAGTTACCCATTCATCTATTGTATATTTATTGATGAATTCTTCATTAGTTTTAACTTTTTCTTCTAATATACTCATAATTATCTTATTTAGTGTGTTATTGTGCAGAATAAGAGATTCGAACTCTCTCCCTGACCTTGGAAGGGTCGCATGCTAACCATTAACACCAATCCTGCATATAATAAATAGTAAACATGATATAATCTTTCCGAAACTTATCTACTTACATCAAAGCTTCTTACGTCTTATACTTATATCTCTCGGATTTGTAAGCGTCTCCAAAAGTTTACTATTTATTGCGCTGGAGGTAAGGATCGAACTTACGACCAATAGGTTAACAGCCTACTGCTCTACCACTGAGCTACACCAGCTTATTAATTAAATTTTAATCACTTCCCATATTATAAATATTTAAATTTCTTCATATCCTACAGGAATTACAGATTCAACAGAGATAGATCTAAGAGTATTTGATTCAGGAAAATATACTAAAATACTACTTCCAGAATATCCCTCTATATATCCATAAGCTTCTTCAGGTTCTACATTAATCATTGCAGTCCAGTACAATTTAACCTTAACTTTCAATTTCAGCATAGTTATCCCATTCTATTTTAATAGCTCCTATATATTCAAATGTATTACCATGATTCTTGATTGCATGTTCCTCGGATGGGTAAACAACAATACCACTCTCATATTCTCCATTATCCTTTTTATATAAATTTATCCATCCTTCTCTTTTAATAGTAGCCATCATTAAATTATTTGAATCACCACAACTTATCATACTTTCTCCATTTTCTGTACATGGAGTTGGCTCTTCTATACCTTCAGAACATGTAATTAATACAATTAAAGGATATTTTTCATTCTTTCTATCGAAACAGATAATTCTAGCAGGTTTGCCAGTTTTTGTACATACAGGATACCCAGCTTTAGCTAATTCTAAATCAAATGGTTTCATATTTTTATTCATCAAATTTTTATTATTAGTTTCGCTTCTTTTGTTCTTTCATAAACAAATCAAACGAGGACGGTACTTCTGGATGACTTTTTCCATTACTTGTATGTGTACACACTTGTTCTAAATATGGACTTGAATGTAATGCAACTATAGGATATTTACTTATTCTATCAAAGCAAATAATTCTTACATCATTGCCTATTCTATTACATACAGGTTTTCCCTCTTCGGCTTCTTTTAAATTAAAAGGTTCCATTGTTTATATGGTTTATATATTCTAACAATAATTCATTGATATCGAAAACTGTGTCCGCTAATGAACAAATGTGTTCACACTTATCTTCGGAATATTATAGATTTCTATTAATCTTTTATTTTCCTCAATTACTTCATCTTCAGTCATATTTTTAATTAAATGTTAGTAAAAATGGGGAAGTCAACCGTCTCCTTCCCTTGGTGTGATAAGTTTTTGTAATTAGTTTTACAACATTTTCCGGTTGCAGAGGCACACTTTCAACTTAACTCCGAACGGCTGTTTTTAAAGAGACCAGGAACTCTATTTCTTAGAAACATTAAAACCTCCAAATATCATTCTGCTTAATACACATATTCCCAATGCTTGTAAAACAGTTATTTTAGGTAATCCAAATAATACTGGCATTAACCAATTCCATAACCACATCATTGGAAGCATTAATATTAATGCAAATGCTATTATAAGTACTATTCCACCGAAGAAATCTTTCATATATATAATTTTACTAATTTATAATAACTTAGTGGGCACACCTAGAATCGAACTAGGATTACATCCTTATCAGAGATGCATACTAACCATTATATTATGTGCCCAGATTAACCACAGCTCATTGCCCTTATTACTGCCTTACTTCATGAGATATAAGATAGGATAATCCCCTATATTACTATAGTTCTCGAAGGGAATACTTTGTATTAAATAGGGAGGATACTTTCATTTGCAACCTATTATCTGACCATTCGGCTTATATACTTCTGTGATTATATTATTCTATAAATTCTAAACCTCCTACACAACTTAAAAGTTTTTCTTCTCCATTGTCTAATTCAACTAAATAATAGTAATCTGCATAAGAAGAAACAAAACCTTTAAAAGTTCCAAAACTATCTTGATATGTAAGTTTACATCTCTTACCGATATTTTTAGATTCTTCAATCATCCAATCAGGAAGTAATTCATTCCATTCTGGAATTTTATAGTTAGGGTCTGAAGACTGTTCTTTAGTTAAATATATATCATTTCCTTCTATATAATATCCAAAATCTGGATCATCCAAAGAAAGACTTTCATCCATATCATCATACTTTCTTCTAAACTCTAACCATTCATTGAATAGTTTGAGTCTTTCTTCTATAGATAAATTTGTTACATTCATAAGATTTAAATTTTAAGTGGAGCCACTGAGAATCGAACTCAGATCCCTAGAATGCAAATCTAGAATAATTGCCTTTATACTATGACCCCATATTTTATTGTAGAGGATACCAGAATCGAACTGATGACCCTCACTGTGTAAAAGTGTTGCTCTAAACCTACTGAGCTAATCCTCTATTTTATTTTCTTATTTCCTTTAAAAGTTCCCTATTTAGCATGATATTTAACTTCTCTTGTTTTTCTAATAATCCTTTATAATACCATGTACTGTCTTTAACTCTATGTAAAGAATCCATTTTGTGTTGTATAATACTGGATTCCTCTTTTACTCTTATAGAGATATTACAATATGTTATATAACATGCAAAAAATACTGTAATAACTAAGCCGAATATATCTATTGTTTTCATACTTTATTTATTTATTGCATAACTGCTAGGAATCGAACCTAGAACCTTCGGTTTTGGAGACCGATGCTCTACCTAATTGAGCTACAGTTATATTTACATCAAGTTTTACTTCTTATATTTTTCTAGAAGTTCTCTGAGAATAGTTTTCCTTAACTCTGTTTCTTTTTCTGGCCACCAATGTATAGAATTAAAATCAGCATTATATTTAATTGCTATCTCTCTAAGTCCAGGAAATACATATAAAGGCCAATCTGAACCTAAATCCTTACCCTCTTTAAGTTCTTCTAAAGAAGATATATCTAGTTCCTTATTATAAATAGCAGAGTAATATAAGGCAGAACATAAACCTCTTCTCCAATAACCTTTATCAATTAATGGAATTGCTCTTTCAACTATTATAGCTCTTTCCTCTTTAGTCATAACATTCAAATTCCCATAAAGATCTCATTTCTTTAATTTCTCCATTTATTACATCAAACCATCTTAATTTATTTTTTCTTCTTTCTCTGGCTTTTATAACTCCTCCTAATTCCACTTCCCACCAGTTTACTTCACCTTTTCTTCTTCTAGGATGATTATCTTTAAAATTATACCTAAATTTAGAATCAATTCCGTATGCTTTCATAGATTTAAAGTAGTACTCTAGACAGGATTCGAACCTGTACTAACTTCCTTAGAAGGGAAGGGCTTTTCCATTTAAGCTACTAGAGCATTGTTTAGAGGAAGAAGTCAGACTCGAACTGACACATCACTTTAACATGATTACTGGTGATTTTCAAGACCACTGCCTTACCAATTAGGCTTATTCTTCCATTGTATGGGTGACAGGACTTGAACCTGCGAGCCTCTGCATCCCAAATGCAGCGTTCTACCAACTGAACTACACCCATATTAATGTTAAACATTATATCTCTTCTTCCATTTATCTAATCCAGCTTGAACTGCTTGAGTTAAATGGAATTTAGCACTCTCTTCATTACATCCACAAAGAAGATATACTAAATCAGTAATACAATTTAAAGCATCTCCACATTCACAAATAGCTCTATTTGTAATAGTTTCCTCTGTTTCAGTAAACTTCATTTTATAATTAGAAATATTTAATTTGGATATTTCCTGAGCAATCTCACCACATTCTTCCATAAGTTTAATAGTGACATCTTTTACATCTCTGGTATTCATAACAATACTAGAAGCTTCAAAACATTTATCTAATAAATCCATAATATAAATTATTTAACTTTTAAAGGTGGTCCCAGTAGGACTTGAACCTACACTCTCCAAATTATGAGTTTGTTACTTTAACCAATTAAGTTATGGGACCTTAAATTTGATAATACAAAGATACTTGAAATATTTTTCAATTCCAAGTATCTATATGAAAAAATTTACTCTTTTTTATCTTCTTCCTTTGATTGCTTAGATTCAAGAATTTTCTTCGCCATTTCTAGAATCTCTTCTTCTGAAAAACCTATTTTAGCTCTATCTTCTTCTTTTGAATCATTTTTTTCTTCAAATGCTTCAAACAGAGAATTAAATCCAGGATCAAAATCCCCTTCTCCTCCCATTAAGTTTGACATCATCTTGAACTGGAAGTAAGTAGACAGCATATCTTGTCCTTGCATTCCTCCTTGTCCCCCAAGCATTTGCATCATCATAAAACTTTCCATACCCTTATCTTTTCCTCCCATTTTATCAAAGAGATTAAACATACAACTAACTTTAGTAAAGAAAGTTATATTAAACAGATTAGTTTCTTTCTGTTTATTTGTTTGAACTCCAGTAAGAGGATTGATAAGTTTCATAGTCTTAGATGCCCAACCATCAAAAATTCTGTATTCTCCATTAATAAGAAGAACATCTCCTTCTTTCAGTTTAGCTCTAGAAACAGGTATTTTAAAGAACATACCAGGCATAGCAATGCCAGCCATATCAATAAGTTCTTTATTTTTTGAGTCCCAGGCTTTATAGGTCTGAGTGTCTGGATTAAGGAAACAAATTCCCTTAGGAGAAATTGCAATAGATCGATCGCTAATTACTCCACATTCTATATTCATACCTTGAAATACATTATTCATATTTCCAAACATGTTTCCAAAGATATTATTGTTACTAGGAGTAATAGTACCTTTACCTACTGCATTTCTTTCTTCATCTGTAATCATAACTGTATTATTTATAGGATTTGATAAATTAATTTTATTTTTATAACGTTTTACTGCTGCTATAACCTTTTTTCTGTCTTCCGAGGTGAATGTAGGAAGAGCTGATAAAGCCTCTAATATAGATATTTTATAAGCAAGCAGATCAATAATTTTATTCCTATCCTCGGAATTTTGAAATTCAAATCTGATAATTTTAGAACCTATATGTTTAGCTGTTGCAGTCGGTATATATGTCTGAACAGCAAAGTTTAGATATTTAACTGGTAGGTATATTACACGTTCCTCATACTGGCACATGTAATTAAGTAGTGATTGATCTTTATCTGAATCTTTAAATTTTTCACATATACATTTGTCTAAAGCAGTATCAAAATGGAGGACATCACTGGCACTTTGAAAACTGTACTCTTCAATAAAATGAATTCTTGAATCATAGGTATGCATTGTTCTTACAAAAGATTCAAAATCTACAGGAAGTCCTATATGATTCATAAGATTATTCCATCTTTCAAGATTTGTATCGTTAAAAAATCCATATTGATCTTTATAAGTTTCCAACTCTAATATATAGCACTTTCCTAGAACTAAATAACAAAATTTATCACCTATGTACATAATCTACTATTTTTATTTGTTGGGGATATTAACTAAATAATATTATTCCCTCTTTTCTAATAAATATTTTTTTAATTCAGAAACTTTTCCTGGCAATCCGTAATAGATAAACCACGTTTTTAAATATATAATTTATATTGTTGAGTTGTCTAGATTCGAACTAGACCAAAGAAATCCAAAATTTCTTATGCTTCCACTACATCACAACTCAATACCTAGATACTTAAAATTTTACATGAAGGAGTTGAACCTTCTACCTATTGATTATTAGTCAATTGCTCTACCCAATGAGCTAATGTATTTGTTTTTGTAAGTATCTGTGTATGTTTAAATGAAGTGGGGAGGGAAGGAATCGAACCTTCGTTAAAGATAAAACCCAAATTTATTCGAATAATTAGATTATGTTGTAAGTATCTTTAGATACTCATCACAGTATTAATGAATACTGCTTATACCAACATTTCAACCTCCCCATGTTATAAAGTAGCTACTAAAATAATTGCAAAGTGGGACTTGAACCCACAACCGATTTTGTACAAGAAAACTGCTCAATCCATTAAGCTATTTGCGATAGTTTTGTAAGTAGCTGTTTGTGGGGATGGCAGGAGTCGAACCTGCTAATGTATTTTTCAAGAATACATCATTTACCAGTTTGCTGTTGCAGTTTGGTAAGTAACATATGTTACTAAATAGTTATTAAAACCATCCCCATGTTGTTAAAAATAGTCACTAAACAGGATTTGAACCTGTACCTCAAATTTAAAAGATTTGCGCTCTACCCATGAGCTATGTATGTCTTATTGTAAGTGACTGTGTTTTATGGATTTATTAATGTATTTTCATATTTAGATACTTTTGTTTTATTTACCAGTTTTTGAGACCAGTGCGTATACCATTTCGCCAATTTTCTATACAGAAAATGAAAGATTCGAACTTTCATAAATATAAATCTCTGTATTGTAAGTATCTGTTTTATAGTAATAAGGAAACGTTATATAACGTTTCCTCTAACTATACTATATCTATTGCTCCTATGCAAAGATTGTAATGGAGTATAAATATCGAAAATATCAATATCCTTGAAGTTTGTCAAAATTTGTTCAATTTGAGCTGGATTGGAAGGAATATAGATAAAATTATCTATTCCAGTAAATCTCTCAGGTCTATAAGCAGAAGAATGCCAAGAATTATTACGAATATCTATAGCAATAATAAATGGTCTAAATCCTAACAAATTTTCGCACTCTCTAAAGAATTGATTTAATGAAGCTTCAGGAGAAGGTAAATTATTCCATTCGCCATCCGAAATAATAGTCCAAATAGGATAATTTCTCAAATCATCCATAATCATTGGATCATTTTTAATCATTACATCAAATCCTCTAGGAATTGAACATATGGAAGTTCCTCCAGATTGGAATACAGCCTTACAGAATTTAGAAATATTTTGATAATTATCGTAAAAACTTAGGTTTGGATCAATAAAAGATTTGGGAGTAGTCTTAGTGATACTGCTTCTCATAAGACTGTTAGCTTTAGGGTTTACAGCTTTATCCATATACCCGTATAATCTTGATGTATTATTAAAGAAACCTAGTAGATTTCTTCCGTTATCATCTGGATTTTTAGCTAAGCACACAGCAGCCATAAACGTAGCAAATTCATATGGAGCACCAGACATTGAGCCAGAATCATCTATAATAACTAAGCTATTATATGGAAGATTGACTTTATCCATGAAAGACTCTAACTTCAATTTATCTACCTTTCCAGTACAAATCTGGTCATATAGCTCTTTGAAGTTAGTAGCTCCAACAGTTACTTTTGCCTCTTTCTTTACTTCCTTTAACTTTACTTTATCTTCCTCTTTTGCAGTACCTTGACGGATTTTCTCTTCAAGAACCCTTTGTTCCTGTTGCTTCTCCTCTTTATATTTCTCCCAGATTTCGTACCATTCTTTTAATTTATGATATTTAAATTTCCCATCTTTCTCAAACATAATACGATTTCTTACCCTAAATCTAGCTTGGGAAGGAATTCTATTTAACCAATTAAGAAATTCTTCTTGGTCAAATTCATTTATCTTTCCTGTACTAAATAATACAGATTCAAGATCGGAATTATATTGTTTTCTCCATTCTCTATATCCTTTGAAATTTGCAACTGTTGTATCTAAATGATATTCCCAGTTCATTTTTTCAGACAACCTTTCTAGAAACTGAGCTTTTTCAGACATTGCTTTTAAAGTCTGAGGTAACATTCTTTTATGTCCCTTTCTATGTGTTAATCTAGGTAAGGTTAAGAATTTAGCTACTAGCATTTTATCAAAAGGATTATTACCTTTGATAATAGACACAACAAAATCTAAAAGTAATTCATTGTATACTTGATCAGTAAAAGCATAGGTGCATTTTACTACTGCTTTCCCTTTTGTTTGAATTCTATTCTTAAATAGATTATCAAAACAAGTATACTCATTGAATAAATGGGCATTAAGGAATTTAGCAAACTGATGTGGAAGCTTTTCTTTCATCCAATTCATACAGATAAAGAAAGCATCTCTCTGTGAATTACCGCCAGAATCTACTTTATCACCTTTGAAAATATTATGCTCTCTTCCAGTTATGTCTCCAATAGAGAACAATAAAGAAAAGAACATTTCTCTTTTTTCTTTGGAATCCTTTACTTCATCCCAGGCTAAATCTAATTGGGTTGTGTTTACTTCTCCTTTACTTGCATTACTATATAATGTCAAGCACTTGCTCATTCCAGAGAATGGATTTACATCCTTTTTGTTTAATTCAACTTGCATAGTCATAATTCATTTGTTACTTTAACTTTATTTATAATTATCGGAGGACATTTTTTTGTAATACTTGCTTGTCCGAACAAGCTAATTTAATATTATTGTGAGTAACAGCTATTATATTTGATTGAGTTAACAATTAAAAGGAAGCAGTTTTAATAGTACTATCACCTTCCATTAGCTTACTTCCTCATTCTATAGTTACATTTGGTTAGCTACTCCGAATCATACTATAGTTCCAATGTTCTTTAGTGAACTACTTTCTAAGCCTTCGGATACGTTACAACGCCAGATCCAAAAAGAGCGAGTATCGCTTATTTAACCAGTATGATACCTAAACTGGGATAGGTGAGGCAGCTGGGATTCGAACCCAGATTCCCTGAACGAAACTCAGATACATTTTTAATTTTGTAAGTAGCACAAGCTACTTAGTATGTAAGATGTCCTATCCATTAGACGACTGCCCCATCATATTTATTCTCCTAAAGCTGCAAGGGCATCCTCTTTAGCTTTGATTCTCTCTGCAGGAGTCATAGCATCTTCTTTAAGAGCCTCAATTTCAACTTTAAGTTTTGCTTTTTGAGCCATAAGATCTGCTTCTTGTTCTTTATACAATTTATATCCAATCAAGAGATCTATGAAATCTTCTTTATTAGAAAGTTCTTGTAATCTATTCTGTTCAGATAAAGTTTTTCTCCATTTACTTCCACCTTCAAGTTTAGTTTTAGCCGTTTTAATTTTAGCTAACATATCCTCTAAGGTTCTAATAGTAGTATCATGGATTAACTGATTTACAGTGTAATTTGTATTCATACTACCTTGGAAAGTAGTATTATCAAACAAGAATCTAGTAGCTAATGCTTCTAACTTAGCTTGATGTTCTTTGGTAAATGTAATTTTTTCCATAATTTATTTAGTTAATTATTATTTTAAAATAAAAATAAATCAAGAGTTTACTGACCTGCTAAGGTGGTATAATTTCAGAATATTAGATTGGTACCATTTAATAATTCCTTATATATACTTTTCTTACTCACACTACCCCTAATCTAGAATTGGTAATGATTATTGGTATCAATCCTCAGGAACATTCTCCTGAGCAACTCTTGATTTATAAATTGTAAGCCTAACAACGCTCCTATGGAATTACCCAATGGTCTGTCACCTATGTCCTTCTAGTATATGCTCCAATTTCCCTCTCGATACTAGACCTACTTTAAACACTTAAAGTGTACCCATGTTACGATTAATGCGGACTGGTTCAAGGGTTTTGGTTTGCTTACAGTAATATAACCCTTTGTTAAATTTTTATGTAAAAGAATTTTGTTATTCTTTAAAATAGTCACTAATTTAATTGAACAAACTGAGGATCGAACTCAGAACACATTATTCCCAAAATAATTGCCCTACCAATTGGGCGATTCGCTCTTAATTTAAAATATTGTAAGTGACTCAGTGAGAGTGGTAGGATTCGAACCTACTCAGCCGAAGCAACAGATTTACAGTCTGCCCCAACTCTCCAACTTTGGCGCACTCTCTTATTTAATATGTAAAATCTAATTTTTTCTTTGCCATATCTATATTTAATGTAACCTTTTTACCACTGAGTAACTTAGCTAAGTACTCAGTCCTGCAATAAAAATAAGTTTTCCCATCTATACATACAGCAGGATTTCTTTCAGTATTACCAATAATATTTCCATTATTATCAGTAATAATGTCTTTGTCCTTATTATATATTTCCTCTACTGATTTATTTGTATAATCTAAATGTATAATCATGGATATAAAATTTCATTTATCTCTTTTCTTGCGAATGGAGATTCAAGTTTTAACACTAATTCATTAATTCTATTCATATAGATTTTGATTCTTTCTTCACTACTATCAGAATCTAATTTCATATTAACAAATTCTTTGGTTATCTTGATCATTGTATCTAAGTCAGCATACATTTTATATGCCTTGCATATATAGATACGTTCAATCATTCCCTGTACTTGTTCTAATATTTCCTTCCAATTTTCCATAATACCTTTATTTAAATTAATCTTAAATAGATCCATTATTTAATATAAAATATGTTTTGAGTGTAAAGCCTAACTCCCCTATATCATATCATTGGTAGACTAACTACTTGGACTTTTGACCCTGTTATTCATCAAAGAATCCTGTGGGTATGAACTATGTCAATATTAAATAATTTCACTACTTAAGATTTCTTTCCTGAATTTTTAGTTCTAATCACTCCTCCATATATAAAGAATTAGGAAACTTTATATACTTCTGCCTAGTATTGATCGGAATTATAATAACCACCCTTAACTAGGATCTCCCAGTGATGAGGTTTCACTGCCCTATTGGTTTTATCTTCTTTTGTATTTTCAGTAATACCTGTAATCTTGTCTCATTGCCTCTAAACCATCCTCCTAAACCTTCCAAACCTGATTCTGGATAATACTCTAACAATTCTGGTAAACAGAACCACATTAAAACTACAGACGGAGTATCATCTGAATTTCTATCTATGTAAAGATTGTAAGTTTTTTCAACAGATCTTTCTAGAAGACTTATTTTAAGGTAAAGATCTCTTTTACCTTTATGCAAAAGATATTTCTCCGTTTGATGACATAGATAGCAACTACTAAAACAATAATTTGAATTTAAGTATTCTGAGACTTTAGATATTAGGTAATCTACAAGTTCAATTCTTTCTTCTAAAGAAAGTCTAAGATTATTTAAACTTCTGGATTCTAAATCCTTTAATGTTTTTTCAATTCTGCTTTCCATATTTGAATTATTTAGTGCTAGATCCTCCTGTCAGATTCGAACTGACGTGTCCTTTCGGAACTGGGATACAAAGCCAGTGCAATCAACCACTATGCGAAGGAGGAATATAGGGTTTTGTTCACGAAGACCTAAAACTCCGGCATCCTTATTTATATACCGCATGAGCTAACGGTGTAATTCTATTAATGGAGCATTTCCTACTCTTTTACTTGAAAACATTCCTACCCATTTGCTATCACTCCATATTTTTTCAGAAAGTATATCATCATTGATTTGTATAGCTTCATAGATAAGTGTTTTCCTTTCATAATCGGAAATAGTAGTATCTCTTAATTGAGTTTCAATATAATCCCTCTTGGCTAAGAATTTATCTTCTTTTCTTTGATAGGGATAAATACATAATATTACAAATAATCCAAAAGTAGATAACACAATGGTAATACAACTTACCATGTTTGTTCCACTTTTGCTATAGTCGTTGTAGGAATAAAAAATTCCAATAATTGCCAGAACAAGGGCAATACAAATCATACAAAATACAATCATAATTAATTTATTTAGATTATTAATTGAGTGGATGAGGAGATTCGAACTCCTGAATCAACAGATTTGCAGTCTGAGCCATTAAGCCACTCTGGTACATCCACGTTTATTTTGTAAATATAATGCTAAAAAGTCCTATAAAACAACCTGTAACTATTACCATACAAAATATGAAAAGCGCAATATGAATTGTGATATAATCAGACCCTCCTTGTATAGTCCTATATAATAGTCTGTTATTGTTGTCAGTTATATAAAACACTCCATTATCTATTCTTAATAGACAAGAATCTGGTTTTATAACTGCAATGGATTCCTCCAGTTTTGTTTCTGTCTCCCTTACAGGAGCTACTGTGCAACTTCCTAGAAGTAATACAAGTATAAGAATTAGTAAGTATTTCATCTGTTTAATTTATTTAAATTGCAGCCCCAATGGGAGTCGAACCCACTCCGTACCGATAGACAGTCGGACATCTTAACCGTTTGACCTTGAGGCTATAAATACTAATTAATATAATTCATCAATATTATGTAACTAATATATACTAAAACCGAAATAAAAGTTGCTCCTATGATTCCTAAAATTGTATATGTGGTGTATTTTGATATTTCATCATATAGATTATTCTTTGTTATTAAGAACATTATCATAAACACAAACGCAATTATGGCTAACCATAATATAACTATAATTCCTAAATCAATCATCATTAGATAAATATTAATTTAAATTATAAATAAAGAGAGAACACTTACAATCTCTCTTTAAGGCTTGAACTCCGTAAGTGTACCTAATATCAAAATAGGAATATGGATCACCATATCCAGGACCAACATTTCATTTAAAAAGTACACAGAGATATTGAACCTCTGTGTACTAACCACACTAAAATAAACCTGCTATGGATAACAGATTGTACCGAAGACAGGAGTCGAACCTGCACGGACATTACTGTCCAAGAAATTTTCACTAGAATTTAATCTAGTCGGACTATGTTATAACCATGCTCTTTAGGAGTTTAGGTTGTGGGTATATAGTCTCTACACATTTATAAACAATTGGAAGGACATCGGGCATTAATTTAATATATCCACCTTATTTTTATATTTCGGATACTCCTTCCATACTCTTCTTTTCAGCCTCAGTCGTATTTTTAATTGTTTAATTTAGCTCGGCGTTATTATCATTTATAAGGCTGATACCTTCACCGAATTAGCCCACTTCTAAGTCTCTCATGTCTACCAGTTTCATCACTTCGGCATTAAAACAGTTAGAAATTAAATGAAAATATCTAACTGTTTATTTTTTCATAATTGTAAATACAAAGATAAATGATTTATCCGAAACTTCCAAATTATATAATAAGAAAGTTTTAAATAAATCACACACTATTGATATTCAAGAACTTATAAACTTCCAAATATTATAGCTAATATTCCAAAAAGAGTTAAGCCACACATGGAATATCTAAACCATTTATATATTTTTGGAAGCTCTTCTACATCTCCTGGATAGGTTATTAACCCTAAACTAACTATACCTGATAGTACTGCCAGGAAGATACATATTTTAAATAATATACTATAAATCATATTAATCTAACATAAAATAATCTCTAACTAATCTCTCATTATACTTTAAGAAATCATCTCTTTGTTCTTTTGTATGAAAAGCAATGAACTCATATGTATTCCACATAGTATCACTTTTTATACCATTACCATTTCTGTAAAGTACAAATTTAGGCATGTTCTGATTGTTCCATTCTTCATCAGTAATTTCCTTTCCATAATGTGGTATTAATTGTGAAATTTGAGCCATAGCTAATGCTGATTTAGCATGTTTTTCTGTCAAAAATACATTTCTATTTGTACTGTCATTGGCTTGGTCTATCTCACATATATCTGAATGCGTATTTATATAGTAACCATCAATATATTTAATATCCTTAAAAGTCAGAGTTTTAGTTATCTCTTTGAATACAATAAGCTCCAAAGTACTGTTTTCCTTATCTATTTCAAATCCATCTGGAATATCTACTTTGAATTTTATAGTTCTTCTTGGACTCCATTTGTTTTTAGCTTCCTCTAGGGTCACAATAGGGCTACTATAACATGTTGTACATTTTATATTATCATATTCATCAACATAATACACAGCCCCAGGATCTGAATCTCCTCTCATTCCTCCAGGATTGTGGTATCCTAGGGATTCAAGGAATTCTACAACTTCCTTGGCATTATTTCCAAAGTGTTTTGATTTTTCTACTATTATAGCAAGTGTTTCCATAATTAAGTTTATTTTATTAATAGTACTCCAACAGGGATTCGAACCCAATATTCCCTAACGAATGAGGAGTATTTAAATATAGATAGCAGGTATAAATACCTCTACCTTTGAGCATAAATCATATATCATAATCATAAATCTAGCCTAAAAATACTATCACCCAGCCTCCAATAAAAGCGAGTAATACGGAAAGTAATTTAAATATAAAAACTTTCTTACTATCTCTTCTCTTACTTATTATTAACCATTTAACAAGTAAGAATACACACAGGTAATATACAAATAATATACCTGCACTTAGTAACGTAATTAATTCCATAATTTTGATATTTAAAAGATTAATAAAAATTATTATTTCTCATACTCACATCATAATCATGAACATTACTTATATATAACCTTTTGACATTGAGGTTTCTAAAACAAATCCCTAATTGGGATAAATAACATAGCTATAGATGCTAGTGCAAATAGTACAGAGCATATTACCACTATTGTTAATACAAAAATCATTAATCCTTTGAGGATTGTATCTAGTATTTTATCATTCATATTATTTAATTTATATATAATATAAGGACTATTAGCTAGATAGTCCTTACTTAAACAATATTCACCCTGTACATCACTAAACCATTATTGGTTTATTAAATACTATAGTAAAATATGTATTCAAAGCTCTCTCACTTAATACATATCCTACTGTTTCGACTCTTATTGATAACCCAGTCAAGTCTCATCAGGTATTCTCCTGGAATGCTAAAAATCAAATTGTTCTTATATCCTCCAAGGAGTATAAAACTCTGCAGAAACATTATTTAAATAACATTCCTCATCAAACTTCTTTCCTCCTTCTGTATTTACACTATCCATAGCATACCAATCAATAGCCATTTTATATAAAATTGCTAAATCAAAGTACACTTTTTTCTTGGTTCTGTAATACATATTATTTAAATATGTAATACTATTCCAAGCACTTTTCCAATTTATTTCTTTCTCTGCCATAATAAAACAAAAAATGGTCAAGAGTTTTAACTCCTGACCATCCACTTTGATTGTTGATTGTTGATTGTTTTACTTTGTTTTGTTATTTATATCTGGTTTTGAAAAAATTGTTTGTAATACAAAGATTAAGATCAGTAATAAATAAATTATTAATGCTCCAATCCTTCCAATTAAAAACCAAATAAAAATCAAAACGGCAATTATGATTATTATTACAATATTTTTCATGATATATTTTACTAGATGAAATAAACTAATTCGAATAAATATTAATATTTAATTAAATATATCATTATCTTTATGTAATCTCAATCCTATTTAATTTCTATCCATTCAGTATGTGATTGATATATCTTATATTTACCTGTAGAAAGTAAATATTTAATACACTCCTCCTCGGAGAATTTTCCTACAAGAAAATCTTCTTTCTTTTCTACAATCTCCTTATTAGAATTTTTTCTCCTTTCTTCCTTTCTCTTTTTATTCAAATTTTCCATAGTGCTATAATACCTATTTAATGCTTCCTCAATAGGAGTTTCTAAATCTACCAAACTAACTGGAACTTTTGCATTCTTAAACCAGAATTTATCACCACGATTTCCCCATCCAATTTTAATAATTATTCCATATTTGCGTAATTTAGAAACAATAGCTTTTCTCTTTCCTGCTGGAATTGTTGGAGTCTCACATATGAACTCTGCCCATCCAAAATGCTCAGTTAAATCAGTTCTTAAGGTATTTAATGCCTTAGCAACCATTTGTTTGAATACAATCTTTTCAGATTCTCTGTCAATTTTACTACTTCCCATAGTGTTATTTATTTAATGTGGTTAATATATATTATTTAAATTATATCTAATAAAATAATCCATTCTCTAAAGTATGTATGTGTATTTGAAAATCTATTGTGGCGCTGTTAAAGAAATATAAACGTAAGATCAAAAGAAGGGTAGAGAATGGATTATATCTTGATTCAAGTCTATAGTAATATGAATAATAAAACCCTAGATGATATAATATTAAATATTAATCACCTAGGGTAACTTACCACTATGGAACTCGAAAAATATCTTGTATCTAATTTAATAGATTTAGAATAATCAAATTTAAAGAACAATTGAATAAAATAGTTAAAAGAAAGAGGATAATTTCTCATCCTCTTATCTTCTTATTATTTAATTCATAAATCTTAACACAATGTTTCACAACATGATGTAAAAATGCCATGATCAGTAAATCTAGAAAATATGAACTAGGATCACTGAAACACGGTGATTAGAGTTAGTTATTACCACCACCTTCTAAGGTAGTAGGCTAGTAAAAATTTTCAATTATATAAAATGAAGAATAATTTCTATTAAAATCTTTCTAGTGTTAAGGTAAAATTTGAGAAAGATTTGGAGGATTTTGGTTGAAGTTGGGATGAGTTGGTATACTCACTTCAACCTCCTATCAACATCTTAATATCAAACAACTTATCCTTCAATTCCCTATTTTCTTCACATAAAGTATAAATAATATCATAAGCCTGATAAGATCCTTTACAAAGAGTTCTTTTCTCATATCCAATCATAGCTAATTCAAACTTATTCAATAACTTTAATATATCACTTTGAACAGGTGATAGAATATTATATGTTAAATCCTTTTTATCTAACAAAGCCTGAATAAACTGGTTTCTTGTTAATTTAGTTTTTTCAATATTCTTTTTTACTGGTGAAGTTGTTGCTTTCCATATACCATATTCATTAATAAGTATACTTTCTTCTAATTCTACTCTTTCCATAGTTATCTAATTTTAGTGTGAATAAAAATCGCATAGTTCAATGTTTCACAACATGGAACTACACTAATGTCTTCATAAATTCAAATTACTTATGTCTAACCTTCTGTATTTACACTGGCTTAGGACAGTTTGTATTTCTACAAGCTACATTAAACATCTTGTTACTCTACTTCGCAAGATGTTATGCATAGCAATGACAGTATTTCGGCTCTTATTTATACTCGTTTAAGCCCACTTATATTAGATATACTAATTATAGTGAATCTAGACATTAATCTCTAGTAATCTTCAGGAAATCTCGAGTTATTTTTATATTCTTCTAAGCATTCATTTAATGCAGAATCGATAATATCTACATTATCTTTAAATGCTTTCTTAAGATAATCATATACAAATATACAATCCTCATCAGAAACAAGAGAATTGACTTCTGATTGATAATTTAATGCTTTACAGAATCCCTTTATTCCTTCTTTGAATAGGTCTTTCCTTATTTGTGTTCTTTGTTCCATTTTGTTCCAATTTAGGTGTGTAAGCATATTTAGGTTGTTCAGCTTCTGCTAATAACCTTTTCATTTCCTGTACTCCTTTAGTTAAATCACCTGGTTGTACTTTAGAATTATAAATTGCTATTTGTGGTAAGTTTTGCATAGTATTTAATTTAAAATAAATAGCTTATAATCCTTTTACATAAGATAACTTAGCTATTCAGGATAATTATTTGCAACTAATATCCAAAGTTTGTGAGCACTATCACTCATTAGTTAATTCCTTTAAATTTAGTGCAATATACAATATCTAGTATGATAATGTACAAATTTAAAGTAAGTCTACTCATCCGTGCCTATTCAGTGAGGTAGACTCTCAATCTGATAGGAAGCTAGTAAATTATATCCTATAATCCCAATTAGGATAACTTCAGATATATTAAAGTTTGTCTCGTTACTACTTATAATTATTTTAAATAGTCGGCCTATTTAAACAACTCTGCTATATTTTACTTGGCACAAGTTAACCAAGGTTTCACTATGGAAATACATTAATTAAGATTTTTAAATACATAAGAAGGGACTTTAGTCCCTTCTTATTATCTTTTCACTAGGATTTGTTCTCCTTCAAAGTAAAACGAATCAAATCCATAATAATCTTCAATAATGTTTTCCATAGTGGTAAATTTTAATGTGTTACGGTTTTATGCCAATTCCCAGGTTGCATTCATAGTTCCAAATGGATTTTTCTCTACTTTGATGCATTTCCATTTAGTTCCTGGAAGAATCTTTGATAGATCAAACAAATTCGTACAACCTTCCAATTTCTTTTTGGTTTCTTCATTTCTATCATCGTCTCCTCTGATAGCGAAGTTTACAGATTGGTCCGATTTTGGTTTTCCGTTATAAAGAACTTCTTTTACAATTCCATATGTTGATGGACGATTGTTAATCTCAACGGTTCTTGTACCAAATTCAGCATTTGCAGGAACTTCGATAGTATCACCGATTGCTGCACTTTGACCGAAACCTCTAACTGAAATTGCGAAATTTTTTAAGTCTTCTTCTTTTTCAAGAATGACTGTTCCTAATTCTGCCATAATTTTTTAATTTTTAAATGGTTTATATTTTTTGTTTTTTCTTCAAGGTGGTTAGGGGGTGTGTTGGGGGAATTCTCTTCAGTCGCGCATTTCTACTGAAAATTTTTATTTTTAGAACTCTTCTAACTATAAAATAATATACTAAATTCATCTTTACTTCATTTTTTACAATTTTGGTATTTTTATTTTGAGTATTATAAAATTATCCTTATATTTGTATCATTAATTAATAACTTAAAATAGTATAATAATATGGAAAAATTAGATAAGTCAGAAAAGGTTGCAAACGTTATTTTAAGATGGATTAACGCATTTATAGATGAAAATGATGGATATAGTAATTTTACCAAAGATAATATAGTTGAATGTGGAATAAGTCATAATCTAGTAAAGAAATATACAACTATATTAGAAACCAATGGAGATATAATAAATTGTACTATAAATGGATATTGCCCTAGATATAAAGTGATCACTAAATTACCATGTTATAAATTTTTAATTGGAAAAGAACTTACAATGGATCAAAAAATATTCATTCTCCAAGTAATAGATAAATTAAATGGGGATTATAATAAAATTCCAACCAAAGAATTAGATAAAATCTTAGAAAAAAATAATAATACAAGTAAAATATTAACTGGAATTAAATCCAGAGGGATTGGAACATTATGGGATATATTAAATTCTAAAGATTTAATGCAAGAATCTAAACTTAAAATTTCTAATTCTCAAACTCTAGAATATACAGAAAATGGATATAGAGTATCTACTTATAAAAAATCAGATAGGGAATATAAATGTCAATATTGTGGAGACACAAATCCTTCTAATTTTCTATCTTCTTCTCATATAACATGTAAGAAATGTAAAAATAAATTAAGAAGAGATAAGGAATTGAATAATTTACCTGCTTGGTTATATAATAAATCCTACAAAAGTGCTAGAGATAGAGGATTAGATTTTAATCTAACGGAAGAATATATGACTCAGTTATTAGAACAACAGAACTATTTATGTTATTACACTAAACAAGAATTTAAAGAAGATAAATTTAATATTCCAAGTGTAGATAGAATAGATAATTCTAAAGGATATATAAAAGGAAATGTTTGTATATGTAGAGGAGGAGTAAATATATGTAAAAACGATGTGGATATGAAAGAATTTAAAAAAATGATTATAGATTTATACAATAATATAAATAACTTTTAATGTACAGAAATAAAAAGGCATAGGGGTAGAAAATAATCTATCCCTATTTTTATGTGCGTATAATACTCTAGGGGGGGGGGATTATATATAAAATCGCTAAAAATATAAAATAAAAAATTTTTAATTTTTAAATTCTTGTTATCCTATTTAAATAAATTAACTTTTAAATCAATATTTATAAAATATGAATAAATAAATTTTAAATAAATCAATAAACAAACAAATAAACTAAAATTTATTCGAAGAATAAATGATAGCCCTGGCTAGGGTGTGGGTCGGTACTAGATAAGAAAGTTACTAGTTACTAGTTAGGGTACAGATTTGAGAAGTAAAATAAGAAGGAGAAGAATAATTTAAAGTAAAATTTTTAAAAATATTGCTTTAAATTCAACTTTAGAGGTACCAATTTTTTGGATTTAAATTAAAGCAAATGAGAATTTAAGTTAAAGCAGGTGAGAGATCGTAGTTTTTTTCACATATACTTGAATTTAAATACTTTTTAACATTTGTTAAAATGGGATTGGTTCTATATTTAAGATAAAATATTGGAGTTAGTACTATAATAAAAATATTTTTACAGGTTTAAATATAAAGGGAAAATATTATTTTATGAAATTTATATTTTTATTGGTATTATTAGTTTTTATGCTTAAATTTGTATTGCAAATATCTAAAATAAATAATAAATTTAAATTTAAAATGGGGAAAATAAATAAGCCACAAAGAGTTCAAATAGGAAAAGATTTAATAGAAAATGAAGATTTAGATAAATATAGTTTGTATTTACATTTAGTATTATCAGTGTATGCAGATAAAGATACAAAACAATGTTTTCCTTCTTTAGATACTTTAGCAAAAGATACTAAAGCCTCCAAAGCTACTGTTATTAAAAGATTAAATAATTTAAAAGATAAAGGATTTATAACCATATTAAATAGAGGGCGGAAAGGGAATTTATATACTTTAATAAAACCACCAAAATTATTGAAGGATAAAGAAGAATTTACTATTGAGTTTATAAAACGAGATGATTTAACAATAGAAGAAAAGATATTTTTTATATGTACTGCTCCCAAGACTTCAAAAGATGAGAATACCGGAATGGGGGAAATAAAAAATGTAAGTGTGAATAAACTCGCTAAATGGTGTGGTATGTCTTGGGGATCTACTAATAAAATTATTAATTCTCTAATTCAAAAATCTACAATTAAATTTGATAAAGATTTAACAATTGATTATACTAAAATTGGGCAGGCAATGTTATTTATGGTTGCCCAGATTCAAGAAAATACTGAAGATATTGCTGAGATAAAAGAGGAATTAAAAGAGTTTAGAAAATTTAAAGATGAATTTAAAGAGTGGAGAGAGAAGCAAAGAAAAATGGAAATGCAACTAAAAAATAATATTGAAGTTGTAAATTATGAAGAGATAAAATAATATTGGAATAATGAATAATATATTACAATCTCTACAAAATCTTGAATCTGGATATACCTCTCCAGATGAAAAATGGATGTTTTAATAAAAGCTATTAAGGATCTAGCACTTCAATGTAATGATATAGAGTATAACTTAACTACATTAAAAGGAATAATATACATTGTCTAAATGAATTAAATAGAATTATAAATCAATTTAAATACTCTTTATGAATACGAATAAAGTATTTAAGATAATTATTGCTGTTATATGTTTTATAACAGCAATTATAGTAGCTTAAATTAACTATTAAATAAATTATAAAAATTTATTCATTTTTATTTGGAAATTAAATAAATTATTATATCCGCGCGTTATATAATAAAGGTATAATTTAAATCGCACATGATATATCAATTCCCAATTCTATTATATACTTTCCCAAATTTTTACTATCTTTGTAGTATTAAATAACAAAGTATAATAATATTAAATTAAATAGGTATGGGAAATTTTAACTTTGGAAATTTTGATTTTTCACAATTTAATCCTACAGTAATACAGAATGCGTTTAAAATGCTAAATTATATTCAGGGAAATATGCAAAATATACAAAAAGTAATACAAGAAGATCCAGATTTAACTTCGCCTGAAGCAACTCAACTAATAAATGAACTAGGAGCAATTAAATATCCAAATAAAAGTTATCTAGATAGACAAAAAATAATAAAGAAAGAAATGCAAGAATTACTTCCAGAATTTAAAGATAAATTAAATATACCTAGCAAATAACGTATCCATAATTCAATTTAAATGTTATTCCTAATTTAGATACTATTTAGAATAAAATTTCTTTGAAATTTAATTTCTAAATAGTATTTTTGTATTATTAAATAACTTAATATATTAAAAATGGAAAATTTAATTGACGAAAAATTTTATGAAAAAATCGATTCTGTTACACAAGATAGTTTAATGTCTATCGGAGTTGTATATAACAATCTAGTTTCTTTAATTCAAAATCTTGATAAAGCAGTACAGGATAAGAATTCTGAAATAGAAAAATTGAAGAAACTAATAAAAGACTTTGAAAAAGAGTCTTTAGAATATAAGAAAGAACTTAAAATGTATCAAGATAATGAATTAGCCTATGATAGAACTATAGATAATTTAAAAAAAGAAATAAAAAAACTTAAAGATTTAAATCCTATAGTAAATGAAAATATCAAAAGTAATCTAGGAGAATTAGATAAAAATTATAAAGATTTCTGTGAACAATATGCACAATGGGAGTTAGAAGGATTGGGAAAGGGATTTAGAGTAGAAAATAAATCTTTTGATCAAGTTCTTAAGGAATGGGATAAGTTAGATAAGGAAGGCATAACTACAGAAAAAACCTCTAAACAAACCTATTCTCCCAAAGTAAATCTAAATCAATTAGATGGGAGTTTATTGGGAATGCGCCCTATATATAAGGGATTTGCAGAATTAATGAACAGAACATTCGGACAAGAATACTTTACTTTTGAGGAATTAGAAAAGATGGTAAATGATTATTATGATTATGTTTATAAATCAGAAGAAAATAAATAAATATGACAATAGAGGAATTAAAAGAACTGGCAGAAGTATTAAGTAAATTAAAACAAGATAATTTAGATATAGATATTAATGTAACTATTAAATCTAAAGGAATACCTCAAATATATTATACAGACTGGACATGGTCTCCATTTGAAGATTTCGGTAAAAAGTATTGGTTTCCTGGAACTATTACTTGTTCTAATGTAAACCCAGAATCTATTAAAAGTAAATAAAAATAAAAAAGGACTAGCCTTATTGGTTAGTCCTTTTTTATTAAATTATATTTAATCCTCTATAGTAATCTACAATTAATTTATCCAAATTAGGATTATCATATAGTGAGACATCTCTCCATAAAACAAAATCTTGTATTAACCCTCTAAAATAATTCTTTCCACTCTGCCATGTACAACCTAAATGTAAATAAGAATTACCTTGAACTTCAGATAAACTACTATAATCTAATTCACCTAACTGGCCATTAACAGATACAGCTCTAACCCAAGTACCATTAATACAAATATGTGCTCTTGGTGAATTTTGTGTTGCAGTTAAAGAGTCTGCTTGAAAGTCTATCATTACATGATACCATTTATTTGCAGTCATAGAAGTACCTGAATATGCAGCAGCTGCACCACTACCAGCATAACATTCAGCACAAAATTTATTACTTTGTATACTAGGTGCCCATCCTAAAGCATAACCAAATCCTTTAGTATTTAGTCCAAAAATAGTACCTCCTAAAATTCCAGAATAAGAACTATTTGAAGAAGTTTGTTTTATTAACATAGAAGCACATACTCTTTTAGGTGCTTTAGCTTGAGTGCTTAAATATATATCAGTTGATAAACATTGTAAAGCTTTTCTTCCTGCAACTCCTTCAACAAAAGTGCCTGCACCTGACATAGCTCCAAAATTTTGAGGAACAAAAGATCCAGATCCTTGCTTCAAATAAGTTTGATTTGTATTCCCATTAAATTCACAAAAATGAATTGGATATTTATTCCATGCAGCACTTATTTGTTCTACAATTGGAGTTAGATGAGTAGAGGTAGGCCAAATTTTTTCATCTCCTAAATAGATACAATCCCATTGATCCATCCCTGTATATCCAGACTCTAACTGATCAATTGTACCAGGATACATTGCCATAGCTATTCTCTTTTCTTTTTGTATTTATCAATTAGTATTAGTATATTCGAAAATGTGCAGAATAATACTACTATTCCGAATAATATCTTTACATGTGCAAACATATATATAGTTAAAAATACTAATGCAATTACGTTAATAAATTCAAATATAAATTTCCCAATTTTGCTAGCTAATACCTTAGCTATTATTTCTCTTATTTTATTCATACTTTTTAATTTTAGGTTTATCATAATTTCTCCAATATATCTTCTTTGTCCAATCCCATCTTTTTCTAGTATCTAAATATTTTAGATCATCTTCGTTTATATATGCTTCCTTTTCAAAACATACATCGTGATATGCTTCATCATAAGGAGGTCTTATGATTTCCACTATCCAGAAAAGAAAATATAATATATAAAATATAATATATCCAATCCAAGTTATCTTACAAAAATCTCTAGCCTGTGCTGAATGAATTGATTCATGATTTAGTGTTCTTTTAGATACAGGCCGATCTTTGTATTCTTTTCTTATAAACAATACTCCAAAAAGATTTACCGCATAAAATCCTTTAAATGGAATTATTGATGAGTATTTTATTTTCATTTTAAGCTGGCCAACATCTGCTAGTAATCCATTTCCTAAATATACTGCTATAAATTTTATTTATTTAATTAATGTTTCCATTTTCTTGCATTTGCAGCAAATGTAGCCCTCTTCCTAATTTTGGGATCTGAACTATTCTTCCCCTTTGAAATACATTTAGATGTAACTTTACCACCACAATATTTTGTAAATTTACCTCTATTTTCCTTCTTAATATGTATTTTTCCTCCTTTTTTTAAGAAAAGCTGAAGTTCCTTATCTAATAAATCTTCTTTATTATCCAAGTATTTAGATACATCTATACTGGATAAATCTAAATTTAAATTCTCTAAATTTTCTAGGTTTATTTCCATACAAAAATAATTAATTAATTGACTATAGTATATTCTGAAAAATATTTAAATTTCTAATATTGTTACTTTTTAATATCCAAAATTAGTGATAAATTTGCATATTAAAAAGTAAATACAGGTATAAATTAAAATAGGATTTAGGAATGACAAAACTAATTGAATTATTCAATACCCTGATGAAGTACAAATTAATTAAACGTCCTAAATGTTTTTTAATTCTAATTTTTGCTCTTGGAATATTAGGTATTCCTAAATATACAAATGTAGTTATTGAGAAAGGATTAAAAAGTTTAATTATAGAGCAATCTAATATTACTAATAAATTAATTAAACATAGAGCTAATATTTCATCAGAAATAGATAAAGAACTAAAAGATCTAGGCCATAGAGTGGGTGCAGATAGAGTGTTTCTAGGAGAGTTTAGTAATACAATTACTGGAACTTCTGGACTACATTTTCTGTATTTTACAATAAATAATGAATATGATAAGGCAGGAGTTTCGCCTATCGCAACTCAATATCAAAAACAAAATTGTTTTAATTTTAAATCTATATCTAATTTAATTAAGAATAAAACACTATGTGTTAGAGATATTGAAGATTTAAAAGATACAGATCCTGTTATGTATACTCTAATAAAGAAAAATACTTCAAAACAGTTATTCATGATGTATTTTGAGATTGATGAGGTTCCTATTGGATTTATAGGAATAAGTTATGAAAATGAAACACACTGTGAAGATAATAAATTAATGTATGAATTATCTATATCCTTAAGAAGGATAAGATTATTATTTGATTATAAAAAATAGTTTATATATGACAATGAGTATGAATGATGGAAATGTGAATAAACATTTCCGATTTGAGAACATGGATTTAATTATAGATAAAGAGACTGATGATGTAGTATATAATGATGAAAAACATATCTATGTAGGTAAGTCAGGACTTGTTCAAGATAAAAAATTTGTGTCTGTTACTACTCTAATAGGAATGTTCGAGAATAAATTTGATGGGGAATTTTGGAGTAAGTATAAAGCTCTTGAAGAATTAGTTGGAGAAGAAGAATTTAAAAAAGTTAAATCTAAATTATTAGAGAAGAAAAAATGGAGCAATACTTATTTAAAAACTTTTGATATATCTGATGAAGAATTTTCTGCTAAGTGCATGGAAATTAAGGCTGGATGGAAGAAGACTAATGAGGAAGCTTGTGAACATGGAACTAGAGTACATGCTAAACAAGAAAATACTTTTTATGTCAATCCAGACAAAATGATTAATAAATTTAATATCGGAGGTAAATTTAAAGTTAATAAAAACTATCATAAATTAGATTTAGATACAGCAATATATCCAGAAATACTTTTATCCTCTGTATCAAAGGATGGGTTATTAAGAATTGCTGGGCAATCTGATTTACTTATTAAAGACGGAAATCATATTAAAATATGGGATTACAAAACTAATAAGAAATTAGATTTTGAATCTTATAAAAACCCAAAAACTGGTAAATATGAAATGATGAAGTATCCTTTAAATCATATAATGGATTGTAATTATATGCATTACACATTGCAATTGTCCTTATATGCTTGGATGGTTCAAAAACAAAATCCTAATTTTATTATAGACGAATTAAGAATAATACATTTTACTCATGATGGTCAAGTACATGAATATGTATTAGATTATCTTAGAGATGATATAATTAAAATGTTAAAGTATTATAAACGGCAGTTAATAATACAAGATTTAGAAGAAAGAAACAAACCAATAGTTTTCTAATATGGGAAAACTTTCTGATATAATTGGAGGACATGTAAAAGAAGTATTAAATGTTAATGAAGATTTATATTTAGAAAGAATAAAAATCTGTAAAACTTGTCCTCTATACTCAGATTCTCTAGGAGGTATGTGTAATGGTTCCTTGTGGATAAATCCAGATACTGAAGAGATTTCTGATATTCCTTTATTTGGATGGATAAAAGGTTGCGGATGTAGATTAAAAGCTAAAGCAAGAAATAAAGATAATCATTGTATTATAAATAAATGGTGAATGTTTTAAAATTAATGAATTATGAGTAGTTTAATAACAAATGACAAAAATCTGATTCTTCCTAATGGATTAGAACAGGAAATTAAAAACGAAAAATTTAAAAAGCTTCAAGATGAAGCTCTTCAAATTCAAAGAGAGTTATTTAAAGAAAGAAGAGATCCTAAATGGAGGCTTGAAGTAACTGGGAACTTTGTAGTATTTAAACCCTATGTAGACAGTCCATATTTAGCACCAGAAGTTAATGGTCTTGTAATAAAAAGAGATATTCAAATAGATCCTAAATCAGGAGAAACTCAAAATATGGAAGATCAAAGATTTATAAAAGTAGGTAAAGTAATAGAAGTTGGCCCAGAGGTAAAGAGTATTAAACCTGGGATGGATATACTGTATATTGCAGGTGGAGAAAGAGTTCTTCCTATATCTACAAATGAATTTGGAGAAGAAGAGTGGTGCATGATTCAAGGAGGAAATATAATAATGTATGGATTCAAAGATATTTAATTATGGTAGAAAAAGCAAAACAAATAATGTTCAAACCAGGAGATATAGTAAGAATTAAACATTCTGAATTACAATATAGTCCTGCAAATATGTTAATTACTGAGAAAGTACTTAATAAGGATAACTCTCTTCAAGGGATGAGATGTGTGTGGTTTGATAAGGACGAAGTTCCACATGAAATGATACTTTCAACTAAAGATTTATTGCTAGTTAAATCTGGCGAATAACTTTGAAGAGTAATATGATTTTAGATAAAAATTATATTACTCTTTTTTAATTATATATGAATTATGATAGATTTTTTTCAATACAATAATGCAACAGGACAACTTGAATTAAATGACGCTGGCATTCTACTAACCTCTGAATTTGAAGCATTGCTGGAACCTCAGAGAAATGCATGTGCAGAAGATATTACAGGACAATATAAATTAAGAGCATTTAAAGAATTTAAGTATATTCATTTAATGCTTAATTGGAAATCCCCATATGCAGATTACCCAGAGCAAGATAGACATCTTGTTTCTATGAAAGACTCTAAATTAACTGAAGCAGAATTTAATGATGATATTTTTAGAGCTGCGTGTAGGAAATTTAAAGAAATAAAAGAGGCTGATAGAACGTGGAAATTACTTCAGTCTGTATATAATATAGTAGATAAATTAACTATATACTTTGATTATATAGTTAATTTAGATGAGAGAGATGAATTTGGAAAACCTGTTTACAAAGCTAAGGATATTATAGCAGAGGCTAAAGGTGTGGGACCCCTTTTAGATGAGATCAAGGAAGCAGAAATTAGGTATAAAAAAGCCCTTGACAAGCAAACAAAGATTAAAGGAGATCAAACTCCAGGATTATTCGATAATTAATTATGGCAAAGAAAACATATGGAGCTAGAGGTAATGCAGATAAATTAAGAAAAAAAGAAGAAGAAAAGAAAAAGAAGGATGAAGCTAAAGCTTTAAAGGAATCTAAACCCAAGCGACAGTATACAAAAAGAGAAACAACACAAGCCTTAATAGATAAAATTAATCCTCAAGATCTAGTAACTGAAGATATAGCAAAAGTATATTTTATTCCAGAACATTTGCTAGACGAGCCAGATGAAAAGGATTTAATATTATATGATAATGATTACATTAGACAGTCATTAGAAACTTCTGATAAAATTAGAGAAGAGGTTGATAATGATAATTACGTCAAATTATTTAATAATATAAATAAAGAAGATATAAGATTCACTGATTGGGATGTTAGAATTGGAGACAAAATAGAATATTTTGATCCAGATTTATCTTATGAGATAACAGGATATAGGCCCATTACCGAAACACAAGGATTGGACTTTGATCCCAATTGGTTTAGACAAGCAGCAATAACAAAAGAAGCTACTGGTAAATATAGTACATTTGAAATAAATGGCCCTTCATATGTTAAATTCTGGATAGAACAACAAAGAAGATGTATAGAAGGATATACATACAATGGATATACTATAACAGGAGATAATTATTTTTACTTAAATTTCTACAGAATGGATTCTCCTTCAATACTGAAAGAAAATTCTGATAAAAAAGTTACAGTAAGAAGTGATTCATTTCCTATGTTTATTGCTGAACAATATAAATATTTTCATTATGTAGAAATGTGTAAACGTTTAGGATTAAATGTTTTTGCATTAAAGTCTAGAGGGATAAATGCCTGTCCCAATATATAGTAATATATATTTAAAATCCGGCAAAATCGGTAGAGGCTAAGGTGATTAATTATATAACACGACTAAAAGTATAAAAATTATGAATATAAATGAACAAAAAGAAATTTTAAATAATATCTGTCCTTTATATAAGGTAGTTAGAAGTAAAAGAGAAATTAGACATGAATTTTTCAAAAATATCCAAACTGAAATTCAAGCGTATATTTTAGGGTTTTTTGCTGCAGACGGATCAGTAGATGAAGAAAGAAAAACTTTTAGAGTAAAATTATGTGAAGAGGATATTGATACTGTGAATTTAATTGCCGAATATATTTCTCCTGAAAGTAGAAGATTTCATATAGATTCCTATGAAATAAAGGGAAGAAATGATAAAACTTATACTGGAAGGCCTCAGGAAGGAATAGATATTAATAGTTCAATTTTAGTAACAAGCTTAAATGATCTTGGATTTGGATATAAAAAAACTTATAAAGATCTCCATATTCCTGTATTACCAACTGAACTAATTCCACATTTTATTAGAGGATACTTTGATGGAGATGGGTCTATTATAGGATGGATTGCATCTGAGAAAGGTAAAACCGATAGGTTTAGATTTAAGTTTGAAATTTGTGCAAAGTCTTCTACAATATTGGAAGATATAATAAATTTCTTTAAATTGCATAATATTAAGGTAAATTTAAATTATCTAACAAGAGACGATATGTATAGATTAAGTACATCATCAAAAAGAGAAGTTACTAAAATCTTTAATTTGTTATATTCAGACTCTAATTTTTATATGATTAGGAAGTTTAATAAATTTAATTACTATGTTAATACCGAGGTAAGTCAATTGTTAATTGACCACCGTAACGCGTAGAGGTTGAAATAATACCTCCAAGAGTGTCGGCCCCAATTTATTGGGTGAAAATGTACGCTGAACTATCTGATGATTAAATCAGAATATCTTACTAATATTTACCCATCTCATTAGTAAGTAAGGAGAAAACTCCTAGAACTATAAGATAAAAAGCTTATAGGATAACAAGACCATGAGGATGGTCTGAGATGGGGGCATGTTTAGGAGTTAATTTATATACTGTAAAAAGAAGACAACAGGCAATATATACTGCATTTACTGATTTATTTGTTACTAAAACATTAGAGAAATGTTGGAGACAGTTAGACTTTCTAAATACTGAAACCGAAGGAGGATTCAAGCATTTAAGACAAGCTATAAATACACAAACTCAAAAGAAAGCATCTAAAAAAGATAAAGAAGGTAATGAATCTGGTTTTGGATCTATGATTACTGGAATTGTGGCAGATAAACCAAGTAAAGTCAGAGGAGATCGTGCAGAGATGCTATTATATGAAGAGGTAGGATCAGACCCTGTTCTAATAAAAAAATGGATTCAAGGGGATGCGTTAATTATTGTTGGAGGATCAAGAATTGGGTTTAAAATAGGATACGGTACTGGTGGAGATGAGGGACCAGCAGTAGCAGGATTAAATGAATTATTTTATAAACCAACTGAATTTGATATATTACCATATAAACATAATCACACTGCAGATGGTGATTATATGATTTCATCTTATTTTATTCCTGCATATAGTGTAGTAATTAAGGATGGAGTAATAGATAAAAGGGGAGTATGCAATAAGAAAAAGGCTATTGAATATTATAATTCTTTAAGAGATAAAAAAGCAGGATCCCCTGAAGGTTATCTTACATTCTGTGCAGAATATTGTTATAATCCTGACGAAGCGCTATCTAAACAAGGTGATAATATGTTTGATACTGCTTCTATTGCTGCTAGAATCACAGAACTTAAAGTACATAACTCAGGAATTAAACCTGATATTGGAATTGTGGATTATACATATAGCAAAGACTTAGGAAAAGACACCTTAAAATTCCTCAAATCTCCCAATGGAAAAGTTAGAATATATGAACATCCAAAACACGATAGTGATGGAAATCTATATAAAAATCTATATGTTGCTGGAATAGACTCTATTGACCAAGGTAAAGATCAATCTACAGGACAAAAAGATGTATCTGATTATTGTTTGGTTATTAAACGAAGAACATTTGGATTAGAACCTCCTAAATATGTAGCAATATATAAAGATCGTCCAAAAAATATAAAAGAAGCATATACACAAAGTATTAAATTACTAGAATATTATGGATGCCAAGCAGTATTAGAAAGATCCAGGACAGCATTAATAAACCACTTTAAAGATAGAGGCAAACAAAACCTTTTAATGAGAAGCCCAAGCTCAGTAACTGGAAGTAATAAAATTGCTACCAATAGTGAAATGTTCGGAGTTTATCCATCTAAAGATACTATTATATATTATCTAGAATTAATAGCGGATTTTGTACTAGAATATTGTTATACTATTGACGATCTTGAAATGCTAGATGAATTAAATAGGTATTCTTTTGAAGATAAACGTAAGTTTGATATTATCGCAAGTATGGGAATGGCGGAAATTGGTGATCAGGAAATGAGATCTTGGGGAGCTATAGCTCAAAAATTAAGAAAAAGTAATATGAAAACATTTGGGTATTGGTATGACGAGAATGGAATTAAGCATTATGGAGTCAAACCTGATCCTATAAAAGATTTAACGGATTTAGCCAATGACCAATTTGATATAATAAATTATGACCTCAGAGCAAGAAGCAATCGTAATTAATAAAATTAAAGATATAATATGTGAGGTATATGAGGCTATATATGTAGGTAAAATGAAGGTTGAAGAAATAGAAGGAGGATATGTACTTAGTCTATATATGAATAAAGATTTTTTAACACCGACCTGCAAAATGTATAAGCAATGTACTTCTATAGATGAGTTTTTAGATTATGTTAGAGAAAGTCTTTTAGAGAGAGATTTAAATCTAACTAGGTATTATGTAGGAGAAAAAATAGACTTAAATGACTACAAAAAAAGAAACAGAAGAGCGGGACAAACGAATCCAGAAAATAAATCATACAATCTCGGATCTTGTCTATGATAAACTAGCATTAAAAAAAGCCTATAATTATTATCATGGCAAAATGGATTTAGATCAATATAAGCACATGGAGGAAAACTACGGTATAGGAACTCCTACTCAAATTACATTTATTCCCCTGATTAAAAAACACGTGGATGCATTAGTTGGGCATTTTATTGATCTTCCATTAAATATTCAGATTTCATGTAAGGATGAATCTACTTTATCCAATATATTTAGAGAGAAACAATTATATATTTATTCTAAGGTTAAGGAAGAATATATTAAGGATTTAAATAATCAAATATTAACTACATTTGGAATACAGGGAAATCCTGTTCCAAAAGATCCATTAACTGAGGAATATTTAAATAATCTAATACAAGATTTAGATAAGAATTTTATTTCTGAGTATGAAATAGCTGCTCAAAATATTATAACCTATCTATCACAATCTAGAGATATAGATTTATTTACAAAAGCAAGAATGTTATTTACAGATCTGCTAATTACAGGAACGGCTTATTATAAAGAGTATCCAAGTGAAAGTGGAGATAATATAATATTTGAAACATTAGATCCAATAAATACATTTATTCAGAGAAACCCTAACAGCTATTATCTAAAAGATTCTCCTAGAGCTGTATGTAGATACAGAATGACTATTGATCAAGTTTTGCATAAATATAATAATGAACTTGATGAGGAGGATAAGGAAAAATTACGAAATGAGCTGTCTGTATTTAATACAGAAGATGATCAAAAATATGTTATTAGATCTATTGGACCTATCAATGCAGTAACTAATGATAATACAGAACTTGGAACCGGAGTATTAGGAGGTTTAGAGGTAAGTCCTATGTGGGATGGAAATAGTGCTGCTTATGCTACTACTAGAAAAGATATTATAGTACATGAAGTAGAATATATAGAAACTGATAAATCTGGAACACAACATAGATATTCTGGAGTTAAAATTGGGGAAGATATATTTATCCTTAGACCTAGAGACCTAAATGTAGTTCGATCTAGAGATAATAAAAAAAGATGCAGTTTGTCGGTGAATGGATTATTTATGACTACTAGACAAAATCAGCCATTTTCATTAGTTCTAGCTACTGCCAACTTGCAGGATATGTATAATATACTATTTTTTCATAGAGATAATCTTATAGCTAATTCTGGTGTTAAAGGTAGTTATGTAGATGTTAGTAAAATTCCCTTATGGTTGGATGAAGATGAAACAGTAAGATTACTTAAATATATAGGATATAAAAAGCAGGGATTTGCTCCATTAGATCTTTCTCAACAGGAACCAGGATCTCCATCTCCTGTAAATACTATATATAGTGGATATGATGATACTTTACCATTAAATGCTGTACAGGCTATAGATTTATCTATAGAAAGAGTAGAACAAGCAGCATCAAGTATTACTGGAGTATTTAGAGAAATGATTGGAGGAATAGAGCAAAAAGACGCAGTTCATAATGTTAAAGTAGGAATGGAACAATCCTTTATTGTTACTAAACCCTATTTCTCTAATATGAATCTTATACTTAAAGAAGTTATGATAGATGGATTAAATCTAAGTAAACTAGTATTTAAGGATGGATTAACTGGAACAATAATATTAGGAGAAAAAGGCCAAAAGATATTTACAGCTATACCAGAAAGTTTCACACTTACTGATTATGACATACATATAGTAGATGGTCAAGAATCTGTAAGAGATATGGAAGAAATGAAGACATTGAATCTTGAATTGATTAAAGCTGGTCAGGTGGATGCTGAAGTAGTTCTATCTACTATTGGATGTAAAAGTCTTACAGAGTATAAACAAAAAAGTCTTGAAGCTATTAAACGTAGAAAAGCTGAAATGGGACAAACCGCTCAAATGCAACAGGCTCTTGAACAATCTGAACAAGCTTCCCAACAATTACAACAACAATTACAACAAATGCAACAAGAACTGCAAAGAACTCAACAACAATTACAGCAAGCTCTTGAACAATCTGAAAATGCTAAAGTTGAATGGTTTAAAGCTAAATCAGAAGACGAGTTTAAGAAAGAGAAAATCAAAGTTGAAAATAAGAAAGCAAATATTGAGATGGCCCAAATGTATGATAATAATCCACATAATAACGAGGTTAAATATTAATGAGAAACGTAAACATAAATCTTAAGATTTCATTCTCTGAAAATGGAACATCAGGATTTACTTTAAAAGATACAACTGGTATAGGATTTATGAAATTCATGCCAGAGCAATCCGGAGTATCTACCGAATATTACAGAACTTCTGATGTTCTATTTTTGGATTTAGTTAGTTACAATAAAATATCAGATAATAAACTTACAGGATTTAAATACTTAGTTAAATCGGATGAGGGATATAATAATTATAAATTTGATTATTTGTCTGAAATAGATGGATGGTTTACCATAGATCATATTATTCTTCCAACATTAAATTATATGCGGAACTTTTTAACTCCAGCTGGAAAAGAGACCAGACCTACTGAGGAATTGGGAACTTTTTATGATGGAGCATATATAGTATATGATTCAGATAATGATACATATCTTCAACTAGAAGTTTTAAATGGAACCTATACACAATCTAAAATTGATTTATATTATATTAAAGAACATCTAACTAATATAAATTTAATAGGAATCGAAGAGCAGCTGTTTTTAATAGGACATTTAGAAAAATGTTATGAAGATATGATTAAATATATACTATACAATAACTTATTTGAAGCATGTATTTATAAAGATTCAGATTTAAATAATTTATATAGAAATAGAGATATAGTATGGATGGCTTTAGAATTAATTAAGAGACTAATCAATCAATGTAAGTTCTTTGAAGCTCAAAGATTACTTGAAAGAATAAGTACTTGCAACACATTCTGTACAAAATCATTAGGTAAATTGAATTTGAAATTTAAAACTGGAGGATGTAATTGTAAATGAAAACAAGTGGAAACCCTACAGTACTAGGATCAGAAAGTTGCAATGCAATAGAGCATATAAAAACTAATTGCAATGATCAATCAGATTATACTGTTACTAAACTACACTTAGTAAGTGGAGATATTTTAGTACTAGAACAAAATCCTAGAAATGTATTAAAAGTTAAATTTCCTCAATTTGATAAATATAATCAAGAGATTGAGGGAATATTAAGGAACAAAGTTGAAACAACTTTTGTAATAGATACTACAGATGGGTTAGGTGGAGGAGGAGATTTAACTGGAACTAAAATTACTTTAACTCTTAAACCTAACAACCCCCATATTCATTTAGATAGAGATGGAATATATATTGAAGAGTTCACGAATGTAGAGACTTCCGGTACTGTGCCAAGCCCAACTATAAAAGATGAGAAACATTATTTAACATCTAAGGGAACATGGGTAACTTTATCTCAAATAGAGTATAAAGGAGAAATTAATTTAAGTACAGGTTTTCCAAATCCTAAAGATTTGTCTAAAGGATGGATGTATAAAATTGCAGATCTTGGGGATCCGAATGCTACTATAGAAAATCCTTATGATGGAAAAACGTATAAATCTGAAGATGTACTTTTATGGAGTGGGCTTTATTGGGTAGTTATTGGAAAGACTAGCGTTAAAGTTAATTTATCCAAAGAAGCTGATGTAAGTAGTAACACTATAGTGAATTCAGCTGGAGATGGAGTGATACTCACTTCTGCAACATCCCAAGTAGCTGGTTTATTATCTGCTTCTGATAAAGAAAGTATATCTTCTTTTAAAGGAGTAAAGTCTTTAAATTCTTTTACTCATGTTGATGGAGGTTTAAATTTAAATTACATTGATAGAACATTTGAATCCAGAAGAGAAACAAATAGAACATTGTTATTTCCGTTAGCTACAGATACAACAAATGGATTACTAGGAACGGTAGATAAGATTAGACTAAATAACCTTCCTAATATTATTAGTAGATCATCACTAGAGTATACAGAATCTACTTTAAATATAGTAAATTCAGATACTGATATAGATTCTGGTATAACTAGTACTACCAAAATACCATTTCCACTATCTACTTATACAGGAGATAATTTTAAAGACGGATTAATCTCTGGGCAAAATACAAAGAAACTTGAAGGTATTTCTGGAATGCTTACATTAATGGGATATGAATATAATATTGAACAACTAAGAATAACATTCCAAAAATATAATGCTAACTCAGGAGACTTAATATCAGATTACTTTGTTCTTCCTACAGCAACTAAAAATAGAAACGGATTACTATCATTTGAAGATAAAATAAAATTAGATCAATTAGTTGTGATGGAACAAAAACAGGCTGATTATGATAATACCGATCCTGAAGATGTGTCTTTTATTAGAAATAAACCTGTGGCATTAACTTCAACTGGAGTTAAGCACTCATTAGTCCCTTCTACACTTGGAATCTCTGATAAGCAGTATAAGATATTAAATGCAAATGGGGAATGGGTTGATAGTACAATGAGTAAACCTGTAATAACAGTAAGTACTTCTGAACCTACCGATCCAAGTTTAAGAGTAGATGGAGCAATTTGGATAAAAATACCTAACGAAAAGAGATAATGGTTACTCAAGCTGATCATATATACATATTTAAAGATGGTAAACCTATATCAATATATCTAGGAAATATCTATAAAAATAACTCCACTTATGGTTTAGTGGATTCTAGATTTCATATAGCTTATGAGGGTAATTTTTATAAATTCTCTGATCAGTTTTATGATTTTAAAATTGAATCACTAAGAGATCCAAATGATAATACAGTCATATTTAAAGTAACCCCATTAAATAAAAATCCTAGATTTACTGATTTAACCATTGAGATATATAATCCACAAGGTGAATATAAATATGTGATAAATATCTTTACAACAGATAAATCCACATATTGGGATTATAGAACAGAAGTAAATATCCCAGAAGGAGAAATTTGGACTGTGAAAATAAGAGACTTAGATAAAACTGAATATAATTATAAAGATCAATTCTGGAAATATAGACTTAGTAATAATAGCGTAACGGTATGAATGATAAATTAAATAGATTATTAACCAAGACATTAGCAGAATTTGATCAAGTGCTAGAGGATTTTGAATATGGAAGATACCCTATTGATTATTCTTTTGTATTTGAAGAACTTCAGTTTATGAAATTGCTAGATATAGACTGTGTAAAAGATTCTTATTTTAATGCTATATTAGAATACTTTTTAAATAATGGACAAAGTAACAATACCTTCCACAGATTGCAGTGATAATCTATATGGAATGGATAACTCAGAAAAATGTATAATTCCTCCATTTATTAATTTTAGAATAAAGGATATTGTATATAATGAATATACATATGAGTTATTAGTTAGACAGAATCCTGATGTAATTAAAAAGGTAAAGATAAAAAGTGGACTGGATTTACAAGATTTATCTCACTTAAATCCTGTATTGTATATAACTACTGAATCATTACCTTTAAAGATAAATGATAATGCCAATATAGTAAAAAAGGAAGGATCTGATTACTATTATTATTCATGGAGCAGTAAATTTAATAGATACTACTATAGAAAACTTGAGGAGGGAGATGAGTTTTATGATCTTCAGACTAAAACTAAATACCGCTTAGAAGATGGGAAATTAGTTAATTATTCTACTATAGATTTAGATATAGAATATACTGAGTCTAATGTAATAATAACTAATAGTAAAGGTAATGGTATAACTATTCTCCCTGCAACTCATAGTACTGCAGGTATAATGACAAAAGATGATAAAATTAAATTAGATAACATAAATTCATATGTAACTAATACAGATTTAATATTAGATCCAAAAACTCCTAATATTTATTTAAAAGTAATCACATATGATTTGAATAATAACTCTTCATCAGAAGAAACGTTTTTACTTCCAGAAGTAACTACAACTCAAAATGGATTGATGTCTCCAGAACATAAAAAACTATTAGAAGGTTTATATGAAACTGTAATAGAAATTAATCCTAATTTTGAAACTAATGAGAACGGACTTACTTATTTTTATATAACTAAGAATCCTTATACTTCTGAATTAACCAACCATCCAATTACATTACCTTTAGTTACTCATAATTCTAATGGGTTATTCTCTAAATTTGACAAGAGAATAATTGATAATTTTAGATTTGTTTATGTTGATAGAGCTATATCAGAAGTATATTATGATGGGGCGTTATTGACAAATGAGAAATTCAAAGTAACTAGAGATCAATATAATTATTATATAAAAGGTAACGACGGTACAGATTTACTTATTGAATCATATGATCCATTAACAGGTAGAGCTGGATTATTCAATAAACAAATCTTTGAAAGCTTGGGAACCTTTACAAATATAACTCCCATAGTAGAGAACTTTAGAGGATTTAAAAAAGGGGAAATCTTTGAACACACTCCTTATGAGGATATAATAAATAAAATTCTGTACCCTCATTTAAACCCTATAATTAATTTCGCATATATAGACCCAGATGGAGGAATATATGAAAAGGAATCGTTAGTAAAATTAAATATCTTAGAGGTTGGAATAACCAAAAAATCTTATCCTATAGATAGGATTGAGGTTCTAGATGAGAACTATAATGTTATTTATAGTTTTAATGATTTATTTATACGAGATGGAGGAATATTTAACTTTAATGTTCCAACAATATTAGATACTATAAATCAAAGTGAGATATTTTATAGAATAAGAGTAGTAGATACACAAAATGGGCAAGATGAGACCGTGACAAGTAAATTTAAATTTATATACCCATATTATTACGGTATTATTCAAGATGGAAAAGATATTGATTTTACTAAATTAAATAAAATAGTAGAATTAAAATCTAATAAACTAATAGATTTCACCGCAAATTATGAGAAAATAGTATTTGGATACCCAGAATATTATGGGGATTTAGTAATCATTAGGGATGAGAATGGGTTAAATGTTAATGGTTTCTTCACTAAGGTTAAAAAGAATTTAATTACTTCTAATACTACAGTGCCTTACATATTCTACATATCTAATTTAACTACAGCTGATAAATTTGCAATAAACTTTATGTATAACAAATAATGAATTTCTTTTATGCTAATGGAACTCCGATTATAAATAGTCTTAAAGTAACATCGGAGGTTCCATTGGATCCAAGACTTACTGTTGAAAATATAGCCGAAAGGGATTCTCTAGTAACTAATCATATTTCATATGATAGAATGAAAGTGTATGTTAAATCTAATGATACTAAATACATCTATCATAAAGATACTGGAGAATGGGAAATAGATAATAAATTTAGTGAAGAAGATAAATCTAAATTAGATAGAATAAATAATTATTTAATTGATACTGAGTATTTATATAATCCAAAAAATGAACTCTTATTTAGAGAATATAGTTATGATGCAAATACTAGTATTACCACTTTAAGAGATCATATTTTACAAGAGGCTAAAGTAACTGAAAATGGAGAATTATATAATGGTCTACTATCTAAATTCTATGTAAATAGATTAAATAATATTAGAGGATATATAAATTCAATTAATATTACTCCAAGTTCAGAAAATGAGGATTTATATTTAGTTAGAAATTACTATAATCCAGATTCTAATATAAATGATACTCAAAATATAAATATTCCTATAGTTACAGATTATAATAATGGATTAATAGATCCAGCTACCAAACATTGGATAGATAATGCTAAAGGGTTATCCATTTGGGGGACTACTTCTGAAACTTGGCAATTGGGAAAAGATAATATAGATGAGAGACTAGATTCTAATGGAGGAGTGATTATTAAAAATAGTGGAGGAATAGCTGAGATTAGGAATAATACGGATACTTCGTATGCCGACCTTACTTTAAATAATATAACTATTAAAGGAAATGTTACTCAAGAAGGTAAAACATTTATAACAGAAGCTGAAACTGTTGAAGTTAAGGATAATACACTATTATTAAATAGAGGAGAAGTAGGATCTGGAGTTACAAAAGGAGTTGCAGGAATTGAAATTGATAGAGGTACTGAACCTAAATATCAAATTCTATTTGATGAATCTGATGATAGGTTTAAAGTAGGTAAGGAAGGAGATTTATGGTGTGTTACTCTTAGAGATGATGAAGCAGATATGGAAGATGGTATGTTTACTACATGGGATGCTTCTACTAAAAGGCTAAAGACAACTAATATTGTTCCTGCAAATAGAAATATAACCTTTGCTAATGGAAAGGATGATGGCTGGTCCTATAGTTTAAAAATTAATGAAAATTCAGGCTATTTATCAATAGAAACCTTTTGGCATACATTAGAATTGGATTTATTAGGGTCAGATTTTGCCACATTTGATCTAACAAAAGTAACCTCTAATCATAGAAAATTTAAATTTCTAAAACCCATTATTTCTGACACTATAGAATGTACAGACAGTAATTATATAGAATTCTATAGTCCAAACCACATGGGACGTGACCGAGAACTGGTATTACAGCTAGGATATTCTAAAACTAGATTTGCCGTTTCAGTCTATGGAACAACTTTTTATCGTACCTCTGATAATTCAGAAGTGCTATATCATGCAGATATAGTAAATAATCTAACTTCTGGAGGAGTAAACAAAGTTCTTTCTGCTGAGCAAGGAAAATTATTAAATAATGCTATTGAAGATATTAGGGGAACATATTTGCCTTTAACTGGTGGTACAATGTCAGGAAGTATTAGATTTCCTGTGGGACTTGGCATAGTATGTGAAGATGTTTCTGGTTCTGCTGCATATGGTGTATTAAGAACATGGAATTATAATGGTTCAACAAGAATGTATGTTGGAACCGTAAATTTTCCCACTTATATATCTAGTACTGCATCTGACTTAATACATGATAGAAATGGATCATCTTATTTATTATGGGATAACTTTAATCTCCCAGATCCAGCAAGGTTAGGGGTTGACCAGACATTTACAGGATTAAACACTTTCACTAAAAAAACTATCATTGGAAATACAGTATCTCCTCAAATATTATTAGATCCTGCTAATGAAATTAAATATAGATATGCATCAACAGAAGTTAGTAGAGGTTACACTATAGCTTTAGGGAATAATAATAATATTAGAGAGTTTACTTTTGGAGGATATTATTCTGCATCTAAAAGTAGTGAATATGCTTATTTATCATTACCTGGACAAGAATGGGATACTTCTACTTATAAATTTTATGCAAGCTCACTAAGAGTTCCCTATCAATGGTCAATAGATGGACCTGATGGAGCTGCAATAATTTGGTCTCAAACATCAGAAATAGTTAATTTGGGAAGAGCAGCAGGAACCACTAAAATTAGGAGTGGCAACACTGATCTTATTCATACTAAAGGTTCAACTGAATACATTATCTGGGATAAAAGTAATTTACCTAATCCAGTAAGGTATACTTTAGATACTTCTGGTTATCCAAATTTTCAAGATGTTGATGGAAATAATTTTTCTTATATTAAAGCAGGTATTAGTGGAATAATACCTAATTCTGCAGTTTCTTTATCAAGTAAAGGAATAGGAAATATTGGAACTAATGGTTGGAGTTTTGCTGGTGGATATATAAGTCATTTACATACCAATAGAATAACTTTTGGTACCAATGGAGCATTCATAGATAATCAAAGTGGAGATTCCTCTAGAATAGGAATTGGGTTTTATAATTCTAATAATGGAGCAGCATCTGTATATATGGGAAGTTTATGTGTCTCAAATTCATATGCTGCAGATGGTCAGTATAAGCCTACTAATGGAATTTATTCTAAAGGACATATTAGAACAGGTTCTGCAATACTTTTTCTAAATAATACTTGGACTAATGATTTAGCTCCTAATAGAAATAGTGCTGGATACTTACAAGTATTAGATGCTTATAATGCAGCTAATACTGGGGGTCCTACTAATTATGGAACTGTATTACAAATAAATTCAAGAATAGATCATTGGGCAAATCAATTGTGGTTTTCTAGTCTAGGCCTCTATCATAGGCATATGGCTTATAATCAGACAGAATATAGTGATTGGCAAAAAATATTAACAAATAAGGATGTTAATATAATACCAACACAATCTACTAGTAATCCTACTACTTTACCAATTAATCAAATATTTTATTCTAAAATACAAAGAGTTGATGGAACTCCAACAGTTCAGGGAGCATTATTTAGTGTCCAAGGAGATGATGAAGGAATCCAATTATGGGCAAGTTCTTTTAGAAATGAACTTTATTATAGAACTAAATGGACATCATATGGAGAGTGGATTAAATTAGCTGCTACATCTGATTTAAATAGTTATTTAACTAAAACTGAAGCCAGTACTTTATACTATCCTTATAATGGAAGAGGGTATCTTTCTATCACTTCCAGTGGAAAGCCTGTTATGAGTAATAATCAAGGATATGCTGTAAAAGATAAAGATGGGAATGAAAAAGAAGTACTATGGATGGGAACTGACAATGTTTTAAGGATAGGAAATACTTCTCAATATACCTTGAACCAATTAGATCTCAGATGTACTACTCTTACCCATAATAATAGTGCTATAGCTACACAAAATTATGTCACTAATCAATTAGCTAATTATCTTCCTCTAAGTGGAGGAACAATCACATCTTCTGGTTTAAATCCTGTTTATATAAATAGTACAAGTGATCAACAATCAGCATTAATATTTCATATAAATAGTTCTCTATCAGCTGCAGTTGGTGGAAATAAAACTCTTGGTGCTTTCTTACAAGATGGAAGTGGTGCAATATTAACTGTTAAATCAGATGGTGCTTATTATGGGGTAAATACTAGTAGTCCAAAAAAATTAGCAACTGTAACAGATTTAGCTGGATATTTGCCTTTGTCTGGAGGAACCATGAGTGGTAATATTTCTTTTAATGGAGATACTGGACATATAGTGGTTGGTGCAAGGGAAACTTCTAATTATGTAAGTGCAGTATCTTTTAATAAAGGTTCTGCAACAAATTCAGCACTCATTGGTTATCACTCAACAGGAGGAACAATTGATGGTACTGGAGCATTAATATTAGTTCCTTATTCAACTACTGCTTCTCCTTGGGCTAAAACAGTAGGATTATATATCGCTAAAAATGAATTATTACTTGATGGTAAAGCAATAGCTACTCAAGAATATGTTACTTGGAATAATGTTGCTGGAAAACCTACTATGTATGAAAGAACTATTGGTATAAATGGAACTTATTGGTCTTTTTATGCTCCTACTAATGCCACTTCTGCTATGATATATGGTCCAACTTCTGCAGGTACTTCAGGTCAAATACTGCAATCAACTGGTGGTGTCCCTAAATGGGTAAATGTTTCTAGTGTAGTGGGCGATTTTGTTTCTAAGTCAGGAGATACCATGACAGGTGCATTAACTATGAACAGCAGAAGAAATAATATTGTAGTTGATGTAGTTGGAGGTGCTGGGAATTCTTGGGATGAAGGTGCTGGAGCATTAAGTGTTCAAATACCTAATGATGCTGGTCAAACTCCTTTAATATTAGCTAGAAGATCTGGTGCAGCCATAAATACAACAGTTGCAACAGAGAGATTACTTAGTATGGAGCTTTTAGATACTGGACATTCTTTTATAATTGGTATGTCTGGATCTGAGGCTTTACAGTTAGATTGGACTTCTGGTAAAGCAGGAACAGGTAAATTATTTGGTAAGACTATAGCAACAACAGATCAGATACCATCTTTAAGTGGATATGCTACAACATCAGATTTGGATAGCTTATCAGGTTCAGTAATATCTGTAACTACAGGAACTAATTATATTTCAGTAAATTTACCAGCAGCAGTTAGAACATCAGCTGGAGCAAAGAAGTATTTAGAATGGTATGATTCAGAACCTGGATGGTATAATTTTAGATTAGGTTATATAGATGCTAATGGTACTATAAGTGCAACTGGTAATGTAACTGCTCCAAAATTTATAGGAGCACTACAAGGTAATGCAGATACAGCTACTACAGCATCTAAATTAGGCTCCACTACAATAGGAGGATCAGCTAAACCTATATATTTAAGTTCTGGAACACCAACAGCATGTTCTGCAACAGTAGGTTCTGCTACAGTTCCAGTATACATGAATGCAGGAACAATCACTCAATGTTCTACTACTTTAGGAGTTTCTATTACTGGTACTGCTACTACAGCAACAAAATGGAATGGCTATAGTATCTGGACTGGTACAGAAGATGAGTTACCTTCATCAAGAGATGCTAACACTTTATATTTTGTAAAAAAATCATAATAATAGATCAACTGGAATGAATGATCTTCCTGGTCTTTTAGCCTTAACCAGAGATGGAAATAATAACAACAACGATGGTTGGGGTGGACAATGGGCTGTATGGTTAATCTTCATCTTAGCTTTCTGTAATGGAGGTTTTGGTGGATTTGGAAGAGGTGGATTTAATGGTGCTTTAGGTACTCCAGAAGTTCAATCTGCATTATCTAACGAATATCTATTAACTGCCATCAGTAATGCTTCTAGAGATAATGTAAACTTTGTACAGAATTTAGCTACTCAGTTAAATTGTGATACTAATGCAATCCAAAATGCAATTAATCAAGTATCTAACACTGTAGGTTTAGGACAAAAAGATATAATCAACCAAATCTGTGCTTCAAATAGTGCTATTTTAAGTACTGTACAATCTACTGGATGTAGTATAGAAAATGCTATTAATCAATGCTGCTGTACAACTCAGAGATCTATTGATGCTGTAAACTTAAACTTAACTAGCTTAGGTTATCAAGAACAATTAAGATGTCAAGAGCAAACTTGCAACATTAATAATAACATGAATGCCGGATTTGCTAACATGGGATCTAAAATAGATCAACAAACTCTTGCTATCAATCAAGGATTCCAAGGAATAAAAGACATGTTATGTGATTATAAGATTGAGTCTCTACAGACTAGAAACGCTGAATTGTCTAATAGTGTACAAACATTACAACAATACAACGCCTTACAAGCTTTAATCAATCCTATTACAGCTAAGTTAGATTATCTTGAATGTATAATCCCTCCAAGACCAGTTCCAGCTTATCACGTTAATCCTTATGGAAATGGTTACGGATGTAACAACGGATGCGGTTGTGGATGTGCTTCTGCTTCAACCACAGTAACACCTGCCTAGTTAATTTAATACTAATCAAAAGGGAGAGAAATCTCCCTTTAATTTAATCTAATGTTATGAGTGTAATAAATAATAAAGGTTTTGTTGATGAGGGAGTTACCTATCTTCAAGTAGTTGAAAAATTTCCTACAGGAATTGCTAGAGAGGGTTTTTCTAGTTTAATTACAGTTGGAAGTCCAGTTATTACTAGAGTAGAAACCTCAGACGTATTCTTATTGAATTATTCGCTAGTGCACACGATAACTTATAGACCTGTTGCTTGTCCTGCTCTAAAGACTACAATAAAGAATTACAATATTGTAATTCCTCTAAGGTTATCAACTCCACCAGCTGTAGGAACTTTACCTACAATAACAACTACCACAACTGTAGATGATGCTATCACATTTACTAATACATGTGGTGGATGTCCAGATGGAGTATTTAATAAATTTACAAGGAATGTAGCCCTAGAGTTTGAAGTTGCGGCTGCTCCTGCTGCATAATATTAAACTTACTAAATCTAATGTCATATGAATTTTGGAGAATTAAAACCAGGTGATATTTTATATTTAATTGATTATAATCAATTTAAGAAAGATTTAACATATATAAAAGGGTTAGTTCAATCATCAATAGTAAATGAACCGCCAAAGGATAATAACTTAAATAACGTTTATCAATCCTTAATGCAAAAAGCTGGAATGAATACCCAGCCTGCACAGACTTTAACAATTACTGCTTTATTTAATGGAGTTCAATTTCCTTTTACTGTAACAAGGGATATGTCTGTAGCTAGAGCCGATAATAGAACTATCTGTATAACTAAAGAGGATGTATTACAAGAAATAAGAGTAAGAAAGACTGATGCTACTAATCAATTAAAGTCTTTAGATAGATATAATAAAATATTAGAAGAATGTGAAAGAGTAGAAAAGGAATTATTAGCAGATAATCCTATACTTGCCACAGCTCCTCCAGATGACAGTAGACTATTAGCTTTAGAACAAAAAATTGAGGAACTTACAAAACTTATAAGCAATGGAAAAAATAAAGAGACTGTTAGAGGAAATGGAACGGAACAAACGAAGCCGTAGAGGTAACAGATACGATAAAGAAGATAGATATACTCCAGGAATCTATAGAAGAAGAATGGGATTCAGAAGAGATGATGAAGACGAAGAAGATGAGGATAGAGAGTTTGAGGATAGAGGAATGGAAAATCATTTCCAAAGAGGAGGAAGATTTGGAAGAGAAGAAAGTAAAGATAAGAAATTTGGAAAGATGAGACATATGAACTCTAGATATAATACTATGGAGGATGAAGATGAACTTCCAGAGGAATTAAGAGATCTTGAGGAAGAAGTTTGGGAATATATAGAAACCCTTAAGAAAGAAGATCCAGAATTATTCTGCTTATTAAAATGCGACTTATGGAAAGCTTTAAAAGGCCCACATTTTGACGAAGAATTTGCAGAAGAAGCTGTTGAAGAATTATGTGAGGAACATGGAAAAAGAGAAGCCAGATGGAAATGCGATGAAGCTAAACAAATCGCAGAGAAATTTGGAATTAAGTTTGGAGAAAATTTTAATAAACATGATTGGTTCTATGCTTTAAATCTAATGTATTTACTATTCTCACAAGTTATGCAAGATAATTTACAATCATATGCTAAATGCGCACATGCTTGGTTGAATGATAAGTGTATTCCAGAGGGTAAATCTTTCTGGCATTATCACAGATTCCTAAAAAGTAGAGAAGAGGAGTAATCCTCTTCTTTTTTTTTTTCTTGTATTTTATACTAGGAAGTTGTTGGATATTTCATTATATTTGTCCCATAATTAGGAGAGGAATAAAATATAAATATTTAAATTTAAAACTAAATGAAAGAGTTTAAAATAGGAAAATATCCACATAATTTTGGAGGTGATGTCCTAAGAGATGTAGTAGTTAAATTAAACTCAAATAATATTGAAATAGAATCTTTTATAACAGCTACAGAAAAATCTCTTAATGATGTGCTTATCACATTAGAGTCAATGACTAATTATTGGCCTACTAATGATGAAGTTGCATTGAGTCTGACTCCAATTATAGTAATTCCATATGGAGTTATACAAAGAAATCTAACTCAAGATGAATATGATGTAATTGACAAATCAGTCAGTAAACATAAGGTTATCTATGTAGGCCTGATGTATGGTAAACATGCATCATTAGCAGTTAAAACAGAGAAAAACGATAATGGAGTTATTAAATTAAAGTATTGGGATAGTGATACTTCTATTACTACTATAAGTATCAACTCTGATTTAACAGTATCTACAGAATCTACAAATTTGGTAGATGTTGATAATGTTCAAAATACTTTGGTAAGTGATTCTACTATTTACCCATTATCAGCTAAACAAGGAAAAATACTTGATGAGAAGAAAGTAGATAAAGTAGAAGGGAAAGAATTGTCTAGTAATGATTTTACAGACAGTAATAAAGCCACTGTAACAGCTATAGCTAACGAACTTCAAGGAGGTAAAAAATTATCTAGTAATGATTATACAGATGAAGAAAAAGTTCTTGTTGGGACTATTATTAATAAAGTAGACAAGGTTGCTGGCAAAGGATTATCAACTAACGACTTTACTACAGAATTAAAAAATAAACTTGATAGTCTTTCTTCAGGAACTGACTATGAAAACGAATTAAATAATAAAGTAGATAAAGTAGAAGGGAAAGAATTGTCTAGTAATGATTTTACAACAGTATATAAGAATATGTTAGATAACGTAGAAGATACTGTTAACAATAATCTTAGACCTGCAACCGAAACTGAGTTAGGAGGAGTAAAATTATCCTCAGATTTTTCTTTTAATACAGAAGGAGAAATCTATTTAAATAAAGTATACGGAATAGAATGGGATACCACTGTATCTGATCCTTCATGTACAAGAATAGGAGATATGTCATTACATAAGTCTTTGCCTATTCAATCCAAAATGAAGGCTTGTTTATTAAATGACAATGGAACTGTAAATTACTATTTAAATCCTAACGATTGGAGTAAAAAATTAGATGGCTCAGCCTCTAAATTAGACGGTACAGACGGACAAGTAATGATTGAAATTCCTGAACATTATAGAAAATTTGAGGAGGAAGATAATATTAGAAGATGTTATTTATCTGAAGGAAAGGTTACTGGATTTCATAAAGTAGATAAAGTATATGTAGGAGCTTTTGAAGCTGCTTGCGATAGAACTAATAGTAAATTAGCTTCTGTGTGTAATGAAACTGAACAATATAGAGGTGGTAATAATCAAGCAGACTGGGATTCACTATCTAAATCACAATTAGGTAAATGTGCAACTGCAATGCTTAGAGCTACTATGAGAACCAGGGCAAGGGCAAGAGGTAGTAATAAGTGGAATATAATGGACTACAACACATCAAAAACAATTTTCTGGCTATATTTTGTAGAGTATGCAAATAGAAATTGTCAATTGCCTGTAAATTCAGAGTTAGATTCTAATGGATATAGACAAGGTGGATTAGGAAGTGGTGCTACTACATTAACTTCTGCTGATTGGAATGCATATGATGGTTATTATCCATTACTTAAATGTGGAGCTTCAAATTCATTAGCATCAGGCTCTGGTGAAGTACTAGTTACATTACCTGAAGATTATAAAGCAGATACTACTGTTAATTTAGCCTGTAATAGATATAGAGGAATAGAAAATCCATTTGGTCATATTTGGATGAATGTAGATGGGGCTATTTATGATATTAAGGCGGATGCAGATGGAGGAACAAGTGAGATGTATATCACTAAAGATTATACTAAATTTGGTGAAACCTTAGCTGGTTTTACTAAGATAGGGGATGTTCCAAGATCAGAAGGATATGTAACTAAGTTAATCTTTGGAGAAGAAGGAGAATTCTCTCCATCAGTAAGTGGTGGTAGTTCTACTACTTATTGGTGTGATTACTGGTATACTTCTGTAACATCCACAAGTTTAAGAACGTTGCTGCTTGGTGGCTCTTGTTCTTACGGTGCCGCTTCCGGTTTTGGTTGCTGCCATTCGCGCAACGGCGTTTCTTCTTCCACTGCCTCTGTCGGCGGTCGGCTTTGCTATTTAACTTATTAATTTGTAATTTATAATTTTAATTTAAAATATATTTTTCTTGTATTATGGCTTAAGAGAATATACTAATGAGTATATTCGGCTGTAATAGTGTAGGTCGTTCATAAGACTTGTTGCTGCTTGGTAGCTCTTGTAATAACAGTGCCAATTCCAGTTTTAGTTACTGCAATTCGAACAACAGCGTTTCTAATTCCAATGCCAATGTCAGCGGTCAGCTTAGTGTTTTCATGAATATTTACAACTAATATATACTTGTGAAGACCGTGCCTCTAGGCAAAAAAGAAAATCTTCAGAGGATATTAGTAGGTATTGCAACAACAATTAAACCGAAAATTTCCATTAGAAAACAGAAATATGAAAAGGATTAATGATTTATTTGATAAAATAATTGATATTGATAACCTTAATCTAGCAGATTCAAAAGCTAGAAAAGGTAAAACTCGTAGTTTTGGAGTAATGAAACATGATAAAAATAGAGAAGATAATATAAGAAGGTTACATGAACAACTTAAAAATGGAACTTTTAAAACTTCTCCATATAAGATATTTAAAATATATGAGCCAAAAGAAAGAGAAATATTTAGACTTCCTTACTACCCAGACAGAATAGTCCATCATGCCATTATGAACATAATGGAACCTATCTGGGTTTCTGTATTTACAGCTGATACCTATAGTTGTATAAAAGGAAGAGGTATTCATGGCATTGTTCCTAAATTAAAAAAAGCATTAAAATATAATGTAGAGGAAACAAAATATTGTTTAAAACTCGATATTAAAAAATTTCATCCTTCTATAGATCATAATATCTTAAAGAAAATTATTAGAAAGAAAATTAAAGATAAAAGACTATTGAAACTACTAGATGAGATTATTGATTCTGCACCTGGAGTTCCAATTGGAAACTACTTATCTCAATTCTTTGCTAATTTATTTCTAGCATATTTCGATCATTGGTTGAAAGAGGTTAAAAAGGTGAAGTTTTATTATAGATATGCTGATGATATAGTTATTCTATATTCAAATAAAGAATTTTTGCATAATTTACTAAAAGAAATTCAAGAATATTTAAGCACCTTAAATTTAACCGTAAAAAAGAACTATCAAGTCTTTCCTGTTAATTCAAGAGGAATTGATTTTGTAGGATATGTATTTTATCACACTCATACCAGACTTAGAAAAAGAACTAAAGTAAGGTTTGCTAGATTAGCTGCAAAAGCTAATAAAAGGTGTTTATCATACAAAAATTATAAGATGATAATGTCTAGTTATAGGAGTTGGGCTAAACATTGTAATTCTCAAAATTTATTAAATAAATTGTATAAACCAAGAAGTATAATAAGTAAATAAACATTATGATAGCGTACTATGATTTTCAACCCACAAAACTAGAGAAGATAAAAAATGATAAGTATTTCTATAGATGGAATATAGAAGAAGTAGAGATATTTCATGAAGAAAATGATACTCCTACTATTCAATATAAATGCAATGAAATTACTTTTTATGGGCAACCTAATAGTAATACCATTTTGGAGCAGGTTATAAAGTCTTTATGGGATAATGAATATGAGAAAAAACTAATTAATGATTATAATTCTGCTAAGGAAGGATTATTGGATGAGACTTATATTCAAAAATATCTTGATTTTTTAACTGAAAGAACCCAAATAAAGACTATAGTTGATTCTGATTGTGCTGAATTAGGTATAAAATAATTCGTTATGACAGAATTGATTAAAAAAGGAAAAATATTAGATAAAATATATACCATAGTAGGAGATGAAGGTACAGATATTATTTTAAATAGTAAAGGAAATGTTAAAATTAGGTTTGGGAATTCATTCCTGAACCTAATTAAAAACGGAAAAATTTCATCTGAGGCTATTTCTGGGTATTCATCTTCTGGGATTAAAGAAGTTGGGGATAAGTCAGAGATTGTTTCTGATGGTATATATTTTTCAAAGGCAGATAAAACTTTTTATATTAGTTTTGGAGGTATAATATTTGAGATAAATGGCAAAGAAATAGAAGATGAGGATATTCCTGGGGAAGGAGATAACATAGACTATACAAGTGATGATTATCTAGCAATAAGTAAAAAACAAAGACTTACTTCTGAGCAAATAAAGTATGCATTAGGCAATTTAAAGCAAGTTATTGAGTATTTAGTAGATGACTCAGATGATTTACCTTTAGATTATGCCTACTACGTAGTCGATAATAAAAGGCATTATGTAAAAACAAGTGAAGGACTACAAGAATTATATCTGAATCTTAATGATGGAGGTACAGTTAAAGGGACAGTTACAATAGGATCTAATCCAAATTCTATTTCCTTTCCTCTTTCTAAACTAAATGTTATTAGTAAATCCCCATTAACTCTATTTGACGGAATTTCCAATAATGTTAGATTAGAATTTAATGATGGAGTATTAAATTTTTATATAAACAATTCATTAGTATCTAAATTTGCAATATCTAAAAACGGAATAGGAATAAATAATTCCAAGCCAACAAACTCTTTAGATGTTTCTGGAGATAGTTATTTTAATGGCATATTACAAGTGGATTCTAATGGAAGAATTATCACTACGGATATTGGATCTTATATATTTACTCCTGGATTCACTGGAGAAGGTTTTAGAATTTATGTAGATGAACAAGGCCGATATAATGCAGAATTTGATAATTTGACAGTACGTCAAACAATGCATATATATGAATTAATTCTAGAAAAAATTAGAGTAGTAAAAGGATCTTTAATTATATCCCAAGGGGGAAGTAAAATTAAGCAAATAGAAGAAATAGATTTAGAAACAGATGAATTAGATCCGGAATATCAACCGACTGGGAACATTATAACTGTAAAGTCCTATTATATACGATTTGAAGATGAATATTCCCCATTTGCAAAAAATGATTTAGCAAGATGCCAAGTATTTCAATACCCAGATGTTAGAGGTTATTGGGTTTGGGTTAGAGATGTTGATAGATATGGTATATATGTCGATAAATCTGAATTTGAAGAATATAACACAATTCCTTTAATAGGAGATGAAGTATGTCAATTAGGTAATGTAATTGACGTAAACAGACAGAGTGCAATATATTTATCTGCATCTGACACAGTAAATCCTATAATTGATATTTTGTCTGATATTAAACAAAAAAGTTTTAATGGGAGTATACGATGTAGATTAGGTAATTTAAAGGGCATTACATACGGAAAAAATGAATTAAAAGGGTATGGATTATTTGGTGATAATGTGTATTTAAAAGGTAAATTAGTTACTTTTGGACATGATGTTAATAATTCTGTAGATATTGGAGATTTCTATGAATCCAATAGTGTGAATTTGTCTAAATCTCAATTGTTACAACTGTTTTTTACTGAAACTAAATCACAGTTAATTTTTTATAATGGGGATTATATTCCTGGAGAAGAAAGATTAATAGATAATCCAAATTATAAAGTGCCTATAATGAAATATCCCTACACTACAGAGGATATTGAAAATCCAAATGATATTGAGGACTATGAATTTAATCCTAAAGATCCGGATAATCCACTAAAAATAAAAGTAGAACTTAATCCTCCAGAAGCATCTTATGGAAGTATCTATAATTGCACAAAAGAAGGTATTACTACCTATTATTTAAGAGATTATGAAGATCCTAGTGATCCATCAACTCCATTAATCTGGAGATCTATTACTGAGTATCATAATCCTAAACCTGATCCTCTTCCAGAAGATTTTATAGATATTGATTTACTTCCTATAGAAACCGATTTATGCAAACAATTAAATTTACTAGGAACTAATAACACATTATACTATTCTGAATATAAGAATCTGCCATCTACTCCGTATAATTTAGATGATTATTGGATAACTACGTATAATAAAATATATTTATCTTTAGCTAGTAGGGAAGTTTCAGAGAATTCAGTGTTGAACGATTGGGCTGAAAGAAATTTAGCTCAATCTAGTATTAGAGAAGATGTAGCCAATAAATTAGGATATGATAATTATCAAGATCTAATGACCTGGGCATTAAAAGGAAATACTATCATAGAAGGTGGATATATTAATACTAGATTACTTGAAGCTGAAATTATTATAGGTAATCAATTAATAGAAGGGCCTTATATGAGATCTGATAAAATAGAAATTAGAGATCCTAATAACTCCAATGTTACTAGGTGGAGATTAAATGCAGAAGCCATTACAGGAGGTATAGAATTAGTAGAGTCTTCTTCTATTGATGGTGTGACAACTATAGTAGAAAGACCACATGTTAAATTTCTTCCTGATGGAACTATGTATGGATTACGAAGAAGTAATGAAAATGATAATCCTTGGAGATTTAATAGCGATGGTAGTGGATCTTTAGCATATAATAATATATACTGGGACACTAATGGGAAGATTACTTTTGGAGATCCTACTAATGGTACTACCATAGATATGGGATTAATTACAACTGGAACTATTGCTTTAGGAAGTGGAGAAAATATGTTTATTCCAAACTCTGGAATTACTGGTTCTAATACTCAAACTGGACTAACTGGAGATAATTTAGTCAGATTTTGGGCTGGAGGAACTCTGGATGCAGCAAGAAATACTGTTCTTAATGATATAAATGGGACTTCTAATGTTCCAACTGCCCCATTTGTAGTAACACAAGGAGGTAAAATGTATGCTAGTAATGCTATAGTAGAAGGAGTTGTAAATATAGGAATAGGAAGTAATATAGGAGATATGCATTTAACCAAAGATGGGTTTGAGGTATTTGATTCTACCAAAAGTTCTGAAGGAACTAGGCATAGATTTGGAATGTCTGTGGGAAATATAAAGAGATCTGGGGGAGTTTCTGAATTATTTGGAATAGTAATAGGAACTAAAGACACTATAAGTAATTATTGGTATGATCAAAGAGTATATGTTGGAAGGTATATAGAAACTGATACAATGGTGGCGTTATTAGAAAATGTATCAGCTACTGGTTCCATGTACTCTTATGGTCCAATTACTACAAAAAATTATTTTAAAGTTGAACCTGCGATTAGTATTACTATATCTCAATCTACTTCTTCAAGCAATACTTATAACCTAGATTTAACAAATGTTGGATATATAGAAATAAAAACGTCAGACAATCAAGAAAGATATGTATCTTTAGTTGGAGGAGTAGTCGGACAGGTTACTTACATATATAATTATAATCCTTGGAATACTTACAGAATAAATATAGCTCTTATGAACGGATGGTTTTGGTTAACCGAACAAAGAGCAGCTGGATTTATTCTTACCACAGAAGGTTGGAGACTACTCAAGGGAAGAATGGAAGGCGATTAATGAATATATTTAGAGAAATTTTTAGAGGAACTAATGGTGATCTCTCATCTAAAAGAATTATGGGAACAATTCTAATAATTGCAGGTATAGTAATAGGTTATATACTAGCATTACCTACTGGAATATTAGACGAATCCATTTTAATTTTTATAGGTACACTACTTACATCTGGTTTAGGTTTATTAGGTGTAAGTGTGAAGGAGAAGAAGATAAAGGGTTACGGATGTAAAGATTCTGGAGAAGATGAAAAAGATAATAATTAAATATACTATAATTATAATCTCTATAATATATGTTTCATTTATAACTAAAACTTGTTTAGAACAAGCTAATACTATACGAGAACTTAAAGATTTAAATACAACAGAACTAATCCAAAAAGACTCTTTACAAAAAGTTCATATAGTAACTGTTAAACAGTTTAAAAATATTATTCTAAAACAAGATTCGTCATATAGAGAAATAATTAAGTCTAAAGATATAGAAATCAAACAACTTAATTCTATATCTAAAATACAAATTAAAGATACTATTATTTTAAATGATACTATTATAAATAATGTATCAACACAGAAAGATACTGTAATACACTTTATTAAGCCAATTAAATGTGTTACAATCTCTGGAGATCTTATTATAAATAATAGTAAAATAGATTTAACACTTAAAGACGCTATGTTTAATATTTCAGTAATAGTGACTGATTACTATGAAGTTATATATTGGTATAATTTTAAAAAAAGAAAAGCTCATGGTTATCCAACTATTGGGTTTAGAAATCATTATATCAATAAAACATATGCTAAAGCTAAAGATTTTGGGGATAATATTGACGTAGAGTTAATTAAAATTAGAAAATAAAAAATATATTTTTTATTTGGAATCAGTCTAAATAATATCTATATTTGCAAAATAAAACTATAAATTTATATTGATATGAAATTTGAGAATAGAAATACGGAATTAAAAATCGTAGCAAATGAAAATGCAAATTATGCCGAATTAGTATTGTTTTTATATAAACAGAGTAGCCCAGAAGGGTTAACACTTAATCAAATTCGGAATGATATGAAAGTTATGGATGTTTTAGAGGAAAATCTTCACAATGAAGAATTTGAAATAAGCTCTGAAGCAGTGAAATCAATCAAAAGTATAGTAAGTAAATCTGTATGGCCTATTAGACATGTAGATTTAGTTACTTTTGCTGATTATATTGATAGTTTATAATACTTACAAATGAAAAATGATTTATGAATGAGGATTTAGAATTATTAATAGGTTTAGATCCTAATGCAGAAGGATTAGAAATTACTGATGATCCAACATTGCTTACTAACCTAGAAAATACACCTCCTGATCCAGAACCGCAAGTTTCTGCACAGGTAGATACACCTCCTGCACCAGAACCTGAACCAAGCTCTGATCCAGAGCCAAGTTTTGATTTAATCACTGCTGCGCTTTTAGCTAGAGGTTTTAAAGATCCTAATAGCATCAAAATTGAAACAGATTTAGGTATTGAAACTAAATCCTTTGATGAATTAACTAATGAGGAAAAATTACAAATTTTAAATACCTCTCCTAATGATAATTTTGAGTTAGCTCCAGATGAAACACAATTAATCTCTTTTATGAGGGAAAATGAACTAACTCAACAAGATCTTATATCCTACTTTAAAACATTAGGTGTACAGGAATATTTGGATAATAATGTTCAATTAGAAGTTGATTCTCTTTCTGATGAAGAACTACTAGCTATGGATTTAGCTAACACATATGAAGATTGGACAGAAGAAGAAATTAATGAGGAAGTAGAAAGATCCAAAACAAATCCAAATCTATTTGCTAAAAAAGTAGCTAAACTTCGAGATATTTATAAAGAATTAGAGCAACAAAGAGTTGAAGAAGAGAAACAAAAAGAAGCAGATCCTAATGTTGATCCAGAAGCTGCAAAACAATTCTTAGAAGCATTCAAAGAAGCAGGAACTAAATACAATAATATTTCTGGTGTAGATTTAGAAGAATCTGATT
>ERZ773229.22-NODE-22-length-207202-cov-5.625850_pt1 | contig 207202 bp, 194 predicted proteins | sample MGYA00580992_ERZ773229 | MGnify/ENA primary metagenome ERZ773229 (study PRJEB29015, sample SAMEA2737795) | human gut metagenome | biome: human gut; feature: human-associated habitat; material: faeces | place: China | collected 2012 ... | reverse complement strand
CAAGCTAGATTATACTGTTCAGACGCGCCCCGCCTTGCAGTTCAAAGTTTTCTTATTTAGTTTCCACAAGCGTATATTTCTGTATGCCCTACGGTGCAGTTTATCTATATTTATGCCGACTGGAGTTGCAGTCCTTTTTTCAAAATATTTATACTTGCATTAGTGTCCCTGTTATGTACGGTATGACAGTCTGGACACTCCCATATGCGAACCGCCAGATTTTTCACCAGTGGATTTTTATACCCACAGCAGCTGCATGTCTGGCTGCTAGGATACATCGTTGGTATCTTGATGACATCGTTGCCGTACCATGCAGCTTTATATTCCAACATGGCAAAAAACTTCGTCCAGGAAACACTTGCTATGGATTTTGCAAGTTTATGATTACGCATCATATTTTTTACCTTTAAATCTTCAATGCAAATTGTTTGGTTTTCACGAATCAGCATTGTTGACTGTTTTTGTAAAAAATCGTTTCTCTGATTTGTAATCTTTTCATGTATCAAAGCTACTTTTACACGTTGCCTATCGCGGTTTTTTGAACCTTTTTGCTTACGAGATAATTTATGCTGCTCTTTTATAAGTTTTCTCATAGACTTTTCTAAATATTTAGGATTATTTACTGTATTGTCATTGCTATCGGAATAGAACTCTTTAATACCAACATCAATGCCAATATAACCACCATTGTTCGGTCTTGGCTGTGGTTCAAATTCCACGTTGAGAACCGCAAAATATTTGTCTGTAGGAGTATGTTCTATCGTTACATTATGGATTTTTCCTACTTCCATTGACTGACGTATTTTGACAAATCCCAGTTTAGGAAGTTTGATGTATTTTCCTACAATACGGATGTTGTCACCCTGCTTGATAGTCCTGTATGACTGGCGGTGGTTATGCTTGCTCTTAAATGTCGGATGTGCGGCACGTTTCTGAAAAAAGTTTACAAACCCTCTGTCAAGGTCACGTAAAGACTGTTGCAAAGCAATAGAATCTACCAATTTCAGAAAAGAAAAATCTTCACATTTTTTCAGTTCCGTCAGCATTGTGGAAGTCTGGGAATAGCCGATTTTATTACCATTTTCATAGGCTGCATTACGCATAGCAAGACCTTTGTTGTAGATGAGTCTGCAACAGCCGAGTGTCTGATTGATTAAATTTTTCTGTTCTCTGTTTGGATAGATTCTGAATTTAACACCTTTTTGCATCAGCTTTGTTTATCCTTCCTTTGTTTTTGTAAAGCTTTCTAGCTCTCAATATACTGTTTGATGACTTCGAGTGGGATTTGCGTAAATTCGATGAACGTGTCTTATATCCCCATAGCTAAAACTAGGGGTTTTACGACATATTTGGATAATTTCCGTTCTATTCATAATGCAACTCCTTAAAACATAAGCAAAATCAGTGGAATAAGTAAAACGATATATGCAATCCAGAAAATTGCTTCTGCCAACACTAAAGAAATCCGATATCTATTCCGCATTGATTTAAGTGATCGATATGGCAACAATTTCTTTTTATTATATGATTCGATATCCAAGACTTCATCTGGGATATATTTTCTATCCTCAGCATTTAGATCAAAAAAATCGAAGTCATAATAATGTTTTGAAATATTCCGGCATTTTTGTCCAATCCACGAAACACTAAAATAATCAATATTTTCAGAATCCTCAAAATTAATAAAAGAACTTGATTCTCTTTTTGTGTATTCAGCTAATTCTGTTATTATTTTCTTGCTTTCTACTTGTTTTTTGGAAGATAGAATCTTAAAATTTTTATCCTTCGGGAAATAAAGCTCTCCTAAAAGGTCTTCCAATTCATTACTAACAGCATATAACATAAGCCGAACTTCCTTTATCTTATCGATAAATTCTTTCCATCCAGATTTCTTATAGATAGCATTCTTGATCATCTTTGTTCCAAAATAAGGTGTCAAGACCATGCATAGAATAGCCAGTAAATAACCAATTCCAATAAGAATTACGATAAATTCACATCCAACTGTCTGGAAATAGTCAAATACAGAAGCGTCTGCACTATTAAAAGTTATCAATTTTTCAAAAGCTGTTTTCAAAAACTCTAAATATTTTTCCAACATTTTTCTTTCTCCTTTTGTCTTATCATTTTGTTGTATTTAATATGTCAGATGTTCTTAAAAAATAAGGCCTCGGATTTCTCCAAGGTCTTATCTCAAATATTGACTTATACAGCGGCTAACGATTCTGCAATATTATCAACTAAATATTCGTTCGTGTCATTAGCTGGATTATATCCCCCTTCAACAACTACACATGAAAATAAATAATCTGTTGAAATAAGCATTTCTGTTCCTCGAGCGCCAGCATTCATAATCACTTTTTTCTCGTCAGACATAACCTTTTTTACCTGATCTGCATTTAAATAAATATATCCAACAGGCGTCATAAGATTTATCGCTTTTCCTTCTTTAAAAATTTCTTTTACTGTTTTTTCCATACTTTTCTCTCCTTTATTCTTTTGCATATTTCAAACTTCATTTATAATATGTCGGATATTCTAAAAATAAGAAAAGAATAATTGTTATTTGCTTTTATATTGTCGTTACTTTAATCTGTGTATTTTCTTCTATATCTTGTGCTAGCCTTCTTCCATCTTTCCCATTGTATTTGTACTAACAATGAAGACCAGGCAATTGATAATATTACCTGGTCTTATATTAATTTCTTATTATTTAAAATTTGGTCTTGTCTTATTTCCCTATTTCTTCATTATGCAAATATTTTTTCCTTGCAATAATAGGAAGTGTTTCTATATCCCGAGAAAACAGCAATATTTCATCGTCTTTAATATTTGCAAGCAGCTTATCGTTTATAACACACAAATCCTTTGGATTTTTACTAATCTTTCTAAGAAACTCGACTGTTTTTAAATCGCAATATCCACCATAATAAAAAACAACATTGCTATTTTTGATGATCATTCCTGCTCTGTCGGCCATTTCCGCTTTATCATTATTTTTACGCATTGACTCACCATATTCTTCATTTAAAGTATAAATTTGATTAATGCTCTGAATGATAATTGAAAACGACATATTATAATGAGGAGCCGATGCGAGCGCATATCCGATTTTACCAATTGTTCCACATAAAACATTTGGATATTCGTCTAATAAAAATCTAACATGAATGCCTTTTTCTGTGTTTTCCTTTCTATCATTTTGTAAAATTCTAATCGCTTGATCAAGGATCATTTCTGCTACAAAATTTCCAAATCCGACTTCTACTGGTGAAAAAAGTAAAAATAAAAGCGTTTTTTCTTTACCTAGTTGTTCTAACTCTAAATTATCATTTGCAGATAAGCATAGGCAATTTTCCTGGCAAACAGTTAAAATAGAATTTGCAACATTCTTTAGTGTTTTATTATCTGCTGCAAGTGTTTTTGTTACAATATGCTCTGCTTCATTACTTTTCTCTTTCAGTTCTTTCAAAAGCGCAAATGTGTCGACTCCGTTAACATTAGGATTGACCATCCCGGTCAATAGTTTCTTTATGGTTAAAAGTTCAACAGGAAGTTGTGTGATTTCAGAATAGCGGGTTAAACAAAACAAGGATGTCATAAGTAAATAAGCTGTTTGATCCCAATACATGTCCTGAAAAAACTTAGAGTCATAATGCGTTGCATAATAATAATCAAAATATTCTTTTATGCTCAAAACCATTTCTTGAGCGTCCTTGTCATCCTTAATGTAATGAAATGGATTATAAGTCTTTTCATAAATATTTGCAGACTGAATACAGTTAAACTCCGATGAAACATTTACAATTTTAACTGAATATCCCAGGTTTTCTGCTCTTTCTAGAAATTCTTTATCTGGTTCGGTTGTTGTTGTGATTACGAGATTTTCTCCTTTTTTTATAGCATTATCAATTTGAAGGTTGACATACCCAACCTCTTTTCCACTTCCTGCCCCTCCAATGACAATATGATTTCCACTTTTTTTAGTAGAATCTGTAAATTGACATAAATCTTCTGGCGTTTTATAATCCTCATTTCTCTTATCAATAATCAAGTCTTCAGCCAACACTTTTTTTAGGGATATGTCTTTTTGTTTTTTCATTTTGTATCTCCTCATATTACGTCTCCTTTCCGTATTATAAAATCAAATACATTTAATAATACGATAACAATTTGTTTTGCTATTATTTATTATTAATATGTCAGATATTTTCATGTTTTTTGCGCTTCTTATTTTTGCAACATATTAGCATGTGTTATTTAATAATTGCCTAATGACAAAAAACAAAGACCGAGTAATATTGCTCGGTCTTGTATTGCTTTTCATTCCGTTACAATTGAAACATTCGCTAAATTATATGCTTTTATCTTTTCACACGAACACTACTTTGGAAGTTTTAGACTTTCCATAGGTAAACTCATCCAGTTTTTTAAGCACAACGTTTTTTACGAATTTTCCAATCGCTTGAGTAACACCATTAGCAACCATCTGCTGTTTCGCAGAAAGCGAATCGCTAATAAATCGAAAATCTCTCTCTAACCCCATGATTGCAGCTGCTTCAGAAACTGAAAGGATTCGATTTTCAAATGGATGCAGAATATTAGATTTTCTGAAATTGCTTAAAGTTATGGATGGCTTATCCGGATCTAACCGTCTCATGATGTTACTCTGTGTATTTGGGCCATATCCGCCAATTTCTGGAGGGATGTCTTTCCAGTTTCCTCCAGGTTTTACATACGACATTTTAGTTTGTGTCTTTTCTGATGGAATTGTAATATCATCATAATTAAACCACGTCATATCTACTTTTGCTAATGCTTCTTTTACTGTTTTCGGCGTTACGACAGTTAATTTAGGAAACTCGATTTTGCCAATTCGAGATGCGATTATAATACACCGTTTTCTTTCAGAATATCCTCCAACTTCAGAATCTGTAATAACCTGAGCTGTAAATTCATAACCTGGTAAAGAATCCATAAAGCTCTTTACATATAGTCCATTTTCTTTTGTCAATAATTGAGGTACATTTTCAATGACTACTACTTTAGGCTTTTTTGCATCTGCCAAGCGTCCTACTTCCTCAATCAATAATCTTTTCTGTTCAGCTTCTTCTGTTCTCATGTTGTGTCTATTTGCATTGGAAAACGCCTGACAACATGGACTTGCTACAAAAAGATCAGAAAATGGAATTTCTTGCGGCTGCACATCCCGAATATCTTTGCACACAATGTGTGATCCAATATTATGTTCGTATGTTTCAATAACATCTTTACAAAAATCATTTGCGTAAACGAATCGGAATCTTCCTCCATCCAACCAAGCCTTATCAAAAAGACCTGCTCCAGAAAACAATGACACAACATCATAAATTTTCTTCAACTTTTCCTTAGCAGGATATTTTGTGAATGTCGGAACTGTTGATTGCAAATACTTAAAATAAGCTTCATCTGAAAAAATAGATTTTTCATATCTTACTGTTGAACCGATTGCTTCTTGTAACATTTTATATGGAACGATAATTTTCCCTGTTTCTTCTCCAAGAATCTCGTCTAACAAAATTCTATTTTTACGAAATAAGCATATTTTATTTGCGGCTTTAGCATATACATGGATAACAAAAGAACCTTCTTTTTCTTCAATTTCCATATATGCTGAATTGCGAATCAGTTCTTTTACTTCCTTTGAGCGAAGATCAAATAATGCTTTAATGTTTTTCCCGGATTTCTTTTTGCTCGCAACAATTGAGCCGTTTACATCGGGGATAATTGAGACCGTCTTATCTTTAATATCAACAAAATATCGAAATCGATCACCTATATTAACCTTATTGGTAGAGAATGTGATTCCTCTTGTACTTCCTTTTAATCTTCTCATTTATTTTCCTTTCCAATTGTTTCCTTTTCACAAATTCATTTTATCGTTTTCGAAAGAAAGGTTATCTTCCAATTTCATCAGCTTGTTAAGCACATCTTCTCTTTGCATAGAAATTTCTTTCCAATACATTCGCGGTGAGCAAACTTCAACTTTTCTATTTTGTAAATTATGCTCCCATTGCTTAGCATATTTATGATCTTTCCATCCTGTACTATGATGACCCTTTCTTGGTCGTGTTTCCTTATCAAAAGCTTTATTTCGAAAATGTAAGCCTTCCTCTTCACAAATTTCTTTTTGTAAAGAAATGTTCTTAAGGTTCCTTCTTGAACAAGAATAAGTTGTGTGCGAACGTCGGATTTGGCTGCATTTTTCCTTTTGCATAGTTTGCGTAGGTTCATCAAGTAACTTTCCGGCAACAATAAATGCCCTTACATCATCAATATAATTACGAATATCAATTGTCCTGCCTGCTAAGGTATAAAATACAGTATTATACTCAAGATGATTTGCTTGTGGCGCAAAATAGGCTTGCGAGAAAAAAATGTTTTTTGTGTCATATAAGTATAGATCAAATTTTTCTGATCTTAACCAACGATCAAATTTCTTACCTAAATCTTTCCCTTGGCTTTTTGCAAATTGCCAATCTTGTTTTAAAAGGAAATTATCAAAAGAATTAAATCCATTTAAATGTTGAGCAATGAATGCAATTAGATTATCTTTATTTCCGATGTTTCTATAAACAGATGTTCCTGTTTTCTTATTGTAAATAAGCATAGCAAATAATTCGTCCTTATTAACCATTAAATACGTTTTTTGCATAAAACTCTCCTTTTTTCATGTTTGAAATCTATATTTAATATGTCAGAAAAAGTGAAATAAACAAAAAATAGGCTTGCAGTGAACTACAAGCCTATCAAATTTACATGTTTTTTGCATGTATGCTATTCAGTTGTGAACTTTTTCAAATCATCCATTAGTGTCTTCATATCATTAGACATTTTGCTACAATTTTCGTCAATGTTTGATAATAAGGCTGCTAATTCTTCCGCGCTTGCGTTTATTTCTTCTGTTGCCGCTGCATTGCCTTCTGCTCCGTGTTCAATGTTATGAACCTGTTCATTCAGATTCTTAATGTTTCCAATCATCATGTTGCTCGACTGCTGAATTTGGATCAATTTTTCATTTGAAACTGCCACGCCATCATCAATAATTTCAAAAGATTTAATAACATTTTGGGTTGCTTCATTGTTGTCCAAATTACTTTTAACTACTTGTTCGATACATTTTTTACATTCTTCAAAATCAGTAACTAAAGTTTCAATAATAGTTTTTATATTCCCTAATTCTTTAGAGGTGCCTTCTGATAGCTGTTTAATATTTGCAGCCACAACAGCGAATCCTTTCCCGGCATCACCGGCATGCGCAGCCTCAATCGAAGCATTTAAAGCCAGCAGATTTGTTTCTGATGCAATATTATCGATACTACCAATAATAGATTGCATTTTTTGAATGCTATCATTCGTTTCTTCAATTTTCTTTTGGATTGCCTGTACATTCCCATCCATTGATTGACTTTCGTCAGACATTAAATTAACTTTTTCTTTCATTGATTTTGAATTTATCTCAAGCTCCTTAATATGTTGACTGATTTCTACTACAGCTGAAGTAACCTCTTTATTTGAAGATGTGAGGTCTTCTACATTTTTAGCCATAATTTCAACTGCGGAAGCTTGTTCTGTTGCTTCTGTTGCGACATTTTCAATTGCACTGGCAACTTGATTTGTTGCATCTACTGCGCTAGTTGCCATATTTGCGATATTGTCACTATTTTCATTAATCGTATCGGAAATATTCTTAACCGTATTGATGCTGTTTTTAAAGGAATTTACAGCCACATTGATATTACGAACCATTGCGCCTACTTCATCCGGACGTTTTGTCATCTTCCCCTGAATTTCGCATGTTAGATTACCGTTGGCAAGTAAAGTCAATTGGTCTTTTACGGTATTTAAAATTTTAACCAACTGTTTTACTAAAAAATAAGTAACAATTGACATCACTATTGTGAGGGCAATTCCAATTGCAATCATAAATAAAGATGAACGATTAAAAACATTATTTACTCTAGTGATACCCGCTGAATTATTAACGAGCTGCTGGATTTCGTCTGTATAAATTCCTGTAGTAATAACCCATCCCCATTTAGAATATCCCTTGCTATACGCAATTTTAGGAGCAACTGTTGTACCATCAGCTTTAGTAAAATAAAATTCGTTATAGCCGCCTGTTTTTGCGGTTTTTATAATTTCCTGAATAATTTTTACTCCATTTTGATCAGTCAGTTCTTTTCTATTTGTCCCCTCCTGTTCAGGTAAAATAGGGTGCATAACTAAATTATAATTCGTGTCATCGATCCATAAATATCCAGAATTATCATCCCCATAACGAATGTTCCGAATAGTTTCCATTGCATTCCTTTTTGCAGTTATTTCATCAATTTCTCCTGCTTCATATTGGCTATAATATCCATCAATGATTGCTAAAGCGCTTTGAACTTCTGATTTAATTTCTGCCTTATAACTTTCAAGAGTTGCATCATACACAACTTCTTTCATGATTTTATCCAAATCTTTAAAAATCCATGTTGTAAAAAATAAAAACACAATACTGATAATAGATATTGCGGCGATTACAAACAACGTGATCTTTTTGGAGAGACCTTTATCTTTTGTCATGTTTTTGCTATTTTCCCTTTTGGGATCAACTGTTACAGCTGTTGTTTTGACTACTTGCATTTTCTTTATCCTTTCTTTTTGCTTTTTTATGATCTATTTTAATATGTCAGATTTTTATGTGAAATTTGGAATTTGAGATTTTATTGCAAAAGAAAAGGCGAGATCCTTGTGCCTATTTCTATGTTACAATTCTCTCGCCTTTTTACCTCTTTTTGATAATTACTTTTTCTACCACACGAAATCAAGTTTATATCCACTAACGATTTTCAATGCATTCTCTGCGATTAGAGTTATTCGGTATATGCCTGTCTCTTTTTCTCTGTTGTTAAAGCTTTCCAAAAATTCTTTAAAATTTCCTTCATAAATTTCTTCATACTGTCCCTCTGCGATCAAATCCATTCTTTTGCCAATAATTGTGTTTGTCGAAAAATCACTTAACTGAATTTTGACATCTTCTAGTTTCGCCACATCGTCACCATTAATCACATGTACGACCTCGGAATAGATCTTCAACAACTCCTTTTCTGGCATTTTCACTTGGAAATCAAAAAACAAAGAATTCAGTTCAGTGTCATACTTTCGGTATTCCTCATAAATCTTATTTTTGATGCTTCTTGAATCTGTATATACTGGCATTGTATTATCTGCCGTATTCTTTGCAGCAGTTTTTATACATTTAACCATATCTTGCCTCCTAATTATTTTGTATTTTATTTTGTATTATTTTCATTCTCTGTAAATGAATAGAATTCTCCGGCTCCAATAATAATGTGATCCAGAAATTTTATATGCATAAGTTTTGCGGCATTTTTTAAAGTCTCTGTTATCTGTCTATCTTCTTTTGACGGAAAACAGTCTCCAGTCGGATGATTATGGACAATCGTAAATGCCGATGCTCCACATAAGCATAATCGCATGAAAATTTCTCTCATTCCGCAAGCAGATGCTTCGCCTGAGCCATGGCTGACTTCAAAGACACCAATTGGTTTTAGTTTTGCATTTAATGCTAAAAGCCAGACATGTTCCTCCACTTGTTTGTCTGCCCGGAAAACATCAATTATTAATTCAACTATTCTCTCTGGAGTATTTAATTGTTCTGCGACTGAATAATTGAATGATCTCTCTTTTGCCAATATTGGCTTTCTTGCTTCGTCAAATTCAACAGTATATTTCGTAAGTCTCATTTTTTGCTCCTCTTTTCTTAATTTGTGAATTTCATATTCAATATGTCAGAAAATTAGAAAATGAGAGTAAAAAGCTGGCTTTCCTTTAACCACAACATAGTCAATGACAAGCTACATATTTCTACAGTTCATTTTATGAATACAAAAAAGAACCAATCTTTCGATTAGTTCTTTTGTTTTTGAAATGTTAATTGTCTAATGGCTTCGCTAGCCTATAACAATTGCCACAAATTATGTTTGTGAAATTTAAAATTTCACAGTAGAGTCCAGCGCTTCATATATTGCATGAGGAATGAAACATATTGCCATAGTAACATATTTTAATAATGTCAGCGGAATCTCTATAGTGAAACATAAAAACACCCAAATTGTCGCCAACTTACTTTTCTTCCACATGATTTTAGGATCTGAAGGTATTCTGTCGTTCGGTCCTTCTGCGAGCGCATCATATGCCATTTTTGAAAATCCTATCATTTTTTATCTCCTTTTTACTCTTTCTATTCTTTGATGTTTTCAATATCGTTTATGGTGACTTCAACATAGCAGTTTGGCCTATCAGCTTTGTTGAAATTAACTCCAATGAAAATAGTCCTATCCTTCAAAAACATTGTTGTGCTGGAAATGTTATAAAATTTTGTGATTCCTAATGGCAATTTCTTTTTAATCCACTTAATCCGCGTTTTATAGTCACTTGAAATTTTTTCAAAATATAAGCGCATTTTTTCTTCTTCATCAGAGGTAGATTTTTTTAATTCAAAAAATTCTTCGTAACATTCATTTCTCATTTCTGAATATTGTTTCTCAATGTCATTCGCTAAATCAAGCAGCTCTTCTTTAATACTTAACATATGCGTAAAACTTTGCATATTATAAGCGCTTTTCTTTAATCCCATCGTTTCTTCCCATTCTTCAACAAGACAATCAATAATATCTATCGGAGCATCAACATCAGCAAATCTTCCGTCATTTACCCAATCGTAAACCACACTCCATCTATTATTACTCCGCCATTCGGGTTCATCTGCCCATTTTAAAAATTGATCGCTCTTTAACTTACGCCATTCGGATAACATTCCTGTCTTTTCAATAAAGTTCTTTGCCTTACTGACCATTTGCATCTCAGCTACAGAAAACCATCTTTTTTCAATTTCTGGGTAATCTCCATTCCAACCGTCCCATTTCGAATAGATGATATCTCCATTTTCATCATGGACTTCACAATCTAATTTTAGCGCTTCTCTTACTGCATCTTTTAAGTTATCAATATTGTCTACTTTCTTATTTCCATACCAATCATAACATGTATATTTCATTTATGTCACCATCCTTATTCTCATTATCCTAAAGGAAACTCTCACTTATTTTTTAAAAAATATTATATTATTTTGTGATAAGCTCCTTTCACCTTTGTTTTTAAATTTATACTTAATATGTCAGATCTTTGAAAAATAAGAGAAACAGACAGAATCACTGAAGGGTGTATAAAAACAAAAAAGTAACATAAATCGCTTTAAAAATTATATATTATATATGTGTCGGGCAAAAAGTAAACACTACGGATAAGAAAAGAGGTTGGACATCCCAACCTCTTTTCTTTATATGTTCGCCTTTATTTACAATGCATACATAATATAATATGTTTTTCCGTTATCTTCTACAATCCCCCAATCTCTTACGGGGATCTTATTTATTACCATTTTACGATATTCATCTTTATCGCTTTCTTGACGCTCCCTAGAGCTAAAGCTCAGGGGATTCCTGCTTCTTCCATTACAGTTATTGTTACACCTTTTGGCAGTTTTCCCACAATGTCCACAAGCTTTAAGGTTCGGTATCGTCCATACCTACTATATTTTTAGATTACTAAGCTACACATAATAGTCTTAATCCTTCTTGCTTTATATTCTTAGCTGCATTTACATCCCTATCTATATTGATTACTCTGCAATTAGGGCAGTTCTAATATCTGATAGCTAAGTCCTTTAGTATTAGATTTTGAAAACCACAACAATTACATATCTGACTTGATGGAAACCATTTATCTACTTTAATAAGGTTTCCACCTCGTTCTTGTAATTTATAAGCTAACATATCTAAAAACATTCCATAACCATTATCTAATGTAGCTTTTCCGTTACCAAAACCCTTATTAGACATAGCTCTCATATTAAGGCTTTCTACACATACATAAGTATACTGCTTGGCTATCGCAGTAGACTGTTTATGTAGATAGTCTTTTCTCTGATTTGCTATATGTCTATGAATTTTAGCAACCTTTTTCTGTTGTTTATAATAATTCTTGCTACCAATTACTTTATTACGAAGTTTTCTTTGCTGTTTAGCAATATTCTTTACTGACTGCCTATAATAATGTGGCATATTTGCAACTACTCCTGTATCGCTTACATACAACCCATCTGATTTATAATCCAAACCAGTTGTATTATTCTCTGTAGGAATAATTTGTACTGGCTCTTCTTCTATAATCTCGAAAAGAATAGACACCTGATAAGTCGCATCTCTGTTTTGCGTGACCGTGGCTGACTTAATTTTTAAACATCTTGTATCAAGGCTGATTTTAGCTTTAACTTTTCCTACTTTTGGAAGTTTGATATAATTCTCTCCAACTTCGATATTGTTATTTGTAAAATTTGTAGTGTATGACTTCTTTGCTTTATGCTTATTTTTATATCTTGGATGTTTTCCAAGATGTTTAAACATTCTTTGATAGCCATCTTCCAAGTGATATATCGCATTTGTTAAAGCGAACTTATCTACTTCTTTAAGCCAAATGTATTCTGTTTTAAGATTGTGATTGCAATACAAGTTCATATCATATTTACTGAGATGGTTTTCGTTATTTTTATATCGTTCTTCCTGAACTGAAAGCATCTTATTATATACAAATCTTACACAGCCAAAAGTCTTTTGAAAAAGTTCCGCTTGCTTTTTAGTTGGATATAATCTGTAAACAATAGCTCTATTGGTTTTAATCATATCAATTTCTCCTTTCCGCCGACTTAGGTCGGCTAATGTCTTGTTACCTTAACCCCGAAGCTAAAGCTTCGGAGATTGCGGTAACTTAATCTTCAAATACTGTAGAGCCGTCTTTCAAATGCTTCTCTGCTTCCGATTTTGTACATCTGTCCATCATTAATAGTTCGACTTCTCTTTCTCTTGTCATAGTAACGCCTCCACTTTTCTTTTAATTATTGTTGTTTGATTTCTACGAGAATAGAAAATTTCCGTTTCCTATGCTTTCATCTTAGAATAATACTTAACAATCTTTTTAAAATCCTTGGTACTTGTATAAGCAACTCTAGGTTTGCTTCCATCAATGTTAAATTCCGTTACACTTAAAATTGCATAGCCTTGTACCGTTAATGTAGCAAGATATACAAGTAAATTTAATTTGTATCCAAGACTGTCAAGCTGAATTTCTTTTCTTAACTTCTGTACTTCTTCATCATAATTGTCATCTATTTCAATAATGTGTGCAGAAGCATATGTATTGATTTTATATAATCTGTTGTTCATCTTTCTTACCATATTATTTGCCTCTCTTTCCGAGTAAATCATCGTTTCATTGCCCTAAGTTTTTCTTCGATTATTTGCTTAATCTCATATCCTTCTTGATCAAGCATTTCATTTGTCGCTCTCCATCTATGAAGTGATTCTAAGCCAGCATCAACGATATTTTGTTTTTCTTCATCGTTTAAAAGCTCATTAACTTCTAATTCATCTTCACTATTTATTGTAACAACAGAAACAAATAGCTTATTAAAATTATCAGTTCCTGCATCAAAATGGACATAAGCTACAATATGTTCATAATTATCAGAATCAGGGTTGTTAATATCTTTCCATTCCTCTTCTGTAAAATCAGCTTGATTTCCGCATCTATCAAGATTATCTTCTAACTTTTTAATGCCTTTTGGATCAATTTCGATTTCCGCATAATCGACTATTGCTCCGTCTAATCCTTCTCTGTAAAAATTCTTAGATGGATAAAAGTTTTCTTTTAATCTGTCCTTTGTTACTTCTGTTTTCATATAAAATCTACCTGCCTTTCATTACTTTACTAAAAGAAACTCTTGATTCATCTCCAAAATTTAATCATCATTCCATTCTTCCAATTGACAAAGCCCGCATGATAATTATGTTTCTTTGCAATATCTAATAGTTTAATATTAGTTTTGCTGTCATATGGTTCTAAATAAAAACAACTCTGTGTCGCTTTTTGAACATCTCTATACAAAATGTCTGATGGATTGCATTCTTTACATTCTCCACAATTATGTAACAGTAAACAAATATCTGATAAAATATCTTTATGTGAATTTTTCTTTTGTTTTTCAACATATTCTGTAAAATCCATATATCGTGCCTCCGTTCTATCCTATGCAAGTTATTTCAATAACATCAGGATTATCAGCAAACCAATGATTATCAATATTTTCAATTTCAATCATATCTTCTGTTATCTCTGATTCATAACCGCCATGTTCTATATACGCTTTTAAAACTTTCTGTTTGGCTTCCCCTTCTGTGTTTGCTCTTACAATTCCATAAGTGTCATCATCAAATGTATATATCCAATATTTCATGTATCATCACTCCTTCCCACACATACATATTGTAAGTAATCCTGCTTCCATAACATTATCTGTATTACAAATCATATCTTCCACATCATTTAAAAATTTATTTCCATCTCCATGCTGCTTATTAGGTTTTACCTTTACTAATTCTGGCATATGACAAATAATAAATGGTTTAAATTTCCCAACATCATTTGTATCACCTCGTCTTTTTGCCACATAATTTGCATAAGCAACCGCTTTATCACCTTCTAATGCTGAAAAATAATTTTGTTTTCCAATATTATCATTATAAAAATATTCACAAAACATTCCTGTTCCACCATGATTATGACCTAATCCAAATGTATTTACTACATATCGAGGTTCAGCGGTCTGTTCATACAAAACTCCATCAATCAAAAGATATTTTTTCATTTCTTTTCTTACAACACTAAGCATGTGTTTTCTATCAGGATGCTCTCCGTCTCTCCATAATCTCGGAAAGTACCAAGAATAGTGTTCATTCAAATATTTCAATATTTCTAATGCATCTTTGTATTTTTCTGTATCTCCTGCTATAAGATGACTCTTTTCAACCTTACTCCACAGCTTGTTTTTAAAATAATAAATATTTCCTTTTCCTGAATATGAATTATCTTCAAAAGCAAGTTTTACATCATCCATAGAGGTTTCTGTAAGATTAGCGTTAATATAATCTTCACATTTTTTATATCTTAATTTTCTACATCTCGGTGGCAAATAATTCTCTTCATACTTTATCCATGTTCTAATTTTCATAAAATCAACCATCCTTTCCATTTGAAATTGCTATTTCTTTTTAACTGTATTTGTAATTTTCCAATCATTTGTCGCTCTTATACAATAAAAAAATCTAATTCTCTTTCCACTTGCTGATATCGTATTAGGCTCACAATTGATATAATAATTTTGGTTTTTAATTTTAACCACATCACCTTGTCTTAATGTTTTATTACTTACTATTGCCAATGGGATAATATGATTCCATGTTCTAAATAATAATTGCATATTACCTAACCTCACTTTCTAATAACTCATACACTTCGTCTTTATTGTCATACATATACTGATTAAATGCTTCATAATCTCCATCTTTATCAGGAAATTCTTCAATAAATCTTTCCCACATTGCATCTGACACCACATTTTCATTGAATAATTTTCCCTTGTATTCAAGTTCTGCGTCTGCCCATTCTCCGTGTGAAATATATCCAATATCTTCAATTTCGCAATAGTTTGGATATTCTTTCATCGGGAAGCTTGCTACGCCATCTTTTATTACAAAATCTCTTTCTATTGTGCTTGTCATCTTAATCACACTCCTTTCAGATTAGGACATAAACCAAGACCACCATCAATTTCAGGTACTCTTCTAAATGCTCCTCTGTGTGGACATTCTTCTCTTTCACACTCTGGGCAATAACATTTCTGATATTCTTCATAGCTCATTTTCCAATTTGTTTCTGCAAACCTTTCTCTTGTCATCATAATTCCTACACCTCCAATGCTTTCTGTACTTTTTCATTAAATTCACCATACATTGATTTCCATTCCTTAATAATCTCTTCTGTTGGTTCACCAATAAGATTGTATCTTTCCTGTCTGTAATGCTCTGGATTATCAGTATGAATTTCTTCTACATATACTGCATTTCCCATTTTGCTTGTATCACATCCAAAACCACCTGTTGCAATCACAAGCTGATACTTTGCTTCTCTAAATTCTGGTTTGAAAAAATCTGGTTTAATTACCACCAACTTGCCTTCAATATTGTCACTTAATGGCTTACATTCACTTTTATCAATTATTGTTTTCATATTTTGTACCTCACTTTCTTTTCAAGAAACAGTTCTATCAACTGGGTTTAAATTTTTACAAATACACAATATTGTTTATTATCATTCATATATCTTTTTAAATCCTTTTCTGTTCCATTTCCTGCTTTAAATGCATTTTTAATTCTTTCTTTTGTCCATTCCATAAAATATCCATCTTTAATCGCTTTTTCTCTTGATTCTTTTGTATCTCCACCATATACTTTATTTAATATTTTCTTGCTTATTTCACATATCATTATCAATCACCTCATTTTAATCTTCATAAAAACTACGTTTCGCTTGCATTAATTCACCATATCTCGCTTCTGATAATATCTGCCATCTACCTAAACTATGATCCGATCTCACATTCTTTGTGAATTTTCTAACGTCATCCCAAAATGTTTCCATATTGTGCAATGTATTCAATTTCTTAATTTTTGCATAATCTGCATTTTCCATAACATAACTTTCCAACATATCAATCAACCTCACTTTCATAAGCACTAATATCAATTCTACTCAACTTATAATTCAAATTCTTGCTCCAATTTAACTCACCTGATTTCACAGGTAAATCATTATCACTATAATAACCGTATATATTTGCTTTATATACATTCCATCTTGCACCATCTACATGTAGCACCGAATAAATCAGCTTATCATTTTTATAGAAGTCATAGCAGCTACAATCAATATCAAGATAATATTTATATCCGTTTTCATCCTCTGTGTTGATTGCAAAGTCTTCTCTGTTCATCCGTGATATTCTTGATTTACCTATTAGTTCTGTCTTGATTGCATCTGGAATATCTTCGATCTTGTCCAACATGCTTGAATCAATGAACACAGATTTCCTTTCTTTCCGTTCATACAAATTCGGAAACTTCTTTCTAAACCGTACTGCCGTTCCGCAAATATATTCATATCCGTTCATTTTGCATTCTCCTTCCTAATAAATAAGACAGACACATTTGTTTGTGTCTGTCTTATTATTCTCTGTTAGAAATTACAATTTCATTTGCTTAGATATATTCGACATTATCTGTGTTCGTATTTCTAATTTTACCTTCTAATATATAATCAGATTTCTCTCTGCCGCTCTTACAGTTTCTGTAATAATTCAGCAACATTACAAGATCGCCATAAGGAATATTATAACTATATTCAATACCTCCCTTACTGTCACAATGAATAATTTCTATACCTTGTGATTTATTCTCTAATACAATCTTGCATCCATTGTTTACTTCAATTTCCCTCATATAATCACGCTCCTATTCTACCGACCAATTACCAACTTTATTTCCTTTGCTTAGATATTATCTAATTCTTCATTCAAGTCTGCAATTCTTTCCTTGATTTCATCAATGTCTGGCTGATAACCGTCAATAATTTCTGTCCTCTCTTCTGTTGTCAGATCTTCGTCATCAAGTTCATCTTCCAAATCGCTTTGCATATCAGCAAGTTCATATTCTGCCTCCTTGATTTCCTTTCTAATCTGTTCTTCACTTCTAATTCCAAGCCATTCATACACCTGTTCAGAATCGAACCGCAGTAAATCATTAAGCTGCGTTTCTGTCATTCCATCAGGATATAAATCTTCAAGAATGTTTTCTAACTCTTCACATCTACCTTCTCTCTGTATTCTGTCAAGCGTATCTACTGCACCACTCCACGCATTAAAACTGTTTAAATCTAAATCATATGTAATTGTCATATTCTTCACTCCCTTCTAATAATTCAGACTTACAACTCGTCCGTCATCAAGTTCAAGATAATTTTCATCCTCATTGACTAAATCCTCTCCAAACTTTTTATAATCGAAATATTTATCTGCAATAGAATCTCCATTTTTAATGTATCCAAGACTCCATGCTTCCTCATATCCCAAGTCTGAGCTGTCTTCGAACACACTACCAATAATTCCTCTGTCTCTGTAATCCAGATAATATTCATCAAATATCTTCTCAATATCTGTATCATCCAATGAATATTCATCCTTCATATATTCGATTTCGCTTTCAATGATTTTCTGCTGGAATTCTTTTGCTTCTTCAGATTTGAGCTTATCATAGATATGTTGTACTGATTTTGCTAATGCAATTCCCTTATTATAGCGTTCATCTCCCTTTGTAATTCCATATCCTAAATCATTAATTGCTTTGTTGAACTGAACCAATTCGTTGTATTCTGCCTTAGTTAATACCGTTTCAATATCTTCATAAGCAGGAAATTCATGTCCGCTATAACAAGCTCCGTTTAAGTTCACTCTTCCAAAATAATGATTGCATTCAAATCGTGGATTCTTTGAATCAATATATGCACAACAATCTCTGTCATCCGAATCCTTTTCTCTAAATAAGAATAAATAACTCATAATCATACCTCCTACTGAATTTCGCTTAATTCTTCCATCTGTTCTTCTGTGAAAATTCTTGTCAAGTCTTTATATTCCTTAATAACTGCAATGTAAATTCGCTCTGCCGTTCTACTGTCCTCGTCATATCCAAACTCTGAACAAAAATCTTCAAAAGTTCCTACATCGTATTTTTCTAAGCAAGCAAGCACATCATATTCGTTTGGTACAGCATCTGCCTTTAATCTTGCTAAATCATTTTGGGCTTTTACCTTTTCACCATATGACATATCTTCAACTCTGTTATATTTGAGTTTCTTTTTTGCGTATTCCTCAAATGTCATTGTAGAAATCTTTGTATTGTGAATGTTATCCCAGAATGTGAACGTCATTTTGCCTCTTGGCGTTGTGATTGTTACATCATACCAATTTCTTTTTTCTTTCTCTTTCCAGTTCTCATTCCGTGAAATACCACCATACACAATTTCACACTTTGCATTTGCCTTATTTAAGAAGTTCTTTGCCTGTTCTAAATATTCGTTCATAATCATTTCCTCGCTTTCTTGTAATAAAATAGGCAGCTAGGTATTTATTCTCCTAACTGCCCTTGTGGTTTACTATAAATTGTATTCTTTCCAATGTTCTTCCCACTCTTTTCCATACAAGTCTTGACATCTGTATTTTAAGAAATCGAGTGTTGTTTGCTTATCAAGTTCTTCACCTTTTGGTGAATATGGATCATGTAAGCAATCATTATTTACCTTAAAAATCTCAATCAAATCATACTCCAAAGCTCTCTTATAAGCTTCTCTTTCGTCAATTCCATTCTGTCTTGTCCAAAACTTTACACAGTCTGCATGATATTTTTCAAGTTTTATCTGTGAATCATTTGCATTTAACATTAAATCGCCTCCTATAAATTTATTGCATTTCCATCTTCGTCATATTTAATCGGTGCAATGTGAACTGCATAACCGATTTCTTTTTCTTTGTCGTAAATCTCCATTGTACCACCTGCACAAAATTCAAATGAGAATCGCTTGTCATCCGATTCAAGTAGCTTAATCAGATGATCCGTAAGTTCATTTAAGTTCCGTGCATCTTCTTTTAACTTTTCAATACTTGTCATTTTCGCTTCACTCCTTCCAAGTAAATCTTAGTTTTAACTACTACAGATAATTCCACTGTTCGTTATCTAACATAATGCCTACTGCTACTACGTTAGCATTTACATGCATTTCCTTTACCTTATTAGCCGCTTCATGCGGAGTGATAGCATTATCAATGACATCAACATTCTCTCTGCCTTCTCTTAACCACACAACTAAGTATCTATCCATAATTTGCTCCTTTCCTTTGAAATGCGAATTTACTCTGCCATTTCCTTTTTCATTTCATCAACAATTTCAATAACTGTCGCCATATCTAATAATGGTCTATTTCTATACTGACCATCTGGACACTTTATTTCTGTTACTATATCAGGAGCATGATTAAGAATTTCCTTTTTAAGTTTTTCTACATATGCTCTTATATTTGCTTTTCCCATTTCTTCAAATCTATTCATTTCTCTTACCTCCATTCCAAGGAAACATGCATTTACTCGCTTATTTTCCATTCCAATCTATCTGCGTTTATACATCTATCCTGAATGTCATAATTAAAATCTTTCTTTACCTCTTCAATTAAACTTTCAGATGTATCTCCATCATCTTCATTTATCTCATATTCAATGATTCCAATTATTTTTGCCATACCTTTTACTTTCCTCCTTATGAAATATCCATTTATTCTCTTTTATTTTCTTTTCCGTTTTCTGTTGCAATGTTTCCCTGCGTGGCGACACTGAAAATCATATACTGCTTTTCTGTTCTTTTTCTGTACTACATTCTCTATTGCCATACGTTTAGCCTGTTCATAATCTGGATTCATAAAATAACCATCCTTTCTTTCCATTTTAATATCCCTTTACATTTCCGTAGCAACATAATATACATAAGGAGCTATATATAATCATGTATAATATGTAATCTGGTGCTCCATCAAAACACCATTTTGATACGAATATCATTGGCACAATGGTAAGCAATGTCCAATTTGCCTTGAACAACCAAATTAATTTCCGCTTAATGATTGCCTTTCTTTTTGCCTTTTTGCGAGCCTGTTTCTTCTTATATATATGTACTGCTTCCTGATATGTATATAATCGTACTGTATTTTCCATTTCTGTTTTCCTCCTATATTAAGTCGTATTCTTTCATCAACCGCTCTGCTACTATTCGATTGAGATCTTTGTTAATTGTAATTCGTTTGTGCGTTACTGTATTTATGTATGTAAAATGGCTTCCATGACTTCGCAAATATCTGAACCCATTCCGTTTCAGAATAGGTTCAAAATCACGCATCTGTTTTGTCTTTCTATACATAGATCCCATACATATCACTCCCTTCTGTTGTTTATTCTCTTTTACATTGCCTGTATTTTTCTTGTTTTACGCTTTGGTTTTTCCTGTTTAAATGGGTTCTCCATCTCATATCTCACAATGTCTGATAAATAATCAAATACTGCACACTGTTCCAAGTTCATAATATTTTCTACAAAAAACTCTGTACCAATGCATTTCTCTTTTAAGATATTCTCCATTTGTTCTGTTCTGCCTTCATAATACGCATATAGTGAATGCATCACTCTGATATATTTTGCAGTATATGCTTTCCCATTATATGTATCCGCATATCCGTTCCACTGTAAATCAGTAATGATAGTGATGATTTTATCAAGCAATTCCGTTCCATTTTTGCGAATTGATTTAATACCATCTTTAATAGGTGTAAAGATACCTACCTGGTTTTCAATTGGATCTCCCTTTACAGCTACATTATGATTATTACAGATCTCTTTTAACTGAATATAATTTTCGTCTCCATACTCGATTGCAGCTCTGTAATAGTCAACCTGTGACATTTTACGTCTATCAACGCCCTGACCAAGAAATAACTTAATTGCTTCTTTTTCAGAACATTCAATAATTTCACATATAACTGCTTCAATTTTGCCTTTAAATGCCCCATAAATACGATGCATACCATCTACACACCAAAGTTTTCCATTAAGATATAACAGCTTCGGTACTTCCCATTTATACTTGTTATACTTTGTTCCGATTTCAGTTGCTGCAACTACATCGCACATTCTCTGCCATGATGGAATATGTACATGTAAAGGATTGATATTGACAAGAATCTTGTCGCCAAATCGTGAGTTTACTTTTGCGTTCTCAACAATCTGCTTGATTGTGATTGCTTCAACCTTACCTGTAAACTCTTCCTTATTCCGTGATTCCTGCATTTCTCTTTCAATTACTGATGGCTCTACTTTTCTTGAATAACACATAATTTTTACCTTTTTAACCTTTCTTTTTGATATAAAAATAGCGACTACTTAGTTGTAGCCGCTTAAAATAATTTTGCCTTTTAGTTTTCACTTTCTCGACATTTATATTTTTCATTCTGTACGGATCATCACATACTTCTATGCAGACATAATCATTGGTTTAAGCCGTGAATATGCTCTGTCATATTTCCATGAATCTTCTAACTTTCCGTTTGGTACGGATAAGTTGTCTACCTGTTTAATAATTTCTTTTGCCTTTGATGTGTTTAAACAAAAATCATTTGCTAACACCATGATTTCTCTTGCCCAGTTTGCCATGATTATTTCCTCCTTATTATTCGCTCTTGTAATTTGCGTTTGAATCATTTATAATTTGTGTGTAACACAAATATATTTTATTCAATTCATTTTGTGTTTTTGGGATTGAGGCAGACTGAAATAGTCTGCCTTTTACTATGTAATAACTACATTTGCCTTTAAATCTGCATCCGTAGTTGTGTGAGTTATAATCGAACTCACTATCCGTACACAGATTTATTCTGCGTATGTAATTGTAAAACCTGCATATTCTGCCTTGCGGATCTGATCGGTAGACATCTTTTCTGTGCCTACATACATTCCCTTCCATACTATGTTTACCTTTGCCATTTTAATCAACTCTCCTTTTTTGTTTTATTTTGTGCTAATAGTATGCACTAAAAAAGACACCTACTTTTGTAGATGCCTTTTTGACTGGATACTATTTTTTGGGTATAAAAATAGCACCCTATTGGATGATGGGTGCTTGTGTGTGCGTTTATGACGCATTATTATTTGCCTTGTAATTGCTTTTTCTTTGCCTCAAGTTCTGCTATTTGCTGCTCGATTGAGGCAATTTCTGCCTTATCAGCATCTTCAACCCATTCCATAATATCTCCTGGTTGACATTTTAATTCCTCACATATCTTATCTATAACGGCTAGAGAAACATATTTATTTTTGCCAAAATTAGCCATTGTAGAAGGGGAGATTTCTAATTTTTTTTGTAGTTCTGTTTTGCCTATATTTTTTTGTTTTAATAAAGTATCAAATTTATTATATATAATCATAGTTAGTTTACCTCCATGTAATCACCTCCATTTTAGCATAGTTGCATTCAAGAAGTCAATTATAACATCTTCTAAAATCGTGTAAAGGATTGTTTGAGCATTCATAATCAGTGATACTTCCGTTATAAATGCGTGATCCACCTCCACCGCCTTTATGTCTACAATCATGATCCATCATTTTTTTATAATTTGCCTTGTATGCTTTACGAGTTCTATTATTAGTATGGGTATGAAAATAATTCCACATTATTTCCGTATATTTGTTCTTTGTATATGTGCGAACCCATTTCTTTTCGGTTGGCAGCCATACAATTAGTTCTAAATTATACTTACGTGAATGATTAAATTTATTGCATACAAGTATCATTTTGTTGTCAAGTTGCAGAATAATAGAGCCCATACGAAATTCTTTATTATGCAAGACTTCCGTGTTAAGTGCTTTATAAATTTGCATAATTATTTTACCTCCTTATATTTACGTTGTATTAAAATACATACTATTAAAAGGGCAAAGTTTAACCCTTGCCCTTTTATACTATATATTTTGAGTTGCATTATGCGAAGTAATGCTTGATTACAATGTTGCTGATAGTGCTTGCAAGTCCTGAATAATCATATGTTACTTCCTGCGTTTTCTTATTCTTCTTAGCCTTTACAAGTGTGTTAATCTGACGCTTCTTGAACGTTACTTTTCCGTCATCGTCTGTATCGAACTTGTTAGAAAATCCACGCACATAGCAATCATTAAGTAACTTCTTATCTTCTGCTGTCAGTTTTACTCTTGTCTTGTCTGTATATGGTGTCTCAAAAGGCAGGCTAAAAGTCGTCTTGATAATTGTTTCAAGTTCCTGCGAAGCCTTCTTATATGCTTCCTTGACATCGTTAGTCATAGACAACTCACCGTTCTCATTGGCTTTACTTGTGATATGAATTGTTTCGAGTGCTTCATAAAGTGCAGGTGACTGGAAAGCCGGAATGATCGCATATTTTACAAGTTTGGAATCGTTCCATGTGGCTAATACTCGTAAGACAGTACGCACTACATCCTTGTTATTGCCAAAATGATCCTTGTTTTTCTCAGACATGGCAGATACAACCTTGTTATAAATATCGAGAGTCTGAGCCTGTGATTTCTCGCACTTAGTCCGTGCATTTTTATTGTCTGCAATAGTCGCATTGATACCGTCAAGTTTCTTCTGTTTAGTGCCTGCTTCATCATCCCCGTTGTCGTCAATATCCTTCTGAATAGATGAAGCCTGCTTCTCTAACCGTGAAATAGAGTCATTGAGAGACTCAATGTTCATTCCTGCTAATTCGTGATTGATTGCCTGCATAAACTCGTTTTTGAGTGCTTCGTTGATAGTTGCTGAATAGAAATTGATTGATAATGTTGTGTTCTTCATAGTGAACAACCTCCTTCATATAAATAAAATTATTGTGTAATGTGGTGGCTTGTCATCGTCAGTATGTAAGTTGCCATCTTGCATAGACTAGGCATGAGCCTAGTTTCGACTATTTTAATATGATTGATGCATCATTATTAATTTTTGATACTTCGTTTGGTGTAAACTCCTGACTTCCTACATAGTTACCATTAACATATACTTTATACATTTTCATAATAAACGACCTTCTTTCATGTATTTTAATGTGTTGTGCACACTATGAAAGGCTGGATACTAGAGCTAATGTTACAATGACGCAAACTATCTATATTATTATTTTTATCCTAAAAAGTAGGCTCTTTATAGTGCATTCCAATGTTTTTTAGATAGATTTATTCCAGCCTTTTTACTATGTACAACTTTTTATAGCCACATAAGGGAGTTATATATTTTTACAAGTATTTTTATATTGTAGGCATTACCCTACTAAAATAAAAATAACCGGAGGTGTTACCCTTTATCCGGTTAAAAATATATAACTATTATACTCTTATCTTTTCGGTGCTATTAGCTTGGTTATCGACTTCACACCGTCAACCGTGCTATTATCGGTTGAGATTTTTTATTTCATACAAGGTTTTTCACCTTGTCGTTCCTACTCTCTCACGTCATCGACCACACCTAGAATATAATCTAGCGATTGAGCGGTTAACCTATAGCTTTTCTGCTATCTCCCAGACGTTGCCGGCTGGGTGAGGACACATACTTTACAAAGTATGCAAGGATTGTTAATCCTAGGGCTTAAAAAGATATTCCAATCTTTTATGATAGCCGTTCCCATAGGTTTTTCAGGAAAACCATATAACCATTTTTATTCAATTTGTATATGGTAAAACTCATTGAGTGACTACCATAAAATCTTATAGCCTGCTATAGTCTTTTCTTGAAACGTCTAGGACTATTCCAGAGTACCTATAGAAAAGATATAAAATTGTTTTTTCCTTGAGGAATTTTGGCAGATATGCTAGAATAGAATTGTTGAGGTTTTATCCTAGCAATCCTGCTACTGATTTATTCAGTAGTGGGAATTGCTTTAAATCCTTATGAAACTAAATATCTTTCAGTGCATCAACCTTCTTTCTTGTTTCGTTGTCTTTATATTACTACAACTTTTTGAAGTTGTCAACAACTTTTTGAAGTTTTTTGAAAAAACTTTTTTATTGTTGAAAAACTGTATTTATTGGTTACAAGTCGAAGTATACTATAGTTTATTGGAGTTGTCAATAGTAAAATTTAAAAAATACGATAAAATTATAATTCAAACATATGTTCGATTTTGTTCTGCTCTATTCCAGGGATCTATCCAATAAAACATTTGTTCTATTACGGAAAAATATAGAAATACCGTATCTTTAAGGGTATAGGGGGTAGCAAAAACTGAAACGGCAGCTTGTCTTTTCTGAAATCCATATAGCTGATTCATCTACATACCAACTCAAAAATCCATCCTCTCTCTAATCATCAAAATCCCAACAAAATCAAGCAAAATCCTAAATTTCACTCATCAAAACCCTTTATCGTACCCCATATCGTAAAACCCTATTAAAATCAAGCATTTCAGCCACTTCACAACCCAAAATCAAACTCCCATCTCACCAAAAATCCACCCACAAATTCAAAATCTTCCTTATTTATAAGCACTTTCATCGATAACGATTTCCCAGTAAAAATTCCAAATCATATAATCCCCATATAGGGGCTACCATAAAACTATACACAAAACTATTAAGACAGTAATTGCACTGTCTTATTTTTATTTAAAACATAATTACTTGACTAATTCGTATCAAATCGACACAAAAATCAATTTTATCTTCTACCCTACCAATCTATCAACAAAGATATAAAAATAGAAATTTACCCTCAAAACGATCGATTTAGTTCCCATAACTTCATATAAAGAATGTAATGACATACGCCAGTATAAAAATAGTCCCTTTGATAAGGGATGGTAGTTTCGCAGCGTAGCAAGAAAATAATTTTGGGATAGACCATATCAATTACTAAATATATGTCAACACAAACAGAGAATAAAAATAAGAAAGATTAATCAACAGAAAGGAACATAATACTATGTCAACATTTAAAATACAGTTACCTACATATTTTGAAACACAAACATTAAATTTAACACCATTAACAGTATTAACTGGTTATAACAATACTGGTAAAACAACAATTCTACAACAATGTCGATCACAATACTCTTCAGCACAATATTTTAAATGGAAAGAATGCTCTATTGCTTTGGCAGATATAGAACATAATATTATGATCAATAGTGTAGTTATATTAGAGCAGCCAGAATGCGCATTACATCCTATTCTACAATTAGAGATAGCCGACAAAATAATTGAATTAATGAACCGATCACAGATAACAATAGTTGAAACCCACAGTGATCATATTATAAACAGGCTTACTAGAAGATATATTGAAGGTGTAATTACTGATGAAGATATGACAATCTATCATTTAATAAAAGAAAACTCAAAGACTAAAATAGATCATGTTCCTATAGATAAAGAAAAAGGAATTTATTACGAGAAGCCAAGTTTCTTTTATCAAATCATAGAAGAAACAGAAGCCATTCTTCAGGCAGGTTACAATAATTATATTAATAGATGTGTAGAAATAGAGAATAAATAACTATCAATTATTAAGGAGGACATCAAAATGGACAATAAAACAATGACAGATATAATTCTGATTTGCAAAGGATACTATGATAAATCTAAGCATGAAACAAAATTAGACGCACTTAGTTCATATTACAATTCATGTTACAGAAGAGGAAATATTCAAGTTTCGTTACTTCCAATAGAATTTATATTTAAGGTATACATAAAACCAACAGTATTAGAAGCAATCAAAAGAGATTCATCATTAGCAATGTATCTCTTTCAACCAACAGTGTTAGAATCTTACAAAGGGAATAGCCGTAAATTAAAATCAACAACAGAAGTAATGTACTACAGATGTATCACTCTAATACAAATGATAAAACCTAGTACATTTAATTTACCATTACCAGATGGAGATAACCCAATTATTATAATCTAATCACTATCCTAGCCATAGGAAATTACTGAATTCACAACAAGATTTTAATACCAAATAAAAAATCTATTATACAACCAATTTATCATCGAAAGGAATAATTATGAACAATTTTGATCAAGAAATATCAAAGTACAGGAAGAATACAGGAAGTAATATTTCTAAGATTGAGAAGAAATCAAAGCACAAACATCAATATGAGGAATGTATTATAAGATATAAGTTTTCTTTTATGGGAAAGAATAATCTTCATACAGAATTAAGTAGCTACTGTTCTATTTGCGGCAAGATAGGTGATAGATTCAGTGAAGAAAAAAGTATTGTAGATGACAAAACTATTTATAAACAATTACCTAATGGATGGAAATATACAACTCACATGTCTGGTAAAGAAATATATGAACAGTACCATGATAGATTGCCAGTCTTCAATACTGAATTTAGTGATAAATATATGAATCTTAATCAGAGAGAAAATTAATGAAAAATAATCATATAGGTACATCTCATATGCACCCAAATGATTTACGGAGTAAATGGGCGTTAGACCATTTACGAAGTTATTATACTTTTTTATATATTTATGCTTTTTTATATAACTCTTTATGCTTTTATACTATATACCTACTTTTTGGGAAAATTTTCACACAGAATTAAGTACCCCTTTGGGAAAATTTTCACACAAACTTAATAGGTAGTGTTAAATCTTTGGGAAAATTTTCACACAGAATTTTTTAACGAAAGGAGCGATTGAAATCGACAACTATATTTATCTATCCGAAAAAGATAAAAAAATAACATCAGTTGGATTTTCAAAAAAAGAAATCAAAAATCACAAAGGTATTTCAGGTTTAAAATACTATCTCATCATATTATATCTAAGGAAACATGTACAAACATTTGGACAAGTTACTCTCACACTTAATGATTTGCTACAAGAAATTGGATATTCTACAAAAACAAATAATAAATCCATATACTCTGATTTTCGAGAAATTATTAAAACAGAACTAATAAACAAAGGTTATGCAAGCTGTAATACAGACATTTTTGTTGTTAAACCAAATGATTTATTTTATCTTCAATTATCTTATGAACGTAATGTTTTTTTTACAGAGGACAGTTTTGTACAGATTACTATTTCTGAATATGAAAAAATCTGTTCTCTCTCATCTAAAATTAATAAATCTATTCTATTGGGCATTTATCTCTATATAAAGCAATTTATCATGAATTATCCAGGAGATATTGCACCTGCTAAGATTTCTTTTCCATCTAAATCTCAAATTGCCAAAGGATTAGATACCTCTATCTCAACAGTTGAAAACGGATTATCTGTTTTAGAATCCTATAAACTAATTTATATAAGAAGAAATATGTTTGTGGAGAATAAAAAAGAAGAAGGTGTGTTTGTTCCTACAAGAAATGTATATGCTCTTGATCCAATGGAATTAGAAGGTGATTCTGTTTTAATCGAATTAGAAAGAATTTATGGAAAGAGAATATACAACAAGGATGACGTGCCTGGTGAAATAAGATATTTAACAAAAATGAAAGGAGAATAAAAGTATGGGAAGAATGGTAAAAATTACAGGAACAAATGAAATAGGTGATTCAAATCAATTATATAAAATTGGCACAAAATGGTTCAAGAACAAAGAACATTATATTAACACATTAAAATCATCCAATATTTCATATCAAACAGTATTAGATTTATTAGAGTCTGATAAAAATTGTTTATTTTCTGATAACGTAAAAACTAAGATTATTAAGTTATTAGAAAACGAATTGTAAATAAGAGAATAAACATATGACACAAATTAACGCAACACTATAAAAGGAGCGATGCGAATGGAAAAATATTTAACAGAGAAAGGAAACAAAAAATTATATGAATTATACTACACCAAAAATTTATGTAGATCCATCAGAATATAGAGGGCTGATCTACGAGTCAGATTTTGACACTACTAACGCTATTTCCCACAATATTGCAACGAGAATTGAATCAGATATGCGATTCAATCAATCATGCCGTTTAGGAAAAGTTTACGATCAATATACATATAAGAGAGGTATTAAAAATGCTTAGATACGAAAATATGGGAACAATTTGCATAAAAATTGACTTACATAATAGGAATTATTCAGTGATTGCTATTGCTAAATGGAATAAAGAGACAGAAAAATATATGACTACATTATATTTAAAAGAAAATAGTGTAGAGCTATTTGATCTCATGGAAAAATATAAAGATGTCGAATTTGCTTCAGACTCCTCTTCTATCCGTAATGATATATTACAGGAAGTATCGAAATTAAATGATCACGATTCATTCAAATATTACATGGATCGCTACGATCTTGAACAAAAATGTTTCGATAGAGGCTTGGAAATTGTTACTAGAGAGGAATTAAATAAATGAATATTATGAACTGTACATGTGAGTATTGCGGACAACTTCATCATATTCCAGGATGCCCTAATTATAGAGAATATAAAAGCAATGTTATATGTGCCGAATGTGGCGAAGAAATTTGCATTGGAGACAAATATGTGCGAAATGATGTTGGACAATATGCCCATGTAGACTGTTTTGATAGAACTGAAGATATGGCTATTTTTCTAGGTTATAGGATTTATGAAATGACGGAGGACGATTATGGAGAATAAATATAATAGCGAAGATTTGTATAATATGGCAGCGACTCTTCCTCTATCAGAGTGTCCGATGAGTAATATGGTTGATTGTACTGGTTGTGAATCTTTGCATGTGTGTTATGAAGAGAATAATCCGATAAATGATGAATGCAAGGAGGAATTTTAAATGAATAAACAGGTGGTGATATAATATACATGAGTGAATTTGGAATCAAAATTAAAAACATTGAAGCAAGCACTCTTTATGAGTATAACAATGGTGTCAGAGATCATTATGAGTATAAAGATGCAATGTTTACAAATAGCCTTTTTAGTGACTTTCTAAAAGAAAACGGATTAAAAGTATGGAAGGAAGAATCTACACGAGATATAATTTGTTTAGAATTTAACTTTGGTTCTCGTTCATATGAAGAAGAAATTGCACATTTACAAAAAGTTGCCAAAAATGCTAGAACTGAATACAAATTAGCAAAATCATATGGTTACAAAAGCCAAATTCAAAAGCAAAGAAATAAGCGCAAAAAACTTTCACAATTATTTCAAGAAGCAAATAAAAATAAAGATCGTTACCATAAACATACCAAGGAAGAAATCAGAAAGTTATTTTACAATGATGGTGTGAATGTTGAATATATCACCAGAAAGAAAAATGGTGATATTATAAAACGAGAAATTATTCATTATAAAATGCTTTATAGAAGTACAGGAAAAGCGAAAAAAGGATCATGTATGTTTATATGTGATCGTCTTTATAAAAAAGCAATTAAATTCTTATATATGGGCATTCGGCTTCCGAAAAGGAATTCTCCTACAGTCGAAATCAGTGCATATGCCCCACTTATATCAAGTGCCATTGTTGGTAAAGTCAAAATTAATCCCAAGAATATTTTAATATTAAAAGATGTTGACAGGTCGTTTTTTACTAAAGTTGTCAGTATTGAGACTGATGAAAATAAACATTGTTACGCAAAACATATTGATAATTATGAATTGAAGAATACAATGTTTGATGGACAAGCTCTAATTGATTCTAGTATTTTTCCAACTTGGGGGAATGGATATATCCTATTAAGACATCATTTTTGTAAAATGGCAGCGTTCAGTACAAATATTCAACAGTTTTTCAGAGATTATTTTGGAGAAAACTATTACTCTGCCATTGTAAAAGATATGTTTGGAGTTGAGCATTTTGTCAAGGATATTGAGTTGATCACAACTGACAATGCTATGAAATGGTTGAAATTTGATAAGTCGTATGAATATTGGTGTGACAGAGTTTATGAAAATGGTTGCATGTTTGGCATTGTGAAGACAGCACATGAAAGTAAGCTTGGTGAAGTTCAGAGAATGAGTTATCAAATGGTGAACTCTCTTGATGAAGAAATAATGCCAAATGTTGTAAAAGAAAGTGTTGAGTATATTAATAAACTCAAACAGGACAATTCTGAGTTTCTGAAATATCTTGAAAAGAATAAAAATTTTTCAAATGATTATGAAGTTTTAATTGCTTTGTGTAATCAAAATCCAGATTTTGTAAGAAGTTCATACTTTCGTGACAGAAAAAAAGCTATTATTAAAGGATACGTGTTAAATATGAAAAGTGGACGTATCATTCAAAATGCAGAAAATCTAGTAATAGTTGGATCTCCATATGCAATGCTTTTATATGCCGCTACTGGAAACGAATCTGATGTGGATAATGATAATACATTCTTTACAGAAAACAATACAATCCAATGTTACACTGAAAGATTTAATAGTGGCGAATATCTAGCTTTCTTTAGAAGTCCTTTCAATAGCAAAAATAATCTTACATATCTTCACAATGTATACCATAAAAATCTTGAAAAATATTTTAATCTTGGAAAACAGTGCATTGCAGTAAATATGAATGGAACAGATTTTCAGGATAGAAATAATGGAAGCGATCAAGATTCTGATAGCGGATATACAACAAATCAGTCTGATATTGTTGAACATGCAAGAAACTGTTATCAGAATTATCCTACAATTAAAAACAATATTCCAAAGGAAAAAAATATATATGGTAAATCAATGGATGATTATGCTGGCATTGACAACAATTTAGCAAAATCACAATTGGATATTGGGGAATCAAGTAATTTGGCTCAAATTGCTCAAACATATGCTTGCAATTTTGATGATAAAAAATACATTGACTATGTATGCATATTGAGTGTTTTAGCGCAAGTTGCTATTGATAATGCAAAAAGAAGATTTGATATTGACTTAACTGGTGAGATTAAAAGAATAAAAGATGACATGGATATTAAGACAAATCTTTATCCTTCTTTTTGGAAAATAATCAAACATAGATTTAATGATAAAAACATAAATAAAGATTTAAAATGTCCTATGAATTACTTATATGATTTGGATTTAATGAAGTTTCGCAATGTAGATACCACTTTACCAATGTGTCATTTTTTTGTTAAATATGAAATGAAAAGTAATATTCGTACTTGTAGAAAAGTTGAAGAAATTATAGCAAAATATTCATTGAAATTATACGAAATAAACGATGATGCAGAAAATGAGGATTATTTATTACTTAGAAAAGATTTTGATGATATAATTTGCGAAATACAATCAATTAAAATATCGAAGAATTATCTTGGGTTATTTTCTTGGATGATTGATCGTTCGTTCAAAATTCTTCCTGGTTCAATTCGTAATCAAAAAACAATATCTTCTGTTCTTAATAAAAATAAATCATTGTTGCTAAAAGTATTATATCATGTAAATTCAGCAAATTTGCTAAAATGTTTTTCAAAAAATTGTTAAAATGCACATTTTTTGTACAGACTTAATTATTTTACTATATCAAAAAGCTAGTAAAATCAACGGTTGTAGCAGTTGTAGTTAAGTGAACTTATGAGGAGAAAGTGGGCAATGAAACTTTATCTATGTATAATAGCGTAAATTTGCGTGTACTTAGTACAATACCAACACAACTATCCTCTCCGCTTAAATGCAAATGCGGAATAAAAATATGCAACGATCGTTTTTATTACAAAAGAAAAGCCCTCTTAATTGAGGGCTATGCCGTAAGGCTAAAAACAATGAAATCAGCTTTTCCTAGCTGATAAAACAGAGAATATATAATTGTCGAGAGACATTATAATATTTCGTCTAACATATAGCTATAAATCATTGCTGTGACGCTATGTGAAAAACTTGTATATGTGTGCGCCAAACCAGGTAAGTGCAGCAAGCGAGCCTGTACCATATACATTCTGTGGAAGATATATGGATTCATGCCTACGGGTAGCAAATCAAGGCGTTTTCAAACAGATAATACATTTCATAAAAACAACTCTTCTTTTAGCAGTAGTTGTATTTTCGTTCTGAAGGTATAACTACTGCACTCTTTTTGGGAATTAGTTCAGTTTGGTAGAACACATGATTTGGGATCATGAGGTCGTAAGTTCAAGTCTTACATTTCCAATTTGCGGTAAGGTGTAAAGGTGCACACTAGTCTCATAAACTAGAGGGTCTGTTCGAGTCAGAGTCACGCTACTCTTCCACTTTTCTTCACTTGTGGATGAAACTAAAACAGAAAGGTGGTTTTTACAATCGCAAGAAAAGCGAAACTAAAAGATGATGGAATCTTATTTTGTGGTAATAATGCAAAAGATGTTACTGGATCAATGATTTATATAAGATTTGCAAATAAACAAATTTTACTTGAATGTGGCTTATTACAGGATAATTCATATTTGGCAGCTTATAAAGCAAATTCAGAAAAATTTAAATTTAAGCCTGATGAATTGGATTACGTGTTTGTTGGACATTCGCACATTGATCATATCGGATTATTACCCCGTCTTATTAAAGAAGGATTTCATGGAAAAATAATTATGACATACCCATCTTCGGTTATGTCGAAATATTTATTACTTAATTGTGCTTTTATTGTAAATGATGAGGCACGAGTTTTATCAAAAAGATATAATAGAGAATACGAACCATTATATACTGAAGAAGATGTGTATAAAACACTGGACTATATTTATGTATATAATGAGTATAATCATGTTTACAAATTAGATGATGTGATTAGTTTTCAATGGTTTAAAAATTCTCATTGTGTAGGAGCTGCACAGTTACAGCTTATTTTAAATGATGGAATAAAAACAAAGAAAATTCTATATACTTCTGATATTGGAGCGTTAGATACTAAAAATCATTATGTAGAAAATACAGAAATCCCAATTACCTTTTCTGATGTGTCAATAATGGAATCAACTTACGGTTTAAATACTAGGGCTACAAAGAAAACTCGTGAATTCGATGTTGAACATCTACGTGTTGCTATAGAAACGGTACTGGAAAGGCAAGGTTCTATTATTCTTCCAGCGTTCTCATTTTCACGATCTCAGGAATTATTAACAACACTATATCTCCTATTTGGAGAAAATGAAGATTTTAAAACAGATATAGTTGTTGACTCAATGCTAACCTGTGATATATGTCAAGCTTACGAAGATGTTCTTGACTCAGATTTTTGTGAATTATGGACAAAAGTTTATAATTGGAAAAATGTAAAATATGTGCGTGAAAAGGTAGAATCGAAGGCATGGGTAAATGATCCTATACCTAAAATTGTAATCTCAAGTAGTGGTTTTTGCACAAATGGGAGGATATTGTCTTATCTTGATAAGTATTTACGTGATATCAATTCTATGATTTGTTTCTCTGGATTTGTAGGAACAGATGATTCTTATTTGTCATATAGAATAAAAAATGGCAAAGCCCATAAAACAATCAATATAAATAAAGTTCCTGTCCCTAATAGAGCAGATTGTATAACGATGAGCACGTTCAGTTCCCATGCTAATTTTGATGATTTATTAAAATTTGGCAGTAACTTGAATACAAATCAGCTTGTTTTGGTACATGGGGCTACAGAAGCAAAAAATTGTTTAAAAGAACATTTACGAGAAGAAATATCTAAAAATGATAAGTGTTATAAAGTGAAGTGTTCTGAAAAGGACATGATTATACCTTTATAGGAAAATATTCTAAAATTGGAGGCTAAATGCCTATGAATAAAAAGAAACTTGCGACAAGTTATTTGAATATGTCAATTCCACAGGATGTTGAGAATATGCAATTACCAAATCCAGAGCTTCTTACTTTTTATAGAAATTACGAAGATAGGATTTTATGGATTGATGATGAGATTAATGATTATTCAATAGAATATGCTAAATATATTATGCAGTGGAACAAAGATGATAAAGATGCTGGCATTAAAAAAGAAGATAGAAAACCAATTAAACTGTTGTTCTTTTCGCCAGGCGGTGACTTAAATGTGAATAATATGTTGGTTGATACTATTGCTTTATCTGAAACAAAGGTAATTGGTATAAACTGTGGCATGACTGCAAGTGCAGCTTGTTTCATATATCTTTCATGTCATGAAAGATATACTCTCCCAAATGCCCAGTTTTTAATTCATCAGGGAGCAGGTTCATTTGAAGGAACATATGATATTGTCGTATCAGCAATTATGAATTATCAGAGAGAAATTGAGAATCTTGGAAAGTTTGTACTATCTAGGACAACTATACCCGAAGATATATTTTACGAAAATTTTGCGACAGATTGGTACTTAGATGCAAATGAGGCAATCGAATACGGATTATGTAGCAAAATTATTACAAGTTTGGATGAAATTATTTAAGGAGAGCACACTGCTCTCCTATTTTAGTTGATAAGGAGAAAAAGGAATAATGGTTAAAATTACTGAATCAGAGGAGAAAATTACTGCTCCTAAGAAAACAATTAAATTAGACAATATTTCTGTAAAGGATTTAAGATTTGTAGATGTGGAAACTGGTGAAGATTTATCTCAGCAGGTAATTGATGCAATTCCATTTGAGTCAATTGGTTTCAAGATCACATTTGAACTTCCTGTAGAGGAAGGTTCTGAAGAGTAAGGCGGTGGACGACATCGAGAAGAATGAATTTCTTAGAGAACAATTAAACTTACTCAAGAGAAAAAGAACAGACGAAAATTTAGAGTGGCAAGATGTTGCTGACTTTCGTTCTGAATTTAATGGTGATTTAGAGCACAGAGATACAGTACGCAAAGGTAGTAAATTATTATATGAGTATATTGACGCTGGATGGGTTAATGAACCAGTAGAAAAAGAAAATAATTCAGATAATTCTGAGTTAATTAAAATGCGTAAGGAAAAGATTAAGCTTTCTGATGCAAGAGTTGAATACAATCGACTCATTAGACAGGAAGCTCGTAAAGAATCTTATGTAGATATGGTAAAACGAATTATTTGTGAAAATGTTGAACCTATGAATATCCCAGTACATTATACTCTGTTTAATAGTTCGACTGATTTACTGTGTCATCTCACCGATGTCCATTGCGGTATTGAGATACATAATTGGAAGAATGATTTCGATGAAGATATTTTAAAGAAACGAATTGAAAAATTTACTTCTGATATTTTAGATATTCGTGGTATGCATGAGTCAGAAAATTGTTATTTAGTTATTGGCGAAATTCTTAGTGGAATTATTCACAATAATCTTCGATTACAGAATAATATGGATCTTATGGAACAGTTCAAATATGTTTCAGAGTTGATTTCTGCTATGCTCTCTCGCATGGCAAATCACTTTAATCATATCTATGTATATACAACTCCTGGTAATCACTCTAGGATCTCTCCTAAAAAAGAAGAAGCTTTAGATGGTGAAAACATGGATGTACTCTTACCTTTCTATTTAAAGGCAAGAATGCAGAATGTTGAAAATATTACAATTTGTGATAATACAGTTGAACCTGAAATAGCAATGTTTAATATCCGTGGAAATAATGTGTTTGCTGCTCATGGACACAAGGATTCACCAAGTAATGTTGTACAGAATTTTACAATGATGTTCAATATAAAGCCAGACATTGTGTTGTTAGGGCATAGACACACTAATGCTATGGAAACAGTATATGATACAAAAGTAATACAGTCAGGTTGTGTTTCTGGGTCAGATGCATACGCTATGTCAATTCGCAAGACAAATAAGCCAGAACAGACAGTTTCTGTTATTGGAGAAAATGGATTGATTTGCTTGTATGATATTCAATTAAATTGATTAATTATTTTACGACAAAGTAGACTATGTACGGAGATACATAGTTTTTAACATGATAAGTGACTGTGAAATAGGGCTACTCTTCTACTTTTGAGTAGTTCGGTTCACATAAACATCGTAGAGTCACGACTATGATGTAAACAGACCTGAACCCAACAGGCGATTAATAAATGGGAATAACTTCGGTTTTGGGCTGACGAAGCCAATTTGGGGGAGTGTACCTTATATGGACGCTACCCTCTTTTTAATTGAAAAATAAAAATATTAATTGTGAATGAAAGGAATTAAAAGAATATGAATAAGACAGAGTTAGTAAAAAATGTAGCAGGACAGATTGATGGAGCAACACAGAAGGATGTTGCAGTTCTTGTAGATATAGTCCTTGAGACAATTGTTAATACAGTAGCATCAGGTGAGAAGGTATCTCTTGCAGGTTTCGGTAATTTCGAGGTTGTTGAGAGAGCTGCACGTATGGGCAGAAACCCAAAAACAGGCGAGGCACTTGAGATTGCAGCTTCTAAGAGTCCAAAATTTCATGCATTAACAGGGTTTAAAAATGCAGTCAAGAATGCTTAATTTGAGGGGATGTGATTAACATAAAAGCAGATATTGTTGAAAGAAACTTTACAGACTATACGGAATTAGTTGTAGATATTGAAAATACATATTTTGACTCTAATATGGACAAAACATTGGATTGTGTAGAAATTATTGCAAAGTATGAAGATGCGAAGAATATCATTGCTGAGTTAGTAGAGAATGGTCACGATCTGGCTCATATTTCAGATTTCGCTCGACCAGATCATGATAATTACAATGATGAGTATCTTATTTCTTTAGATCATGAAGGTATTTGGTGTGAACCTGTTAAACGTGAAAATGGATACTTATATGTTACAGGAGTAGTTTGTTATGTAATGGATAATTGTAATTCAAAAATTATTTCACGTATCCAGTCTAAGGTAGTATATGAAGTCAGTATTGGTGATGATAATTGTGATGGTGACTGTGACCACTGTGATTGCAAGGAAATTGATAAAGAATACTATTCTATCAATGGCAAGCAGGTGTCTCAGGCAGAGTTCGAGAAGAAGACAAAAGAAATTCAGAAGACTTATGATTCATTAAATGATTGGCTTGATATAGCAGACGCATTTCCAGAGATTTACAAGCGGTTAATGAACTATGAGTGTTATCTGGATAAATTAGATGAATCGTTTTGGTATTAACTAATAAGAAATATGGGAGTGTGTGGTGTATGCTACACACTCTTTTTGTATGGGGCGTGTTTGGTTCTCGCTGAGTTCGATTCTCAGGTGTCCCATTAATTCGATGTTTTATATACGGATTAGGAGATGTTAAATCGGCAACGAACTTTATAGAAAACGGAGAATAAATATTTGTACTCATGATTGGTGTCATAGCTGATTGTGGGATTTATGGAGAGATAGTTGGGAAGTCATGAGCCTGACGAAAGTGTAACCTCATTCGCACTTCTCTCCTATTTTTATGGAATGAGGAGAAATGAGGAAAATAAATTATGGGGTTAATATTACCACAAAAAGTAAAAGTTAAAATTAGTAGTGCAAATTGGAAACATTTTGAAGAGCTTGGATATAAAATACCAAGAAAAAAAGGTGATAAAAATAAAATCGTAGCAGATACCACTGCTTATATTAATGCAAATGTAGAAGATTTGTCATATCGCTCTCATCAATTAGTAGAAATTAAATGTGATTATTGTGGCAAATTAGACAAATTAAAATATTATGATGTTTACAGACAAATAAATGGAACTGTTTGTAATAAGATATGTTGTTCCAATCCAGATTGTAAGAAAGAAAAAGCATCTTATATTAGACGATTTAATGTTAATAAAAAGACAAATATAACAAATACATCTTATAGAGATAAAGATTGGTTATATAATGAATATATCATTCTTGATAAATCAGCAGAACAGATATCAGAAGAAACTGGTCTTAATTTAAGAACATTGAGACAGTATATACATGATTTTGGATTTACAACTAAAAATGGAAGAAAAACTAAAAATATTACTAAAGAGGAATTATATGATTTGTACATAGAACAAAAAATGACCACTCTCGAAATAGGACAATTTTATAACCTTGGAGATACTACTATTGGTGCTCTTTTAAAGAAATATAATATTCCTATATATTCGCAATCCGAACGAATGATAGATTATTATTATGAAAAAGGTGGAATTGAAAAAGCTCGTAAAATCGCAAATGATGAAGAAAATCGTATATTGGCTTCGTGTAGACAACAAGGTATTTCAAGAGAAGAATTTACAGGATTTTTAACTTCTGAAAATTCTCGTATACGAGGTCGAGTAGAATATTTTGATTGGAGAAAATCTGTTTTTGAAAGGGATAATTATACTTGTCAATGTTGTGGTCAACATGGTGGAAAATTAAATGCACATCATATTAAAAATTTTAGCGATAATCAAGATTTAAGGTTTGATATAGACAATGGAATTACGCTGTGTTTTAATTGTCATAGTTTAAAATCAGAATATGGTTTTCATAGATTATACGGACAGCATAATAATACAAAAGAACAATTAGATGAATATATAAAAATGCGACAAGAAGCAGTTAGTTAATTGGTACTACTGCTTCTTTTGTTATGAAAGGAAGTGAGAAAAATGGCAGAACGAAGCAAAAGAATTGTAATGTATGATGAAGATAAACTTGAACATATAAATCCTGATACTTTGAAATTATTTCAAAAATATCAAGTAGACATGTCTATTCGTGATTTATCTGAAAACACAATAAAAGCTTATAATATAGACCTTAAACAATGGTTTATCTACATGTATGATAATCAATTCAATTTATCTGTATTAGATGCAACAGACGAAGATCTCGAAGAATATTTTTACTGGCGTAAACAGCAAGGTAATAATGTTTGCAGATAACGTAGAGTAATGTCATCAATTTCTGCTTTCTATAAATTTTTAAGAAAGAAAAAGCTTATCAAAGAATCACCTACTGAGTTTTTGGAACGCCCAAAACAAGGTCAGGCTATTATGAAACAAACATTCTTGACCATTGAGCAAGTAAATGAGTTACGTCAAAAGCTTGAAGAATATGGAGATATACAATTACAGACATACATCATGTTTGGGTTATCTACTATGGCTAGAGTAAATGCTATGGCTCATTTAAGATGGGAACAGGTTAATCTTGATGAGCGTATGTGTACAGATGTATTAGAGAAAGAGCGAAAAATAGTTGATTTGTATTTCTCAGAAGAAGTTGAAGGACTATTAAGAAAATTAATCGAGTACAGAAAAGAAAATAATATAAATGACCATGGTTGGGTATTTATTACTCCTTATGTAACTGATGAAAAATGTATTCAGGGTGGTACATTAAATGATTGGTGTAAAAAGGCAGGTAGAATGATTGGTGTTCCTACACTTCATGACCATGATTTACGACATTCTGGAAGTAACATTTTAAAAGAACTTGGTATGGAATTACAGGATATTGCTGAATTACTCCATCATTCTAGTACGGAAACTACTGTTAAGCATTATTTATCTGTAAATAAAAAGAAAGTGAAAGAGAATAAAGATAAGTTTGCTTTCTAACCAAGATACTGAGGATGCCGATGAAGCTTTTGTCTAATACTTTGTCTAATTCCCTCTTGCACCACACAGTTTTATGTGTTACAATACAAGTCAAAAGAAACAAGCAATTATCCGTTAGACGGTTAAGCCAATATTGAACACTATTTGGCTAATATAACAATATCAACACAAAGGAAATGATCGCTATTTGCCGTGGCGGTCATTTTTGTGTTTATCGAACAATCTGACTAAGTATGTAGCAATTACACCACTTACTATGCCAGTCACTAATGTAAAAATTAGTAATTCACAAAATGTCACGTATTATCCTCCTTTGTAAGTATTTCCTACATTGTGTCATGAGGATATCTATATAAACAGAGTATCACTACTCTGACGTGACTTAACCGCCTAACCATCTCTATCTAGCCAAAACAAAGATGTTTGAATAACTGCTTGTCCTTTCTATTATATATTATATGACACTTCTTGTCAAAATATGTCAATTTTTACGACATTTATTATTGGATTTTATATGTTTTATAATTTTCCTGATATAAATTAAAATATTCCTAAAAAATAAAGTTAATAACTCAATTATAATGATACATATTAAACTAAAAGCTATCCATGTTATAACTGTGTGAACTAATGCACTCAACAATGCATATGCGAGCATTGTTATGTATGCGACAGTACACTCTAACACTAATCGTAAAACAGATTTTTCATTTTTTGAAGAATATGTATACGCTTGTATCAAATTAGGTTCTAAATATCCAAGTCTTTTGCGAAGATATATGTATTTATTATTGATGTTATTTTTAAAATTTATAAAACTATCTTTATCTCTATTTTTACGATATAAATCAAATGCGTGAAGTGTCGATCGATCTGCATAATCATTATATTTATTTAAAATGACAAATATATCTAAGCTGATTTGATTTGTACATATATTATTAGAATTATTTTGTAATAGTATATGATATATAGGATTATATATTTTATCATATGCTATCTCCATTTTGTCTAAAGGTATATTTTTATTATACGTATATTTAGTGGCTAGGAATGTAAAAATTCCAGTAATAATAGCAGGAAAAATGGTCTTAAATATTTCAAATATTGTGTCCAATATATACTCCTTATAAAATTTTCTTTTTTTACATCATAGCATGTTAAGATGATTTATGTCAAAGTGATTGAATAATATTAAGGGTAACAAACTCATATACCTACAGCCGAATGCTCTGAAACCATAAGAACTCAACAAGGCTCTGTGAAAATCAGGCGGACTAACAGACCGATAGCACTGTATTCTCCAAATGAAGCCCTTATAAACAGACACGAAAAGCATATATAAAACGGTGACGACAATGTAGAGAATAAATAAAAGAACCCTTAAGTGGGCAACCAAACAGAGAATACATAAGTATCACATCTTGGCATTTGCTATTCATGTAGTATTGTAAGTCCTACTTCTTTCCTACCGACATCTAGGATTATCGGTTACTCTCAACCTTCAGAAATGAGAAGATGTTCGTGCCTCTCTACGTTAATGAGAACCATTATTAAGATTAAAACTGCCCACAGAGTTTTGTAAGAAATGGCAAATTGTCTTTTCTGATTTTTACAATTGGAATTTTGACGGATAAGAGTCATTAAACCTTATCGAGTGGTCTTTGTTCCGAAGACTGAAAATATGCGGAGAATGATAAAGTAAACGGTTGTTCATACACATGTTATGCATTTGACGTACTATAAGTACGAGTTAGGAATGATCAAATAATATATTATTCAGGTCACCAGCATGAAAGGATCATGCGTCTCTCCTATAGAGAGAAGATTTCGGTTCGAGTCCGTTGTGGCGTTGCAACTGGATAAATTAGTGGAGTATCAATACATAAGCGCAATGTAATTTGGTTGATACGAGTTGTCACTTACTCTTCTTGTGCGTTGGTTAGCAAGAAAAACAAGTGCATGGAAGCATAAATCGAGTTGCTGATAAGCGACCGTATTTTAAATAACTGGATGTGTACAGTCCAAGATCAGCTAGTTAGTGCTTTATGCTGATTCAGTGGGTGAGATGCCCACATTAGGTCTGTTCGTCTAGCGGTCTAGGACATCGCCCTTTCACGGCGGCAACAGGAGTCCAAATCTCCTACAGATCATTATAATTGCCTTAAGATAAGCAGGTATGGTGAAATAGGCAGGCACAGAGGATTTTAAGTCATCTGGTAATAATACCGTGTGAGTTCAAGTCTCACTATCTGTACTAAAATAATAAAATCTAATTTGTAGAAAGGAAATAGTATATGACATATAAAATTTTAATTAAAAATACACAGACAAAGCTAAAGAACCTTTGGGAGATATACGGAACTACTTCTACTACAGGTTCTACAGTTACATTTACTGAATATTCTACTGAAGATGTAAATGAATTACAGAATACAATTGCTGAACTTGATAAGACAATTGGGTTTGAGAATATTCGTGTCATTGCTGATGTGACATATAATGTTGGAGTTACTGTTGATGAAATTAAGACTACTACTCCATCCGAGGATAATCATTTAAAAGAGTAACAAAATATGAAATGAGAAAGAGCCGTTTCATATGAGATGGTTCTTTTATTATATACGTCTTTAGTTTAATTGGTTAGAATATCAGACTTAATTATAAAATATCGAGGTGAAATATATGGATGTAGAACTTTATACTTGCTACTCTCTTCCACTTCGTAATTATTTACGAGATAATGGAATGAGATATAAATTAGCAGCATTGAATCCAAATAGTAAAAAACTGTTTTGGCTTTATATAAAAACTAAAGAACTTGATGAATTATTAGATAGGTGGTCTGCAAATAAGTAGATCACCTTTTCTAATTGAGAATAATTATGTAGAAATATATGGAGGTAAAATAATGAAAAGTGTTTTTGATAATTATACAAAAGATGAATTACAAGATATTTTAAATAGGTCGCATAGTTTTTCGGAAGTGTTATCTTATGTTGGTCTATCATCAAATAGTGGTAGTGGCAACTATAAAACCTTACATAAAATTATTGATGAATATAAATTAGATGTAAGTAAATTAAATAAAAATAGAAAAAATAATAAAAATTATTCTAATCACTCAAATCAAGAAAAGAGTGTTTATGAATATTTAATAAATGGAATTACATGTTCTTCGTATAAATTAAAAAACAAATTATTTGCAGAAGGTTTAAAAGAGAAAAGATGTGAAATTTGTGGAATAACGAATTGGCTAGGGAATGAAATATCATTTCAATTACATCACAAAGACGGTAATAACACAAATAATATATTACCCAATTTACAAATTCTATGTCCAAATTGTCATTCACAAACTGATAATTATGCGGGAAAGAATATAAAAACAAAAATGTTTTATCACTGTCAGAGATGTGGCATAATTGTTTCTTCTAAAAAGAGTACTTATTGTAAAAAATGTGCTGCAATAGTTAGATATGAAAATCAAGATACTTCTTTATTATATCGTGATAAAGAATATTTAAAAACCCAAATTAATGATCGATCTTATGAAGATATTGGAAGGCAGTTTGGTGTAAGCGGAAATACTATACGAAAATGGTGTAAAAAATTCGAACTAGCTTAGAAAGTGTATAATAAACAAATCTGAGAGATGTGGGTTCGATTCCTACAGGGCGTGTTTGTGTCAACTAAGATATGTGCATATTCTTAGACTATACTGGTGTATAGGTGGCACTAAAACTGTGATGACAGTTGACTTGTTTATATGGTTCAAATCCATTCGCCTTATATATGAAAGAAATGAATGCGCAGATTTTAAGTATGATATAAGGTCAGGCGTTGGTATAAGCGAGGTTCAATTCCTCTACTCAAGTCTTGAAGGTGTGTAAATTGCACTTTCATTGGAAATTTAATATTGGAAAGTTTGAGAAGTCATTTCGTATGAGGCGGCTTCTTTTTTATTGGAATAAAAGGAAAGAAGGTGAAACAATGGCTAAAGTTTTAGAACCAATTTCAGATGCTGAATTAAAGAAAATTACAGTTGTGAATTTGCGAAATGAATATAAAAAGCTTGCAAATTTCTATCAGCGTATTATGAACAATGAGCTAATATATTGTAGCCATTGTGGACAATGGAAAAGTGCGGCTACATTCTACTCTTCTAAAATAAGTCCTGATGGTATTGAACATTATGCTTGTAAGGAATGTATATTAAACGAATGTACTGACTATGACAAAAAAAATAATATACGAACTGATAATCGTGAGAAAACTATAGAGACATTTAGAAGACTTAATTGGTATTTTGATGAAAATGTTTATAATGAGCAGTTACAAAAACTCTCTGAACAAACAGGAGAAAAAATAAGAAGCACTGCTGTTCAACAGTGGATTGTAATTTGTAGAAGTCTAAATGATTATAGTCAAAAAACTTATAAAGATTCGATATTCTCGGTAGATGATATAGAAAATAACCTAGAAGAAGATGTAAAAATCGTACAAAAAACATTACGTGCAGCAAAAAAGAGATTTGGTACGGATTATAATAATGAAGAACTGATGTTCCTTGAAAATGAGTACCAAGACTGGATTTCGAGATATGACTGTTCACAGAAGGCTCAGGAAGAAACATTCCAAAATCTATCAATCCTTAAATTGATGAAGCGTAATGCAATTAAAAAAGGGGCTTCTACAAAAGATCTGGATTATTCTTATCAGCAATGGCTTGATACAGGTAATCTAAAGCCAAAACAAAATACACTTGATACATTTTCAGATGCTCAGACAATGGGTACATTAATTCAGAAATATGAGGAAACACGCCCTCTTCCTGATATAGATCCAGAACTTGCAGATGTTGATAAAATTGGTACTTACATAGATGCTTTTTATAGAGGTCACGCATCAAAAATGCTTGGTCTGAAAAACAGATTTTCAAATATATATGAACGAGTAATGGCAAAATATACTGTTAATCCACCATCTTATGATGAGGAATCGGATAGTGAAATTCTATTTGATAAGATTTTTGGTAGCAAGGATGATGAATAATTATGGCTACCACGAAGAAAGAAAAGAAAAAGTCATTACAAGAAGTATATCAAGAAAAATCTGAGCGTGTATTAGAAGGAGTTGCTTATTGGGCTTCATTCTATAGGAAAAATCCACAAAGATTTGTACTCGAATATCTAAATGTGAAATTAAAGCTATTTCAAAAGATTTTAATATACATGATGATGGTTAGTACAAACTTTATGTATATTGCAAGTCGTGGTAGTGGCAAGACATGGTTGACAAGTTTGTACTGTGTTGTGCGTTGTATCCTGTATCCTGGGACAAAAATCTGTGTGGCTTCTGGATATAAATCTCAATCACTAGAGGTCATTCAAAAGATAAATGATGACTTTATGAAAAATTATGGTTGGGGTTCAGCCAATCTTCGTTCTGAAATTTCTGAAATTTCTACTTCAATAAATAATGCTCATGTTGATTTCCGTAATGGTAGTTGGATAAAAATCGTTAGTTCAAATGACTCGGCTCGTCATAACAGAGCAACGCTTATAGTCGTAGATGAGTTCAGGATGGTTGATTTGAATACAATTAATACAGTTCTTCGTAAATTCTTAACAGCTCCACGTTCGCCTGGTTATCTTAATAATCCAAAATATGCCCACCTTCAGGAGCGTAATATCGAAATGTATATGTCATCTGCGTGGTATAAGTCTCATTGGAGTTTTGAGAAATTAAAAGCTTACTATGCAAACATGCTTGATGATACTAAGCGTTACTTTTGCGTAGGTTTACCTTATCAGTGTGCTATACGAGAAGGTTTATTATCTCGTGAGCAGGTCGAGGACGAAATGTCTGAGGCAGACTTTGATCCTACTGCATTTAAAATGGAAATGGGTGCTGAATGGTATGGTGATACTGATGGTGCTTTCTTTAAATTCGATGATATATCTCCAAGGAGAAAGATACGAAATTCTTTCTATCCTCTTGAAATTTATAAAAATCATCAAATCAAAATTCCAGAATTAGTTCCAAATGAAAAACGAATATTGTCTGTCGATGTAGCTTTGCTTGCAAGTAAAAAGCATAATAATGATGCTGCTGCTCTTATAATTAATTCTGCTATTCCAACAGAGAAAAATGATTATATATCTAATATTGTTTATATAGAAACACATGAAGGAATGACTACAGACGAGTTAGGTATTCTTGTTATGAGATTATTTTATCAATTCAATTGTACAGATTTGGTATTGGATACTAACGGACAAGGTATTGGCGTTTATGATTTTATAATTAAACCTCAGTATGATGCTGAGTATGGAGTTACATATGAAGCAATGACTTGTATTAATGATGATAATATGGCTGATAGATGTAAAATTAGAAATGCAAATAAGGTCGTATGGTCTATTAAAGCTACTGCTGATTTTAATACAAAGGCAGCCATTGCATTACGTGCAGGATTTCAGAATGGTTCTATTAATCTGCTTACTTCTGAATTTGAAGCAGAAGAATTGGTAAAAAAGATTCGTGGATATTCTAAGATGACATCAAAGGAACAAGCGTTATTAAAATTACCATATATACAAACATCTCTTATGGTTAATGAATTAATAAATCTTGATCATGAGATAAAAGGAACAAATATAAAAATTGTAGAAAAACCAGGAATGCGTAAAGACCGATTTTCATCTCTTGAATACAATTTTAAAATTTGTCAAGATTTAGGATTTAAATTAAAACCAAAGAATACAGATGTCGAGAGTCTTATCAACAAACTTCCAATCCGTCAAGGTAAGCGATTCTCAATGTTTAATTAAAGGAGGTGCATTAACGAAAAATGCCAAGAACAAAGAAAGCGGATGCTAATGCACCTGCTACTACAAATACAATTAAGAAGACAAACAATACGTCTTCTTCTACTAAAACAACTGCGGCTCAGATGCGAAATTATTCTAAAGAGGAATACCGTAAGGAATTATTTGCCAAAGCATCACAAGCTATGCAGTTACTCAACTTACAAAAAACAGAGACACGAAGTTATACTATTTATAGTAAAGAAAATCTTCGTTCTTACATGCAAAATCCGTTCTCAAACGAGAATAGATTACGTAATTTAAGTCGATTTTTGTATAGAGTTTCACAGCCATATAGACGATTAGTAAATTATAATGCTCAGTTAGTTGACCTAACGGCAATGAATGTAAGTCCAAATATTGATATTACACAAAATAACAATACTCAGACAATTTTAAAAGATTATTATGATACTTGTGTAGAAATTGATAAAATGCACTTACATTCTGAAATATATAAAATGCTTGTAACCGCATGGATTGAAGATGCTGCTTATGGATATATATATGAAGATGATACAGGTTTTTTCATACATCTGTTAGATGGTGAATACTGTAAGATATCTTCTATCAATCCTGATGGCAGTTATAACTTTGCTTTTGATTTTAGTTATTTTAAACAGCGAAAGGATTATCTTGACTATTGGGATTCTGAATTTCAAAAAAAATATAATTCTTATGATAGGGATTCATCTCTTAAATGGCAAGAATTAGATCCTGAACGAACAATTTGTATTAAAGTTGGAAGCGATGATCCAAAGCTCTGTATTCCACCTTATATTGGTGTCTTTGAAAATCTAATTGATACTATTGATTTACAATCACTTGTTTCTGTAAAAGATGAATTATCAATATATAAACTTCTTGTAGCTCGTCTTGAACATATGCAAGGAAGTGATAATCCAGATGATTTCGAGGTAGATATTCAGGTTGCTCTTGATTATTATGCGAAACTTGAAGCATCTCTTCCAGATTGCGTATCTTCTTGCATCTCTCCTCTTCCAATTGAACCTATTGAATTCAAAGGAACTACAACGGATGATACAGATATGATTGAAAAATCTATGAGTAATCTTTTTAAGATATCTGGTGGTTCTTTGGTTTTAAATGATGAAAAACAAGGAACTACAATATATAGAGCACATATGATTGCGGATATGATGAATGCAATTAAACCTCTTCTTGGTGAAATTGAAATATGGATGAATAGGCATCTTTCTTATAATCTTTCAAATCCTGCAAAAGTAAAATATCTTGAAACTTCCCCTTGGATGAAAAATGAAAAGAAAAAAGAATTAATAGAATCAGCACAATATGGTGTGCCTGTAAAAATGGCTGTTGCAGCACTTGATGGTTTTAGCCCATTGGAAGTGCTTAGAATGCAATTTCTTGAAAATGATGTACTTTCATTACACAATTCTTGGATTCCACTTCAAAGCAGTTATACTCAGTCGGGTAATAATTCTAATGATAGTGGTGGACAAGAAAAAGACGTGACAGACCTCACAGACGAAGGAGAAAGTACAAGGGAGTCAGGGAAAAATGACATGTAAGGAGTAACAGGATGAAACAGAATTTTATAAAAACAACAGATTCTGAAACTTCTAAAAAGCTATCAGCTCTTGGATTTCAGAAGGTTGATAATACAAATGGTATTTATACCTTTTTGAATACTGGCAAGATCCAGTTTTCGGATAATGATATAGATAAAAAGAAAATTCAGTATAGTAACATGCTGAGTATTTAGCCACTCTCCTATTCGAGTGGCATTTATTATGCCAAGAAAGGAGGAAGAAATGCAAAAAAAATATTTTACAGTTGAAGATTTAATTAGGTTTTGTGAACAAAAGAAAATGTATAACTTTTCTTCAAAGGAATCTGGTAAACCTATTGTTATACAAGCAATTCAGGACTTTTCTTCTGCTGATGTTGAAGAAACAGCAGATAATAAACTTTATGCAAAAGTTCGTGTCTGTCATACTTTATTAAATCGTAATGGAAGTTATATCTCAGAAGATTCTATGAAAGCAGCTATGCCTAGTCTTAAATATTCTCCACTGCTTGCGAATATTCATCAGTTGGATGATGGTACATGGGATTTTCATTCACATGATTATCATATAGAAAAAGATGAAGATGGAAATGAAAATGTTATCTATGACGAAAAACAAGTTGGTACTTTTACAGCAGATGAACCATATCTCGAATATGACAAAGATATGGATAAAACATACGTTGTTGCTCGTGTAGCAATTCCTGAATCATACACTCGTTGCGCTGATATTATTCGGGAGAAAAATGGCACAAAGGTAAGCTGTGAGCTTATCATCTATGAGTGTTCATACAATGCAAAAGAAAAATATTTACAGTTAGATAATTTTGAATTTGCAGGCTGCACTTGCTTGGGTTCTGAAAAAGATGGAACACCTATTGGTGAGGGAATGCTTGGGAGTAAGATAACTCTTGAAGATTTCAGTGAAGAAAATAATAGCTTAATTAAATTTAATGAAAAAATGGTCGAATTACAAGCAAGACTTGAAAAACTTGAGACTGCTTGTTTTGACAATAATACAAACAATTTTAAGGAAGGAGGAAACAAAAACTTGAATAAATTTGAAGAATTATGTCAAAAGTATGAAAAGACAGTTGATGATATCACATTTGATTATGAGAATATGTCTGATGATGAATTAGTCGAAGCATTTGCAAAAGCATTCGATGGAACTGATTCTGCTGATGATGGAAGTGAGGGTGCTGATACTCCTTCTGGTAGTGAAACAACTACTGATGGGAATGAAGAAAGTGAAAATAATCCTACTGAGAAAAATCCAGATGAAAGTGAAAAAGGTGATACCACAGAAGATGAAACGCCTTTTATTGATGATGACGAATCAAAGAAGAAAATTAATAATGCATTAACAAGAACTTTTGAAATTAGTCACGATGACATCCGTTATGCGCTTTATAACCTTTTATCTTCATATGAAGATGCTGACAATGAGTGGTATTACATTACTGGTGTATATGATTCGTATTTTGTATATGAAAGTTGGGATGGTGGCAAAATCTATGGTCAGAAGTATACAAAGGATAATGATAATGTAGCACTGGATGGAGAAAGATACTCATTACATAAAACATATCTTACAGATTCTGAATACGCAGAAATCGAATCAATGCGTTCTAACTATGCTGAATTAAAGGCATTTAAGGAGAATGTTGAAAAGAACGAGCTTCATTCTAAGAAAGAGTCTTTACTTGCAGATGAAAAATACTCTGTATTATCTGATAACGAAGCATTTACAGAATTAAAGAAAAATATGGATAACTACTCTCTTGATGATTTAGAGACAAAGGCAAAGGTTATTTTTGCAGATTATGTATCATCTGTAGGCAATTTCTCATTAAATAGTTCTAATGAAAACAAATCCCATTCTATGCAGTTATTCGGTAATCCAAATACTCGTAGAAATAGTCGCTCTGGTAGATACGGAGATATCTTTAAGAAGTAATCACTTCATATAAATCACAAACAAATATTAACACTTTAGTAGGTCGTACAGAAATGTACGGCTTTTATTATGCAAATTTTTAAGGAGGAAAAATTAATGGCAATTAAATTTGAATTATCAAAGTTCCCTGTCGCTTTCCCTGCAAAAGTTATTGCGAGAGACGGTGGAGCGCACATGTACAGTATTCAGCACGATGGAGATCTTTGGAATGGTGCTGTAATTGCAAAGGGTGAGTATAAGGCACTTGATCTTTACACGGAAGGAACAGCAACAAAGATTAATGCAAAGGTTGTTGGTCAGGCAGCAAACGGAAATTATTATGTAGAAATTACAAAGGATTCTCCTGCTTCTGAGGCACTTATTGTTTACAATCCACCAGTTATCGAGGAACAGTACAACAAGTCATTCCAGCTCGAAGCTAATTTTTATATCCCTGCAACTATGGAAGCTAGAGCTTATTCAGTTCGTGAAGGAGATATTTGGGAGCTTTCTGAGGCTGCATTTACAGCAAAACCTACAGTTGGAACAACTGTTGTATCTGCTGTTACTGACAAGAAGTGGACAGTTGCGTAATTTTAGGAAAGGAGACAGATAATAATTATGGAAAATACAGCTAGAAATTTAATGTTTGATCTTGCTTCTGGTCGTGAAATTTATGATGACGAGCAGGGCAGAGTTATTAGTAAGGCAGAAGCAAATGATGCCGTAAGAAAAGTGTGCTTTGAGGAACTTGGAATTACAGAAAAGTCTACTGAGAAGCAGATGATGAGAGCCTTAAAGTCTGATAAGGCTGTTGCTCTTTTCGAGGTAATTGAGGAAATTATCGAGAAGGAAATTGAGTATGGTTTTAGAGATAATGAATTCTTTAACGACTTCGTTGAAACAAGAAACCTTGCAGATGGTGATAGAACTGACTTCTGGACAGATACAGATATTATTCTTAACGTTGCAAAGGTTTCTGGCGATCAGCATGATTACACAATTCAGAGACTTGCTGAGGGTTCAAGCTTCACAGTTCCTACTAGCAGATATGCAGTAAAGGTTGGTGGAGATATTCGTCTCTTCTTAACTGGTCGTAAGGATTGGTCTGAGCTTATTGATGCTGTAGCAAAGGCATATACACATAAGATTCAGGATGAGCTTTATGCTGAGTTTATGAATGCAGCAAGTAAGCTTCCTGTTACAACTGGTTTTAAGGGTACTGGTGCTCTTACTAAAGATAAGAAGGATGAGTTTGACGAGATTATCTCTAATGTCGCTACAGCAAATAATGTATCTTCTGTTGTAATCATGGGTACAAAGACTGCACTTAAGAAACTTAATGCTCTTGCAGGAAATGGTTCTGTTGAGTGGGTAGCTGCATCTCAGAAAGAAGCTGTTGCAAACACAGGTATTCTTGGTTCTTATGAAGGAACTTCTCTTTTAGAGATTCCTCAGAGATTTAAGGATAATACACTTGCAAATAAGCTTGTCGATCCTACTATCCTCTTAGTATTCCCTGTAATTGATTACAAACCAGTTAAATTCATTGATGGTGGTGAGACTACTCTTGAAGTAACTGAGGCTGGTGCAAACGCTGATGATATGCAGACATACGAGGCTCAGAGACGTATGGGTATTGCTACAATTATTACTCGTCAGTTTGGTCAGTGGGACTTAGATGCCTAATCTGAATTAATTATAAAAATTATGGAGAGTGTGAAATATCACTCTCCTATTTTGATGGATAGAAAGGAATTATTATGGCTTATCAGAAAAAGACTACAACTACTGCTAACATAACAGAAACAAAAGTTGAAGACAAGTCAAAAGCTCGTAAATATGAAAAGGATGATGTTATCCCATGCAAGTCACTTACTGATGGAAAACTCTTAGTAACAGGCGAAAAGACTGGAATTTTATATAGATGGGCTGATTATGGCGATGTTGAAGAGATTGAATACCAAGATTTAGTATATATGATTCGTTCTCATAAATCTTGTATTACAAGACCTAGATTTATTATTCAGGATGCTGAGTTTGTTGAACAGTATCCAGAATTAAAAGAGTTATATGAATCATTATACTCTACAAAAGATTTAACAGATATTTTATCTTTGCCTATTACACAGATGAGAGCTGCTATTGCAGATTTACCAGATGGTGTCTTTGAGACACTTAAAGGACTCGCAGCTTCTATGATTATGAGTGGTACATATGATTCTGTTAAGAAAATCAAGGTGCTTGATGAAATCTTTGATACAAATCTTCTACTTACATTAGCACAGAATTAGTAAAGGAGGCTCACAATGACGCTTCCATATGAAACAATTTTTTCACGAACAAGAGGACGAATTTCAGATCCGAAGGAACTCTCTCTTGACGAAAACGATTTGCTTGAAATATATACAGAACGATTAAGCAATGTCATTGCTGATCCAAGAGTGCGTAGACTATTCTCTTCTCTTACACTCGATGATGAAATTCAACAGTTGGATTTTACGCTGAATAATTCAGTAGACGAAACGGCTGATATGAATTTTGTCGTAGGAATTCTTGTACTTGGAATGACGATTGAGTGGTTACAGCCACAGGTTGATTCTATTATACACACATCAGTAATGATAGGTGGCAAAGAAGAGAAAAAAATACTCGACAATCATAAAAATATGATTGACCGTCTTGATTCCATGAAAATTGAATTAAATAAACGTATTCGTGATTACGGATATATGTATAATTCCTATATCAATACGGAGTCCTAATATGCAATACATATATGGTGACTTCACAGACAAGCAAATCAATGAAGCAGTTCGTGCAATGCATGGTGATATTCACAAACTACTGCTCTACAAAGACAAGATAATTGAAGAGAAAATATTTGAAGATGATGAAGCATTTCTCGTCTTCTTTGAGAATGTTATGTTTAAATTAGGTGGCACAAAAACCTTATTTAACGACAACGGACTTATGGTAACTCTTATGGCAACCTTACAAGGTGCTATGGATAATTTCAAGAGCGATCATTTTAGTTACAAACAATTCCGTAGGGCAATCTTAGATTCTCACGGATATATTAAGCAGATGTTTGAGGAGGTGGGTTGCGATGCCGAGTCTGCAAGTAGCTAGGCGTGTCGCAAACGCCAAGAACAATGGTGCTAAAACGATTGGTCAAATTTACAAGGAACAGTCTGATTGGGCGATGGAACAGACATTTGAAAACGACATCGCTACAAAAACTTGTTACATCTATGACTATTTTCATGACGATTTTTTCACAGATGAACATGGAATTACACGTTCACTTGCTGAAGGTATGACTTATGAAAATACCAATAAGACAAAAATAGATGCAAAGTTTATTGTCAAATCTTATCAGTCAATGGACAAAGATCAAGTGGAATACTATCTTATGTTTCGTCCAAGTCAGCCTGTAAGATTTAATGAGGGCGATGACCTTTATTATTATGAGACTGATTTCAGGAAACGCTATGGAGCGACATTTCCGATAGGACTTTTCGTGGACGTTCCAGATGATAGAGGAATTTATCATAAGTGGATTGTCTGTCGTGATGAACCTGCAAATCAGTTTCCAAAGTATCTGATTTTACCAGTAAATTATGAACTTACATGGATTGAAAAGAATGATGATAAACGTATCAAGAGACGTATGTGGTGTTGTTTAAGACAGCAAAGTTCCTACACGATTGGAACTTATACAGACCGATATTTTACACACACAGATAATCAGGATAAGATATGGTTGCCAATGAACTCTATTACAGAGAAGTTTTGGTACACTTCTGAAGATTCTAAAAATATGCGTGTTGTAGTAAGTGCTTTAACAGAACATCCTACCGTATGGACAGTGACCAAGGTTGAAAATTCAATGCCATTTGGTATTCAAAAGCTTACGATATATACAGCATTTTGGAACGAGCATACTGATTATGTTAATCTTGAAACAGGCGAAATGTATGCGAACTATTTCGATTCAGAAATCGCCCCAACTGATCCATCCACGCCAACTCCTGCTCCATCTTCTATTACAGCGAGAATTTCAGCATCCACTTCTACAATCAAAGTTGGTGGCTCTTATAAAAATCTTACGGTAAATCTATTTAATGATTCTAAGGAAGATATCACAACCGAATATGCCGATGCAACTTTTACATGGGCTTGCTCTATTGATAATGAAGATTGGACTGACAAAGTAACATGGAGAGTTGGTACAGAGTACAACCAAAAGAAAGTAAAATTTCCAAATGACACTTCCGTTATCGGCAAAATACTGTCTGTTAAGTGTGAAATTGTTAAGGATAATTTGCCGATTGAATCTGAAATTTTGCCGTTAGAATTAACTGAATAGGAGGTATTGTATGGCAGAAAAATTGGTTACAAAGAATGATTTGTTAAATAAGCTTCGTGCATATATGGATACTCCTGACGATGATATAATTCGTATTAAAAAGCAAATAGAGGATGTTTTTATAGAATGTCCTGAAATTTTATATGCTTTGAATGAACCTAGTTTATACAACGAGTTATTTGATCCAAGTGACAAAGAACATTGGGAGTGGGATGAAGAACGAAAAATAAATGTACCTACAGATGAATGTAGACTAAATTGGGAATGGAATGAAGATTTGGGTGAATATGAACATTTAGGCGAATGGGATAGGTATTTTGGAAGTGATGCCAATATTCGACCATTCATATTCATTCCAGACACACAAACAGATGTGAAGCATTATATTTGTTATCAAGTAAGTACGGAAGAAAATGTTAGATATAATCAAAATGAAAAATTGCTGGATATAACTTTTACTATTTTCATTCATGGAAATGACAGAATAGATAAAAGAACTGGTATTCCACGACATGATTTAATTGCTTCTATTATCAGAGAAAAATTTGCATGGATTGGCTTAGAAATACCTACAACTACTCCAGTGTACAATAAAGAATCTACGACAGACAACAATTATGTTGTTCGTACTTTAAAATATCAGTGTAAGCTTCCAAACGACCTTGTTGTTTCTTCAAATGGTACTACTTCTTATAAAAATAAGAGGTGGTAATAATGGATGAAATGTTTTCTAATAATTCTTTTATTCAGCAAACCATAAAACAGCAATTCTCAGATGAACAAGTTCAAGAGATCGAAGAATTAGGATTTAATCCTTTAAAAATGTATTTTGGTGAGGATTGTGTAATAAATGAGAAAATTACAATTCATCAACCATCTATTCAAGATTTTATTGATTCAAATAGTGAGTCTGATATTTATGGAGTGATTACACCATTTGTATCAAATACAACGGCTTATAGACTTCAACTTTGGGATATGGGTATTGATTGGAATAAAATCAGTAATCTTGAATTGTTCTCAATTCTCATAAAATCAATAGATTTCAATTATTCAAAATTAATATTTGGAGATATTGATTTTTCCACATTTAATTTATATCAAAAACAGATTGATAAAGATCCTGTATTAACTTTATATAGTCAAGAATTAGATTTAGAAATAGACGAAGATACAAGAAATAAGATGTGTAAATATATACAGTTTATGTTTAATTCTTTTCCACCAGAAGAAGAATTCACGTCGAATAAAATACTTAAGCAGGATTTGATTAATAAAGATAGACAGAAATTAGTTCAAAAGAAAAAAGAAGCCTCTGAAAATAAAAATCAGCAAAGTCTTCTATCAATGATTGCTTTTTATCTTAATCATCCTGGTTGTCATTACAAAAAAAATGAGTTACGTGAAGTCGGATATTTTGAATTTATGTACAATATCCAACGACTTCAAATATATGAATCAACTCGTGCTCTATTTGGTGGATTATATAGTGGTATGTGTGATTTAAGTAAGGTAGATAAAAACGAGTTTAATTTCATGCGTGATGTAAAAATCACTGCATGATTTTTTTTATTTTATAAAACAATTTTAAGGAGGAATAAAAATATGGCTTTTAGATTAGGCGATAAACTTTACAAAGAAATTCTTTATGGCTATGCAGAAGATTTAACTACAACAAATCCTTTATATGTACTTACTCAGTTATCAGATGGTAGTGTCGAAGTAACTGCTGAATCTACAGAAGTAAAGGATAAGAATGGTAATTTAGTTAAGAAAATTTGGAAATCAAAGGCTGGTACATTTTCTGCTAAAAATGCATTCGTTAACACAAACATTATAGCTGCTTCAGCAGGTACAACACCTATTTTTGCTTCTAATGGCAATAAGATAACAATGCCAAAAATGTTCCATGTTAAGAAAGGTGCTGATGTTACAATCAAAGATTATGTAGCAGGTAGTGTAAAAGTTGCTCAGTATTTTGGTGATGGTTCTATTGGAAAAACATATACATTGGGTGAAGCGGCAGATACAGAAAAGTTTGCAATAGAGTCTACTTCTGGGAAACTCTCTCTTCCTACAGATACAGAAACTGATATGTTCTTTATTAAGTATCTTAGAGAGTCTGAAACAGGTGCTATGATTCAGAATAAGGCTGATGAATTCCCAAATTCTGTAAAATTCATTATTAAGGCTACATATTACAATCCATGTAAGAAGAATGAATTAAAGGCAGATTATATTGAATTCCCATCATTCCAGGTATCTCCTGAGACAACAGTTCCAATTAATGCAGATTCTGCTGAAATGGACTTTAAGGGGGATCTTGAGATTGATTACTGTGGAACAGATAAGGTACTTTATAACATTTATGATGCTGATGAAGTTGATGCAGAATAATTTTTAGAGGGTGGATTATTACCACTCTCTTTATTTATGCAAAGGAGTGAGAACTAAAATGGCAAATAATAGAATTTGTCTTACTTGTGGTAAACCTTATGAGTATTGCGGTTCTTGTCCAAGCAGTTTGAATCTCCCTGTATGGAAAAATATTTTTGATACAGAAAACTGTAAAACTGTGTTTGAGACAGTTAGTGATTATGCACAAAATGCAATTACTAAAGAATCGGCAAAAGTAAGACTATCAAAATGTGATATTTCTGGTGTTTTCAAAAATAATATTCAAAAACTCATTAATGATATTAATGAGGAAGATATTAAAAACAGAGAAATAAAAGAAAATGAAATAAAAGTAAAGTACGGAAATAAAAAGAAACCTATTTCTGTAATAAATGATTGATATATGAGAGTGTGAAATTTTAGGGAATACATTTTCATATAGTATGAATTTGTATTCCCTATTTTTTACGCTAAAAAGGAGTAAAAGGAAATGAAATTTGATAAGGAATACTCTACTTCTTTTGTAGAGGAAATGAAATTTCTCCGAGATAAAGGAATTAGATATACATGGGTATATATGAACGAGGAAAAAGTTTCAGTATGGAAATATAAAAAAGAAAAGCGACTTTGGGACGCTTTATCAGACATGTATTCAAGCAAGGAATTTGAAATAAACAACAGATAATATTAGAGTGAAAGGTTAGAGTGATTAAATGAAAAGAAAATATTGTATTGGAGATAAAATTCGATGTAAAGACGGTTCTTATAATACAGTTGTTGGTAGAACGGTTAATAAAAATGGTAAGGGGATGTATATTTGTAATTGCGAAAAAGGTCACGAAATGATAAAAGCAACATCAAAAGTTGATACCAAATGTCCTTATTGTATAAACCAAAAGGTTGCAAAAGGAATAAATGATATTTCTACTACAAATAAAACAATGTTTGAAATGATAAAAAATAAGGAATTTACCTATACTCATCATGACAATTCTCCTGATGTCACAGAATTTAGGTGTCCTATATGTGGGTTTATCGTTGAGAAGTCACCCCAATATATTAAGAAGTATGGATTAAGATGTCCACATTGTTCTAGTGGGTATAGTTATGGAGAACGTTTTATAATGAATTTTTTAGACAATCTGGATATAAAATATATTACTCAGTATTCTTCTAAAAATGCAAAATGGTGTGGTAGATATAGATATGATTTTTATTTGAAAGATTATGATTGTATTATTGAAGTTCAAGGAGATCAACATTATCGTAATACTACATGGTATTCTTATGAAAATATACATAGTATTGATATAAAAAAAATGGAGCTAGGTCATAAAAATGTAAAAAAATATATTCTCATTAATGCACGAAAGTCTGAATTTGGATATATTAAGCAATCTATTTTGAATAGCGAATTGAATAAGTTGTTATATTTAAATGATAGAGATATTGATTGGGAATATATTCATCAAAAAACTATTACACCAATTATTAAGTTAATATCTGAAAGATATAATAATTATTCAGAAGACATATCTGTGTTGTCCAATCTTTTTCATGTTTCAAATCCAACTATTGTTTATTATCTCAAGGAAGCTTCTCTTTTAGGCATGTGTGATTATAATCCCGTACTAAAAAAAGAAAAAATATTAAAATTAAATCATGCCAATAATTCAGAAAAGGGATCGAAACCAATTATATGTATTGAAGATTCAAGAGTTTTCAGAAATGCAAAAATATTACAAAAATTATCTGATGACTTATATGATAAACACTTAGATTTTAGAGCTATATCAGCGGTTTGTCATGGTAAAAGGAATAAGTATAAAAATTTACATTTTAAATTTATATCACGTATAGATTTTAATAAAATAAAAGATTCTACTCCTGAATTAGCTTTTGGAGATAAATTTATACTTCTTCAGGAGGTGGTATGAATTATGTATCTTGATAATGCAGCTACTACCCCATTGTTACCACAAGTTAAAGATTATATGGTATCTCTTTTGGATACATATCAGAATCCATCGTCAATGTACCAATCGGGTGTTGAAGCAAAGAAAATTATTACTACTGCAAGAAATAATGTAGTAAAATTCATCAATGCAGATTCTAAAGATATTATATTTACATCAGGCGGTTCAGCCAATAACACGTTATTTATTAAAGGTTATACAAATAAACATCATTGTATGGTTTTATACTCTCCTACTTCTCACAAATCAGTATTAAAATGTGTAGATTCTCTCAAATATAAATGCCCTCTTAGAGTTGATCATACAGGAAAAATTGATTTTCAAGATCTCAAAGAGTGTTTGTCTATGAACCCTATGAAAAAACTTGTTATTATAGAATACGCCAATTCTGAGATAGGAACAATTCAGGATGTACAACAGGTTATTAATATATGCCACTTGTACAATGCTATTGTTTATGTTGATTGCACAGGATCTATCAGTCAAATTCCTGTTGACGTAAAGAAACTAAATGTTGATAGTTTAGGATTCTCTGCACATAAACTTGGAGCATTAAAAGGTACTGGTGTTCTATATAAGAAATCATCAATTGAATTAGAACCGCTTATATATGGCTCACAAGAGCAGGGATTATTTAGTGGCACTGAAAATGTAATAGGTATTGCTGCACTGGGGAAAGCAGTTGAGAATTATAACTACTCTTCTGTTACATCTGATAGTAGAGATTATGTTTATGATTTCATTATTAATAATATAGCAGACTCACATATTATTGGTACGAATATTAAAGATCGTTTACCACACAATCTATATGTCTGTTTCGAAGGCATTGAGGGTGAGTCATTGATGATATTATTAGACATGGCAGATATACAGGTATCAACTGGATCTGCATGTACATCGGGTGATTTAACCCCATCTTCTACTCTTACGGCAATTGGATTAGATGAAAAACTAATACATAGTGGTATTCGTATGACATTTAGTGGATATGAGACAAAGGATGAATTGGATTATTTATGCAGTAATCTACAACGATGTGTAGAGGTACTAAGACAATTAAATAAGTAATTATGACGAGAACGGTAAGCCCGTTCTTTTTTTTGTTTGGAAAGGAGAAAGAATTATGAAAGAATTATTAAATTCATTAAATTGGGATGAGGTAATTGTGACAATTTGGACAGTTATATTACTGCCTGTACTGACTTATATTGGAAACGAAATTAAGAAGTATACAGAGGCAAAAAAGATTGATAAATATACCGAAATTCTACAGAAAAATGTTTTATCTGTAGTTAAAGATGTATATGAAACAGAAGTTAAGGGAGTTAAGGGTACTAATGCATGGACGGAGGATAAAAAAGAAGAAGTTCGTCAGATTGCAAAGAGTAAGATTATTTTTGCGTTATCGACTTCTGCTTTTGAATGCCTTAAAACGGCAAATGCAGATTTTGACGAATATTTAGATTCTTTAATTGAATCCAGTTTATTTGACTTAAAGAACAAGTAGGAGGTGATTTAATGTCCTACAAAATGAAAAAGAATTTAGCTAATAAAAGAAATTACGGAGCAAAAAGAAGTACATCTGCAATTAAATATATTTTCATACATTACACAGGTAATGATGGAGATTCTGATGAATCGAATGCCAGATATTTTTCTAATAATTATGTAGAGGCATCTGCACATTATTTTGTTGATGATGATTCTGTAACACAATCAGTCCCAGATAATTATGTTGCATGGTCTGTTGGTGGTACAAGATATAGCAACTGTAATATAACTGGGGGAGGAAAATATTATACTCTTTGTACTAACAGTAATAGTATTAGTATTGAATTGTGTGATACAAAAAGAGATGGAACAATTTATCCATCAAAAGCTACTATCAAAAATGCTATTGAACTTACGAAGAAATTAATGAAAAAGTATCATATCCCACAAGACCATGTTCTTAGGCATTTCGACCGTACAGGCAAAGCATGTCCGGCATATTGGTGTGGAAATGAAACAAAAAATAATTTATGGAAAACAGAGTTTTATAATAAATTATCTTCTAATACTACTTCAAAAACACCATCGGCATCTACGACAACCCCATCTTCTACTTCTACATCTAATCATGCAAAAAAGAAGATCGTGGCAAATGGGCAAAAAGCAGCTAATAAGTTTGTGGGTTGTAATATTGTTGCTGATGGTATCTGGGGAAATAAAACAAAGAAAGCTGCCATTAAGGTTGTTCAGACCGCTTTAAATAAGGATTATGGAGCAAAACTGTCAGTTGACGGAATTTGGGGTTCTGCTACAGACAAAGCTTTTGGATCACACTATGTTAAAGTAGGTGAAAGGCAGTGGTTAGTAACCGCACTTGAGATATTATGTGCACTCAAAGGAAAAGACCCAAAAGGGATTGAATATCCTGGTACATTTGGTAGCGGATTGAAAGCAGCCTGTGGAGTTTCTAAAGCAGTGAAATCAACATTCAAGAATCTATGTTCTTAGAAAGGTGGCTTGAATGGAATATTTAGAAGCTGCTTTGAAGATAAATTATGTCAATGTTATATTGGCTATATTTTTATTTCTGTTTGCTATTAAAGAATGTTTAGATGTATATACATACTTCAAAAAGAGATACAAAATCAAAACAGGTTCCGAACAAGATAGGGAGTCAATTGAGAACCGATTGACAATATTAGAAAAACATGATAATTGGCAATACAAAGAAATATCTAAAATGTCAAAGGGTATAGATGATATAAAATGTCAACTAACTGAAAAAGAAAGAGCTGATAAAGAACGTACAGTTGCGACATTAAGAAATCAGTTATATGGATTACATACTAAATTTTCTGAAAAAGGTTATGTTGACAATTCTGGATTAAAAACTTTTACGGAGTTAGGGAAAATTTACGAAGCCGCCGGGGGCGATGATATTTACCACGAAAAATTGAAACCAGAAGTATTAAGTTTGCCAATTAAGGATGATTAAATATTTCTGCCACAGTAAAAATTACTCATATTATAATATAGTACATAAATAAAATACATTTGTACATATTAACATTATGAAGAACAAAGTGTGGTATTACAGGAATCAAAGAGGATTCACATTACAAGAGCTATCAAGACTTACCGGTTTATCGGTTGCGGCTATTAACAAAATAGAAAATGATAATACAAGTGATATACTTCTTACTAATGCAATCACATTATCTCGTGTTCTTAAAGTTGATATATACGAGTTATTTTGTATATCTAAATGAGGAGGAATAAGTATGGAAAGATGTTACTTTAATGTAATCTGTGAGGAAATTTCAATTTTGGGTGGTAAAGTGATTCATGTTGATGAAAATGTGGGAAGCTTAGAAGAAGTACATAAGGTTGTTATGGATAATGTAACTAAATATCCTAATGGTAAGTGGGAATTATATCCTATGCAATTAGCGATGTAAAAAATTAAATAAATATGTTTTAGAAAGAGCAGATTCTTCGGGAGCTGCTCTTTTGTTATGTAAAGGAGTGAAAGGAAATAGCAAAAGCTAAATCGAAATATCATGTAGATATTTCAGAACAAGGTAAGAAAAATCGAACATATAAAGGTGTAACTTATGACAGTCTCACTGAACTTAAATTTTTACAAGAGTATATAGAACCTAAGATGAAAAGTGGAGAAATATTATCATATGAACGCCAAGTAGAATATGTTCTTCAAGATAAATTTAAATATAAAGGTAAAACAATTCTACCTATTAAATATAGAAGTGATTTTAATGTTGTCTGGTCTGATGGAACTTTACAGGTTTTTGACGTGAAGGGTAATCCAGATAGTATGTCACTTTTAAAAAGAAAAATGATGTGGGCTAAGTACCCAGAAACCAACCTTACGTTTATTTGCAGAAATCTCAAATATGGTGGTTGGGTAGAATATGACGTTTTAAAGAAACTTCGCAGAGAAGCGAAGAAAAATAAGAAATAAAGGAGAAAAAGGAATTATGAAAATTTTGGAATTTGTAGAGAGATACAACAACATGGCAACTCAGCAGTTAAAGGATAGATTTATCAAGGAGGAAGTTAAAATCACCCCCTATGTATCAATCATTAAGAAAGATGCCTATGCACAGTTAATTGTAGATAAAACAACATTTGAGCAGGAAGCTTATGATGACAATGGAGAAACAAAGTATCGTAAAACAGATAAGATTAGAGTAAATTCTGTTGTTCAGTATGTACAGTTCTGTCGTGCCGTGATTGAATTATATACAGATCTTGAGATTGACGAGGATGATAAAGGATTCATTAAGGGATATGATGCACTTAAATCATCTGGCTTACTTGATATTTTAATGGTTGGTTCTGATAAAGCTGATCCACTTATTCCTATGAGTGAATTAAGTGAATTTAAAACCATTTTAACAATGAAGCAGTCAGACACTCAATTTAATGAGACAACCGCTCAGGCGTTTATTAACAAACAGATTGGAAGGATTTCTGATTTGGCAAATGCTACTCTCACACCACTTATGGATGTTGTGAATAAGAAACTTAATAGTTTATCCAATGATGAGTTGAGAAAGATTCTTGATGATTATAAACTTAGCAGTACCGCAAATTTTAAAGAGGTATAAGTATGGAAATTATGAATTTACCAAGAGGTTGTGGCAAGACAACAAATATTATTATTGAAGCTGTTAAAACAGGTTGTCCAATTATTACGTTGTGTAGAACTATGAAGAGAGATATTGAAAGACGTGCAGAAAAAATCACAAATAAGAAAATAACTGTTTATACAGTTGCAGAATTTTTAGATGATGATTTTTGGTGCGATAAAATTGATAAGAAGCCAGAACATGTTTTAATTGATGAACTCCCATTTGTACTTGAGGAATTATTAGGTACAAAATGTGAAATGGCTACTATGACAAGTAAATCTTTAGAAGCATATTATGGACATAGAGATTGGAATAAATAATTGAAATTCAAATTTCTTGTGAAATATTAGGCTCTATGCGCGTCATAGCGTATAGAGCTTTTCTTATGGAGAGTGGTGATACTGCTCTCCTATTTTAGTGAAAAATAATGAAATTATAGTGAAAATTTTGGAGGTGATGATGAATGGCTATTAGGGCAAGTGGATTAAAAATTGACGATAAAGAGTTAAAAAAGTTTGCAGATAGAATTACTGAAAAATATGTAAATAGATACATATCCGCTGGGAATAAGGCTCAGAAAGAATTAAGGAAGAAATATACATTAGAATGGTTTTTGAACGAATCAGATACAATGGCTGATGCCTTGGATTACACATATAAATTAGCTCAGAAAAATGGAAAAGCATATTTGTACTTCACCTCCTATGTTGATATGGGAAAATTTGCAGCAAATAATATTTCAAATAAGGCATCTATTTATGATTGGGCTGACAGATATCATGCTGGTATAAATCCTTCTTGGTACTTGTTAGATTTGCAGTGGAATCAAGGTATACATGGATTACCTAGAGAATGGTCAAGACCAAATTATCGTTTTGGACAGTCATGGGATGATGGAGTTCAACGTTGGAACAACCCTTACTATAATCAAGGAATGCCCATGTGTAATTATGTACGATTTGGGTTTCAAAAAGAATGGGAATCTACGGTTAATAGATATTTGAAGAAATAAAATAAGGAGGAATTATTATGTCAAATGTAGGTGCAGAATTTACAGCCAGTATTGTTATTGATAAAAATGACTTAATAGCGCAGGCTTTAAAACAACTTTCCACCGCACAAAAAGAATTAGAGAAAAATAAGTTAGAGATTTATTTTGATTTATCTAATGGTGATTTGTCAAAAAAATTAAAAGAATATCAAAAACAATTATCTTCTACTGATTATACAATTAAAATTAACAATAATGGAATTGAAGAAACTTATAAAAGCTTAGATAAATTACTTGATATTGTTAAAACTATTGCATCAGGAAAAGATTTTGGTACTGGACTGGGGAATATAAATGCAGATAATGCAATAAAACAAATTGACAAGTTAGAAAATCGCATTTCAGAATTAAATAAGAAATATGATGAATTACAAAAGAAATCTGCTTCTGGTGGCATTTCTGGCAAGGAAGTTAATCTTGTTGACAATGATGAATTTAAAAAATTATCACAAGAAGTATCTGAGTTAAAAAATCAGTTTGATGATTTAAAGATTCACATGCAGTTGCTCGATGATTATACCGTTCCTACTGATAGATTTTTTGAATTGCAGTCTCAGGTAGAAACTACAACTGTTAAAGTTTCTGATTTAGTAGATGAATTTACAAAGTTATCAAATGCACAGAAAGCACTCTCCTCTACTCCACAAGAATCGAATATTTCATCTGGAATGAAAGACGCATTTCACAGTGACATTGATACATCTTCAAGTGTGAAATCTCTTGAAAATCTTGAAGAAGAGATTAAAAAAATATTTACAGATGCAAATGAGTTACAAAATATTCTTGATTCATTACATAATGGTAAATATTTTCATTTATCATGGACTACAGATGGAATAGATGAAACTGGTGCTGATGGACGTGTTCGTCAATTATCCAAACTTCTTGAAGAATATGGATATACAATTAACAATTTTAAAAGCGACTCAGACGCTTTTGATACCTCTGGTGTTATCAATGCTATCAAAGAAGAGAATAATGTATTAGAGCAGAATACTCAGAAAGTTAAGGAAAATACACAGGCTAAAGAACAGAATGCCAATGCAAACCTCAATAAGTATGATAAACGGTTAGATTCTTACAACGGTAAGATTGATAAATATCAAGCCACTATTGACAGATTTAATGATGGTGGTTGGACAAGTGATACATATTTAAAAAATGTACAGGCTGTACGTGATGCTGTCAAACAGTACGCAACTCTTCTCGACAATATAAAGACTAATCAAAATGGTATCGCTACTGATGAGGATATTCAGAATTTAGACGAGTATGAAAAGAAAATCAAAGATACTATCGCTACTGTTACTAATATGTCGGCTTCTGAAAAGGGATATAGTCGATTAGCAGGACAAAAAGAAATTGATAAAATCAATAAAATACTTCGTGAAAATTCAGCAATGTCTTCAGAAGCAAAAGCTAAAATTAAAGCATATAAGCAAGAACTTATTTCTGGGAATCCTAGTGTCAGTTTGGAAAAAATACATGGCGAAATACTGAAAATTGTTAATGCCGAAGAACTTGCTGGTCGTGCTGGTAGAAGTTTCTTTGATACATTAAAGAATAGTGGATTCCATCAATTAGCTGCTCAGATGGCAGGTATGTTTGGATTTTATGATGTTATTAACCTTGGTAAAAAAGGTTTTAATGTTGTAAGAGAACTTAACACTGCCCTTACAGAAATGCGGAAAGTGTCTAATGAGACTGTTCAAAGTTTGAAAAATTATCAAGCTACTACTTTCGATACGGCAGATGCAGTTGGTACAACTGCAAAGCAGATACAAAATTCTACAGCAGACTGGATGCGTCTCGGAGAGTCAATGGATCAAGCTGCTGAAAGTGCGAAGGATGCTAATGTTCTTTTCAATGTATCAGAGTTCGAAGGAATAGACGAAGCAACGGAGTCTCTGGTATCAATGAGTCAGGCGTATAAAGATCTTGATAAAATGGATATAATTGATGTTCTCAATAATATTGGCAACAATTATAGTATCTCTACAGATGGATTAGCAACTGCTCTTAAAGATTCCGCAAGTGCATTAGTAACTGCAAACAACGATCTTAATGAAGCTGTTTCGTTGACTACGGCTGGCAATGCTATAACTCAAGATCCATCTAAGGTAGGAGCAGGTTTAAGAACGATTTCTCTTAGATTGGTTGGTACAGAGGAAGCCAAGGAGGAGCTTTCAGATTTAGGCGAAGAAACAGATGGAATGATTACAACCGTTTCTAAACTTAGAGATACAATCATGGATGCAACTAAAGCCGCATCATCAGATGGAAAAGGTTTTGATATTCTTGATTCTAATGGAAATTATAAAAGTACATATGAAATCATGCAAGGATTGGCAGATCTCTATGACGATATTGTAAAAAAAGATAAAGAATTAGGGACAAATAATCTTAATCTTTTGTTGGAGACAATCGCAGGGAAAAACAGATCAAACATTGCCGCAAGTATTCTTCAGAATGGAGATATGCTTCGTTCTGTATATGAAGATGCTCAAAATTCAGAGGGATCAGCAGAAAAAGAATTAAACTCTTATCTTGATAGTATTGATGGCAAAATGGCACAATTAGAAAATCGTGCCCAGGAGTTCTGGTTTAAAGTAATCGACTCCGAAACTATCAAGAATGGAATTGATTTATTATCAACACTTCTTAAAGGTGCTACTGATTTTGTAGACACAGTTGGATTGTTACCAACTATTCTCACAGGAGTTGCAGCAGCATTTTCATTTAAAAATGTCGGCATTGATACGTTAGTGGCGTATTAATCAAATCATTGTTATTGTTTTGAACGTACCGACATCATAGGGTTTCTATCGGATACGATAGTTTGGACTATGATAAGTATGCTATACATACGATAAACGAAGACGCAATATGCGAGGAAGGCTGTAAAACTCATGGTACTACCCTATTATAAGGAAACTAAATAGGCACAGTAAAAATTCATGAATTCAGTTGGTTCGCAGGGATAGACCTTTAAAATGGTAAGCCCTCAGAGAGTGACAACCGTTGGTAGTAGTTATATGAAACGATGCTACTATAATATGCATTCCGTACTCATGGCACGACATGTTAAATGATATGAACTTATCTCATACCTCGTGTAAATCAGTTTGACCTCTCAGTTCCTAGAGGTAGATAAGATGGAACGAAACCAAGTAAATCTCGATTTCTTATATGTTAAATAAAAAATCGAAAATTGTATCATTAATGACACAGACATTTGCTTTCAAATATGTTATTATTTTAGAAAATAAACATTTTATGGAGGCAATAAAAATGAAAAACACAACAAAACCAAGAACCTTGTCATGGATTAGTAATCAGTATTCTAAGAATAATATTTCCTTTTCTCATAAGTTACAACGACCTGTCGATCAGTGGAACTCTCCGATGAAAAGTCTATTGATCCATAGTTTGCTTACAGGAATTCCTGTTAATCCAATTTATCTTGTAGAAGAGAATAATGTGATGTATACATTAGATGGATCTCAACGTGTGTCAACATGTATTCAGTTTCTGCATAATGATTTTGCTCTCAACAAATATACGCCCAATATTAAGCTTACGGTCGTAGAGAATGGGGAGAAGGTTGAGAAGGAATTTGAGCTTGCCAAGAAAAGATTCTCTGCTTTGGATGAAGATGTTCAAGAAACATTAAGATCTGCTACATTGGATTTTTGTATGTTAAGTGATTATACTGATGATGAAATTAAAATGATGTTTGAGCGTCAAAATAGTGGAAAGAAATTAAGTGCTAAACTTCTTAGAGTATGCAAGGAATCAGATGATTTTAGTGACATGGTGTATTCTCTTGCGAATCATCCAGTGATGAATAAATTGATGACTCCTGCTCAACGCAAAAGTGGTACTGATCGAGACATCATAATTCAGACTATCATGCTTATTGCAACAAATCAGGAACATCAATTTACTTCATTTCGTGCTAAAGATATAGATAATTTTGTTATGAATTATGCTGATGAGTATCTTGACGTAAAAGATACACTTGAAGAAGCTATGGATAAGCTTGATACTGCATACGATAAAATATCAATACCAGTCACTTCTTTTCCACAGATATTGTACGCTTGTTATAAGGTTACAAAGAACAAGAAGTCATTTAGTGCGTTGATAGATCAGATTACAGAGTTCTTAAATACTTATGATGAGAACGAGGAATATAAGCTCTTTGTTCAATCAGGAACTACAAGTGCTGAAAATGTCGATGGAAGATTCCAGTATTGGAGAGCTATTGTCAAAGAATTGAACTAGGTAATTTTGCACAAAAATTTTCTCTTGTTTTGGTGACATTTTTTATGTGTTACAATATATAATATAAGTAAGAAATCAGAAATGATCTCTATTTATGAGACGTGGTTCAGGAGCGTCTGGCTAAAAATAACCTGACAATATTGCGAGGGGTTTCTCGATGTCACCTGGCTAATAAAAAATCGAAAAAATGTTTTTGTATTTAATAGGAAGCAGAAATGCTTCCTATTTTACTAGGAGATAAAATGTCTGATATACGATACTGTTATATAACTGAACAATATTATATTGATAATCCAACATTGATCAAAATTTTAGACATTAATGATTCATCAAAACACAATATACGTACTCATATATGTTTAAATGTTCAATTTAATGGTAATTCTGTTCTTATTCCATTAAGGAAAAATTTGGGTGAACCAAATAGAAAATTTGGTAAAATAGGATTCTCTGTTCCAAGCCTAAGTAAACCAAAAGCAGGATTAGATTATCGTTACATAATGATAATAAATAATGTAAACTATATCAGATTTGATACTCCCAAAATCAGTAATAGCCAAATAAAAATAATAGAAAATAATTATAAAACTATTAAAAAAGACGCAATAGAATATATAGAATCATATATTCGAGTAGCAAATAAAGGACGTGTCGATAGAACTGCAAGGTTCAGAGAGTCAAGCTTAATTAATTTTCACAAAGAATTGGCTATAATGTATAATAACAAAGACACCAACTAAGGTGTCTTTTATTGTACTACTCTTCTTCCAGTCCAGTGATATTAATTGACACTCCATTCTCAGATTCACGAAGCATAATCTTAACCCCATTTGAATATGTCCGTGTGATCACAACAAAGTCATCAAGTTTGATAATCTCACCAGAAACTGTAGTCCCTTCGGGATATGAAATTGTCATCATATGTACCTCCACTACCCTTTTGTGAATAAGTAATATAAATATTATATCATTCGCATGGTAAAGAAATAGTTAAGAGTTCTGAATGCGTACAAATGTTCTGATAGTATTATGTCGATTATTGGTATATAATGAAAAAAAATACTAATAATTGGGGGCGTAATATGGTCAAATTTTCAGACATAAAAAGTTTAATTGAAATGATAAAAAATGGTATTGATGTTGGTTATTTTATACGATCTCACCATTCTTTCCGAAACAAAAGAGTAACACATTATTTTGAAAATTATCACAAACATGTAACTATCTATAATGATGGAACTGGCGTTATTATCAATGAATTTGATATGGTGTTTAATAGAAAAGAAAAATCTTTTTTAAAACGAGGATTAGATATCTCTGATGGAAAGAAGAATGCATGTTTTCCTGCATTGACCAATATGAAAAAGACAAGTATTCAAGATAGGTTTCATGAATATGGATTTTGGTATTATTCAGATGACAATATCATATCTTCTGTTAAAGAGAAATATTGGACAGATGAAGATGACGAAAATGATGTGGAGAATATAACTCTTAAAAATAATAACAAGGTTTTCAGATGGGAATTTAGGTTTAATTATAGTAGAATTCAGCCTCATAAAAAATATAAAATTGTTTATGTGATGAGTATACCGGGTATGTTCCCTATTAAGGATGGGAAATTAGATATTGATTCAATAAATGACGAACAGCTATTGAATGATTTAGAATCTGGTAATAGCACTAGCCTTAGAATTAAAAACCCGATCAGAAATTTTTACTATACAATTTCGTTTGAAAGTGATATACTTCTTGAAAGAGATCCAAAATGTATGTTAAAATCCATAAATCAACAAGAAGATGTAGTTCATCCTAAACTGGAACACTCATATAATACTATATACCATAAATATACATGTAAGATAACTAAGCCTAAAATTGGTTCACTTATAAAAATTAATTGGCAATTTAAGGAGGATTAAAACTATGATTATTTTAAAGGAAAAAGAATGGGGCAATTAATATTGTCCGCAAGTTGGTAATGAAAAGGGCAGGATAAATTATTTCCTGCTCTTTTCATTATGTTCTATTAACTCAATCTGACTAAAAAAAGAGTAGCAATTTCTCACTACTCTTCTATTTGGATTTACGGAATCAATAAAATCCTGGGCGGTTTTATAAATCATTTAATGTGTTTGATATTGAAGACCCAAAGAAGAATAAACAGATAAGTGAAATAACTGTAAGTATAACAAAAAATATAATCATATTTTTTATTAACTTGATATTTTTTGTTCTTTCAATTGATAATTGTAATTCAATTTCTTCTATCGTTAATCCATTAGTATTAATTTCTTTATAATATTTTGTAAATTCGTTATCTGGATCATTGCTATAACTGCCAGATAAATATATTTTATTGCTATTTTTATTATTTGACAATTTTTCATATTCTTCTTTACTTAATGACTTAGATTGATATATTTCAAGTTCTATTAAATCATTAATAATTTTATTCGTCAACATAAATACCTCCCCATTAAAAGTTTTTTAATATATTGTATTAATTGTATCTAATTTATTTATTTAAGTCAATATGCTTCTTCAAACAAAGCACAAAATAAAAAAGTATGACATTCAAACAATTACCAACAATAATTTCGGACTTAAATAAACTTGGTATTGCAATAAAAAATATAGATGTATTAAATATATCTACCGTTGGTGTAAATACTGGGAATTTAGATGCATTTAGATCCGCAATTAAGGGATTAAGTACAGAACAAGCAGTATTTGCATTAGCGAGTAAGGGTGCAACAGAAGAACAAATTAGGCAGATTTTAATTACTAAGCAATCTGAGGCTGCTGACGTGGAAGCTGCATTAGCAAAAGCTGGACTTACAACTGCTACTGTTGCTTTAAATGGTCAAGAAGTAATAGAATTAGCACAAAGAAAAGGTTTAACAGCAGAGAGAGCAAAAGAAATTGCTAGTAATCTTGGGTTAATTGCAACTGAAGAAGGACAGGTTATATCGAAGAAACAACTCACTGTAGCTACATTAAAACAAGCAGGTGCAACAGATGCCGAAATCGCTTCCATTCTCGGCTTAAATGCTGCCGAGACTGCAAGTATTGGTATTACAAATTTATTAACAGCTTCTTTTGCAAAATTATGGGCGATAATTACAGCACATCCAATTGGTGCTATATTAACAGCTATCGGGGTTGCTGTTGTTGGCATTGCTACTGCTTATAGTAAATATGGAGATACGCTTGAAAATGCGAGGGAAAAACTAGAAGACGTAAAGCAAGAATGCGATGATGTAGTTTCAGAATTACAGTCTGTAAATGAAGAATTAAAAACTACTCAAGACAGAATGAAAGAGTTGGAAGGGAAAGACAAACTCACATTTACAGAAAAAAATGAATATGATAATCTTGTAAAAATAAATAATGAACTACAAAGAAAAATTGATTTGCTAGAATTAGAAAAAAAGAAAAAACAAGAAGAGGCAAATCAAGCTTTTGTTCATGTTATGGAAAAAGATACAGAAGATCCTTTCGAATACGAAGTTAATCCAGATGGAAAAAATGCAGGACAATATGGTATAGATGATAATTATCTAACTGATGAAACTGGATATATTGAGGCACAATTTACAAAAAGAGAAAAGTTAATTGACCAATTATCTAATGCTTCTACAAAAAAAGAAGAAGAATCTATACAAAAACAAATAGATGAAATCGATAAGTATTTGCAAGATAAAAATTCTGAGTGGACTAAAGATTCTGAAGATATTTCGTATATTGAAAATCCAAAAACGGATGATGAAAAAAAAGTTAATGAGTGGTTGGATTATATATCTGATTTTCAGGATAGATTAGCTATTGAGCTTGATGGAAATAATTCTAAACAGAATGCTTTTAATAGAGTTGTAGACAACTGGCAGTTTAATGATACCGTTCAAGAACTTCAAAATTTAGGCAAAGAAGGAAAAGTTACAGCAGAAATGCTTGATGATCCTAAATACACAGATTTTATAAATAAATTGGTTGAAATTGGGGTGATTGACTCAGCAGACAATCTTGATGATATTGCATTAGCATTTAATAGTGTTTCGACTGAAGCACAAGATGCGTCTGATTCAGTTAACGATTTTTCTGATGGAAAAACGATTACTACTATGGCAGAGGCATGGAAACAGCTTAAAGCCTCTACTGATGATTCTACAAAAGGGGTAGCTGATGCTCTGACTGCTTTAGCAGATAAGGGCGAACTTACGATCAAGACGTTTTCTGAGACTGATGGAGCAAAGAATTACTTTGACGGTTTAAGTATGTCTGCCGAAGAGGCAGTTAACTACATCAACAGCCTATCCGACAAAAACTCCCAACTTGGACAAATGAGTAAGAACATTCAGGATATTACTGGTGCTCTGGGAACAAAATTGTCTGATGGTATTGTTAGCGTAGATGATTTCACAGGTTTTGATGCTACAATCAAGGGATTAGATTCATGGGATGAATTCACAAAATTACTTGGTGACTCCTCTTCTTCTATGGCTGAATGTCAGGAAGCTGCAAATAAACTTGCAACTGAATATGTTAATGAGAATGCGACCCTTTCTTTGTTGAATGATTCAAATAGAGAGTATTATGAAGCACAATTATCTAAAATGGGAATCACAAATGCGACCGCTGTAGTGGAAGCCGCACTTGCTAAAAATCTTGGTGAAGAAAAAGTTGCAACTGAAGAAGCAATAAAAGCTGGGTTAAATTTAAATGATGTAAAAATCACTGCTGAAAATGCAACGGATTTGTTTGCCAATGCTACAGTAAGTGAAATAGCTGAATTAGCAAAAGAAGCACAGCAATCTGGTGTAAGCGCACAGGCTCTTGCTTTGCTTGCATTAAAGAAATTAAACAATCCTACATTAACGACAGATGGAGATATTCAAAATCTTCTTGCTTTATGTGAAGGATTAGATTTAGCTACACAAGCGATTCGAACATACCAAAACATCAAAAGTTCTGTATTAGACGACAATGGTAATATTAAAGCAAACAATTCTCAAGAAGCCATTCAAAAACAGGAAGCGTTGGATAGCTCTTTTGCCGCAATGAAAAATCTTACTAAGGTCAATATTGAACAGAAAGTTAATACAACGCCTAGTGTTGGTGGGTCTGTTTCTAATGGAGGCGGTGGCGGTTCAGGTTCGTCCACCAAAAAGAAAACCCCACTTGAGAAATTCCAAGATTGGCTCTCTACTCTCTTCGACTGGATAGAAATCAAACTGGAACGTCAAACAGATAAGATCAGTAAATACATTTCCAAGGCTGAATCCCAGTTAGATGATAAGAAGTATTCATCTTCAGCCAAGAATTACAACAATGCTATAGACGCAACAAATGTACAGGTTGGTTATGAGGAAACTGCTAGAGATAAATACTATGCACAAGCAAATAAAATTCTGGATAAAGCGGTAGCAAGTAAGGTTATATCGCAGAAAACATCTGATGTAATTGCAACTCGTGTTAAGAACGGTAGTATGAATATCTCCGAATACTCAGATGAGATTCAGGATGTTATCTCCGCTTATCAGGAATGGTATAACAAAGGCAAGGATGCTTCTGACGCATTAGAAGAACTGCACAAAAATATCCGTACATATATTCAGGATCTGAAAGATGTACGTGATAAACAACGTGACGCTAAAATCGATTCGATTACAGGCTATAACGATATTGCGACAGGTACAGTGGCTAATTCTACCAGTGCAAAGAATTCACAGCTTAATGCTTCGAACTCAGCTCTGAAAAAACAGAATTCCACTTATGGCACATATGTCAAGAATGTAATTAGCGATACGAATGGCGTGGCGAAGTCTGGTAGTAAATCCATATCTTCCGCTCTTAAAAAAGTTAAGAACACGAAGTATAAGAAGGCTTTGCAGAATGCACAGAAAGCCATTAAAAATAAAAAAGCAGTATCATCTTCCGATTTATCTGTCATCAGCAAGTATTCTACATATGTCTATAATCGGTTATATGCATATAATGTTGCACTTGAAAATGCCGAAACAGCTAGAATGGAATACGCAACAGCTTACTCTAGCAACTATGCTGATACGATGAAGAACATTGCAGAGAAGTATAGCAACAAAGACGATGCCACAAATGACGCTATGGATCTCAATAGTTCGAAGTCTGATAATGCCGTTACGGCAAAATCGAAGAATAACTACATTGATAAGCAGATGGCAGGCTATGACAGAATCGCATCTGATAATCAAGCAGAAATTAATGAGTATACGAAGACTGTAAAATCTGCAAAGAAGACAATAGGTAAGTCTGCAACTGCAAAAGCATATAGTGGATTAAAGGCTAGTACGAAAAAAGCCGTATCCAAAGTTGTTTCAAATGCTCAAAAACAAGCAAAGTCTGGCAAAGCAATTTCTGCTTCTACCATTTCAAAACTGACCGAGTATTATAAGAAGGGATATATTAAAGGGGCGTTCTACCTTGCTTGTATTCGATACAATAATGCAGTTGAATCGTTAGATCAGACAAATAAACAGAAAGAGATTGACAAGCAGACTGCCATAGCACAGAAAGCAGAATTAGCACAGCAAAAGTTTTCCAATATCTCAACAGAGATGGATAACAAACGTCATAAATATGAACAAACTGCTACAGAGTTAAATAATAAGATGGCTATTTTAGAGGAACGTGGTAATGGTACATCTTCAGTATGGTATCAGAGACTTAAAACTACTGAACAATCGACGAATAATGAACTTGTGAATAAGCGTAATGCTTTAATTCAGTCATTAAATGAAGCTGTATCTGCTGGTAATATTGAGGAAGGTAGTGAGAAATGGGCAGAAATGCAGTCTCAGATTGACGATATTACCAACTCAATAGACGCTTCTACAAAAGCATTGGCTGAGTATGATAATCAGATTATGCAGGTACATTGGGATCGTATTGACGAATATGTTAATAAACTTAATAACCTTGTTTCTGAAACAAACTTCGTTATAAATGAATTATCTCGTAGGGATTTAACTTCTGACAAGACTGGTGGATTGACTGACGAAGGTAATGCCGTGGCTGGATTACATGTATCAAGTTACCAAACATACTCTGAACAAGCAAGAACTTATCGTGATGAGATCGAGGCGATTAATAAGCAACTTGCGAGCGATCCATATAATCAAAAATTGATTGCCCACAAAGAAGAATTGGTTAAATCTTATCAGGATGCAATTGCAGGGGCACAAGATGAAAAGTATGCCGTGATCGATCTCATTGAAAATGGCTACGCTTCACTCAAGAATCATATTTCTGATTTGATCGACCAATATAATGATCTCATTAGTTCTGAAAAGAATGCCTATGACTATGCAAACAATATTAGTGATAAGACTCAGCAGATAGCAAATCTTCGTAAACAACTTGCAGCTTATTCTGGTGATGTTTCTGAAGAAGCAAGAGCAAAAGTTCAGGAATTAAATGTATCTCTCAAGGATGCTGAAAAAGATCTGAAGGATACACAGTTTGACCAGTATATTTCAGCTACACAGGATATGCTCTCAGATTTCCAGGACGATCTGGACGAAAGTATCCAAGATATCATAGATAGCTTAGATGACCAATTTACAAAACTGATTAATTCTGTAAATCAGTATTGGTCTGATTCGAACAACACAGTCAATAGTTTATTGGCTCAAATTGGCTATAGCGCAACACGAACATGGAATCAGATGTCATCCGATGGTGAAGTTTCATCCAATACTTCCACAGCGATTAATGGTATTTATCAATTTTTACAGACGGCATGGGAAAAATATGATCAGGATGCTAAAAATACAAATGTTACAACTGGCATTACAAATGTAACGGCTGATACAGTTAATGTATCTCAGAAAGATAGCAACGATGGCAAGTCTGATAATAAGAGTACTGGAAACAATAACACTGGCAGTAATGATACTAACGGTGGATCTGGAAGCACGGGTAATGGTTCAACTACGTTTACATCATCAGGCATAGAATCGGTAAAGTCATTGATCGAAACTACTAAGAAGTTAGCATCAAATGTTACAGCGACATCCACATCTGGAAAGAAGTTGTCTAAGTCAAAGGCGGCAGACATCCAACACTTCATTGAAAGCAATTTGATGAGGCATAAAAAGAAGTATTCTGAATATGGAGCATTTAACCAAAGATTATATACATTATATAATGGCGGTATTATGTCTAAGGATAATCTGAATAAGCTTGCTAAATTGGTAGGATATGATTTCTCAAATAAGGCATCTTCGCCATTCTGGCAGACACTTCACAAATCTGGTATTAAGGGATTCAGACGTGGTTCAGAGGGAATACCTTATGATATGATTGCTAATCTCGGAGAAGATGGCACAGAGTTACAGTATGATATATCGAAAGGTGTACTGAAATCTGTTGGTCAGAATGATATGATATTCACTGCTGAGCAGGCTAAGACGCTTATGGATTTTGCTAAGAATCCTATGATGTTTAGTAATATGTATACTGGTAATGCATTTAGAATGCCAAATATGCCTGTTACGAATCGGACGGATAATGACATCAATATTACTATTGGTGATGTAAACTTAGAGGGAGTACAGAATCCACAGCAGTTTGCTAGTTCTATGAAGGACGCTATTAAAAATAATACGGGTGGAGTTCGTAATATGATTAAAGATACTACAATAGGATCTTTATCATCAAATCACAACTCTCTCGGAATACGGAAATACTAAAAATTAAATACAGACATGATAACAGGGAGGAATGTAACAATTCCTCTCTTTTATTATGCTTATCCCTTATCAAAACATATTAAATCGGAGGTGAATATTTATGAAATATAAATCATCCAAGACAAGAAAAATTGAAAAATTAAAGGCAGAAAATGAAGAATTGCGTAAGTATATACGGGAAAATAATGTGCGAAAATTCGCTACACAGATTGAAGATACACTCATAGCTAAAGAAGAATACGAGGAATTATCGGATGAATGTAAACAATTAAAAGCTAATTATGAACGAATAATAAATGAATTACAGCTTGATGTCAATGCATATCACGAACAGATGAATCGAGAAATAGATAAGAATTAGAAAAAATAAAACAAGGAGGCATTGAGTAAATGGCGAAAGTGTTATTTAATACACAGAATATAATAGAGACTCCTACTCTTCTATTACAACATAAAAATTTTGAAACAATCGGTAATGGAGGAATTACTAATGTCTCTGGCTATACATATAAAAACAACTTTAATGATGCGAATGAGATATCATTTAAAGTACATAAATTTAACAATGGAATAAAACATCCACTATGGGATCAGTTAGTGGATTTTAAACTTATATATATACCTGAATTAAAAGAACGATTTGAAATTGCAGTGACAGTAAATGAGGAAGATCCTGATGACCTATCCAAGTCAATTACAGGTACAGCATTATGTGAATCTGAATTATCGAATATTAATCTACATGGAGTACAGATTAATACGGAAACTGACATGACAAATGATTTGTATGATGAAAATTTCCCAACTGTATTATATCGAGATCCTGATGATTATGATTCGGCAGATAATTTAAAGATATGGGCGCAAGCAAAGTATAATTATTTAAAAGATACAAGTGCATACCCAACAACTACATCTGTTGTTGCTAAAAAGAAATACATTCTTACCCATGCTTCTCTTCTGCATCGTGTATTAGAAAAAGCACCACATTATTCAATTGCTCATGTGGATTCTACTCTTAGAGAATTATCAACAGTACACGAATTCACATTTGATGGAACAGATACCTTATCAGCACTAAAAAATGATATTGCCGAAGCGTATCATTGTTTATTCTCTTTTAATTCTGAACAAAGAACTATTTCAGTATATGATTTATATAGCACATGTACTGCATGTAAATACAGAGGAGATTTTCTTGATACATGTCCTGAGTGCGGATCAACAAAAGTAATTAATAAATATGGCGAAGATACAAATGTATTAATCAACAGTACCAATTTAACAAAAAGTATTACTTTGGAGTCAAATCAAGACTCTTTAAAGAACTGCTTTTATGTGACTGGTGCAGATGATTTAATGAATGCTACTATTCGTAATATTAATCCAAACGGATCACAGTATATTTATTACTTTTCTGACGATGTTTTATCAGATATGCCTGACAATCTCAAAAATAAATTAAAGTCATATGATACATTGTATAACGAAATTCAGAAAACAAGAAAAATGGCTTTGGATTCTACGAAAGTTACAAACTACAATAATGTCGTTACTTCCGTAACCAAGAAATTTGCTAATGTTTCAGATGATGATAAAGATAAAGTCACTTTTAACAAATTGACCAACCCTCTTGTGGGTTATTCATCTCTCATCGCTGCTCGGTATGATGCTACTGATTTATATTACTACATTAATGATAGTATGATGCCAGTAATTGATATAAATGGACTAGGGGTTCAGGATAGTTTAACATCAATAAAAAATGGTATCAAAGCATTGGGTGGAGTTGCTGTAACAAAAGTATCATCAATTTCATCTAGTGTTGTTAGAAACACATTAGAAAAATTATGCCAGGTATTTTGTAGCACAGCATATTATGATATATCAGTGGAAACAAAATCATTATCTGACTATAATTCATCCACAAAAACTAAGACTTATTCTTGTACTGTTACGATCACCAGTTTAACTCAACAAGATGAAAATGAAGAATATTTAACAGGTTCTGTTGATGTAACTTGTACAGTATTAGAAAATAACGAAAAGTATATTGAGCAAAAGATTAAGCGTATGACTGCTGAATCAAAGAAGCTAAAAGATAAGCAGATTACAAGTTTTGATTTATCAGATACAGATTTTAAAAAGGAATTGACATATTATTCATTGACTGAGCTTACTAATATGTATACCGAATTCCAAGCTTGCCAAGATATAGTAACAAATGGATTTACAGAAGATTCTGTAGATGTACAATATAATAACAGCGAGCTTAAAAAGAAGTATCAAAAATTCTACGCAAACAGATTAACGTGGATCAATAATGAAATCAAAACAAGAACTAGCGAATTAAATAGTGTTAAAGTTATATTTGATCCAGTTAAGTCAACTGGTGTTCTGCAAACTTTGAAACAGTCAATCCAAAAAGAGTTAGATTTACAGAAATATCTCGGTACTGACTTATGGAATTTATTCTATTCTTATCGGCGTGAAGATGATTATAATAATTCAAATTACTCTTCTACTGGATTAAATAATACGGAACTTATCAAGAGAGCCACCGAATTATTTAAGGCAGCGCAGAGAGAATTATATAAGGCAGGAAACTTACAGTATTCCATTAACACAACAATGGGTAATCTACTTGCTTTGCCAGAATTCAAACCAATTGTAGATAAATTTGAAGTTGGTAATTTTATCAAGGTCGGAATTGACGAGAAGGTATACTCGCTTCGTCTGCTCTCTTATCAGGTTGATTACGATAATCTGTCAGAAATACCTGTAGAATTTTCTACTGTAGAAAAAATCTATTCTGGTTATTCAGATGTACCGTCTGTATTACAGTCAGCAAAATCTATGTCTACATCTTATTCTTCTGTTAAAGATCAAGTAGATAAGTCAAAAGATACGACAAAAACAGTTTCAGATTGGACAAATAATGGATTACTTGGTGATAATATATCATTCAGTAATTCTAAAGAGCAAACAGTAACACTTACCAAAAATGGTTTATTGGCTCGGTCTTGGGATGATGTTTATAATGAATTCTCATTGAAACAGCTTAAAATTGTCAACAATGGATTGTACCTTACAAAAGATGGATGGGAAACGATTGAAACAGGCGTTGGACGCTTTACATATACTGACATCAACGGTAATCTTGTTGAAGATTACGGCATCATCGCTAAGACTGTAGTTGGTAATCTTATAATAGGTAAGGAACTTCAAATATATAATGAAGACAAATCTATTGTAATTGATGAAAATGGTCTGACTATCAACGGTGGGTATTTGAAAATTACAGGTGAGGAAGTTGGCTCAGATGGTAAAAATCTGGCTGAAATAATTATTGACCTTGACACAGCAAAGAAACTTGTAGAACTTGCCCAACAAGCAGCAGACAATGCCCAAGCTTCAGCCGATAAAGCACAGCAATCCGCAGACAAAGCAAATCAAGCAACAGAAAAATTGCAGACTGAAGCAAATGAGATTCGTGGACTTGCCGAAAAAGGTGTGGATCATGTAACAACCTATTTCTATCAATCTGATTCTGCTACAGAGTTAGTTGGTGGCGAATGGACAACAAATAGTGTTACATGGATAAGCGGAAAATATGTGTGGCAGAAAGTCATTACATACTACAAGGACGGAACAGATAATTCTCAAACAGCAAAAGCTATTTGTATATCAGGTGCTAATGGTCAAGATGGTAAACCAGGTGAAAATGGTGTAAAGGGTAAAGGTGTAAAATCTATTACTCCTCAGTATGCCATTTCTGATAGTAACATTTTACAACCAAATGAAGGTTGGTCAGATAAAGAGCCAGAATGGTCAGAGGGAAAATATATATGGACAAGAACACTTGTTGTTTATGACGACAATACACAAGAAACAACTACTCCTATCGTGTCTAATGGATTAAATAGTGCTCTGTCTATTTCTACTGCTGCAAAAAAACAGGCTGATTCAGCTAAATCTACCGCAGACAGTGCAAACACGACTGCAAGCGAAGCCAAGACAACTGCTGATAATGCTTCACAGACAGCCAACAAGGCAAGTGAGAATGCAAGTGATGCAGTAGAGAAAGCTAATACAGCTAATACAAATGCGTCTAATGCATTGACCACTGCTACTTCAGCTAATAAAACTGCAAATGATGCGTCAAGTAAAGCTGATGCAGCGACTAAGACTGCTAATGCAGCAAGTAAAAAAGCTGATAGTGCTGACGCAAATGCTTCTTCTGCTGTTGATATTTCTAACAGTGCCAAAGGTATTGCAGATAGTGCTAAGTCTGTAGCCGATACAGTCAAGGTATTAGTAGATGATGTAAAGACTGATTTATCAACTAATTACTCAACTACGGAAATTATAAATGATAAAATCGACAAAAAAGCAGAAACAATTACTACGTCTATTACTAAAACTGTTTCAGAGACTTATGAGACAAAATCTGATAGTTCACAGAAGCTTACAGATGCCAAGTCTTATGCTGATGGCGTAGGTAGTAATACTCTCTCATCTGCAAATGAGACAGCTAAAGGATATGCTGATAAAGCCGAAAGTAATGCAAATGCAAATACGGCAAATCAGCTTAAATCTTATGCTAAAACAACCGATATGAAGGTTGAGATTGAAAAGAGTGCCAACGGAATTAAGCAGACTGTTGCTGAAACTTATGTTAGTAATGCTACTTATGAAACAGATTTGAGCAATATTCAAGGTCAAATAGATGGGAATATTCAGACATGGAGTGGTACAGATGTGCCTACATTGAAGAATGAACCTGCAAGTACATGGTCTGATGAAGAGAAAGCCACCCATATCGGAGATATATATTATGATGGTAACAATCATTCATATAGATTCCGAGTTGATGATGGTGTATACTCATGGAAGATTCTTACTGATACAGACGTAACAAAAGCTCTTGGTGATTCTGCTGATGCCATATCGAAAGCAAATGCCACAGAGAAGAAATTACTGACAGATTACAAAACATGGTCTGATACAAGTTCAGAGATTGAACAGACAAAAAATGGTATTTTACAGACGGTAAAAGACACCTATGCTGAATCTGCTACTGTCACAGATTTAAGCAATAATCTCAAGACAAACTATTCAACTACAAAAGATATGAATAGTGCCATTGCAGAAAAGGCTAATGAGATTACTCTTGCTGTTTCAGAGACATATTCGACAAAGAAAACTGTTGAAGAGAATTTAGCAACCTCTAAGAGTTATGCGGATAGTGTTGGTTCTAAGACATTGGAATCAGCTAAAACTGATGCAACTTCTAAAGCAAATCAAGCTAAGTCTGATGCTATTGCCGATACGGATAAGAAATTGACATCATACTCAACCACTGAACAGATGAATTCTGCTATTAAGACAAGTGCTGACAATATTACATCTACAGTATCAAAAACCTATTCAACCAAAGAAGAAGTTGCGAATATTCAGGTTGGGGGAAGAAACTTAATAGCGATTTCTACTTCCATAGATAATAAACGAATCATAGAGAACTATAATTACGATAATCTATATGCCGATACGGGGTTCCGCACTTCTGCTTTAATATCGTGTAAAGAAGGTGATTCTTTTACATTGTCTTCTTTTGCTGAAGGGTTTTTGTCTTTCGGTTGGATCAACTCTAATAAAAATGTATTTAGTCGTCCAACTGGTTATTATACTGTAACTTCAAAATATTCAAAGACTTTTATTGCTCCATCAGGCACTGCATATTGTGCGGTATCATGGTCAAAAAATAATTTGGATCATAATCTCAAACTTGAAAAAGGCAACAAGGCAACCGATTGGACACCAGCTCCTGAAGATGTGGATTCGGATATCTCAACTGCAAAAGCAGATGCTATTTCTTCTGCAAATGCAAGTACAGATGAAAAACTGAAATCATATGAAACGATTACAAATGTTGATTCTAAAATTTCTCAGTCGGCTACAGATATTACATCAACAGTCAAAAAGACCTATGAAACAATAGATAACGTCAACAAGGTAAGAACTTCTGTTACAGAAGCCGAAACAAAGGCGCAACAGTCCTTGGATCAGTTCTTATGGCTCGTAAAATCAGGTTCATCTTCCACCTCTCTTACTCTTACAGATTCTGCTGTTGCGGCAATCACAAAACAGTTCATCATCAAATCTCCTGATGGTTCAGCAACGATTATTGAAGGTGGAAAGCTCAAAACAGATGCCTTGAAGTCAAACAATTATGTATCTGGTAACGATGGAACATATAGTTCACTTGGTACGTTCCTTGATTTGTCTAATGGAGAAATTCACACACCTGGATTCTATTTAGATTCAGTTGGCAATGCCTTTTATCAAGGTACAGTCAATGCTGATGCAGGTTACTTTGGTGATGCTAATAATAACTGGTATATTGGCTCTGCTGAGTTTGATAATATCAGAAACAAAGATGATGCGCTTGTGAATGGTGTAGAATATAGTGCGTTAATTTCTAAGGGTAACGCTGCTCTTACGGCTGGTCATTGGTATCTTATGTCTCAAGATGGTAGTCTCGGTATTCAATCGGGATGGACAACCATCAATGGTGGCAATTATGTCTTCGATAAAGAAACACAGAAATACTATGATATGGGTATGGTTGAACCTATCTTCGGCTCTAATAACGAATGGGATAATAAATTCTTGTATATTCGTAGAGTTAAAGATCCGTCATCTTCTCAGTCTACTTGGGAATATCTATTCAAGGTAGATAAAGATGGTACTATTTATGAAAATGGTACAAAGCTTTCAGATAAATATGCTCTGAAAACGGCAGTCGGAAGTACATATCTTCCAATTACAGGTGGTACAGTCACAGGTAATTTAACTGTTAATGGTACTCTCACTGCTACAGCTAGTAAAGCTAACCAGCTCACTCATACATTGAGTATTAATGGTAAGTCATGGAATGGCTCGGCTGATTTGACAGTTGGAACTATGGGCGTTGCTTATGGCGGTACGGGTAAATCATCTTGGACTACTAATGGTATTATATATGCAAGTGCAAGCAGTACATTGTCGCAGTTATCTCTTGGAACTGCTGGTTATATATTACAGAGTGGCGGTACTTCTGCTCCATCATGGGTAAATCCATCGACTCTTAATGTAGCAAGCGCAACAAAAGCAACTCAGGATGGAAACGGCAATACAATCTCAGATACATATCTCAGAAAAGATTTTGATTCTGTTAGTCAGAACGTGTCATTTAATGGCTCGGTTGATGTAGATGATCTTACAGCAGGAACACTTCTTGTTAGTGGCGCAGCTAAGTTCGCTAATGGTTTGATTGGTAACTTAAAAGGAACTGCATCTAATGTTCCTTGGAGTGGAATCACCGACAAACCAAAGACATTTGCACCATCTGCACACACGCATACTATGGCTAATATATCTGATTGGAAAAACTATGTTTATGAGGCTCAAGGTACTCGAACAAAAAATACTGTACTTGCAGCCCCTAATGGATCAGATGGAAAGGCAACATTTAGAACACTTGTTGAAGCTGATATTCCTACATTGTCGAAATCTAAAGTTGGTCTTGGTAATGTAGATAATACGGCTGACTCAACAAAGAATGTATTGTCTGCTACGAAACTGACAACTGCAAGAAAAATTGGAAACGCATCATTTGATGGTAGTGCTGATATCACTCTTGCTCAAATTGGAGCATCTGTATCGGGACATACACATAATTATGCGTCTAAGGTAACACTGGCAGGAACGGACTATAGTTGTGTAAGCAATGCGATTACTATTACAAAGGCTAACCTTCAGACTGCAATAGGTTCAACTGGTCTTGGTCTTATGACCGAAAAGGAACGGAGTAAACTGGATTCTATCAAGGTTTCTAGCGGTGGTACAATTGACTTCTCAGGCGTAACCGCCAGTGGTGCATTAGCTGCTACAATAGGTGATGATAAGACAGTTGCAATTACACACAATGTAAGTGGTGTGAAAGCTGGTACATATAAATCTGTTACTGTTGACACTTATGGTCATGTAACGGCTGGTACTAATCCTACTACGCTAAGTGGCTATGGTATTACTGACGCTTTGAGTTCAAGTACGAAGTATGCTCTGAGTGACAGTGTTGGTGGCAATGCTTTAAAGGCTAATTTATTAGCCAATTTGTATAGTAATCGTCCTACAAATGCTAATATAGCCATTACAGGAAGTGGTGGATTAGCTACATTTAAAGCAACAAAATTAATGACTACAAATAAGCCAAAATCTGATGGACATATTTTACATTTCTATTGGGATAATACAGCAGGATATGATGGTCAGTTGTTTATGTCTGCTAATGATAATCCAGAATTACAAATGCGTGGTCAAAAAGCAGGTGTATATGGTTCATGGCAGACCGTTTTATCAAGTAATAATTACACTGATTATGTTCCTAAAAAAGATGGTACAGGTGCAAGTGGCACATGGGGTATTGATATTACAGGTAATGCTGCTACCGCAACTAAGGCTACATCTGCTGATTCGGCTACCAAAGCTACTCAAGACGGAAATGGTAATGTGATTAGTTCAACGTATCTTCCTCTTACTGGTGGAAGCATGACTGGTACAATCGTCTCATCATCTGCGGCTCAAGTTCTCAGATGGACTTCTTCGGCTACTAGTGTCAATTCTACAGGTTGTAGTTGGTACGGACTTGGTACATATAGAGCTGATGATGGGTATAATTGGTTAAATATATCTAATTATTGGGGTATTAATTTTACAACAACAAGCTCAAATAGATTTACTCATAATGGTAATATTATAATTACATCTGCAAATATTGGTTCTCAATCGGTTTCTTCCGCTACTAAAGCAACCCAAGATGGTGCAGGAAATGTTATAACATCTAAATATGTTACAATAGATACAACACAAACCATATCAGGAGCAAAAACCTTCTCGAAGGAAACAACGATTTCATCTGCCACAGCTTCAACCAACAAGACTACTGGTGCACTGAAAGTAAAGGGAGGAATCGCTTCTGAGGGGCAAATAAGCGCAGATAAGGCAATGATTGGAGATGCCGTTACGTTAGAGTATAACGCCGAATTACAGTGCTTAAACTTCGTTTTTGCATAGGCATATATAGTATATTATGGAGAGTAGGTTCGGTACTACTCTCCTATTTTTAGAGAAAGGAGTGTGATAGATTGTGGGATTACAAATATGGATGCCATTTAATAATTCATTAGAAAATCAAGGATTAGATAATGATTACAAGACCGTAGGAACTGCACAGTACGCAACGGGCGGTAAAGTTATTACCAATTATTTAAGTACGTCAAATCAGATCTATCTATATCCAACAAATTTTTCACAATACACTCAATTAGCAATGTCTTTTTGGTTATACGTAGATTCTTCACTTTCTGCAGATTGGGCTGATGTCGTAAGTATAATTGATGGTAGTAATAATCTAAGATGTCAAGCATGTAATAATACATGTCATATAATAGGATTTTTTAACAACACTGGTTATAAAATTATTCCATCAAACTTTGAAACATATAATATAACGAATCATTATAATGAATGGATGCATGTATGTTTAACAACAGAAAATGATAAAATATCTTATTATGTGAATGGGGAAAAAATTAGTACACGAAATTTGCAAGATAATTGTAATTCTGACATTTCAAGAATCACATTTTATAATACGCATAAATTACATTTATGTGATTTTAAATTATGGGATAATAGCTTATCTCTACGTCAAGTTAAGGAAATATCAAAAGGGTTGATATGTCATTACCCTCTCGGAGAAATTGACGGAAAGATCGGTGGTAGAAATCTAATCAAAAACGGTAAAGGAAACGTGAAAGCAGGTTTTTTCAAAAATTTTCCAACTGTAACAAATGAGTATGCAGAATTTACTCTTAAATCAAAAAAAACTTATGCAATTATTAATCTTAGTGACGGATTTGTATATGGATGCAGAGATTACCCGGTTGGCGAAAAATATACATGGTCGTATGATATAATGTACACTGCTTGGAATTTTCCTACAGGTTCTAATAGAGTGGAATTCTGGATGGGACAAAGATATGCCAATGCCCCAAGTGGAGAAACCGCAACTGGGGCTTGGCGCAACGTGACTTTACATAATTTACCTGTAGTTGGTCAAAACGGATGCGAATTAAATAAATGGTATCATGTAAAGCAAACTGTTACTATTCCTCAACAAGCATCCTCAAATGTTGGTCAACACGGTGCTATATCTTTTTACAATTCAAACGCAAATGTCGAAGCAAGTTTTACAGCACGAATTAAGAATATAAAACTCGAAAAATCTTCTACCGCTACGCCTTGGACACCAGCTCCTGAAGATGATGCTTCTTTTTATGATAATGTGATTTATGATACAAGTGGTTATTGTAATAATGGTAGTGTAACAGATGCTACATGCCCTACTTGGTCAAGTGACACACCCAGATACAAAGGAAGTTATGTATTTAATGGAAATAACCAATATTTAAAATTCCAAAATCCTATAACATCTTCTTCAACAGATTTTACAATATCTTGTTGGGTAAAATTTGATGACACAACTGGTAATTCAACTATATGCACTATGAGAACTGCCGTTGGAAATGGAATTGCTTTATTTAAAATTGGCAATAAGATTAGGTTTGACGATAATGCACAGTTTACTTTTTCAGACTATACAATATCAGCAAACGCATGGACACATGTAGTTGTAACTAGATTGTCATCCTGTAAAAAATTGTATGTTAATGGAATATTAAAACAAACGGTAAATACGGTTGGAGATATGAAATTAATTTCAAACGTAGGTACAATTGGTGCATCCTCTCAAGGTGGAGATGGTATTTCAAATTATCTTAATGGGCAACTTTCTGATTTCCGCATTTATGCTACTGCCCTCTCCGATTCTGACATCCTTGAGTTATATCAATCCTCTGCTTCAGTGGATAATAATGGAAACTTAATGTTAGCTGGCGAGGTAATGGAAGAATGAATTATTTAAATGATTGGGTTGATATTTCTAAAATTAAATTATCTGGATGGAGTGGTTCACCATCATTTGATAACGAAAATAAATATTTATTTTTAACTGCTACAAATGGATGGAGAAGTTTTTATTGGACAATTCCAGAAATTGAAAACAAAGATATTACGGTTGAATTTGATTACAAATTTATTTCTACTGATAATTGGTCAAATTGTTGGGTTATAAACATCAACGGATATGGTGGTATTTCTAATGGTAATATTGCAAAAGCAACAGAATGGACTCATTACAAGAAAAAAATCACATCAACATCATCATATATTGGCATAAATGTTAGAGGAGTCGATAATACTGGCAAATCAGTCGTGATGGCATTAAAAAATGTGCAATTATTTATTGGTAACGACTCAAGTAATCAAATTTATAAGACGGGCAATTTTGTAACCGAAGAAGTTATAGAAGGGAATTCCTTTAATGTTTGCCAACATCATATAGAAGTTAACGAAATATGGGAAATTTAAAATAGAATAATTAACACACATAGAGTCTACTTCGGTAGGCTCTTTTATTTTGCAGAAAGGAGCGTTAAATGCGAAGTTACGTTCTAGTTAATAACAAAGAAACTTATACTCTTGTAAAGTTCTCTGCGCAGGATTTTGCGAATGATCCTGTACTCTATTTGCAGACAGATTACTTACATGGAGTTAAAGAAAATTTCAAGAAAATAACAGCCATACAGGTATTTCAGAATGATGTATCTGTTGGCTTATACGAAATATATGATACATATTCTGACATTACAGACTGTGGCGCACAGTACAACGAAGATGTGAACCAATTTGTAGATTGCTTGGCGGTTAGACTAACAAAGAGTAATCTTGCTGAACAAGTTCAGAGTTTGCAGGATATTGTTAGTCCTATTATAGATTTTAATACAATGTCTGACGAGGAAATTAAGACATATAAGAAAGGTATACTCAATGATACTTGTACGGCAGAAATATCAAATGGTATACAAATAGAAACAGATCGGGGTACAGAAACATTTAGTCTTGAACAACATGATCAGAATAATATCTCTTCTCTCTGTTTGACTGCAATGCAGAATCCAGCAGTTGCATATTTGCCGTATCACTCAAATGGTAACGAATGTCGTATGTTTCCTGCCAAGGTAATCATCTCACTCTATTTACAGATGCAGTTAAAGATTACTCAGGAAACTACTAAATGTAATCTGCTTCGTGTACAGTTAGACGGAGAGACAGACAGAGATACAATTATGTCTTATACATATGACACACCTCTTAATGAATCATATCAGGCACAGTATAACGAAATTATAGCTAATACTCTTGAGATTATACAGGGGCTTATTGCTGGATTTATGAACAGTTCAGGAACTACAGATGGATCAGATAATACACCTGATACGGATACCTCTACATCAGAAAGTGGTGATTCAGATGGCGAAAATACAGAAACTACTACAGAAGATACTACAGCTAACTAGCATTGGCATAGTATCTGGTTTTATATATTGTGGTTTAGAAATTATATGGCGAGGTTGGACACATTGGACGATGTTCATACTCGCTTTTATTGTGGGAATTATCATTTCACAGTACAACAATATGTTCACATATGATATGGATTTAGCATGGCAAGTATTATTTGGTGGTTTGACTTCTATCATGTTGGAATATTTATTTGGTATTACATTCAATCAAGATTTTACCATATGGGACTATAGAGGACTTTGGGGAACATTTGCACAGAATCAACTTAATATCCTCTTCTGTTGTGCTTGGTTTGTGATTGTATGTATATCAATTTTTATATTGGACTGGTTTGAATATAAGGTGCTTCATGATGAGAATAAACCTTATTATGTCATATTTGGGCATATGTTCAGACCGTATGAAAAATAAATACATGGGCTGTTATATGCCCTAATTTTAGTTGAAAGAAAAGGAGAATTTATTATGTCATTTAATAAGAAGATTGCAACAAAGGGATTTTACAACATTGAACTGGTAAATATTGCAGAATGGTATGCACAGAGCAGACAGGAAGACAAGGAAAAGTTTAATGTTCTGCCATTCAGAATACAGTTGGCACTTCGTACAAATATGCAGGAAGTAAATAAGACTGCTCAAAGTTTAATAGAAATAAGAAACGAATTAGTGCAGTCGTTATGGAATAAATACATCGAAGCTGGCAAAACTGAGGAAGTTGAAGTAAATGGAGCAAAGCAGATTGAAATTAAGAAGGCATTTGCAGAGGAATACCAGGCTGAAGCGACTGAATGTCAGAAGAAATTGGATGAAGTATTGAATGATAGAACTGAAGTGACGCTTTCTGTATTCGATATGGATGCAGTATATGATACTTTACCAGATGATTGTAAATTAAATATCCGTGATATTGATATGCTTTCGTTCATGGACAAGGTTCAGAAAGATGAAGAAATTAAAGAAGATACAATTGTGGAGGGCAAGTAAATTGCTCTCTTTAGAAAGGGGTGTGATTTTACTTGGCACAATTAGGAAATTTGCTTGTCATGGGATCGAGTAGATTACTGGGCACGCTTTTTTGTGAAGATATAAATATCAGTAATTCATTGGTTGTAAAAACATTAAATGCTACTGATGTAACTGCTCATAACATGACAACGAGTACGTTGACTGTTAATGGTAATGCTACTACTACTGGTACATTAAATGTAGGTAATTCACAAGCTAATGGTAAGATATCTATTAACGGTAAGGTGTCTATTAGGGATTATGCGAACAATGGTTGGCTTGGTATAAACGATACTTTGGCATGGACTAATGGTGTGTATTTCGGAAAAACAACAGTGCGAACAGATGGCGTATTTCAATTAGGTGATACTGGTAACAAGGTGCTATTTAATCAATCTTCTGCCAAGTTTACCGTTCCAGTTACAATCAACAACTCTCTCGCTGCTAATAATATCACAGCAACCAATGTAACGGTTAATGATACTCTGAAAGCATTCAAGTATGAGTTAAATACTATTCAAGATTTGGGTGGTGAATTCTGTGTCGCTCCTACGATATATATACAATCAGGTGCAACAGTGAATGTATCTAAAGCAAGTGCTACAACTATTACTGTTTCTATCTTAGACAAAACAGCTATTACTTCAGATTCTATTCAAGGTGTTCGTTGGGCACAAAATTCTAAAATTAAATTCCAAGGTAAAATTGATGGATTACATATTAGATGTAATGGTGTTATGGCTGCTAAATTGAATACAACTGCTAATACTATGTCATTAACACTTACTGTCGAATCTTCTATTGCTAATCATTTTGCCACGGCTAAAAATGGCGCATCGTACAGTGATATTAGTGTAATGCTCTATCAGAGATATGGTAAAAAAATTGGCTCAACTACTGAGAATGTATATGCCCCTGTCGGCATTAGAATGTCTGCTATAGGTAACGCAAATTCTGCACCTTATGTAGACATTTGGGGAAGTAAATCAAATTCTGATCCTGACACAATATATACTATTCCGAGCGTAAGGTTAGGATATCTTGACGGATTAAAATGTGGCACTTATGATTGCGTTGGTTATGGTTTATATGCAGATAATGTATACTTAAATGGTACTATCATGAGTAATTCAGGAACTATCGGTGGGTTTAAGATTGATAACAATTCACTTACTAATGGCGGTTGGGGTATTGATAATAGCGTAATGATGTGTACAGGTACAGATGATAGTAAGGCTATTGGTGGTTCGGATGCTATTAATGGTTGGTGCTTTACAGCTGGTTCTAAATTCGGTGTCACTAAAAATGGTAATATGTATTCATCAAGTGGTAAAATTGGACAATTTATAATATCAGATAATGCATTAGGGTACGGAGAGATTACCGATGATAATATAAACGATTATTTAATAAAAACTGACCCTTGGAATAACTCAATTTTATTATCAACCAAAAATATCTTGCTAGGGAATTCTAATACTTATTTATCATTATTATCTGGTACTGGTAATTTATTGTTTTCTGATGGAGTATACGGGGTTCAATTAGATTGTGATCACTTATATATGATACAGAAAGCATATGCAAATATACTTCCTATTGATCGACCAGAATCATATTACGTTCAGTTATTAGATAATTCTTCTATATATTATGAAAGTCTTAATACGCCATCTTATGATACATATGGTGACTACGATAGTTCTTCTATACGCCTAAAATATCGAATATCAGCATCATTTGATTATGACGATTTTTTTTATGTCGGTACAGTTAGATCAAACTCACCATACATTAATAATCATAAAAACAATATTACATTTCAAAATACTGTATTGACTTTTGGGCGATCAAAGAGTGCTAACTTTTGGGACATATATAGCCGAGGAAATATGTCTACAATTCTTGGACATTATAATCTTGCAGTTGGACGATATTCTTTTAGTGGTGGATTGGAATGTGAATCAGAGGGCGTTGCATCATTTGTCTATGGCACTGGTCTTTATTCTGATAATCATAACCAGACTGTTATTGGTAAGTACAATCAACACCATCTCAATAAATCAATTACATTTACAGAAGATAATATTCAGAACATTAAATCTTCTGCTTTTATTGTTGGAAACGGAACGAGTAATACAGACAGATCGAACGCATTTACAGTTGATTGGGATGGTAATACATGGGCGGCAGGCTCAATTACGGCAACAGGTAGTGTTAATGGCACAGACTTTAACGGGTTTACAATTAATAAATCAGTACCGAGTGACGCAAAATTTACAGATACGGTTACTGTTATTGAAAATTCTTGTGATTCTGATAGCACTACTTCTGCCTTATCAGCAGCACAGGGCAAATCACTTAAAACATATATAGGTAATGTGGCTCAAAATACATGGAACTCATTACAAGAATCATATAGAAATGATTATGGTAAGCAGTACAATACTCAAGTGCCTTTACTTATTAATGGTAATTCATTAGGTTCAGCAACTGCTCAATTAATACTTGAACGTGGTGGTTCATATATTAGATTCAGAAACGATGGTAGCTCATTCTATATAATGAATGGTGATGGCAATAGTTGGACAAACTATATTCAGTTTTTTACAGATGGCACGGTATATATGCCTTCAAGTGTAAAAATTAATTCGCCAGGGCATCTATATATTCCATCATGTACAAACGCAGAAACCACATCGGCAGCAAATGCATATATCTCGTCTGATGGAAATGGCGTATTAGCCAAAACCTCAAAAACATCGTCTCGAAGATTTAAAGACAGTATTACAACAGACTTAGATGAAGAATTAAATCCAGAACATCTTTATAATATTGATGTGGTACAATTTAAATATAAAAAAGATTACTTTACCAACACAGATGATATTCGTTATCGTAAGAACATGATTGGTCTGATTGCCGAAAATGTATATGATAATTACAAAATTGCAGCCGATTGGCATGTAGATGAAGAATCTGGTAAGGTTCTAGTTGATGCATGGAACGAACAGTATATTGTCCCTGCGATGCTTAAATTGATACAGGAACAACACAAAGAAATAGAAAAACTGAAACAGATAATTGGAGGTGAGGTAATCAATGAATGTTAATGATTTTACTTTTGCAGGGAAGCAACTTGCGGATTTTAATTGTATTTGCTGTAATTTTGACGGTTCATCTGGCTCGGTTGAAGTTGGCACAGAGATTAAATTAAACCAAGAGAAACCATCTGGCTCAAATGTATTTAATTTATATTCTGCGACTTATGATGAACCATTCACTCTCCCATTGTCAATTTGCTTTAATCCATGCGAAACTGATGTTGATTATTTAACAGTTAATCAAGCAAGAAAAATCCAAAAATGGTTATCTCAGCGTAACAAGGTTTTCAGAATTAATTGTGCAGGATTTGAGAATTTATATTGGATTGGAACATTCATCGTGAAACAGGTTATGCTTAATGATGTTATTATTGGGTTTAATTTGACATTTACGGCTAATACTCCATATGCATTACAGGATAATTTAGTGATTAATTGCGATTTATCTGATAGCAGTCGAGAAACAGAATTTGAAGTAAGTGGTGATGAATTCGGATATATTCATGCTGATTATGTCATTACTTGTAAAGAAGCTGGCGATTTAACTGTTTCTAGCTATTATGTAGATCAGGAGAATGGGTTACTAATTCTTGACAGGCAGTTTAAAATTGATAATTGTATCATGGATGAAGTGATTACTATTAATGGGGCATCACAGCTTGTAACGAGCAGTGTGATTGGTAGACAATTAGGTAAGGATTGCAACTTTTTATTGCCAAGACTGATTAATACTTATCAATCTGATGATGAAATTGTTAAAAATCGAATTATTGTGAATAGGGCATGTACAATACAGATTACATACTCTCCTACCGCTATGGTCAGTTATGGTTATAAAGGATAAAATAATTATAGGGTATACAGATTAATTTCTGTATACCCTATTTTTTTACGATTTGCAAAGATTCTTTGTCTCTAGTTCTTTATTATTTTGTCTCCACGCATTTTGAAGAGTCTCCATTTTGTCTCCATTAATACATCAAAATATACCAATTTATATCAAGATATAACAACTTATTCAAGTTTTCTCGATTTTTTGGTTTTGCTTTAAATACTTGATAACACAAGGTTTTTCAAGGTTTTCCTTTCTTCTCTGTCCACAGATATGGGGTTATCTGGTAGACGTAATAATTCAGCCAATTTGCATATAAAGTATTGGCATGGCAACGCCAGGATTTGATCGGTGTCTTGCTCGGATCGTTGTCCGGATAATAATTTACCGGAATATCGGGATTCAGCCCCTTTGCAAGGTCACGCTTATATTCTTTATCCAGCGTCAGAATATCATATTCCGGATGTCCTGTTACGAAAATATTCTTTCCTTCATCGCCAATGATCAGATAAGGTCCTGCCTCATCGGACTCCGCTACGATCTCCAGATGCGGATTTTTTACGATCTCATCTTTATCGACACCTGTATATCTGGAATGCGGTACATAGAAGATATCATCAAACCCACGAACAAGCGGTGTCTTTCTGTGGAAGGTATGATGCATATAGATTCCTGATAATTTCTTATCCAACTCATGCTTCTGCACCCCGTACCGATAGTACAGACCTGCCTGCGCGCCCCAGCAGATATGGATCGTGGATGTTACGTTTTTCTCTGACCAGTCCATGATCTCTTTTAATTCATCCCAGTATTCCACATCTTCAAATTCCATCTTCTCGATCGGTGCTCCCGTGATGATGAATCCATCCCATTTTCGGTCTTTGATGCTGGAAAAATCAGTGTAGAACCGTTCCAGATGTCCCTTCGGCGCATGCTTTGATTCGTATGTCATCGTACGGATCAGGGAAATATTCACCTGGAGCGGTGTATTTGACAGGCTTCTCATAAGCTGTAATTCTGCATCCTGCTTCAAAGGCATCAGATTTAATATCAATATATCAAGCGGACGGATATCCTGACGGATGGCTCTGTCTGAACCCATCACGAAGATATTCTCATCCTCCAGTATTTTCTTTACGGGTAAATCATCGTCTACTCTAATTGGCATTTTCTATCAAGTCCTTTCTGTTTCAACTGCCATTTATCTGTTTCTATATTCTCAGGAAAACTGTTCCAGAAACTGTGTCTCTGAAATAATCGGTATTCCCAGACTCTGTGCTTTTTTATTCTTTGAAGACGTAGAGGTCACATCGTTATTGACCAGATATCCGGTCTTTGATGATACGGAACCTGCTACCTTTCCACCCCGGTCTTCGATATACTGTTTCATCTCATCCCGGTTTGCAAACTGCTCCAGACTTCCGGTTATTACAAAGGTAATACCTGCAAGTGTCTGCGGTACAGTCTCGGTCTCTGCTTCAAACTCTAATTCATGAAGTAACTTATCTATAATAGCACAATTCGACGGATTTTTAAAATATCTTACAATTTCCTCCGCGATCACTGTTCCGATTCCATCAATCTCTGTATATGCTTCTACATCCGCATGCATGATCTGATCCAGGTTATTTTTAAAATGTTTGCAGATCAGTTTCGCTGTTGCATCTCCGACACCCGGAATTCCAAGGCCATAGACAAAGCGGTTCATCGTTGTATGTCTGGATGTATCAACAGCCTGGATCAGCTTCGCATAAGACTTCTCTCCAAAGCCTTCCAACTCAACGATCTCTTCTTCATGACGATTCAGGTGATAGAGATCATCCAAATGATCCAGATATCCCTGTTCGATAAATTTATCAATCGTGGCTTCTGAGAGACCGTCAATATTCATTGCATTTCTGGCTACAAAATGCGCAAATGATTTTAACTTCTTTGCAGGGCAGAATTCATTGGTACAATAAAGGGTCTCTACCTGATCTACACCCTCTCCCTCCGTCACGATCTTTGTCAGGCCACCACAGGCAGGACAGGATTCCGGGATCGGTACATTTCCACTTCTGGTATGATTTTCGGCAATCTGCGGAATGATCATATTTGCCTTATAGACCGAGATCTCATCTCCAATCCCAAGCTGCAACGACCGAAGGATACTGACATTATGGATACTTGCACGGCTGACTGTTGTTCCTTCAAGGGACACCGGATCAAATACCGCAACCGGATTGATAAGTCCCGTTCTGGAAGGACTCCACTCCACATACTGCAGATGGGTCACTGCCTGTTCATCCGCCCATTTGAATGCCATACTGTCTCTTGGGAACTTCGCTGTTCTACCGAGACTCTTTCCATATGCAAGATCTTCTAACACCAGTACCAGACCATCCGATGGAAAATCGTTCTTCTCGATCTGTTCTGCAAACTGGGCAACACGCTCCGGAAGCTTATCAGCATCGATCAGATAATGCTCTACGACATCAAAGCCTTGCTGCTCCAGCCAGTCTAATTCATAGGAAAAGGAATTCTTAAAGTCCACATCTTCTCCATCCACCAGATTAAAGGCAAAGAAATGCACGTTTCTCTCTTTTGTGATTCGGTTATTCAGCTGTCTGACAGAGCCGCTGCATAAGTTTCTCGGGTTTTTATATTTTGCATCTGCATCTGCGATCTGCTCATTTATCTTCTCAAAATCTGAATACTTGATAACTGCCTCTCCACGGATCGTCAACTTACCCTTATATGGAATCTCTTTCGGAATATTTGCAAATACTCTTGCGTTGTTCGTTATAACCTCGCCCTCTAAGCCATTTCCTCTGGTTACTGCTTTTACAAGCGTACCATTCTCATAGGTAAGGACAACGGTAAGACCATCTAACTTCCATGAGATCACACCCTGATGTGCGCCAAGCCATGCTGCCAGTGCTTCCACACTCTTGGTCTTATCCAAAGAAAGCATTGGATGCTCATGAGCCTCTTTCGGAAGCTCGCTTACAATCTCATATCCAACATGAACCGTCGGACTGTTCGACATTACGATTCCTGTCTCTTTTTCAAGTTCTACCAGTTCATCATACAAGGCATCATATTCCAGATTGCTCATAATCTCGGTATCTTCCTGATAATATTTCTTTGATGCCTCATTCAGTTTTTCAACTAATTCTTTGATCCTGTCTCTCTTTTCCAACTGACATACCTCTTGTTTCCAACAACATTCTGTTCATTTTTATTATCCGGCTGTGCTTCTTCCCGCTTTGTTTTTACTTCTTCTTTTCGTTCCACTAAACGTCTGAGTTCTGTTTCTTCTTCCTTTGTCAAATGGCGGTACTCACCCGGTCTCAGATTCCCCAGACGGATATTGATCACTCGAAGCCGTTTCAGATTTACGACCTTGTATCCAAAGTATTCGCACATTCGACGGATCTGGCGATTCAGCCCCTGTGTAATTATGATCTTAAAGGAATAATTATCGATCTTATACAGACGACATTTTTTTGTCACCGTGTCAAGAATCGGAACACCTGCCGCCATCTGTGTTAAAAATTCATCCGTGATCGGCTTATTCACGCGGACACGGTATTCCTTCTCATGATTATTGACTGACTTCTGGATACTGTTTGACAGATCTCCATCGTTTGTTAGAAGCAGTAACCCCTGTGAATCCTTATCTAATCTTCCTACATACTGCAATCGGATCGGATATTTTATATGATCGAAGATATTATCCGGATCATCATGACTTGCCGTACAGGTCAGTCCCAATGGTTTATTGTATGCAAGAATAACTGTCTCTTCACGCTTTCTTACAGGTTTTCCATCAACCATTACCCTGTCATTTGCCTCTATCTTCTGTCCCATCTCCGCAGGCTTCCCATTTATTGTGATCCTGCCCTTTAATATATATTCATCTGCAGCACGTCTGGAACAAATACCAGCTTCGCTCAGATATTTATTGATTCGAATGCCTTCTGCCATATCATGACCCTTCCTGTTCTGTCTCTCTGTTACAGCTTTCTCGCCGCTCTTTTTTATCTGTTTTCTTTATAACCATATCTTTTTAATCATACCATTCCGACCATTAAAAGTAAACAATTACAACTTTTCAATTTCGGGGCTTGTTTTTTCTCTTTTCCCGACGTATAATAAAGCAAACGCAAAGGTGTGTTTCTACGGAAACGCACCTTTTTTTGTATTTAAATTTAGAAGCTGAAGTTATAACATTTTATAAAGGACGTGAATATATGGATAATATCGATAAGAAAATATTACATTTATTACAGCACAATGCCAGAACCCCTTTAAAGTATCTGGCAAATAAAGTATTTCTCTCCTCTCCTGCGGTATCCGCAAGAATCGACCGGCTGGAAAAAGCAGGTGTGATCACCGGATACCATGCAGGCATCAATCCGGAAGCTCTGGGGTATCACATTACCGCATTTATACACATGGCACTCGATCCGAAACAGAAACCGACTTTTTATCCTTTTATCGATGCTTGTCCGAATGTGCTGGAATGTAATTGCGTGACCGGTGCTTACTCCATGTTGATAAAGGTCTGCTTCCCAAGTACGATGGAGCTGGATTCTTTTATCGGACAGCTACAGCGATTCGGAAATACAGAAACACAGATCGTATTCTCCACTCCGGTACAGACCCGTGGAATCGACATCGGTATTGTATCTCCTGAAAATGAAGAAAATGCCATTTAAGCAGATAACGGCACTTCCACCTGTAACTTCTATAATAAATAACAACACAGAAAAGTTCCGTACCGGAATCCTGTCATACCATAAGGATTCTTTTACGGAACTTTTACATTACTTCATATCTACCAAATTACACCGAACCCGTTTCTCTTATTTACAAAACCGGATAACACCTTCCATTTACTGTGCATCTTCCGGTGTAGCTGCAGTATTCTCTGTTGTAGCCGGCTTGCTGATCAGATCATAAAATGCCCGGAATGTCTTATCGGTATCCAACAGATATTCTGTATTTTCCTTTACATGAACATAGATATCCTGAATATCCTTTGATGCCTTAAAGCTATTCAGATAAGAAAGCTGCGCATTTGACAGTTCCCCATTATCAATCTTATAGGAACCATCCTTATCCTTTATAATATAGAAGGTCACAATATCAAGCGGTTTTGATTCTACATCTGCAATATCCATATAGGACAATTCTACCACTACATACTCGTCTTCTGCATAGCCATCTGCAAGATAGCAGGTCGTATCTTCAAAGCCTTTCAGATATTTGGCAGAACTTTCCAACACTGACATATCATCAAATTCTGTCGGATCTGTAACTAACGACTGAAGTGTTGCCTGATCACAGGCTACTTTTGCTGTAAGATATTTACTTACCAGATCATTGATCTCTGAAACATTGCTTTTCTTATATGATGCATTTTCCGGAATCGCAAGCTCGACAGTATTATCTGCGCCCGGCTCAGCCTTTGGTTCTCTGATAAAAAATGCATATACATAACCGACACACAATAATGCAAATACTATCCATCCGATTACGACTTTCATTCCTGCCCGGATCACGATTTCTCCGTTTTTGGTTTTTATATATGTATCACCAAGAAAACTGCTTTTTTTATTTCTCAATTTTCCTATGCTCCTTTTCATATTTTATATCGACAAAATTCTACCATTCCAAAACTGATTTTGCAAGGACATACCAAAACTATTAAGAAATACAAGAAACTATTTGATTATTTCAGGGAAATATTGTATTATATATAAGTCATGCACCAGTAGCTCAGTGGATAGAGCAACGGCCTCCGGAGCCGTGTGCGGTGGTTCGATTCCACTCTGGTGCATATTTTTTATGGTTAAACGGACGAAAACGTCTGCCCTGAAAACTATGTTCTATCGCAAAACACTTGCGTTCTATTCTCACGTAACGGTACTAAACTCCTCACCTGTGGTGACTCGTTAAGGACCGACGTTCGAACAGGTTTGCTTATAGAACATAGTTTTCAGGGCAGACGTTTTCTGTCTTTGGCAGCACAACAACAAAAAAATTATTGCCTGTTTCAAAAATAAAATACCTTATTTCTTTATGAAATGATTACTTATATTATCATGTACAAAGATGTTCATGCAGTTTTCGTTGTGAGGCTTTGCACTAGCTGCCAGCATCAAGCCCATGTCTGAGTCCGAAGGACGAGTCTGGGCGACTGCTGGCTAATGAGCGTGCAAACCGAACAGAAAACGAAATGTATCTTTTACATGATAATATAAGAATCCATTTCATTAGAAATAAGATACCTTCCTACATTGTAACAAAGATAAACTTCACAACGAATAACGCAGCGATGATCGTTACAACGATATCTTTCTTCTTGTAGTTACCTGTGAATAAGGTGATCAAAACATATGAGATCGATCCTACACCGATACCATTTGAGATAGAGTAAGTTAATGGGATCATAAGGAAGGTAAGGAACGCAGGAACTGCTGAACGCATATCATCCATATCGATCTTGGCAAAATTCTTAGCCATTAATACACCTACAAAGATCAATGCCGGAGCTGTTGCACATGTTGGAATCACACCTGCGATCGGGCTTAAGAACAGACATACTGCGAAGCAGGCTGCCGTAACTAAACTTGCAAGACCTGTTCTTCCACCTGCTGCGATACCGGATGCTGACTCAACGAAGGTTGTACATGTCGATGTACCAAGAATAGCACCTGCTGCTGTACCGATAGAGTCGCACATCATACTCTTATCTAAGTTGATCGGGTCACCATTCTCATCTAACATATTTGCCTGTGATGCGGTTCCGTATAAGGTTCCGATCGTATCAAACATATCTACCAGACAGAATGCTACGATCAGCATGATACCTGAGAATACGCCACCAACATATGGGCTTTCAAATGCATTTCTCCATGCATCCGCCTTGAAGCATCCAAGGAAACCGATCTCGCCAAAGTCTTTGAAAGACTGACCGATGCTGGATACATCAAAAGATGGTGTCTCCAGATTAAATACATAATAAAGAACTGTGGAAACAATGATACCGATTACGATATTTCCCTTTACATTTAACTTTGCAAGAACTGCGATCAGGATAATACCGATGATAGTTACAACTGGTGGAATAACTGCTTTCCATGCATCTGCCGGTGTCTCTGCGCCTGAAATTGCTCCATGGAAATCAAAGATCTGTACCAGTGTATACTTATTCGCCTGTACAAGACCTGAACCCTTTAAACCAACCAATGCGATGAACAAACCGATACCGGCCGGTATTGATTTCTTCAGGCATTCCGGCATGGCTGTCGCAATGTACTTACGAAGTCCGGTTACAGACAGGATCAGGAATACGATACCTGATAACAGGATGATAACAAGACCTGACTGATAACCTTCAATCACGCTGCAGCCTGCAAAGAATGCACCGGATACAAATGAGGTACAGAAGAATGAATTCAGTCCCATACCACATGCCTGTGCATACGGCATTCTGGCAAGGAATGCCATAAGAAGTGTACCGATAACAGCCACAAGAACGGATGCGATAAATACTGCATTCCAAACCCTGCCTACTTCTGCTGCGCTTGCGCCTTCTGCAACAAGCCATCCAGCCTTACCATCTGCTGCTACCTGATTTGGGTTTACCAGGACAATGTATGCCATGGCAAAAAATGTTGTGAGTCCGGCCATAATCTCTGTACGAACATTAGAACCGCGCTCTGAAATGTGGAAAAATTTATCCATATTTCCCTTCCTTTCTTTTGTTTATTCTTATTAAAAGCATTGGTTGTCTACCTGCCCCTCATTACAGATATCCGCCATGCTTTATAATCAAAACTCTGTGTGCCGTTACAGCACTGTTTCTTTCAGAAAACGTACCTGCTGTCAAAACACTTTTTATGAATGTACCTCACAGCACCATTTTCTCTAAGAAATCGGCTACACTGTCATCCAGATAATCACCGATCACAAGATCTGCCGCTTCCTTGCAACGCTCTGTCGCATTTAAAACCGCAACTCCAAGTCCGGCTTCTGCTAACATCTCACTGTCATTATCTCCATCGCCGAAAGCAATTGTTTCTTCCATTGATATTCCAAGGAATCGTAAAACTTCCTTTAACCCATTATGTTTGCCGGAATGACGATCAGATATCTCGATCAGCCGCGGCGCTCCGGATGTTACATAAACAGTATGGATATTTTGCGTTAATTCATGCATGATACGGTATTTTTTCTCTGTCGGTCCTACAATTGAAATCGAATCCAACTCCGTATTATGCTGTAAAATAAACTGCCTTATATCAGGCACCGGTGTTCTGGTGCTTCTTACATAAGCACTGATATCCTCTGACTCTCCAAAATTCATTGGATTCTCATAATACATCTCAGATGTATATCCTCTACCGTCTATAAAACATTCAAAGAATACATCTTTATCCGTAACCAGATCAAATATCTGCTCCGGTACTTCCGGTCGTAATTTTAAATTATATACTGAATGATCATCTGATAAATCATAGATTGCTGCCCCATTGGATGTGATCGCATACCGGATACCCCGAATCTCCCGGATGCATTCTGGAATGGAATAAACAGATCTTCCACTTGCCGGAATAAAAATAACGTGGCTATCTGCCAGTTTTTCAAGAACTTCCTTTGTTCTATGGGAAATCCCATCCCGTCTTAAAATCGTTCTGTCCAAATCTGAAACCACGCATCTGTACTTCATCTGCTTTTCCTCTATTTTCGAATTTACTTTTATATGTTACCATATTTCGTAAGGGAAATAAAGATATTATAAACTTTTTTACATAAATATATAAAAAGGCACTATTTTCATTACATTTTTACCCGGTTATATAAAAACTGTGATAAAATAAATATACATCAGAAAGGAGACCACTATGTTGCATGAAATATCCGATGAACGCTACTGCTTTATTGAAGATACCATTTGTGATGCATTTTTATTGGTATTAAAAGAAAAAGAAATAGATAAAATAACCGTGACAGACATCATAAAAAGAGCCGGAATTGTTCGCAGTACATTCTATAACCACTACGAAAATATTCCAGCTCTTATAACTGCTGTTGAAGATAAAACTATCCAGGATATTTTCACCCTCATGGAAGACTTTCATCCTGAAAATAATCAGGATATATGCAAATCTTTCTTTCTGACAATTTGTAATTATACCAAAACGAATCCGTTTCTGGCAAATATTCTCCGGAGTCCGAGAGGCGATGAATTCTTTGAAAAGGCTTTAACTATGTTCCACCGCTATGTAACAGATGCCACCCGGAAAACAACGTCTTCCGTGCACTCCAAAGAAGAGGTCTCATATATGATCGCATGCAGCATTGGCAGTACCTTGGGTGTTCTCCATAAATGGACAAGAGAAAATTTTAAGAGTTCCGAAGAAATCATTGTCGGAATACTGACACAGTCATTTCTCACAGGTATACTTCCTTATCTGTCTTAAAGTGCTTCATCAATCAGAACTTCCTGCCTTTTTATCTTCTTAGTCGCACTCTTGATAAATGGATATTTACGAATAACCAACCCCGTAATCCGACGATAGGTCGGCTGCGTATTATTATAACTGTCGATAAATGCCTGAAGCTCTGATCTGATTGTTTCCTCATTCATCCGTTTTGCCGAGACAGCATCCTGATCCGGATAGATCCTTGCAATAAGACCATTGTTCTCTCCTGTCACAATCACCTCCCCCACCAACTTTCCAAGAGCCAGCTTATTTTCTATTTCCTCCGGTGATATATTTTCTCCGTTTGAAAGAATGATCAGATTCTTTATTCTTCCATTTATAAATAAGAATCCATCTTTATCCAGATATCCTTTATCTCCTGTATGCAGCCATCCACCTCTTAAGGCTTCTGCAGTCTCTTCCGGCATCTGATAATAACCCTTCATAACGCTGCTGCCTCGTACCAGAATCTCACCATCCTCAAAAGAAATCTCAACATTGGAAAGCGGTCGTCCTATAGAACCGGCCTTATGATCTTCCGGTACATTGCTGCTGATGACAGGCGAACATTCCGACATTCCATATCCCTCATAAATATTTACACCATATTCTGCAAATTTCTCAATATAAAACGGATCCAGATGTGCTCCACCTGTAAATATTGTTTTCAACTTTCCCCCAAATGCCTTGGCTGCAACTATTTTCTTTGGGATCAAAGGGTTCATTGCCGAAAGACGTTTGTAAATTGTTTCTACCATCAAAGGTACCATCAACATGATATCAGGATGAAAGGCGCCCATATTTTTTACCATATGTAACAGAGAATCATTGATACATACCGTTGCTCCAAAGGAAAAACCCTTGAGCCAATCCATAACAAGGCAAAATGCATGATGAATCGGTAAAACACTTAATACTATGGTTCCGGGATCTGCAGTATAATTAACGGATTTTACATTTTCTGCCAGATTTCTCTGTGTCAGCATAACACCTTTACTTTTTCCTGTAGTTCCGGAGGTGAAAATAATCGTAGCAATATCTTCCGGATCCGGTGCTGCAAAATCATCTGTACCGTTTATACCTGACGTCATTAATTCTGCTACAGATGCAACTTTTTTCTGATTTGTTTCGATGTTTTCTTCCTGTAATATCCAGATTTTTTTCAGTTTTGGGCATTCCTCCAGTATCCGTTCCGACAAGGTCTGAATTTTAGGACTTAAAAAGAGTGCTTCTGCATCTGAACGATTCAGAAGATCTATCAGATCCTCTGCCGGAAGTCCTGCGTCAAGAGGAACGGCTACTGCCTGACCTGTTATAATTCCCAGATAAGCTTCTATCCATTCCACAGAACTACTACCGATCAATGCTATATGCTTTCCCTGAAAGCTTTCCTCACACAATCCTTTTCTGACAGACTTGGCATTCTCCATCAGCTCCCGGTAGCTTCTATCACAGATCTCCTTTTTCTTCAACCATTTTACTGCCTTTATTTCTGAAAACTTTTTTTCGCTTTCTTCCAAAATATCACGAATCAACATATCTTATTATACCTCCGCACATACTTACTGCGATCATATACTTATATTCTCTGATTATACAGTTTCCTGCTGTAATCGCTCTAACAGATCAAGTGCTTCTACAATTGTGAATACATGCAGTGCATCGTCTTCCTCCAGTTCAATGTCAAATGTGTCTTCAATTTCTCCCAAGAAAGACATAAAATCAAGCGAACTAAAGCCCAGATCTTCTCTGAACTTCATATCGTTTGTCATCTCCTCCGGCTTAACATCACAATACTGTGCTATGATTTTCTTAAATTGCATTTCCTGTGTCATAATAATTTCTCCTTTATATGTTTTATTTTATACCTGTTCCATGATTTCTCCGATACTCATATCAGGTTCCGCGATTCCTTTAAACAATATCCGCATCATATAGTAATATAACAATTCCATATCATGTTCTGCCAAATGTGCGGTCTGGTAATGATATGAAAAATTCATACCTCCATTATCTGTATGAGATACTGTCAGATACATTTTCTTTGTAGCTGCACCATTTGCAAACCATTTTGCATGCTGTGGAATTTGTACCAGATGAGGATTATCCAATTTTACCGGCATCGGCTGATAAGTAAGGTAACAGCTTTCATAGGCTGTATTCTTCGGTGTATGATATCGTTTCTGCATTTCCTCTCTGATCAACGCCGGATCATAGTTACTGTGCATATAGATTCGATTCTGCATATTCTGAATCTCATATGCTGCCGACAGGAAATCAGTATCTGCCGAAATCACAGTTCTACATGGAAACATAATAGTCCGACTACCACCGGAGGTCCATTCATCATGGGTAGACCGTCTTGAAATGAAGTTTTCTATCGTAATATCTTCCTGTCCATGATTCATCTTTGACAGATATGTACGAATACCAAGTAACAACAGATTTGTCATTGAAAGCTGATGGTTCATACAAAAATCTATCAGGTTTTTCGTTGGCTCCGGCTCCAGTTGATAATCCTTTACTGCCACAAACAACTGATCTAATTCTATATCGGCAGCCCTGAGTGTTTTATTCCTATGTAACTTTCTTGATGCTTCCAGTACATCTAAACCTTGGATATCAGAATAAAGGGGTTCCCCCCATGCATCCAGCTGATCATCCCAGAACTTTTTATCTTTGGCAAAACGTTTTTCATTATTTGCACGATTCAGATCTTTAACTAGCACTTCCTCAAAATCAGCTAACTTCTGCGGATATGGTGTGTTAAATTTATAATGCGTATATAACTGCATCAGATCATTGATCATCACAACCAGTCCACAGGAATCAATCAATCTATGATCCATATGGATGAAGAAACCATTATATCCATCCGGCAGTTTTACCATCACTATATCGCAAAGCGGAATATCATCTCCGTCAAATGTCTCATATGCCCACTGCTGCATTAGATTGTCTGCTTCATCCATATGCATTCCTGATAAGTCTTTTAAAGGAATATCACGGGTTTCTTTTTCAGTAAGATATTGCTTCACATCACCATTTTTATCACGTTTCGTAAAACGAATACGCATACATCCATATCTCTCATATTCCAACTGAATACATTTTTTTAAAAGTCCGAAATCCAGTTCTGCTTTTAAAGATGCCACAACACTGACACCGGACACCTGCTGTGTTTTATATTTTTTTATCCAGTCATCATGCATTTTTTGTGCTGCTGTTAAGGGATACTGTTTCATCATCATGGATAACCTCCTGTATTCTTTATTCTTTTGTGAACTTATCACATTTCATTTTTGAATTCCACCCCTTGTACAACTTAACAAACACTTTACATGAAATTGACCGAAACTTTAAAAGTAATCTATAGATCAGAATTATCCTGATATAAAAATCCCCCTTAAACAGATTCGGCATTTACCTTATCTGCTTAAGAGGGATCCTGTTACTTCCGGTGATTCTATTTTAATTATCATATTTTTCAAAAAAATCAAGCAGCTTTTGTCGATAAAGCTCCGGAGCTACATATGGCGCGCAAAGGTGCCGTGCTTCCGGTATAATGACCAGTTCTTTGGGAGCACCGCATAATGCATAATTATATAAAGAATTCTCCGGAACTACATAGGTATCTGCTTCCCCATGAAAAAACAAAACCGGACGTTTATTTTTCTTCATTGCTTCTATCGTGTCAGCATCACTCATACGAAATCGGCCAAACATCCTGCAAAACAGATCTACACGGAACAAAAGCAGCTCTACCCAGCCCAAATGGAACCAGTTAGCTGCGATATCCTGAAGCTGACGCTTCATCGAGCAAAATCCACAATCTGCAATCAAGCCTTTCACTTCTTCCGGCAGTTTATGTCCTGAAGCCATAAGCACCGCCGCAGCCCCCATGGATTCTCCATAAAGATAGATTGGGAGCTTCTCTCTGTTTCTTGCAGCAATATAATAACTCCATTGCTGTACATCCCATTGCTCTTTTGCACCAAATGTAATATATTCACCCTCGCTCAAACCGCAGCATCTCTGATCAATAAACAATAAATTACACGCATTCTCATGAAGGAAACGTGCTGTATATGCAAAATCGCCAAAGCCACTACCTTTATATCCATGACTTAACACAACAAAACGTTTCGCTTCTTTTGTCGGAAGATAATAAGCATGCAGATACAGTCCATCTCTGCTTCTGATAAAGCAATCCTTCATCTGCTGCTCAGCACACCACAGTTTTCCTTCTTCATATTCCTTTTCGTATTTGTCTCTTGGATGATTTTTCTTTATATGAGACAGTTGAAACCATTTCTTTTTCTTCTGTCGTTTTTTTCCTTTGCAACGAACAAGCATATCAAAGAAAGACCAGCCCAAAGCAACAAACAGACCAAATGCACCGGCTACAATTTCCAGTAATCTTAATATTTTCTGCTTATTCCCTGTATCATTCATAATCGTTATCTTCTCCGCTTCTTTTTTGCGTATTTGTAAAACAGCCCTTGAAAACATAATGTTTTCAAGGGCTTGAAATTCTTTATTATAATTCAACAAATAAAATTATACATTCATCTGCTTAGCAACTTCTGCTGCGAAGTCTTCGTTCTTCTTCTCCATACCTTCACCAACTTCAAAGCGAACGAACTTAGCGATCTTAAGAGCAGGATTTACAGACTTCAGGTATGCTGCAACTGTCTGCTTGCCATCTTCAGCCTTAACATATCCCTGATCAAGAAGACAGATTTCCTTCATCTGCTTAGAGATACGTCCTTCAACAAGTCCTGAGAAGATCTTGTTGCCTGAGATCTCTTCCTTATCAGCACAAGCGATCTCTGCTAACTGAGCCTTAGCTTCCTTTGAAAGGAAGTTAGGTAAGAAGTTCATGTTTGACTTCTTCTCTTCGTAGATAGCTACATCTTCTGCGCTCCATACACCGGCTACAGCCTTCTCGATCAACTTGGAAAGAACCGGCTTTGGAAGTGAGAATGGATCATTTAATGCACTGTCAATTGTGATCTCTTTCATCTTAGCAAGCTCATCTGCTGAGATCTCGTCTCTTGAGATATACTGTGGGTTCATAGCTGCGATCTGCATTGCGATGTTTGTAAGTGCTTCCTTAGCTGCATCATCTGAAGCACCGTTACCGGCTACAAGAACACCGATTCTTCCGCCACCATGGATATAAGAAGCAACAACATCTGCTGTAACCTTCTCAAATCTTCTGATGGAGATCTTCTCACCGATCTTGAGGATCTTATCATCAAGATCAGCCTTCATATCAAGGATTGAAACAACGTCTTCGCCATCTCCGGCCTTTTCTGTATCTACTGTAAGTGCCTTATCTGCAACTGCCTGTACAAACTCCTGGAAAATTGCATTCTTTGCAACGAAGTCTGTCTCTGAGTTAACTTCAACAACTACTGCTGTATTACCATCAATTGCAACCTTAGCGATACCTTCTGCTGCAATTCTTGCTGCTTTCTTCTCAGCCTTAGCTGCACCACTCTTTTTGAGTACTTCCACAGCGGCATCCATATCACCGTTTGTCTCTGTAAGTGCTTTCTTACAATCCATCATACCAGCACCTGTGAGTTCTCTTAACTCTTTTACCATGCTTGCTGTAATAGCCATCGTAATAACCTCCAAAATTCTAGTATTTATATTCTAAAATATTACTCTTCTACTGCTGCTTCCTCATCTGCAACTTCTTCAGCATCTGTTGCATCAGCACCCTGCTGAGCTTCGATAACTGCATCTGCCATCTTTGAAACGATAAGCTTTACAGCTCTGATAGCATCATCGTTACCAGGAATAACATAATCTAATTCTTCCGGATCACAGTTCGTATCAGCAATACCTACAAGCTTGATTCCAAGTGAATGAGCTTCCTGGATACAGATTCTTTCCTTCTTAGGATCTACAACGAAGATCATGTCAGGAATTTCCTTCATTTCCTTGATACCGCCAAGGTTCTTCTGAAGCTTCTCCATCTCCTTCTTGATCTGGATTACTTCCTTCTTAGGAAGAACATCAAATGTTCCGTCAGCTTCCATAGCTTCGTACTTCTTAAGAGTAGCGATTCTTGTCTGGATTGTGCTGAAGTTTGTAAGCATACCGCCTAACCATCTCTCGTTTACATAGTACATACCGCAACGCTCTGCTTCACTCTTGATTGAGTCCTGAGCCTGCTTCTTTGTACCAACGAAAAGAATCTTTCCACCATTTGCTACGCAGTCACCGATTGCATTGTAAGCATCGTCAACCATTCCTACTGACTTCTGAAGGTCGATGATGTAGATACCATTACGCTCTGTGTAGATGTATGGCTTCATCTTAGGGTTCCATCTTCTTGTCTGGTGTCCGAAATGTACACCTGCTTCTAATAACTGTTTCATTGAAATAACGCTCATTTTTTCTACCTCCATGGTTATATTCTTCTGCTGATCTCTCTTTCACCGAGTCACCCGAGCTATAGGCACCACTTCAGGAATCAACCAGCATGTATATTATTTTTATGAGCCTGCTATATACAAGCCCACACACAAAAACGATAATAACACAAAAAGAAAGTGCATGCAAGCACTTTCTTTTTATAATCTCATGTCACTTAACAGTTCCATGTCTTTTTCGCATTATGCTGGTATGTGCGAGCACATTCCAGCGCAATGCTCATTATCTCATATTTTGTTTTAATTCATGCTATAACTATCGTCCATCTCTCATAATAGTGATCATCTCATCGTAGGTTTCATCACCCTTGAATGTGAAAGTTCCACACATCAGTTTCATGGAATTACCGGAGCTTACAAGATAATCATAAAAATCCTGTACACTGTCTACCATTCCGATATCATATAATGCCTGAGAGATTGCCTCTGCATACATACCCGGCCTGATCGTGATCGAACCACCCTTTTTCTTTTCTTCTGTAGTTGTCTCTGTCGTAGCCTCCGTAGTTGCTTCTGTCGTAGCCTCTGTTGTAGCTTCTGTCGTTGCCTTGGTTGTACTTTCGGTTGTGGCTTCCGTGGTTGCCTTGGTTGTATTTTCCGTTGTGGTTTCCTTTGTCGCCTCTGTTGTAGCTTCTGTCGTCACTTCCGTCGTTGCCTTAGCTGCATCCTCTTTTGTCGTTTCCGTTGCAGTCTCTGTCGTTTTCGCTGATTCAGTAGCCTCTTCCGATGCAACAACTCCTACCGCATCTTCTTTTGACGGATCATTCTTCTTTGTATCTGCAAAGCTTCCGGACTTGATACCAACCATCATGACAAGCGCACCGATGATAAGTCCAAAGCCTAATCCTCTGAAAAAATATTTTTTCTTCATACTGCCGTTTCTCCTATCGTATAAAACAATTTCATTTACTGCTTCTGATTCTCAATATTTTTAATGATCACCTTGGTTTCACCAACACCGATTCCAAGCTGATTTGCAATCTCCATGATCCCAAATCCCTGCTTGTAAAGCTCTGCCACCTCTTCATCGATATTCTTCTCATCATCCCAGATCTCTTCCGGCGCAGGAGCTTCTTTCTTTGCCTCCTGTACACGATTCTGATTTCTGTTTGTTCTGCTCTTCTTGCGGTTCTTCTTTCTTGAGCGGTTGCCTCCTGCAGGCTGTTCTGGCTTCTGTACAGGCTCGGTTCCGGTTGCTTCTACGACTGTCGTTTCTTCTGCGGTCTCGGTTGTCTCTGACTCAACAGCAGATTCTTCTGCTTTCTTAAAAGCAACAACATTGGATTTCTCCTCTGCCGCTTCTTCCTCGGCTTTCTCAGCAACAGCTTCTTCTGCAACAGCTTCCTCTACTTCTTCCTTTGGTTCCTCCGCATCATCTTCTGCCGCGTTCTCTTCAACATCCTGTTCCGGTACAGTCTCGGTTATATCACCATTTGCAACCGCATCTCCGGAAATAACTGTCTCCGTCTCGCTTGCCTCTAATGCTCCAAGAGAATTCTCATCCGGCTCTTCTTCGATATCTTCCGGCTTCTCATTTTTCTCAGGATGTTCTGTTTCCGTTTTTTCTTCAGAAATCGTTTTCTCTATCTGTTTCTCTTTTTCTCTTGCAATCTCTTCTTCGGTTTCTTTTACTTCCATTTCAAGGAGTTCTTCATAAGTGACCGTTTCAGGCTTCTCTTCTGCATCAGGATTGTATTCTTCATAGGCTTCCGCAAGGCTCTGATTGATATAATCGATCATTTCTTTCTTTGCCTTTTCAGACAACTTGGATGCCCATTTTTCAAGCTGTTCCTTCAGTTCCTTTTCTGTCTTCTTGCGGACATCTTCGCTGTATTCGTCTAATGATGTCTTGCTCTGCTCAAGAAGGGAATCACATAATTCCGTAATCTTTCGTTTTAACTCTTCTGAGCTTTCATTATATATCTCATCTTCCTCTTTAAAATCATGACTATCCAGAATAAAAAAGCTTACACCTACAACTGCTACGCCAACTAATAATGTTATGATTGGTAATATCATTTCTTTACTCTCCTTTGCAAAATTTTATACGGCTTTTAATTCGTCAAATACAACATCATTCAGAACCTTAATGTAAGTTCCCTTCATGCCCGAGGATCTTGCTTCAATAACACCCGCACTCTCAAACTTTCGAAGTGCATTTACGATTACGGAACGGGTAATTCCGACCCGGTCTGCGACCTTACTTGCAACAAGAATTCCTTCTTTTCCATCCAGTTCCGAAAAAATGTGCTTGATCGCCTGTAATTCTGAAAATGATAAAGTACTGATTGCCGAACGCACGATTGCGATCTTACGATCTTCTTCTGCATTTTCTTCATTTAAAGCCCGCATCATCTCAAGTCCTACAACCGTTGTTCCGTATTCCCCGAGAATAATATCATCAATATCATACTGTGCATCCAGCTTATACAGAAATAACGTTCCAAGCCGTTCTCCTGCTATATCGATTGGAAGTAGAAGTCCCTGATATTTCTCTATGTTATCACTGTCAAATCCGAGCGTAGTCAGATTTACATTTTCCTTTGTTGACAATACAAGGAGAAGTCTCTCATTCAGCATACTGTCGATCAGCAGACCAACCTTATCCTCGATCAGCTCATGGATCTCAGGTATATCTTCACGGTTCTTAATTCCCAGAACCTTACCTTTTTTACTGATAACCAGTACATTTGATTTTAAAATATCACTTAAAACATCACAAATATCATTAAAAACAACCTTATGCGAGTTGTTATTGTGCAATAATTTGTTAATTTTTCGTGTTTTATCTAATAATTGAACACTCATTTCTGTTCCTCCGTATGTAAAATACAAAAAAGTTGTTTTTGCATAAAAAATCTACACTATTTGACATTCTATCACAATGGTCATGAGATAACAATAGCCTTTCCTGTCAAACGAGAGATTTAATATTTAAAAACAACTTTTTTTATATGGCAGGCCGGACAACTTCATCCGATCACTTATGCCTGTTTTCCCTTTTCGGTATTATCTCTGGAATATCCACAGTTTTCTGCTGAACAAAGTAACTTATTACCCTTTTCAACCATATAACTGCCACATACCGGACATTTTTCCCTTGATGGTTTCGCCCATGACATAAAATCACATTCAGGAGCATTGATACATCCATAGTATCTTCTGCCCTTTCTGGTCTTCTTTATTACTATGTCACCACCACATTTCGGACAAGGAACTCCTGTCTTTTCAAAGAACGGCTTCGTAAATTTACAGTCAGGAAAGCCCGGACATGCAAGGAATTTACCGTGTGGACCATACTTAACGACCATATTGCGTCCGCACTCGTCACATACCTCATCCGTTACTTCATCCTCAATCTTAATGGACTGCAACTCACTCTCGGCTTTCTTAACCGCCGCATCGAGATCTGGATAGAAGTTTCTTACTACAACTTTCCATTCGATAGCACCCTCACCGATCTTATCGAGAAGAGACTCCAGATTCGCTGTAAAATTCACGTCGATAATAACCGGAAATGCCTGTTCCATAATCTGATTAACGGCTTCTCCCAGTTCTGTTACATATAATTTCTTATTCTCTTTTGTGATATAACGACGATTCAATATCGTTGAGATCGTCGGTGCATAAGTACTTGGTCTTCCAATGCCAAGCTCCTCTAAGGTTCTTACCAGAAGTGCTTCTGTATATCTTGCCGGCGGCTGTGTAAAATGCTGCTTCTCGTCAAAATCTTCTAATTTTAACAGATCTCCTTCATTCAGATCCTTAATGCCGGCAATATGCTCACTCTTCTCATTGTCCACATTATAAACCGTTGTAAATCCTGCAAATGCAATCTTTGATACTGAGGTCTGGAACCGATAGCCTGCTACTTCTGCCTTTACGGTCTTAATGCTGTATACTGCCTCTGCCATCTGGCTTGCAAGGAAGCGGTTATAGATCAGCTGATACAGACGGAACTGTTCTCTGCTTAACTGATCCTTGATAGCTGCCGGTGACAGTGTGATATCCGTCGGACGGATTGCTTCATGCGCATCCTGGATCTTCTTACCCGGTTTGTCTGCCCGAGGTATTCCCGCTGTATAATCTTCTCCAAAATTCTTTATGATATAATCTTTGGCTGCTGCTGCCGCTTCATCTGATATTCTGGTAGAATCCGTTCTCAGATAAGAGATCAGACCGATGGAACCTCTGCCCTTGATCTCCACACCTTCATATAACTGTTGTGCGATACGCATCGTTTTGGATGTTGCAAAGTTCAACTTGGAGGAAGCTTCCTGCTGCAACGTACTGGTTGTAAATGGAAGTGGCGCTTTCTTATGACGCTCACTGTCCTTGATCGATGCGATCTTAAAAGACTGCTTTCCGATCGTTTCTATGATATGATCCAGTTCCGCTCTGGAAGATATTTCTTCCTTATCGCTCCCATTTCCCATGTATTTGAATTCAATGCTTTTCTTGGCCTTTTCCGGTGCCAGCATAGCAGAAAGTGTCCAGTATTCCTTTGGAATAAATTCATTGATCTCTTTTTCTCTGTCACAGATCAGCTTTAATGCTACAGACTGTACACGTCCGGCACTTAAACCTCTCTTAATCTTTGCCCAGAGAAGCGGACTGATCTTATAACCAACCAGTCTGTCCAATACACGTCTCGCTTGCTGTGCATCCACAAGTGCCATATCGATATCGCGTGCCTGCTTAATTGAATTCTTTACTGCATTTTTCGTAATTTCATTGAAGGTAATCCGCTTGTACTTCTTATCATCCAGTTTCAGTGCTTTTGATAAATGATAGGAGATTGCTTCTCCCTCACGATCGGGGTCAGTTGCGAGGTACACTTTGTCAGCTTTCTTTACTTCTTTTCGAAGCTGTGCAAGTATATCTCCTTTTCCTCTGATTGTTATATATTTCGGTTCAAAATCATTATCAACATCAATGCCCATCTGGCTTTTAGGCAGATCACGCACATGACCATTCGACGCAATCACTTCATAATTACTGCCCAAAAACTTTTTAATCGTCTTGGCTTTCGCCGGAGACTCTACAATAACAAGATATTTAGCCATGTACTCTTTCCTTTCCTGTTCGTTTAAACGACACAAACTATACACCATTTTTTCCTGCCATGCAAGTGAATATTTTATTACCTTCTTTATCAAAATGCATCAAGCTTCCTGTTCTATGAAAAAACAGCAGTAAAATAATAACGCATCGGCTGCCTGATATATCCCTTTTTCTCCATGTCAAACAGAGTGCTCAGAACAAGTGCCGGAGGCTGATCAACCCGCGAACAGATGTCTTCTATATATACAACATCCCTACCCAAACAGGCAAAGATCTCCTGCTCCGGTAAATCAAGCTGTTCCCTGCATACCATGTCTTTCTTTTGTGCAATTTCTTCTTTTTTACAGAGTCCCAGTTCGTCTATTATATCCGCTGCATCTGTTACAAGCATTGCCCCCTGCCGAATCAGTTGATTACAGCCTTCACTGTTCCTGTCTCCGATCCGTCCGGGAACCGCATATACTTCCCGTCCCTGTTCAAGTGCCTGATCTGCCGTTATCAGTGAACCGCTTTTTTTCTGCGCTTCCACAACCAGAACCCCTTTTGCCAAGCCACTGATGATCCTGTTTCTAAGTGGGAACCGCCATTTTGCCGGTTCCACATCCAGCCCATATTCCGACAAGATCACACCGCTTCTTTCAATGCATTCATACAAATCATAATTCTCTCTCGGATAACAGATATTGATCCCGCATCCAAGTACCGCAATGGTAAATCCATTTTCTATTTCTACCGCCGCCCGCTGTGCCGTTCCATCAATACCGGCAGCCAACCCGCTGATGATATTGGTCTGATATGACGCAAGCTTAGAAACAAATGACCTCGCGATCTCCTTTCCATATGCGGAAGCCTTTCTGGCTCCTACAACAGCAATACCCGGACGATTTAATGCAAGCTCTTCCACCCTGCCTCTGGCATATAACAGCCTTGGGCAATCCGGAATGTTAAGTAATTCTTCCGGAAAATAAGGGTGTCCGGGATATATATATGTAATATTTCTCTCTTTTAGTCTGTTTTTATATGCTATTATCTTCTTCTCATCCCGAAGTTCCAAAATCTTGCTTCCCTGTATCTCTGTCAAAGCTCCCTGAATCTCCCGGTCAGGTGCTTCCCACAGCTCCTGCAGCCCGCCAAAATACGCAAGAATCTTTCCCATGGTCATATTCGTTATATCAGGGAACATCCCAAGCCATAAATGGAGTAAGTCAAGATCCATATCCGAAAGCCCCCTTTCCGTAAGATCTGTTTCTTCCCGTCTCCCCATCCTCAAGAAGATTCTGATATCGGAAAAACAAGGCCTCTTTCAGATGTATCTCCCTGATCTCGGGACTTCCATCAAGATCCGCGATAGTTCTCGCTATCTTAAGCACTCTGTTATATCCTCTCGCCGACAGATCTGTCTCCTCAAATACATCACGGATCATCGCCTCTTCCGCCGATCCCAACTTAATATACTTCTGTGTGCGTCTGCCGTCTAACTGTGAATTAAAATGAAAGCTCTCTGATCTATAACGTTCCCTTTGTATCTTCTGTGCAGCCAGCACACGCTTTCGAATTTGGGCTGATGTCTCTGCTTTTTTCGTTCCGAGAAGGTCTTCGTAAGCAACTTTTTGTACGTTTACATTGATATCGATTCGATCTAATAACGGTCTGCTGATCTTTGCATTATATTGCCGGATCTGTCTGTACGAACAGGTGCATTTATTCAGATCCGGATACATACCACAGGGACATGGATTTCTGGCTGCTACCAGCATAAAGCTCGCAGGATATACATATTTGCCATGAATCCTTGCAATCGTAACCTCCCGATCCTCTAACGGCTGTCGCATAACCTCGAGAGCATTCCGGTTAAATTCCGGCAATTCATCCAAGAACAACACCCCATTATGACTGAGACTGATCTCACCCGGTTTTGGGATCGTTCCACCCCCGGCAAGAGCAATGGCCGATACAGTATGATGCGGAGAACGGAATGGGCGTCCGGTAATGATTGACTGATTCTTTTTCAAAAGACCTGCCACACTGTAAATCTTTGTTATCTCGATACTTTCCTCAAACGAAAGTCCGGGAAGAATGGTCGGCAGACATTTGGCGATCATGGATTTCCCTGAACCGGCAGGGCCTGTCATCAGTATATTATGCATACCGGCAGCCGCAATCTCCATTCCTCGTTTTAATATCTCCTGCCCTTTAATATCCGCAAAATCTCCTGTCTCATCATTTTCTTCCTGATCAAGCAGGGCTTCAACATCCACATACGCCGGTTCGATCGCAATCCTGTCATTCAGATATGCTTCCGCTTCACATAGAGTATGAATCGGTATAACCTCCATATTGCGGATCAATGCTGCTTCTTCAGCATTATCGGCAGGAACCAGACAGCGTGTGATACCTTGTTTTACTGCATGATGAACAACCGGGAGTATTCCTGACACAGCATTTACTCTGCCGTCAAGCCCCAGTTCGCCTAAGATTAAAATATTTTCTGTTCTTTCAGACGGAATAATCCCCATAGATACCATAATTCCTATGGCAATGGGAAGATCATAGGCAGTTCCTTCCTTACGGATATCTGCCGGTGATAGATTGATCGTAATCCTTTTAGGAGGTATCTGAAAGCCGGAATTCTTAAGGGCTGTTCTCACTCGTTCTCCGGCCTCTTTTACGCACGCAGACAAAAAGCCTACCATATTAAACATTGGTAAACCATCATTAATGTCTGTTTCTACCTGGATCAGAAGTCCTTCTACGCCAAGGACTCCACCACTTGTTACTTTACTGTACATCTGCATCTGCTCCTTTCGACATCCCTGCCGTCTCTCCACGGGAGCAAGTCAGACCTGAATATAAAAAGCTGCCTGACGGCAGCTTTTTATACGCCTGCATTTATACTACTTGTATCTACTCAAAAAGTCAAATGCATTTTATTCTTTTTACTTTATTCCTTTAACTGAAGTATACAACCTCTTCTTCCGGCGGACCGGTCAGCACAACCTTCTCTGCATAGAGAACCGGACCATCTCCCTCAAAATCAGGATAGTATTCTTTCTTGATCGTTGCTGTTACATCTACCCACTGTCTGTCAACCAGATTCTTAGAGCCATCGTAATAGCATTTGAAGCCTACAAATGTAATATCCTCTACACAGCAGGTCATCGCAAAACGTCCCGGTACAAATGCATTCTTACCATACTGTTTCGGCTTGAATACCATGCCACGGAAGTGGATCTTCTTACCGACATAACGATCCGGCTGATCGGAGGCATCCACATACCAGATACCGAAATCCTCATCGTTCAGCTCGATCACGTCAGCCTTTACATCATATGGCAGATCTTCTTCGTCATTCACATCCGGTGCGATCGAACCATCCTTCATCTCAAAGATGATCTGTGCCCGTCTGTTGACTGCCTTGATCCCTCTGCGCCATTCTGCACGCTTGGAATTCTCATCACAACGGTTAAATACTACCATATCCGCACTGTTAACCTGATCCATCATAGTTGCTTTCATATTCTGCTGATATACATCATATGTCTCAGCATTTACAAAGGATAATACCTGGACAACGGTCCATCCCTTCGGCACACGGATATCAAAGATCTTATCCAGCTTCCACATACCATTGTATTCGATCATAACCTGCTCCGGCTGATATTTGTCCTGCAGATCTAACAGGTGCTCTGTGTTCAACTGATCTTCTTCTATGAATTCCAGAAAAATATTTTTCTTTTTCAGGTCTTTCTCGTCATATTCTTCTTCACCGTCTTCGCATACAAGAAGCAGGGTCTTTGCGCCTCCGGTGAATTCCCGGTCTAATAATGTCTCCTTCACAAATGTAGTTTTACCACTATCAAGGAAGCCCATAAATACATAAACCGGAATCTCTGTTTCCTGTTGTCTTGCCATCATTTTCTCCTATACCTCAAACAGCTCTGCAAGCTTGTCTTCTGCCAGTTTGCTTCCGATCACACATAACTTACCTGTGATATCCGGATTTCCCTTACGGATCTCATACTCACCCGGTACAAGATCAAAGTATAACCAGTCTGTACCATCACTTGGAACGATACCCTTTGCACGAAGGATAATACCATATTCCTCTGTGTTAGCAAGCTCATCCAGAGTCTCTTTTAACTTATCTTCATTAAACTTATGTGGAGTTTCCTTACCCCAGCTTGTAAATACCTCATCTGCATGGTGGTGATGGTGATGATCGTGATCATGACAGCCACAACTACATTCGTCGTCATGGTCGTGATGATGATGTTCATGATCATGATCGCCACAGCCACATTCATCGTCATGGTCGTGATGATGATGTTCATGATCATGGTCATGACAGCCACAACCACATTCGTCATCATGGTCGTGATGATGGTGATGCTCATGCTCATCTTCATCCTCAAATAAAGCGTCCTTAACGGATTTATGATTCTGCATAGCTTCTTTGATCTTAGAACCATCAATATCATTCCATGGAGTTGTGATGATCGTAGCTTCTGCATTGTGCTCGCGAATCATGGCAACTGCCTTCTCGATCTTATCCTGAGAAGCTGTCTGTGTTCTGCTCAATACGATCGTATTTGCACTCTCGATCTGATTATTGAAGAATTCACCAAAGTTCTTCATGTAAATCTTGCATTTGGATACATCTGCAACTGTTGTATAGCTGTCAAGCTGTACTTCAACTTCTTCTGCAACATCCTTTACAGCCTTGATAACATCTGAAAGCTTACCAACACCGGATGGCTCGATAATGATTCTGTCCGGTGCATATTCTGTAATAACCTTCTTTAAAGCCGTACCAAAATCTCCAACTAAGGAGCAGCAGATACAACCGGAATTCATCTCAGTGATCTGTACACCGGCATCCTTTAAGAATCCGCCATCAATACCGATCTCGCCAAATTCATTCTCAATCAGCACAAGCTTCTCGCCCTTAAAACCTTCTTCGATCAGCTTCTTGATCAGAGTTGTTTTTCCGGCACCTAAGAAACCGGAAATAATATCAATCTTTGTCATTTCTAAATCACTCCTAATCTATTATATCTACGGATAATTGTGTGATATTTTTAGCTTATTCGAGTTTAATGACTTACCAATACAGAGGCATTTGAGGTCGCCGGTCCTTAGATGGCGCATATAAGCGGCATCTTAGTACCGCTGCAGACCTAACTGAGACCTTACCGAGGTTTATCCGAGGTTAGTTCGAAGTTACACAGCGGGAAAACGAGCGAAAGCGTCCTCTGATTGGTAATGTCTATTGAACTCGAATATAGTAAAACTATAACACAATTATCTAGTTTTCATATCACAACCGATTATTATACTCGATTATCTGTTTTTTTGCAAGAATCGAGGTTGACATCCAGTTTATTGTATGGAATAACGATGCCGTTTTCATCAAATGCTTTCTTGATATTCCATCTGGCTGCCCAGACGGAATCCCAGTACAGGTCGATCTTCGCATAGAACCGAACACATATCATAATGCTGCTGTCGGCAAATTCATCAATGAAGAAATCCACAGCTTCGTCCGCCAGATATCCCGGAACTGTCTTTACCGCATCCAGTACCACACGCTTTACCTTGTCCAGATCTTCTTCGTAACCGACACCTATCTTGATCTCTGCCCGTCTCTTATCATGTAAAGTAACATTCACAAGTGATGTATTCGATATATTTCCGTTTGGTATGACTACGGAACGATTATCGATCGTCTTAAGCTTTGTATAGAATATATCGATCGATACAACCTCACCTTCACATTTGGTATTATTCTCGATGATATAGTCGCCTACATGAAATGGTTTCAATATCAGGATCAGCACACCACCGGCAAGATTGGACAGGCTGCCCTGCAACGCAAGACCGATCGTCACACCCGCCGTTCCAAGCAATGTGACAAATGAAGTAACCTGAAAACCGACAATGGATGCCGCTGTTATCAATATTATAAAATTCATCAGAATACGGATGGCAGACAGTAAAAATCCTGCGACACTGACATCCATATTGGAACGGTCAAAGGTTCTCTTTATCAGCTTGATGATCCATTTCACAACCCGAAATCCGATCACCATAAAGATAACCGCCACTACCAGGCTTCCAACCTTTGACATGCACCAATCCAGCAGATCTGTCATATACTGTCTGAGCAATCCAGCTTTTTGTTCTGCATCCTGTACGATCTCCGATGCCGTTTCTGATGTTGACTCTGTAGTATCTGCCAGCTTCTCCGTCAATGCTATACCTATCACTTAATTATTTCACCTTCTTCAATACTGTGATTGAAAGTGCCGGGAGAACAATCTCGATATTTCCGTCCTTCGTCACCTTCTGCTGTTTGTTGTTATTCCCCTCTCCACCATACTTTGCAGCATCACTGGAGAAGATCTCTTTATAAGTTCCCGGAGCTCCGGTCTGTAATACATAGTTCTTCTGATCTGAAGTTCCAAAGTTCGCAACTACATAACAGACAGAACCCTTACTGTCTGTTCTTGTGAAGCATACGGTATGTGGCTCCTGCTCTCCTGCAAATACAAATGGAAGCTTGTCCGCTTCATAAAATGCCGGCTCTGTAAGATATAAGGCATTCAGATCCTTTACATACTTCTGAAGATATTTATTTGCTTCAAACTCCAGAACACTCCAATCAATAACATGATAGCCATCAAAGCCGCCAAACATTCCAAGCTCCTGTCCCATAAACATCAGTTTTTTACCCGGGAGGAACATATTCAAGCCATAAAATGTACGAAGATCCGCATATTTGTCTTCATAGCCGCCCGGCATCTTCTCTATGAAGCTGCCCTGACCATATGCCACCTGATCATGTGATAATGCGTTCACTTCTTCATCTTCTGAAATAAATCCGGTCACAGCGGATACATAGTCTACAAAATTCTCCCTGCGATCCGGTGCAGTCTTCATATACTCCGTAAGCTTTGCAACCCCTGTGGTATTCCATGTAAGATCTACCATAACATCTGCATATCTGTCTCCTGTCACCTTACGGAAGGAACGGATCAACTCTTTATTATCCAGACGGATACCATCCAGATGATACATCTCCAACCAATAAGTCATGCAATCAATATCCATGACCGGTACCATATCAAGGATCACACCGATGCCTTTTGCATGAAGATAATCAACCATTTCCATAAAATCCACAGGTGTTCCAAATCTGGATGTCGGCGCATAGATACCCGTCGTATCATATCCCCATGTATCATCCTCCGCATATTCCATGATCGGCATAAGCTCTATATAATTATATTTCATACTCTTTGCATAGGCCGCAATCTCTTTTGCAAATGTCCGGTAAGAAAGCTGTTCTCCATCTTTACCGGTCTTAAATGTCTGCATATGAACCTCATAAATATTCACAGGTTCCATGCTGATATCCTTCTTCTTTCGGTCAGCCATATATGCTGCATCCGTCCAGTCATAGGTTAGCTCTGTAAATAAGGACGCATTACCCGGAACCGGTTCAAATGCCGTTGCATATGGATCTGAGAAAATGTCTATTGCACCATTTTCATATAATACTTCAAATTTGTATCTGGTCCGGTCAATATCATAAGGAATAAATAGCTCAAATAAATCCGTATAGTCAATCTTCCGCATCGGATTCACTCTGCCGTCCCAGTTATTGAAATCACCAACCACACTGGCTCTGACACAGCCCGGAACCTGAATACAGAACGCCACGCCCTCTGTGCCATCAAAGTTCATCTTTCTTGCACCAAATAACTCTTTGATACGGAAGCCTGATTCAATGTCATCCTCTCCGTTTACCACCTGCATTACTTTTTCAAGATCCGCAGAATAAGAAAAGCTGTACGCATCCTTTATCATGATCGCTTCATCTGCTTCTTCTCCGTCTGCATCCCATACCTTCCGAACAATCTTCAACTGATATGCAAACGGCTTTTTATTCTCAAGCTTTACAGTAAAAAATCCATCGGCGTATTCCACGTGCATCGGATATTCTGTCTGATTTTTTTCATCCACTACATAAACCTCTGCCGCATCCGGCAGAAATGCATTTACATATACATCAGCCAGGCAGACATGCATCCCCAGTATATGATGTGGATCACCATGTCTCGCCCCCGTAATCGCCATAACCTCATCCTGATTCAGAACGAAAATCTCTGTGTTCTTTGTCATAACCCATTCTCCTCTTGTGTATTCTGTTTATACTATCTTGTGGATAAAGATTCCGCTTCGAAGCTTTGGTTCAAACCATGTTGACTTCGGTGGCATCAGTTTGCCTGCATCTGCGATATCGAATAACTCCGTGATCGATGTCGGATACATGGAAAATGCTACCTTCTTTCCGCCGTCTACCAATCGTTCCAGCTCGGACAGTCCGCGAATACCACCGACAAACTGAATCCGTTTGTCCGTTCTCGGATCGCCGATTCCAAGCATCGGTGCCAGAACATTTTCCTGAAGCACAGATACATCCAGACAACCGACGACATCCTCCGGAACCGCGCCGTCCTTCACTGTTAATTTATACCAGCTGCCATCCATATACATGCCAAAGCTGCCCTTCTTCTCCGGTGATACAGCTTCGCTGCAGGCTTCTATTTCAAATTTATCTTCAAGCTTCTTTAAAAATTCTTCATCCGTCATGCCGTTCAGATCATTTACAACACGATTATACGGAAGGATCATCAACTGATCATGCGGGAACAGAACCGACAGGAAATAATTGAATTCTTCCTCTCCGGTATAATCCGGATGCTTCTCTCTCATATGCAGTCCTGCTTTTACAGCGGAAGCAGAACGATGATGTCCGTCTGCTATGTAGATCTCATTGATACCGGCAAACGCATTCTGAATTGTCCGAATATCATTTGCATCATTAATGATCCATACATTATGTGTAATACCATCAGGGGAAGTAAAGCCATACAGCTTCTCTCCTGCCTTTACCCGGTCAATGATCTGATTTACGATATCAATCGAACGATAGGCAAGGAAGATCGGTCCGGTCTGCGCACCGCAGGCTTCTACATGGCGGATACGATCCTGTTCTTTGTCTTCTCTGGTGTTCTCATGTTTCTTGATCACGTTATTCATATAGTCATCAATCGATGCACAGGCAACTAAACCTGTCTGATGACGTCCGTCCATAATCAATTCATATATGTAGTAAACCGGCTTTTCTTCTTCGATATAAGTGCCATCCTCCATCATCTCATGCAGAAGATCCCCAGCCTTCTTATATACTTCCGGTGCATAGGTATCTACACTGTCATCAAATGATGTCTCTGCGCGATCTACCTTTAAGAATGACATCGGCTCCCGACGCACTTCCTCGCAGGCTTCTTTTCTGTTATATACATCATATGGCAATGCTGCCACTCTGTCGCAGATATCCGGTCTTGGTCTGAATGCTTTAAAGCTTCTGATAACCGCCATGTCCTGTTCCTCCTGATTTCTGTTTATCTGTCTTCAATATGAATTTTATACAAATGTAATCAATCTGAAGATCTCGTAATCAACTGCTCTTCTATATAAATATTGCAACAGAAAACATCGCTGATTCCTGTTGCAATACTCAAAATCCCTATCAACCTCTGATTGCCTTAACAACCTTTTCTATAGACGCTTTAAACTCTTCATCGGAAGAATTCTCAAATATAAAGAGTTCTTTGATATTTGTCGGTGGATTGAAGTTCTGGCTGTTGATATACTCATCCCAGTGCTCCAGCTTCCATGTATCTCTGTCTGATGCACGCTTGATCATTCTTTCGTGACAGACATCTTTTCTGGTATTTACCCAGATTACAAAGAGCTCTGCACCTTTTTCTGCAAGCTTTGCGCGGAGATTGTCAAGATATTCATCATCTCTGATCTCATCCGTGAATGGTGCATTTATAAGAACTGTATCATTGTATTCCAGTGCTTCAAATGCAAGATCCAGTACACAATAATATTCGTAGTCGCGGATATTCTTCTGGAAGAAATCGGATGAACGGTTATATTCCTCACCAGCTACTACAAAGATCTGCTTTGAAAGAACAATTAATGTGTCCTTATCAAGATATACACAATTAGGCAGTGCCTTTGCCACCTGTTTGGAAATAAATGTCTTTCCACAGGCTGGTGGTGATGTAACTAAAATTAATTTCTTCATGTGTGTGCCTCCATTTTCTCATTATCTCAATCCTGTTTGATTTTAGCACAATTGTATGATGGTAGCAAGAATTATATTGCTATTCTTGTCTTTTCTGCTAAAATAAATTGTAACAATACATATAATCAAGGAAATAATTATGATTAAAGCTTCAGATAAAAAAAATGTTATTGCAGTTGTTCTTACAAACATTTCTACAATTTTAGTTAATGTATTAACCTGCCTTTTTCTTCCAAAAATAATGAATATAGATGATTATTCCCTTTATCGTACATTTTTACTGTATTCATCTTATTCTGGGCTGTTATCTTTTGGATTAATTCATGGAATTTACATCAAATATGGTAGTCTGAATTTTGATGCCTTACCTGAGGAACATTTCCGATATTACAATCGTTTACTCATTATAATTACAATTTTATCCTATATATTTTTGTCTGCCATTTTATTTATATCAAAAAGTCACTTATCATATAAACAATATATTACATTTGTATTTATAGCATTCAATATTCCTATAATCAATATTAGATGCTATTTTTCTAGTATAAATCAATTTACAAAAAATTTTACCAAAGATGCGGTATTATTAATATCGCACTATTGTCTGACTCTTTTAATGATAATATCAATGGCTGTTTTCTCTAAAACAACATATATTTATACTTTAATTATATCAACAGCCATTATTATGTTTAGTTCAACTCTTTCGTTATGTCAAAATCGCACCTTAGTATTTGGCAAATACACAATACCTTCAAAAGCAAATATATTTGTTCTTTTAAAAAAAGGAATAGCATTTATGGTATCCGAGCATATCGGACTACTAATACTAAACGTTGATTGTATCTTCGTTAATATTTTTTATTCAAGTACAGATTTTGCAATGTACTCTTTTTCTGCTACACTAATTTCCGGCATATATATGATCGTTTCTATAATATCAAATTTAATTTATCCGTATCTTTCCCGTATCGACTCAAAAAAGTATTTAAAATATTATAATATATCCAGTAATATTCTGTGTATAGTAACTATTCTTCTTTTATCATCTTTTTATATTATGAAAATGTTTATTGAACATTTTCTGCCTTTATATAAAAATTGTATCTCTATACTTTCTATATTATATTGTACAATTATTTTCCGATCATTGCTTTTATTGGTAAGTTGCAACTTCTTTAAAGTATTAAAATGCAGCAGGGCATATACAACAATCAATTCTATTGCACTCATTTTATGTTCCTGCCTTGATTTATTTATATGTTTATCCTCATCCCATATAACCTATATTGCATTTTCCAGTTTATGTACATTTATAATTTGGTATGTAATTTCCGAAACTGTATTATGCTACAAACTGAAAAATTCTATTAAATATACCTGGAAACGTTATTTATTTATCATCCTTTCTATAGTCATCTTCCTATTTTATTTAAAATTTAAACCTATGTTTGCATTTATACTATATGTTTTATCAATAGCCCTCATTATTTTTATTTTATATAGAAAAATGTTAATACAAATATTAAATAAAACGAATACACACATATAGCATTCTCTTTTCAAATATGTTAAATTTATGTTATTCGTTTATCATAGGAGGATTACATGAAAAAGTTTTTTAACTCTAACAAAACAGTATATATCATATTATGTTTAGTTATTCTTGCTGGAATTTGTAGATTTAGTTATGGTTTTTTTGTAGAAAAACAGGGAACGCATTCTGACGAAGAATGGAGTTTTGGACTTGCAAATAGTTATTATGAACCATATATATATTCATCTGATGATGATAATTATGATAAAAACTGTAATGAATGGCTTTCCGGTGAAGTGCTTAAAAATTATTTAACTGTTCAGAAAGGAGAACGTTTTTCATTTGGTTCTGTATATTATAATATGGCTTGTGATATGCACCCACCTCTTTACTTCTTTGCATTACACTTTTTATCATCTTTTTTTGTTGACCAATACATTCCCGCATTAGGCTTTATTATTAATATTGTGTGCTATATTATTATGTCTATATTTCTTTATAGGCTTTTATTAATCATGTCCAAATCCAGATATGTTGGAATATTAGGTGTTATTTTTAACACATTTAATGTCGGAACTTTGTCTATGGTGATATTTATCCGTATGTATACTATGGTTACAATGTTTGCCGTTATTCTCGCTTATTATAACGCCAAATTATACTATGATACCGCTTCCAGAAAAAAAATCTCAACTTATATCAAGTTAGCAATATTTACGTGTCTGGGAGCCTTAACACATCATTTCTTCCTTCCATATGCATTTATGCTTACTGCCATTATGTGTATATGTTGGATGGTTAAAAAGGAATGGCATGTCTTGGCTAAATATGCAGGATTCATGATCCTTGGAGTTGCTCTTTCTATTGCTATCTTCCCCGCTACACTTGATCATATGCTCGGAGTTCAGACATTCAAATTCCGTGATGAGGGAAAATATACTACATCCACTGCTCAAGCTTTTACTAATAATAATGACGCATCAGATCTTGTAGATGATACTGACACATCCTATAAGGCATTTACAACTGATGATATTGAAAATTATGACCAGATTATTTTTAAATACTACTTTTTCACCTGTATATATATGGTTTTTGTAGATATATTTGGATTTTCCATCGTCTCTCCATACAGTAAAGGTATTATGCTCTATTTTCCTGTAGTTTTATTAGTATTAATCATTTTATTCTTTTCTTTTAGTTTTCTATTTAGAAAAGAAACGTTTTTCATAAAACTGAAGAAACGTTTCAAAACCTTTCTGAAAGAAAAAACAATCGTTTCTCTGTTTAAAAAAATTAATTGGTTTGTACTATCAATTATAATTACATTTATATTTATTGTTGTTATCTGCAGTTATCGCGTTGATATATCATTAATGTCCAATTTCACTACACGTTATCTTTTTATTGTTTATCCTATAATAAGCATTTTATTTGTTTACATTACTTTTTCATTATTTAACAAACTATTTCACAACGCAAAAATATACATGACCTTATTTTCAATTGTTATAGCTTTAATTTTATCAATAAATATCATACTTGCTACAAAACAATGTTCTTATTTCTTTCCAACAACTAAAAATATCGACTATATTGAAAATCTGTCAACAAACTCAAATATAATAATTGTTTCTCCAAGTCGTTGGCATATGACAATATACGCACCATTAATATATAAATGTGATAGTTTTATATATATGTCCAATTCATCTTTTTTTAATCAGTCAAATTTATTGTCGTCAATTGATCAGACGAAAAAAACATACTTATTTATTGATACTACACAATTCCTTGATAGTTCTGAAGATGCAAATGACAGTGCTAGTTATTCTGATATGTCTACATACAATTACAATGAAGTTAATACACGTTCAATCATACTTAATAAACGCTTGCATAACTTAAACTTAGGAAACAAAAAACTTCTCTATCTCGATAGTTATCTAAATTATTTGTCTAAAGATAATAATATTAAATACTTAAATCTTATTACCGATGCAGTTGACTTCGGTGCAGAATTTAACGTATATGAAATAACCTTTGAAAAGGAGTAATACATTATGCAAAGATTACCATATAAACTAGCTCAAAACGATTTGGAATTTATTTTATGTGAATTATCCGGCCGATTAAAAAAGAAAAAAATAATCAATTACCTAGCCAGACAAGATAACCCTGACTACATGAAAATAGCTAAATATTTAAACGATAATAAAGTAAATGTATTTCCATATAAATTTACAGAGCAATACAAATCTTCTGATATTTCTATCAAAAAAGATAAGACAAGTAATTTATATTTTACAAATTATCATAATTTTGATATTTATTTAAAACCTGCATTTACAAATAAATACCGTGCTGCACGCTATTTTAAAAATATCCTACTTGAGCAGGACACGCAATCACCACATCGATATACAACAGAAGAATTTCATCCTCAAAAAGATAGTGTAATTCTTGATATTGGTGGTGCTGAAGGTTTTTTCCCTATTGATTATATCGACGCTGTAAAGAAAGTATACATTTTTGAATGCTCTAATGAATGGATTCAGGCACTGGAAAAAACATACAAAAACTACAAAGATAAAGTTGTCATAATTAAAAAATTTGTTTCATCCTATTCTGATGATACACACATTTCCCTTGATGATTTTATAAAAGAAAAACATCTTGAAAATGAAAATTTATTCATTAAAATCGACGCCGAAGGAAGCGAACCAGACATTATCAAAGGCGGATCATTTCTTTTCTCTTCTAAACAATCAATTCAACTTGCACTATGCGTCTATCACTGTGCATGGCATGAAAAATATTTTAGGGAACTATTTCACAACTGGAATATCTGCTCATCGAATGGTTATATGCTATACTATTACGATTTTTACTTCTCAGAACCATATGTCCGTACAGGTGTCCTAAGGATATGGAATTAATATATACAAAAACACTAAGGTTTTAATCTAATAAAGCCTTAGTGTTTTTTATTTATTGTCTTTATTTTAGCTTTTTCTCCTCAACAATATATCTCGGCCTTTTCTTCGTTTCAAGATATATTTTTCCTACATACTCCCCAACTATTCCAATGCACATAATCTGCATACCTCCAAACAGACAAACTAATACAATAATGGTCGTCCATCCTAATACAGTATGTCCAACTAAATGTCCTATTATAACATAAATCAAAAATATTACACTAATAAATGCTGTTATAAATCCAAGGGCTGTAATCATTCTTATAGGTTTTACACTCGTTGATGTTATGCCATCTATTGCAAAAAAGATCATTTTCTTTAAAGGATATTTGCTCTCCCCTGCATATCTCTTACCTCTGTCATATTCCACAACAGAACTTTTAAAGCCAATCAATGGTACAAGTCCACGTAAAAATAAATTTACTTCTTTATATTGCTCCAGTTCCTCTACTGCCCTCTTGCTCATCAATCGATAATCAGCATGATTATAAACTAATTCAACTCCCATCATACGCATCAATTTATAAAAAGCTATCGCCGTCGTCCGTTTAAAAAAAGTATCCGTCTTTCTGGATTTTCTAACTCCATAAACTATCTGAGAACCGTTATAATATTCATCTACAAATTTATCAATAACATCTATATCATCCTGCAAATCTGCATCCATTGATATAATCATGTCCGCATACTCTTTTGCCTCGAACAGACCTGCTAACAATGCATTCTGATGTCCTCTGTTTCTGGATAGCGTTAATCCGGTAACAAATTCGTTTTCGTTATACAATCGCTCAATAATAGTCCATGTATTATCTTTAGAACCATCATTTACATATAAAATGCGGCTTTTTTCCGATATGCGCTCTGTTATAATTAAATTTTTCAATTTTTCTGTTAATCTTTTTGTTGTTTCATCAATAACTGCTTCCTCGTTATAGCAAGGTACAACAATATATAATATATCTCTCATACTTTTTTGTGTTCACTTTCATAGATTTTATATGATAATTTCCAATTATACTTACTCTTATCTTTCTGCTAATCATACGTCCTATACGCCAGCCGGTAGAACACCATGATCACCTTCACAACCCATTTCGGCCAGAACTTCTCGAACATGCTCTGGTCTTCGATCTCGCGGTTATGGTTCTCTATAAAGTCCTTACTGGTGGCGCCATCATGGACGCGGTAATGACCGAGTACCATATCCATATATAAGAACCTTCCCGGCTGGCATGCCAGCTTGTAGAAGGTATCCCAGTCGAGATTAAACCCATATTCCGATGTAAACACAGTATCACCAAGTCGTTTCTTGTTATATGTAACAAGCGGACATACGATTGAATTACCCAGACAGAGAGTTAATTTCTTCCGCCAGATTTTATTCGCCTTTCTACGATTCTTTACAGGAAAACGAAGAAGCCTTCGGATTTTACTGTTTACATCCCGCTTGCTACTGTCCCCATGCTTGATCGGTGTATAATCAGTATAGTATATGCTCCAATCATCATATGTCTTTATACATTTTAAGAAAGCGCGGACATACTCCGGTTCATACACATCATCCTGATGAGCAACAGTTACATAATCTGTCTTTGCATGATTATATGCATAATTCCAGTCTGCCTGTATTCCCTGTCCCGCTTCTTCGTTTACATATACAGGAATATGATATTTCTCACCAATATTTCTGATATGTTCATTAGGCGTTGATGTATAGATTTCGATATTTGATCTTACAGTCTGTGCTACCAATGACCGGATACATTCTTCCAGATATGGTGACTCTTTATAAGCACAGACAACAAATGTGTGATTCGTCGAATGTCGCATTACTATATACTATTTATGGAACACTATATGATCTCTAAGTCACTTAATGATCCATTCCTTTCTTTTAATTCATTTATCATTTTAATGCAAACAGGCATGGAATACAACTAAAACGTCATATTCCATGCCTATTCTATTTCTTTATATGATACATATCTACATCTCTGTTATTCGCTAACAGTTACTTATGCGATATCTTCCATCATATATTTATTTCTTTGTAATATATCCCTGTGCCTTCAACAGCTCTGCGCAAAGAACAGCACCACCTGCTGCACCTCTGACTGTATTATGGGATAAACCAACAAACTTCCAGTCATATACAGTGTCTTCACGAAGACGGCCAACGCTGATTCCCATACCGTGTTCAAAGTCAACATCCATTGATACCTGTGGACGATTGTCTTCTTCCAGATACTGGATGAACTGCTTTGGTGCGCTCGGAAGCTCAAGTTCCTGAGGAACGCCCTTATAGGATACCAGCTTTTCGATCAACTGTTCCTTTGTAGGATTCTTCTTGAACTTAACAAATACAGCTGCTGTGTGTCCGTTTAATACAGGGACACGGATACACTGACATGTGATAACCGGTGTTGTTGCAGGAACGATCACACCATCCTCGATCTTACCCCAGATACGAAGTGGTTCCTTCTCTGACTTTTCTTCTTCTCCACCGATATATGGAATGATATTTCCAACCATTTCCGGCCAGTCCTTAAACGTCTTACCTGCACCTGAAATTGCCTGATATGTGGTAGCAACTACCTCATATGGTTCAAACTCTTTCCATGCTGTAAGAACCGGCGCATAAGACTGGATGGAGCAGTTTGGTTTTACTGCTACAAAGCCTCTGGTTGTTCCAAGTCTCTTCTTCTGGAAATCAATGACCTTCATATGCTCCGGATTGATCTCAGGTACTACCATAGGAACATCCGGTGTCCAGCGGTGTGCTGAGTTGTTGGATACTACAGGAGTCTCTGTCTTTGCATATGCTTCTTCGATCGCCTTGATCTCTTCCTTTGACATATCAACTGCACTGAATACAAAATCTACAGTTGCAGCAACCTGTTCTACTTCATTTACATTATGAACGATGAGCTTCTTAACGCCCTCCGGCATCGGAGTATCCATCTTCCATCTGTCGCCGACTGCCTCTTCATATGTCTTTCCGGCACTTCTTGGGCTTGCAGCCACTGTTACAACCTCAAACCATGGATGATTCTCTAATAATGCTATAAATCTCTGTCCTACCATACCGGTAGCACCAAGAATACCGACTTTCAGTTTATCACTCATTTTTACTAATCTCCTAATCTTTTTTCTTAGATCGCACGAACTTTGATAACACCATCAATTGCAAGTAATGCATTGATATCGTCTTCTGTAGGAACCTTATCAATATCAAGGATTGAATATGCATATTCACCCTTTGCCTGACTGATCATTCCTGATACATTTCCACCCTGCTTTGCAAATACTCCTGTAAACTGTGTCAGCATGTTCGGAATATTCTTATGGCAGATCGTAACTCTGGCAGTGTCACCACATACACCCATATTTACATTTGGATAGTTTACGGAGTTCTTGATATTACCATTCTCCATAAAGTCCTTGATCTCCTTGCATGCCATGATCGCACAGTTATCTTCAGATTCTTCTGTGGAGGCACCAAGGTGTGGTAATGCGATTACATTTTCTGTACCTGCAATTGCCGGATTTGGGAAATCTGTTACATATTTTGCTACCTTGCCACTTGCAAGTGCTGCCTTGATATCTTCATCATTTACAAGAACGTCTCTTGCAAAGTTCAGGATTCTGACACCATCCTTCATCATTGCAAATGCATCTGCATTCAACATTCCCTTTGTTGCAGGAAGTGCAGGAACATGGATTGTGATATAATCACATTCTTTATAGATATCTTCTACATTTGTAATATGTTTGATGTATTTGGATAAGCCCCATGCTGCATCAACTGATACAAACGGATCATAACCATATACTTCCATTCCAAGTCTGACTGCGATATTTGCTACCTTGGCACCGATCGCTCCAAGACCGATAACACCGAGCTTCTTGCCGGCAATCTCATTACCTGCATACTGCTTCTTCTGCTTCTCAACTGCTTTTGCAAGGTTCTCATCAGAAGCATTGTCCTTTACCCAGTTGTATCCGCCCATCAGATCACGGGAAGCAAGTAACAGGCCTGCTACAACCAGTTCCTTAACACCATTTGCATTTGCACCAGGTGTGTTGAATACTACAACACCCTTTTCTGCGCATTTATCAAGCGGAATATTATTTACACCTGCACCTGCTCTTGCAACACACAGGAGTTTATCTGAAAGCTCCAGATCATGCATGGATGCGCTTCTTACCAGAACTGCATCTGCGTCTGCATAATTATCCGTTATTTCATATGTATCCGGTAACAACTCCATGCCACATGCAGCGATCGGATTTAAACAATTCACTTTAACTGCCATTTTAAATTCTCCTTTATTATGAATTCTTCTCTTCGAAATCCTTCATGAATTCTACTAACTTCTCAACACCCTCGATTGGCATTGCATTGTAGATGGATGCTCTCATACCACCAACAGTTCTGTGGCCCTTCAGGTTTACAAAACCGGCTTCTGTTGCAGCCTTTACGAACTTGGCATCTAATTCTTCATCACCTGTAACAAACGGAACATTCATTAAAGAACGATCCTCTTTTACTACAGTCCCCTTGAACATCTTAGAGCTGTCTAAGAAATTATAAAGGATTGCTGCCTTCTTCTCATTGTGCTCTTTCATAGCTGCAAGGCCACCCATCTCTTTTACCCATTTGAATACCTTGCCACAGATATAGATACCGTAGCATGGTGGTGTATTGTAAAGAGAATCTGCATCTGCCTGTGTCTTATACTTTAACATGGTTGGTGTGAAAGGCATAACGTCATCACGGATCAGATCTTCACGGATGATCGCAACTACTACACCGGCCGGGCCTACGTTCTTCTGTACACCAAAGTAGATCATACCATAGTCAGATACATTGACCGGCTGGGACAGAATGTCAGATGACATATCTGCTACCAGGATCTTGCCCTTTGTATTTGGAAGCTTGTGATATGTAGTTCCATAGATTGTATTGTTATGACAGATATATACATAATCTGCATCCTCATCAATCGGAAGATCAGAACAATCCGGAATATAGGAGAATGTCTTATCTGCTGATGAAGCAACAGCATTTACCTTTCCATATTTTTTAGCTTCTTCGTATGCTTTCTTTGCCCACTGACCTGTGATAATGTAATCAGCTACACCATTCTTCATAAGGTTCATAGGAATTGCAGCGAACTGCTGGGAAGCTCCACCCTGTAAGAATAATACTTTGTAATTATCAGGGATTTCCATGATATCACGAAGATCCTGTTCTGCCTCTTTGATGATCGTATCGAATGCTTTCGATCGATGACTCATCTCCATAACACTCATGCCTGTTCCTCTGTAGTCAAGCATTTCTTCTGCTGCTTCTCTTAATACAGATTCAGGAAGCATGGATGGACCTGCTGAAAAGTTAAATACTCTTGCCATTTTTTATCTCCTTCTTTTTTAATATTGTTATTTTTAATTATCAAGATCTTTGTCTGTGAAACAGGTGTCGATCGCAGCACCCGGAGCTACCATAGGCCATACCTTATCATCGGAATCGATCATAACATCCAGTACGGTCGGACCATCTGCTGTCAATGCCTTCTTAAACTCTGTTTCAAACTCTTCAATCGATGTGATCTTACTTGCATTTGCCCCAAGTGCTTTTGATACTGCTACAAAATCAACAGAATCATCTAATACTGTATTCGAATACCGCTGTCCGTAGAACAGATTCTGCCACTGTCTTACCATTCCGAGAACGTGGTTATTTAATACCACCTGAATGATCGGTACTTTATAACGAGCCGCTGTTGCGATCTCGTTCATGTTCATACGGAAGCATCCATCTCCTGCGATATTTACTACAGTCTTATCCGGTCTGCCATATTTTGCACCGATAGCTGCACCGACGCCATATCCCATAGTACCAAGTCCTCCTGATGAAAGGAAGGTTCTTGGCTCCTTATAAGTGTAATTCTGTGCCGCCCACATCTGGTGCTGACCTACATCAGTAGTGATTATAGCATTTCCTTCGGTAATTTCATAGATTTTTTTGATAGTTGCCGGTCCATTTAAGTGATCCATGTCGTATGTAACCGGATTTTTCTCTGTTAAATCCTTGATTTCTGCCATCCAGGAACGATTTGACTGAGTTGGAAGTTTACTGTTTAATATCGTCAGAACTTCTTTAGCATCACCCACAATGCTTGCATTTGCCGGAATATTCTTATCGATCTCGGCTGCATCGATATCAATATGAATGATCTTTGCATTTGGTGCGAACTTGGAAGCATTTCCGATTACACGGTCGGAGAAACGTGCTCCTACCACGATCACAAGATCGGATCTGGATACTCCAAGATTCGATACCTTGGTTCCGTGCATTCCGATCATGCCGGTATAACGCTTGCTTGTACCATCATATGCACCCTTTCCCATAAGTGTGTCACATACAGGTGCATCTACCTTCTCAGCAAATTCTTTTAATTCTTCGGAAGCTCCTGAAATGATCACTCCGCCGCCTGCCATGATATATGGTCTTCTGGATACTTTGATCATCTCGATCACTTTATTTATATCTTCTTCCCGGATCGTATCTGTCTTACGTTCGATCACTGCCGGTTCTTCATATGTATACTCTGTCTCTGCAGCCGTAACATCCTTTGTAATATCAACAAGGACAGGACCCGGTCTTCCACTCTTTGCGATCCTAAATGCACGACGGATCGTCGGTGCCAGGTCTTCTACATTTTTTACGATAAAGCTGTGCTTTGTGATCGGCATTACAACACCTGCAATGTCGATTTCCTGAAAGCTGTCCTTACCGAGCATATTTACTCCGACATTTGCGGTGATCGCAACCATCGGAACGGAATCCATATATGCAGTTGCAATTCCCGTTACAAGGTTTGTTGCACCGGGACCGGATGTAGCCATACAGACACCGACCTTACCTGTCGCTCTTGCATATCCGTCAGCGGCATGTGCTGCCCCCTGCTCATGTGATGTAAGTACATGCGTAATCTCTTCCTGATGCTTATATAAGGCATCATAGACATTTAAGATTGCGCCCCCCGGATACCCGAACACAATATCAACACCCTGTTCTTTTAAACATTCAATTACTATCTCAGAACCTGATATCTTCTTTGCCATTTTCCTTTTGCTCCTTTAATACTCTCTACTTATCAGCCTTTGGTACCTCTAAGATTGCTCCACGGTTTCCTGATGTTACCATAGCGGCATATCTTGCAAGATAACCGGTTGTTACCTTTGGTGTTCTTGGCTTCCATGCAGCCTTTCTCTGTGCAAGCACATCATCCGGTACATCCAACGTGATCGTTGTATTGTTAATATCGATTTTGATGATATCTCCCTCTTCTACCAGTGCGATCGGACCACCAACGGCTGCTTCCGGTGATACATGTCCGATGGATGCACCACGGCTGGCTCCTGAGAATCTTCCGTCTGTGATCAGGGCTACTGATGATCCAAGTCCCATACCTGCGATTGCTGATGTAGGATTTAACATCTCACGCATACCAGGGCCTCCTTTCGGTCCTTCATAACGAATAACAACGACATCACCGGGTACGATCTTACCGCCTTTGATCGCTGCAATCGCATCTTCTTCACAGTCAAATACTCTTGCAGGTCCTTCATGCACCATCATCTCAGGTACAACAGCGGAACGCTTTACAACAGAACCGTCCGGTGCAAGATTTCCCTTTAATACTGCAAGACCACCGGTCTTACTATATGGATTATCCAGTGTACGGATAACTTCCGGATTCTTATTTGCTACGCCGTCAACAGCTTCACCGATCGTCTTACCGGTTACTGTCATACAGTCTTCATTTAACAGACCTGCGGATTTTAATTCATTCATAACAGCGTATACGCCACCGGCTTCATTCAGATCTTCCATATAAGTAGGACCTGCAGGAGCCAGATGACATAAGTTTGGTGTCTTGGCACTGATCTCATTTGCATAGGAAATATCAAAATCAAATCCGATCTCATGTGCGATAGCCGGAATATGAAGCATGGAGTTGGTAGAACATCCAAGTGCCATATCAACGGTTAAGGCATTGATGATTGCTTCTTTTGTAATGATATCTCTTGGTCTGATATTCTTTCTGTACATATCCATAACAGCCATACCTGCATGCTTTGCAAGCTTCAGACGCTCAGAATACACCGCAGGTATCGTTCCGTTTCCAGGAAGTCCCATACCAAGTGCTTCTGTTAAGCAGTTCATGGAATTCGCTGTATACATACCGGAACAGGAACCGCAGGTAGGACATGCCTTACATTCAAATTCATTTACATCTTCTGCTGTCATGGTTCCTGCCGAATAAGAACCAACAGCCTCAAACATACTGGAAAGACTGGTCTTATGACCTTTTACATGACCTGCAAGCATTGGACCACCGGATACAAATACGGTTGGTACATTTACTCTTGCTGCAGCCATTAACAGACCGGGTACATTCTTATCACAGTTCGGGATCATAACCAGTGCATCAAACTGATGTGCGGTTGCCATTGCTTCTGTAGAATCAGCGATCAGATCTCTGGTTACTAATGAATATTTCATACCAATATGTCCCATAGCGATACCATCACATACTGCGATTGCAGGGAACATGACAGGTGTACCACCAGCCATGGCAACTCCCATCTTAACTGCCTGTGCGATCTTATCCAGATTCATATGTCCCGGAACGATCTCATTGTAAGAACATACGATACCTACCAGCGGACGTTCCATTTCTTCCTTTGTCATACCGAGTGCATTAAACAGGGAACGATGTGGTGCCTGCTGCATTCCGACTTTTACATTATCACTCTTCATCTTCTATACTCTCCTTTATTTTATGCGTTCTGCAATTAAATCTCCCATTTCAGAACAGCTTACCGGTGTCATTCCATCTGAAATAATATCACATGTTCTGTAACCATCTACCAGTACCTGTTTTACAGCCTGCTCTACTGCATCTGCTTCCTTATCCAAGTCAAATGTGAAGCGAAGCATCATAGCTGCCGACAGGATCGTTGCGATAGGATTGGCCTTGTTCTGTCCTGCAATATCCGGTGCTGATCCGCCGCTTGGCTCATACATACCAAACTTCGTCTCATTTAAGGATGCAGACGGAAGCATACCGATCGAACCTGTGATCATGGATGCCTCATCGGAAAGGATGTCACCGAACATATTCTCTGTTAATACAACATCAAACTGTGCAGGATCTTTTACAAGCTGCATTGCACAGTTATCAACTAACATATGTTCATAGCTTACTTCCGGATAGTCCTTTGCCACTTCTTCTACGATCTTTCTCCATAATCTGGAGGAATCCAGAACATTTGCCTTATCTACAGATGTAACTTTCTTTCTTCTCTTCATTGCGATATCAAAGCCCTTGATCGCAATACGACGGATCTCGTTTTCATTATATACAAGATTATCATGTGCAGTTAACACACCATCGATCTCCTCTGTACTTCTTGCTCCAAAATACAGACCACCTGTCAGTTCACGCATAATCATCATGTCAAATCCACGATCTGCGATCTCTTCCTTTAACGGACAGGCACTCTTTAACTCCTCATAAAGATTTGCCGGTCTTAAGTTCGCGAATAAACCAAGCTCCTTGCGGATCTTAAGAAGTCCTGCTTCCGGTCTTAAGTTTGGAGGGAGCTTATACCATGGTGAAGTTGAAGTATTTCCACCAATGGAGCCTAACAATACGGCATCCTTTGATTTTGCTACTGCTACTGCCTCATCTGTAAGCGGTACTCCGGTTGCATCGATTGAGCATCCACCCATCAGTATCTGCTCATAATCAAATGTATGACCATATACTTCACCGACTTTATCCAAAACCTTCATTGCTTCTGTTACGATCTCAGGGCCAATACCGTCACCCTTGATCACTGCCAAATTACATTTCATCTTTTATTCCTGCCTTTCTTTCACCGAGTAATGCACACCAAGTAATGCAACCTCGCCTTTCGGCTCGGTTTGTGCTGCGCACTATACATTTGAATAACTCCTATGCTGTATGCAAGCAAGCTTGCATAGCTTAGAGTTATTGGCATATGCCTTTTCTTTACCAAGTAATGCAACCTCGCCTCTCGGCTCGGTTTGTGCTGCGCACTATACATTTGAATAACTCCTATGCTATATGCAAGCACGCTTGCATAGCATAGAGTTATTCAAATGTGCATTACTTGTTATTAATGTAGTTAATCAGACCTTCATTCTTAATGATCTCCTGCATGAATGGAGGGAATGCCTGACCCTTATACTGAGTACCCTTTGTCTTGTCGTAGATGATACCACTGTCAAAATCAATCTCTACTTCATCACCATTCTCGATACCTTCTGCTGCTTCCGGACACTCAATGATCGGAAGTCCGATATTGATCGAGTTACGATAGAAAATTCTTGCAAATGTATCTGCGATAACACAGCTTACACCGGATGCCTTGATTGCAATCGGTGCATGCTCTCTGGAGGAACCACAGCCAAAGTTCTTCTTTGCTACGATGATATCTCCTGCTTTTACGTTGTTTACAAATTCCTTATCTATATCTTCCATACAGTGTTTTGCAAGCTCCGCAGGATCTGATGAATTCAGATATCTTGCAGGGATAATAACATCTGTATCTACGTTGTCACCATATTTGTGTACTGTACCATATGCTTTCATAGTCTGTCTCCTTTTTTTTTATGAAGTTTGGGTTATTAATATATAACACATCTGCATTGAGCTGTTCCAGCATACCAATCTGGGGTCGCTCCCGCTTAACTCAGTCTGCAACGGTACTAAGATGCCGCTACGCACCATCTAAGGACCGGCGACTTCGTATTCCCCTGATTGGTAATGCTAAACAACTCTGATGCAACATATATAACGCTATTAATAACCCAAACTTACTATTCTAATGTTATCTTTATAATCCAAGTTCTTCCGGACTGCTGATCTTGCCTGTGATCGCTGATGCTGCTGCAACAGCCGGGCTTGCCAGATATACTTCTGAATCAACATGGCCCATACGTCCTACAAAGTTACGGTTTGTTGTGGATACGGCTCTCTCACCTGCAGCCATAACACCCATATGTCCACCAAGACATGGTCCACAGGTAGGCGTAGAAACTACAGCCCCAGCCTTTACAAATATCGTCATAAGTCCTTCTTCGATACACTGTAAGTATACTTCCTGTGTTCCGGGAATCACGATGACACGAACGCCAGGTGCTACCTGTCTGCCCTTGATAATATCTGCTGCAATACGCATATCGGAAATACGTCCATTTGTACAGGAGCCAATTACTACCTGATCGATCTTGATATCGCCAACTTCATCAATTGTCTTTGTATTCTCCGGCAGATGTGGGAATGCAACTGTTGGACGAAGTGTGGAAAGATCAATCGTATACTCTTCATCATAAACCGCATCAGCATCTGCTTCATACTTCTTGTAAGCCTTTGTGGAATGTTCCTTCATGTATGTTTCTGTTAATTCATCCACCGGGAAGATTCCATTCTTGGCACCTGCTTCGATCGCCATATTTGCGATAGTAAAACGATCATCCATGGTCAGGTTCTTGATACCGTCACCAACAAATTCCATAGATTTGTATAACGCGCCGTCTACACCGATCATACCAATGATATGAAGGATAACATCCTTACCGCTGACCCAAGGTGCTTTCTCGCCTACAATATTGAACTTGATCGCAGATGGTACTTTAAACCATGCTTTACCTGTCACCATACCGGCTGCCATATCAGTACTTCCAACACCGGTTGAAAATGCACCAAGTGCACCATATGTACATGTATGAGAATCTGCACCGATACAGGTCTCGCCTGCAACGATCAGTCCCTGCTCCGGTAACAGAGCGTGCTCAATACCCATAGAACCTACATCAAAGAAATTCTTGATCTGGTTCTCTGCCGAGAATTCTCTGACACATTTACAATGCTCTGCACTCTTAATATCCTTATTCGGTGTAAAGTGATCCATTACAAGTGCAATCTTATTCTTATCAAATACTTCTTTCTTATTGAATTTGTCCATCTCATGAATTGCTACAGGTGTTGTAACATCATTTCCAAGTACAAGGTCCAAATCTGCCTCAATCAACTGTCCGGCTTCCACGCTGTCAAGTCCTGCATGTGCAGCTAAAATCTTCTGAGTCATTGTCATACCCATGTGCTTTGTCCTCCTGATCCTAAATCTTATTTTGTAAATAACTGTCGCTATTTCACGCATTTTGTTATTGAATATTTTTATTGATTTTACCACACCGGTTGGTATAATTACAATATATAATAGTAATACATTGTATAACTTATATTTATAAATATATTTGATCTGAACTATGATTAACTACTTTGATTTGCCAAAACAGGGACATTTGAGTCCGCCGGTACTTGATGGTGCATATGCAGCATCTTAGTACCGTTGCAGGACGAAACGAGCGGAAGCGTTCCCTGTTTGGCAAAGTCAAAGGTAGTTAAATATAGTTCAGATTAAATATATATACCTTACTAGGAGGAACGCCATGATCAATAATCTGAATTATTATAATGTGTTTTATACGGTTGCTAAGACCGGTAGCATCAGCCGCGCCGCAAACCAGCTCTATATCAGCCAGCCCGCTGTCAGCAAGGCGATCAGTAATCTGGAAGAAAACATGGGAATCGCACTCTTTGTCCGCAATTCCAGGGGCGTTGCTCTGACCGAAGAAGGGACGATCCTGTACGATTATATCGAACGTGCTCTGGATAACATTATAAAGGGCGAAGAAAGTCTGAAAAAATATAACGAACTTGGAATCGGTCATATCCGTATCGGTGTCAGCACCTCTCTCTGCAAGCATATCCTGTTGGACTACCTGAAGCCCTTTATCAAGGATAATCCGAATATCAAGGTCAGCATCGACTGCCACTCTACCAAAAATACGATCCGGCTCTTAAAAAATGAGGAAATCGACATCGGTCTGATCTGTGAAACAGAACTGCCTAAAAATATCACTTATTCCCATGTCCGCTCCATCCATGATATTTTCGTGGCAAATAGTGATTATATCGACAATTTCCCATACCGGGAGACGGAAGCCGATCCGGAAACGGACGAAGAAACAGCCGATACACAGACGAAGGCTGCCGGCTATCCGGTATTTTCCGGTTCTATCATAGGAAACCTGATCCCGCTTATGAATGTGCAGCAATCTGTTTCGGATTCCGAATCTCTGACTGAAGAACATATCCGAGATATCTTCCGTCACTCTACGCTTATGATGTTAGAAGAAGCAAATGTAACCAGAACCCATGTTGATAACTACCTGAATGAACATTCATTCCACTGTAACCAGCTTCTTGAAATCAATAACATGGATCTCCTGCTTGACTTCGCAGCGATCGGTATGGGAATCGCCAGTGTTGTCCGGGAATTCTCTGAAAGCTACCTGAAAGATGGTCGCATCGTAGAAATTCCCCTTCCAACACCTATCCCAAAAAGAAGTGTCGGCTTCGCCTATTTGCAAAACCGACACCAGTCAAAAGCATTATGCACTTTTTTAGATTATTGTAAAATATCTTAATCTATTCTCTTACTTGAAGTAATCTACACCACTTTCAAAGATCTTCTGGTTCTGGTCACCATAGATATTGACTGCAACCGCACGACCGGTACGCTCTGAATGTCCCATCTTACCAAGTACACGACCATCCGGGCTTGTGATACCTTCGATCGCATAGTAAGAACCATTGACATTGTAGTACTCATCCATTGTCGGGTTACCATTCATATCAACATACTGTGTTGCAACCTGACCATTTGCAAACAGCTTCTCACACCATTCCTTGCTTGCAACAAATCTGCCCTCGCCATGTGAGATTGGAATTGTATATACGCCGCCAAGCTCAGCTTCCTTTAACCATGGGGACTTGTTTGTTACCACCTTGGTATAAACCATCTTGGACTGATGACGGCCGATGCTGTTGATCGTCAATGTAGGTGAATCATCTGTCTGTGGACGGATCTCACCGTAAGGGACCAGTCCGAGCTTGATCAGTGCCTGGAATCCGTTACAGATACCAAGTGCAAGACCATCTCTCTGCTGTAACAGCTTCATAACCTCATCTGCGATCTTCGCATTACGGAATGCTGTTGCGATGAACTTACCGGAACCATCCGGTTCATCACCTGCGGAGAATCCACCCGGGAACATGATGATCTGTGACTGGCTGATTGCCTTTGTAAATGCATCTACTGAATCACGGATGCCCTGTGCAGTCATGTTACGGAATACGATCGTCTCAACCTCTGCACCTGCACGTTCAAATGCCTTTGCAGAATCATATTCACAGTTTGTACCCGGGAATACAGGAATGAATACCTTTGGCTTTGCAACCTTATTCTTTGCTGTATATACGGTCTTTGCATCAAAGAGACCTGTCTCGATCTTCTTCTGTTCTACACCTGACTCTGTCGGGAATACCTTCTCCAGTGTCTTTGTCCATGCAGCAAGTGCTTCATCCATTGTAACTGTTACATCACCATAGGTAAATGCTGCACTGTCATTTACAGTACCGATCTTCTTAACCGGAATACCAAGTGTATTTACATTCTCCGGCTTCACTTCAAGGATGATTGAACCATAATCCTTGGAAACCAGTTCTCTCTTTGTAATACAGGTATCAATATCTACACCCAGTTTATTACCAAATGCCATCTTGCTGACAGCTTCGATCATACCACCAAATCCTACAGCGTAAGCAGATTCTACCTTGTCTGCAAGGATTGCCTGATGTAACAGATCGTACATGGCAAGTACATTCCGGTATACAGGGATATCATTTTCATCTTTTTCTATATCAAGCTTAACAAGCACATTGCCTGCTTTCTTAAGCTCCGGTGTAACCACGTCCATGTAGCTTGCAACATCAACTGCGAATGAAACAAGTGTCGGAGGAACATCGATATCATTGAAGGTTCCTGACATACTGTCTTTACCACCGATAGACGGAAGTCCAAGTCCGACCTGAACATCATATGCACCAAGCAGAGCTGCAAGTGGCTGACCCCATCTGTATGGATCTGTTCCGAGTCTCTTGAAATACTCCTGGAAAGTCAGACGGATCTTTGATACATCACCACCGGCTGCTGCGATCTTTGCTGCGGATGTAACAACTGCATATACGGAACCATGATATGGGCTCCAGCTTGACAGATATGGATCAAATCCATAACTCATCATTGTGATCGTATCGGTCTTACCCTTCATAACAGGAAGCTTTGCGATCATTGTCTGTGTCGGTGTAAGCTGATACTTTCCACCATATGGCATCGTTACTGTGCCTGCTCCGATCGAACTGTCGAACATCTCAACAAGCCCCTTCTGTGAGCAAACATTCAGATCCGACAATGTATCGATCCATGCTTTCTTTACATCTTCCGGTTCTTTTACAGAATCGAAATAATTATCTGCCTTTGCAGGAATCTCTACCTTAACATCTGTCTCCTGATGTGCACCGTTTGTATCAAGGAATGCACGGGAGATATTTACGATCTCTTTTCCTCTCCATGTCAGAACCAGTCTTGGTTCTTCTGTTACTTCTGCTACAACAACAGCTTCCAGATTCTCTTCATCTGCATACTTAAGCATCGTATCTACATCCTTTGGATCTACTACGATAGCCATACGCTCCTGAGATTCTGAAATAGCAAGCTCTGTTCCATCCAGACCTGCATATTTCTTTGGAACCTTGTCCAGATCTACAACCAGACCAGGTGCAAGTTCTCCGATCGCTACGGATACACCGCCGGCACCAAAGTCATTACATTTCTTTATGATAGAAGCAACTTCTTCTCTTCTGAACAGTCGCTGGATTTTTCTCTCTGTTGGCGGATTACCCTTCTGTACTTCTGCACCACAGGTCTCAAGAGACTGGCTGTTATGTGCCTTGGATGATCCGGTTGCTCCACCACAGCCGTCACGGCCGGTACGTCCGCCGAGAAGGATGATCATATCTCCCGGATCAGAATTCAGACGTTTTACCGCACGTCTTGGAGCTGCACCCATAACTGCTCCGATCTCCATTCTCTTTGCAACATAATCCGGATGATATATTTCATTTACAAGTCCTGTTGCAAGACCGATCTGGTTACCATATGAGCTGTAACCTGCTGCTGCGGTCGTAACGATCTTTCTCTGTGGAAGCTTTCCAGGAAGAGTATCCTTTAAAGACTTTGTAGGATCTGCTGCTCCGGTTACTCGCATAGCCTGATATACATATCCTCTACCTGACAACGGATCACGGATCGCACCACCAAGACAGGTAGCAGCACCACCAAATGGTTCGATCTCAGTTGGGTGGTTATGTGTCTCATTCTTGAAGAATACGAGCCATTCCTCTGTCTTACCGTCTACTTCTACAGGAACGATGATACTGCAGGCATTGATCTCATCGGATACTTCCATATCGTCTAATTTGCCTGCTGCCTTTAACTGCTTCATACCCATAAGGGCTATATCCATCAGACAGATGAACTTATCATCTCTGTCCTTGTACATTTCTTTCATCTCTGCCCGGTAAGCATCAAATGTCTTCTCAAGCATCTCCTTATAATCACCATCATCAAATTCAACATTTGTAAGCTCTGTTGAGAATGTGGTATGACGGCAATGATCAGACCAGTATGTATCCAGCACACGGATCTCTGTCATAGATGGATCACGCTTCTCTTCACCCTTGAAATACTTCTGGATATGAAGGAAATCCTTAAATGTCATCGCAAGTCCGAGGGAATCATATAACTCCTTTAACTTGTCCTCTGCCATATTCTTAAAGCCATCAAAAACAATAACATCGGCCGGTTCTTCATACTCGGTAACAAGTGTCTCAGGGATCTCCATACCACAGGCTCTGGAATCTACCGGGTTGATACAGTATTCCATAACTGCTTTTAACTGCTCATCCGTTACATTACCGGATAAAATATATGTTGTGGCTGTCTTTATGATAGGATCTTCATCTTCATTTAAAAGCTTAACACACTGTTCTGCTGAATCTGCTCTCTGATCGAACTGTCCCGGAAGGAACTCAACAGAAAATACCTTATCTGTATCTGCCATTGGAAGATTATCTCCCTCGTAGATCATATCGATCGGTGGCTCTGAAAATACTGTAACCAGTGCTTTTTTGTATGTTTCTTCAGACAGATTCTCAATATCGTAACGAACCAGTACTCTTACATACTCAGCATCGATATTCAGATAGTTCTTGATCTCGTCATGAAGTTCCTTTGCCTTAACTGCATAGTCAGGCTTCTTTTCAACATAAACTCTCTTAACTGTGCTCATAAAAACCTCCATTTTTATCATATGTTTTTTCCCATATTCCGGGAATTCATATTATTACAAGCGTTTTACAACGCCTATGATACCACTTTTGAAATTCATTGAATAGCTTTTTTCAGCTTTTCTTTTCAAATTGTTGCTGTTTACCGAATAAACCTCAAAACAGCCATCTTTAATTGTGCAGTCTGCGGATAAGCTTGAATACCACTGAATTCTGATAGATCATCGGTGCATTCTGCGCATAGAAAATAATTCCATCTGTCGGTGCGTAAATATCGGCTGCGATCTCTCCGGTCATCGGATTTATAACATTTGCAATAACATTTCCCCGAACCACTTCATCTCCCGGACTTACAAACCGCTTTAAAAACCCACCGGATTTATCTGACTTTACAGACAGCAGCTCCTCCTCATCAAGAACAGTCGATATATAACCTGCATGACAGTTGTACCGGATGATTCCCATTCTGGTCAGGAATCGGAGTACTGCTGAAACCGCATGTGACGCACTCTCACTGTCAATCTTCTCCGTCACACCGGAATATACAGAAAACGCCTCTGTTCCTCCGATCTGCCAGTTATAATTTAAAGTTGCCTTATCATATGCCCTCGGTTCTGCTGTCAGAACATAAGGAAGACCGAACAGATTGGCCAGACTGGTACTCTGCTTTCCCGTCTCCATCATTCTGACATGCGGGATAAATTCTCCATCCATATAAAAGCTTGCAAACTGTATTCCATACGCATAATCTTTTACTTGATCCATAACCGCTGCCGCTATTCTGCTGGTCGCCTGTCCCTCCGGATTTCCCGGGAAAGCACGGTTCACATCAGAATTATCAGAGATCCAGTATTTTTTACCGACATTAAAGGAACTGTAATTTAAGGATGGGATCAACAGTATCTGTTTTCCCGATACGATTGCTCCTCTTGTCTCAAGTTCGCTTAATTTTTTCGACAGCAGGGAACAGATATATAACTGCTGGAATTCATTTCCGCGCATAGCTCCCATGATACATGCTGCCTTTTCTCCTGTTCCGAAGCTGAAGCCTTTAATGGAATATTCTCCACGATAGGCGGTGTTCATCGTATATATGATCTCTTTACGCATTATTTGTCACACCTCCAAATATTCTGGCAACCAGCGAGCCTTCCTCGATCACCGGATAAGCGCGAAGTGAGAATACCACGCCTCTTCTTGGTGACAGGATCGTCTCTTCGACAGAACCGGTCAGTACATTTACGATCTGTCCGATCACATCTCCCTTTTCGACTACGCCTGAGTGCTTTACCTTTGGTATAAAGATACCACTGCTCTCCGCATTCACAAAAGAAACATCCGTATCTCGGGCAATCTTCGGCATATGTGTATTATATGCGCAGCCGTCCCAGATCCCCATATATTCCATCAATGAAAATAATCCTTCAACGATCTGATCCGCATAGTCATAATCGATCATAAGTGCAACACCTGATTCTACGACCATACTCTTTACTCCGATCTCATTTAACGAATATGCAAGGCTTCCTTCCATAACGGTAGAGGATGGATGCACCCATACAACATCCGTATTCATTCTGGCTGCATACGGAAGAATATCATCGGCAATGTCCGAATTCACCCGTACCTGTGGCAATTCTTTCAAATATACGCTGCTGGAATGCAGATCGACACAGATATCCGATCCTTTAATATCCTGCAGCACAAGTGCCGCCGTATATTCTCCGACCGTTCCTTCCGTCGAACCCGGAAATAATGTATTCATATCAATATCAAACACCGGTACATCCCTTACCTGTGCTTCCAATCCCATAGGATTGATAAACGGATACACATCCACAATTCCTTTTAATTTGTCAAAATCCTTTTTGATCCGGCGGATCACCTCATAACAGATATACTGTCCTGCTACTTCATCTCCATGAACACCGGAAACAATACTTAATCTTTTTTCTTTTCCTGTGGCAAAATCAGGTGCAAGATGATTCTTTTTTACCCGCATTACCTCATCGATCAGCATATCTGCTGATGCTACTGTTTCTATCATACCTTCATCCTTGTCCTTCTATTTTAAATACTCCTTCTGCAAATCGGAGCATTCTTTTCCTACGCAGTAAAAGACAGGGCACCCAAGTGCCCTGTCTGCATATTGCTATTATGTTCAGCACCTTATCTATTATACACATTTCTTACTTCATACGTCAATAAACAAGAGGCTGATTTTGGGTTAATTAAGCTCTTTTCCGATACTCGATCCGGAGCTTATCCGCGATCAAAGCGATAAATTCCGAATTGGTAGGTTTGCCCTTTCCCGCATTTACCGTATATCCGAAAATATCGTTGATCACATCAATCTGTCCACGATTCCATGCAACCTCGATGGCATGTCTGATCGCACGTTCTACGCTGGATGATGTGGTCTTATACTTCTTTGCAATACTCGGATACAACAGTTTCGTAATGTAATTCAACATATTCACATCATTTACTGCCATTATGATTCCTTCCCGGATATACTGATACCCTTTGATGTTGGCGGGAATCCCGATATCTCTTATGATATCTGTTACATCACTCTCGATGTTATTCGCCACATTATCGGTCATACTTTTATTCGGGATGCAGATCAGATCATTGGACATCTCAGCAAGTATCTCCTGTTTTCTTTCATGCATCTGTTTTAACCTGGCAACAAGCTGATCTGAATTATAAGGCTTCAGAACATAGAATGAAGCACCCAGATCAAATGCACAACGGATCAGTCTCTGTGAGCCCACGGAAGTAATTACCACAAACAACGTTTCAGGACAATCCCCCGAATCCCGAATCGTTTCCATTACTCCGAGTCCATCCATTACCGGCAGGCAGATGTCTAGCAGCACCACATCCGGCTGATACTTCCTGATCGACTCAATTGCACTTTCTCCATCTGTTACTTTGTCGACAATTTTAATGTCAACTCTTGATGTATTTGCGAGCAGCTGTTTTGCAACCAACTCACAATCTCCATCTGCGATGATTATACTTATATCCTGATTGTTCATCTTCAATCCCCCTTAATTCTATTTTTTTTTGAAAAATCGACTGTTTTCTAAGTATATTTGTCAAAATCCAATTTGTAAAGAACTTCTCAGGTTTACCTCATGTACCCCTGAGAAGTGAAATTTGCGCCATTTTTCGACATTTGTCGACATATAGTAACGCAACCGGATATTTTAGGAAATACTTTTTAAGGTATACTCCGGTTTTCGAATCAACTGACGATTATCCAGACGAATCTTATCCGCAATCAGTGCAATAAATTCCGAATTTGTAGGCTTCCCTTTGCCTGCATTGATCGTATATCCGAACAGGTCGTTGATCGTATCCATGCTGCCTCTGCCCCATGCAACTTCGATCGCATGGCGGATAGCTCTCTCTACCCGCGATGAGGTTGTCCCATACTCCTCTGCAATCGATGGGTATAACTGTTTTGTAATGGAATTCAATATATCCATATCTTGAACAGCCATCAATATAGCACTCCGAAGATACTGATACCCTTTTATATGCGCAGGAACACCGATCTCATGAATAATATCTGTTACGACTGCTTCTAAAACCGTGCTGTCATTCTCCGGCTCTACCATATTCTGATAATTGTCATTCCGTTTTGCTTTCATAACATCGTCAATTACTCCCCTGACTTTTCTGTCATCATATGGCAGATCGAGAAGCCTTAATATCAGGCGATCAGAGATCTTATAGTAAATAAAATCCAGATATTGTTTATGTGTCTTTGAGCCGCATAAAATAAATTTTACATTTTTCAGATTTTTATTATGTATTACTGATTCTGCTATCTCAAGTACATCTTTTCCCGGTAAGACTTCATCTAAAATGACAATATCCGGATTCTTTTCGGCAATTCCCCTGACAGCATCTTGTCCGTTGTCACATATCCCCACCAATTCATACGCTGCAACAGACTGTATAATATCCCTTAACTGTTCGATTTCTCTTTTGTCGCGCTTTACCATCATTATTTTTACATAATTCATAATGTCCCTCCTGATCTTCTGCCTTGGACAACATTATAGTACCTTGGTTCTGCCTTTGGAATATCCTACTCTCCGCAAGTTGCGACAGCTTTTCGCCTCTACGGAGTAATTCTGTATGATCTCGACATAATCTAAGATGAAACGCGGGGAATTATGTCTAAATCCGAACAAAAATAAACCAACCCTGCAGCCTGTATATATTTACTACGCAAAACGCTTGTGCTCGATTCTCACGCAACGGTACTAAGTTCGACGTAAATACGTCTCACTAAGAACCGGCGATCGAATAGGTTTGCTTCGTAAAATATACAGGCTGCAGGGTTGGTTTATTTTTGTTCGGATCAATAAAGTTCTTTGTATATCTTATAGACCCTGTCACGATCAAGCTCTACGAAATTATTCGCCATCAGACGCCCCTGATTCGTCATTACAGAATCTGTGAATTCGGCAAGATCCTCTTCTGTTACTCCATACTCATGTAAAGCCTTCTTCGGAATCAGGATATTTAACAAATTCTCCAGAGACTCATAGACATTTTCAACATCACAGCCAAGAATATCTGCTATAAAAGAATTAAGCTTCGCGATCTCCCCATCCTGTTTGATCTCCATATAGTTCTTCATAACTCCTGTAAACATGGCATAATTAGATTCTCCGTGTGCCACATGATAGGTTGCTCCAAGCGGATAGCTTAAGGCATGTACTGCTGCGCATCCCGCATTTCCAAATGCAATACCGGCGTAGTTAGAAGCTACAAGAAAACGATCCAATAACGGAATTCTTGCATCCGGACCCTTATCACGAATCTCCATATAACCATGAAGGATCATATCAATAGCCTTATAACCGAACATTCTGGTATATTCATTGCCCTTTGGTGATAAGCTTGATTCAACCGCATGTACCAAGGCATCGATCGAGCTGGTTGCAAAGAAACGGAACGGCAGTCCTGTCAACAGCTCCGGTATCAAAACAGCCGAATCTCCATACATTTCATCAACCGCAAGACCTTTTTTAGTTCCACGACTGTTTAATGCCAGAATGGCTATATTCGTCACTTCAGACCCGGTTCCACAGGTAGTTGGAACCAGCACCAGCTCTTTGTCCTTTTCTATCGGAAGTTTACCATCATAAAGGTCTAAGATCGGTGACACATACTTTAATGCAAACAGCTTGGAGATATCAATAACTGTTCCTCCGCCGATCGCGATAATACGCTTATGCTCCCCCTTAATATCCTTATAGATTGCTTCTGCCATATCGTCAGACGGTTCACCGGCTCCGTATTTTTCCTGATAAATAACATCACATTCCAGATTTAACTTCCCGAAGAATGGCTCATAGATATATTCGTTTGTGATAACAAGATCACCTTTTTCGATATGAAATTCTTCTGCAAATTTCTTACATGTATCATACTTGTAAATCGTTGGTTTAATCATTAGCTGTTTCATGCGTATCCTCCATTCGTCTTCTTATTATTTTTGTATCACAATTTAGTGCTCACATTGTACCACTTTAGAATGAAATTACAATTACCCAAAAAGAGCATCTTTTTCAGATTTATGTCAACCTGAAAAAGATGCTCTGTCATATTTTTATTGCTGTTAACCCGGATAAACGCATTAATTCTCGTCATCATCAAATGCCTGAATATATCCTAATGTCTCATTATTTCGATCCATGGAATACGAAGGATCAATAACTGCCTGAATGAAATCCGCACCGCCTGATTCGATCGGAACCACATGCAGTCCCAGCCGTTCTTCTACCTGATCCACCGTCATATCATCTAAAAATACCTTTTCTCCCATACGAAGCATATTCGACGGAATAAGCAAGGCTTCTCCAAGATCAACACCTGCGTCCTGTATCTCCTTTAACTGTGTTGTCAGATCGATACCGGTGATCAGTCCTGAAACAGTGATCGTTTCTCCAAAAAAATCATTTCTGATACAATACACCCGGATCGTAAGTCCCGGGAACGCCTCCATCAGACGATTTGCAAAATTATCGATCGTACTGTAGGTCAATTTACCGGTTGCCATACAGACCGTTCGATGAAAAGTCTCCCTCCTGACCTGATAATCAGGTGCATCCAGCATCTCCCGATATGCTTCATCAAATTCTTCTAAGAATAAGCGCATCATTCCGACACCGTTTTCCAGCTGGATATACCCATCATATCGTTCCGCCTCCGGGAAATCCCTCCCGGCCGTTATATACCATTCGTCACTTGCATGGATAAAATGAAGCGAATATTGCTCATAAAATTTTTTCTGATAACTCTCGATCAGATCAATGACCTGTCCCGCTTCTTCTTTCGTAAATAATTCTAACGGATACAGCCCCTGTCTGTATTTCGTAAGTCCTGCCGGAACAACAGATACACTGCGCATGAAAGGCAGATATTTCCCCAGATCCCTGATACTCCGTTCAAGCTCCGTTCCATCATTTACATGCTTACAGAGAACGATCTGGCCATTCATCTCTACATGTCCTTCAAACAGACGATCCAGATATTTTAACCGGTCGCCTGCAAAACGATTATGCAGCATCTTACACCGCAGATCAGGATTGGTCGTCTGAATAGATATGTTGATCGGTGCAAGCTGCATCTTTATAATACGGTCAACATCCTCATCTGTCATATTTGTCAGTGTGATATAATTTCCCTGTAAAAAGGACAGACGGGAATCATCGTCTTTAAAATAAAGTGTCTCCCTCATTCCCGGAGGCATCTGATCAATAAAACAAAACATGCATTTATTGGTGCAGGATCGATAATCGCTCATAAGACCATTTTCAAATTCCACACCCAGATCATCATCATAATCCTTTTCAATCTCAAGCAGCCATTCTTCTCCATAGGATTTACGAATCAGAACCTCTATATATTCATCTTTTATCATGTATCGATAATCGAATACATCTTTTATCTCTTTATCATTTATTGCAAGCAGATAATCTCCCGTTTCAATCTCCATTTCTTCCGCTATGGAGCCGGGATAGACTACAGTAATTAAATGCTCATTTTTTTTCAACGTAGTTCCTCACTCATATTCTGCTTATTCTACGCTCTCAACAGCCGCTTCCGTAGGTGCTTCCGTCGGTGCCTCCGTTGGCTTCTCTGTAGGGGCTTCCGTCGGTGCCTCTGTAGGTGCTTCCGTCGGTGCCTCCGTTGGTTTCTCAGTAGGGGCTTCCGTCGGTGCCTCTGTAGGTGCCTCCGTTGGCTTCTCTGTAGGTGCTTCCGTCGGCTTCTCTGTAGGTTTCTCAGTTGTTACTTCTTCTGTTGTTGATGCTGTCGTAGGAGCCTCAGTCGGATTCTCTGTTCTCTGGCTCTCTGTTGAGGTGGTCGAAGGCTCATATGTTCTATTCTCTGTCGTTGCCTCAGCTGTCGTGCTTGTCCGGTCATCATTTACATTTGTAGTAGGAAGCGGGGCTTCCGTTACTACATTCTCTTCCGTATCTTCTTCTGCCTCTGCTTCCGTGACCGAAGCTGCTTTCTGCGCCTTTTCATACTTTTTCTTATTATTATGGAAGAACACTCCGAAAAAAGTATATTCACAAACGATCAATACACCAAGTACAACGACCGCAATATGAATAGCACGAATTCTTTTCGCTTTTTTATCATTCAAATCAGAATCGTCTTCTTCGGCTTCTTCGTTTTCTTCGTATTCTTCTGTTTCGTCTTCCTCTGAAGCTTCCGGATCATCTTCGGAATCATATATCTCATCCTCCGAATCATCCAATACTTCAGAAATATCCAAATCATCCTGAAATGGATCCAGTAATTCCTGATCTTTATCCATAAAATCCTCCGAAATCATTACAATTTTTCATAAGTTTTTTAATTTTTTTATACATTTCTTTTACAAACATGTATAGTATAATACACCTCTCAAATTCTGTAAAACCATTTTGTTAAAAATTATAAATCTTTTACAATTTTCACATTTTAGATACAATTTTCATGATATAACCGGTCAGGTACGAAGTCTGTCAAATGTATTATAGATATTCAATATTCCATATCCCCATTCACGATTTGGATATTCTCTCGCATAGACATACCCGCTTCCCTCATGTACGATATTCTCGATCGGAGCCTGATCCGTTCCCGGTCGTATCGTTCCACGTATAAAATAATTCCTGATCTGGTTTCCATTAATAAAACGTGTAATATCACGATCTCTTACCCATTGCAGGATCAATGCTGCACAACCGGCACAATGGGCTGCTGCAACCGAAGTCCCGGATCTTCGTACAAATGTGCGTGCTTTTCCCGGTCCATAGACATCCACTCCTGGTGCGACAAAATCAGGCTTGATATCATCTGCTGCCGTATATCCCCTGCTGCCATTCAAATAAAGACTGTTTGAATAATGATCATAGGCACATACGCACATAGGAATAACTGCCGTCGCAGGATTCGTAAGTGTAGTTTCCGGTGATGGACTTACAAATCTGGTATTCTCCGATAAAAATCGTGTGATCGGCAACCATGCATGAAAAGATTTATCGGTATCTCCCACACCATAGACACGTATTCTCCACAGACCGTTCGGCGGATCAAAGAAGCGCATCATGATCAGATCTTCTCCCGACTGATCCTCGACCAGAAAATAATCAACATAGATGATACCTCCACCAAAGATCGGACGTATTGTCTCACTTTTATCAAATCGGGGTGGAATCTGGCTCACATATTCCCCACCCGGAATCTCAAAAGCAACTGAATATATATTAGGAACCGCTCCCCATATCTCAAGGGTAAAGCTGTCATTCCCGGTTACATTGATCTCCATCTCCGTATATAACCGATCTCTCGGTATCATACCATGAAAATGATGCCCTGCGATGCCCTCATTTCCTCCCGCAACAGACACTGCAATTCCGGTCATAATACCAACATTTGCAATCAGGGATTCCAATGCCGATGCTCCTGTATGACTTCCACTGTTCGAACCGACTCCAACCAGTATCGACAGATATTTCTGTTCTATGCTTGCCTGCCTGCATAAAAAAGAGATGCCCATCATAATATCATTTTCCTGATAGGCATCTACATCTTCCGGTACACCATAGAGCCCTCTGAGATTCTGTTTTGCCTGTTTTAATTTGACAATTACAAAATCTGCCTCCGGTGCGACTCCTGTAAAATCATCGGTCTTTCCTCCGGCCGCTATTCCGGCAAGAAAAGTTCCATGTCCGTTCTCATCCTGCAGAACAGAAGTACCATTTCGGATCGCTTCATTTATCTCATCTCCGGTATACACGGTTCCATATCCGGGAAACTCTCCGGTCTGTTCTCCTCCCGGCACGGACTGATCCCATGCAGCAAGAATCCTCGTCTGACCTACCGCATTCTGAAACAACGGGTTCTGTATATCAATTCCGGTATCTATGATTCCGATAATGATATTCTTACCTGTCAATCCCAAAATATTCTCCTGCTGTACATTCACTGCTCCAACAGCCTCTACGCTGCTGGTATCCATCAATCCGTATAACTTGGGAAACAATGTATATTCCAGTCTGGAAAAACTCTCCATATAATCATCCGGTTTCGGACGGTATAACACGGCAAACCGCTCATCTATAAAATTAACACATCCTGTATCTTTATAAATATCCAGAACCGTTTCGGTTTCTCCATTGTATTCAATCAGATAGTCCACATAATCTTCCCGGTAAGCAACATCATCGCATATCATATTTTAGATCCTTTTTCCCTTTATAATAAACATATTCCGAAAAAGGCAAAAATATATTTCCTAGATCACATTTCCCTGTAATTTCTTATCGATCTGCTTCTTTAATATGTCATACTGACATGGTCCGGTCTCTAAAATGATCGTATTGAACTCTTTTACATCAAATGCATCACCGAGCTTCTCCTCAGCATAATCCCGCAGTTCCTTCAACTCATAATATCCGGTTGAATAGCTCTGGTATACCGCAGGATCCCCCACTAATGTATAGTAAAGCTCATCTGCACTACCGGCATCCATGCCCTGTTCCGTCAGGTACTGCTTCGTCTCATCCAATGACCATCCCTCGTAATTAACTCCGAGGTCAATTCTTCCCATGATCAGATAACTCATCTCATCATTCAATTTATACAGATCTGCAATGGCATCTCCATATGACTCTTCTTCATACTGATAATAGTACAGGGAATCATAACATGCATACATCGCCCAGCCCTCTTTATAACCAAGAAAACTCATAAGGGTTCTTACCGGTTCCGGATCTGTAGACATATAATATGCATTCTGAAGCATATGTCCCGGATACCCTTCATGTGCCAGAGTTGTCCACATACCATCTGTATGCATGCCATTGTAACGGATCAGATTGTTATCCGGATCATCAATAGCAGGTGCCATATAATAAGCTAATACATCGTCCATGATTGTTTCCAGACTCTTATCAAGCGGCTCTGCCTGATAATGTATGGTTCCGATATCCGGATAGTTCTCCGATGCGTCCTCCATCATCCGATCGATCATATCAGAAGCAGACATCTCATTTGTAGCTGCAAAGATATCATCATAATTGGATGCAAAATATTCATAAGCATCTTTATTCATGAAATACACCTGATAAATATCTGTCATCAGGTTCTTAAGCTCATTATCTAACATATCGATCACTTCATCCGCACTCTTTGAAGTCCCTGCATATGTCTTCAGCAGATATTCATAATACTCTTTACCCCCTTCATAGTTACAGATCCCCATCCGGTTCTTTCCTGTTCCCTTCAGGTCTGTAAATACAGTTATGATATTCTCAAAAGCAGGAATAAGAGAATTCTGAACAGCCTCTTTGTTCTGCTCTTTGAATTCCGTCTTTTCCTCATCAGACAGAAAATCAAGTCGATCCATATTATCGTTAAATACGGTCACCATAAAATGATCATCTTTATTCTCTATAAAAGTCTGACATTGATTGATTACCTTCTGACAGACTTCATCACTCATAAAATATCCTTTCTCAGATTTTTCTTTTTCAAAATCCAGATATTCCTGAAAATACTCCGGGATCTGCCCCAGTAATTCTATATATCGTTCAACATCACCCTTATCATCAAACCGATAGTCGGTAAACATCGAAGCAATATTCGCCTGAAGTCCTCTCATCGGAGAAAACGGTTCATACAGATATACATTATCATATACACCTGCTGCAACGTCAAAATACTCATCAAGCACATCGTATGTCAGCTTCTGGTCTTCTGTCAGACATGCTCTGTCAATTTTCTCCAGTTCATCTACCCACTTATCAAATTCCGCCTTATCTTCCTTGATTCCTTCTTCGGTCATGCCCGGGTCACCGAGTGTCACCTCCGGCTCCTCGATTCCATAATCTGCACCATTTTTTATAGAATAGTTATAGGTCATTGTATCTTCTGTAACAGCATCTTTAAAATAATCATCCAGATACTGTTCAAATTCCTTCTGCACCTTCTCTGCATTCTCTGAGAAAACTTCCTGTTCCTCCTCAGTTGTTACAGTCTCGGTTGTTCTATCTGTTCCCTGACCGTCCGAGAGATGCTTACGCTCTCCGCTGTCTTCTCCACAAGCAGAAAGTGCCAACGTCATTGATACACATAAAGCAGCTGCCAGAATCTGCCTGCGGCATCTGAGCATTTTTTTCTTAAACATACCTTTCTCCTTTTCAAACCTTTCCCTTTATCTTACCCAAAGATACGCCATTCTATTTATTTTCTGTTGCACAGGCTTCGATCTGCAACGGTTCTACACCACGCAGCTCAATGATCGGGCTGCCTTTACCATTTACATAATCACCTGTTATGATCACACGCCCGATGCTGTCATCTCTCGGGATCTGATACATGATATCTAACATAAATTCTTCAATGATCGCCCGGAGTGCTCTTGCTCCTGTATTCTTCTTCATTGCCTTTTCCGCAATTGCTTCATATGCCGAATCATCAAACTGAAGATCAACTTCATCGAGAGCCAGCAGCTTCTTATACTGCTTTAAGATCGCATTTTTCGGTTCTTTTAAGATTTTAATATACATGTCCTTATCCAATGCATCCAAGGTGAACAGAACCGGAAGTCGTCCGAGGAACTCAGGTATCATACCAAATTCACGGAGATCCTCATTTGTCACCTGTTTTAAGATATTAGGATCCTTATCATACTTGTCCTTTAAGTCTGCACGAAAACCGATCGAGGACTGCTTATTCAATCTTGCTTTAATAATATCTTCGATCGCCGGGAACGCACCTCCACAGATAAATAAAATATTCTTTGTATTCATCGTCGTCATCGGAACCATTGCGTTCTTACTTCCCGAACCTACCGGAACCTCAATCTCTGCTCCTTCTAAGATCTTCAGCAAGCCCTGCTGAACGGATTCTCCGCTTACATCACGGCTGTTACTGTTCTGCTTCTTTGCAATCTTATCAATCTCATCGATGAACACAATTCCCTTTTCAGCCTTTTCTACATCATTATCTGCTGCCGCAAGGAGCTTGGACAGTACACTTTCTACATCATCACCGATATAACCTGCCTCTGTAAGCGTCGTTGCATCCGTGATCGCAAGTGGTACATTTAACAGCTTCGCGATCGTTTTTACGATATAGGTCTTTCCACAACCGGTAGGTCCCACCATCAGCATATTGGACTTTTCAATCTCGATGTCGTCCATAGAATCTGTAAGCACCCGTTTGTAATGGTTATATACCGCAACAGACATTACCTTCTTGGCATATTCCTGACCGATTACATATTCATCTAACATTGCCTTGATCTTATGCGGTGCAGGTATGGTCGCAAGTGACAATTCTACCTCTTTTTTCTTTGGCTTTTCTGTTTTTTTCTTAACCTTCTGCTTTTGCGGAATATCCGTTTGTCCCATAAATCTGGAAAGATCAATATTCCCAAAATTCGGCATATTCGAAAGATCCAGGAACTGCATTCCCCCGAATCCGTTATTATTCATTGTATCCATGGTTTTCTGCATACAATCTGCACAGATATGTATATTACCCGGCATATCGATCATCTTACCGGCCACGCTCTCCGGTCTCCTGCACAGATAACAGTATTTCTCGTATTCATCCTCATGCTTGTCTTCTGTTTTATGATTATCAGACATGGTCTGACCGGTCAGTTCTTTATTCTCATCATCATTTCTATAATCAGACATTTTTATCCTCCACACTTTCGTTTTCTGCCTAAAAAAGCTATCTATATTACATCATATAACTTTGCTACATGATACCACAGATTCCACCTATATGAAAACAGTATTATTTCCGGTAAAGCAGTTAAATTTTTCTAAATAAATTTCATATCATCCGCATCTGTTAATTTAATTAAGTGTAATTGCTCTTATATCTCTTTGTTCCTCTGCTTTTTCTTCAGATAATATACAAAAACTTTCATTATGCCCTACCTGTAGAAATGAAAAAAAGAATATGGTATCATATTCTCAGTTACAAGTATAGAATGGAGGGTTATATATATGAAGAAATTATCAATTATTGTCCGTTCTGAAAAACTGGATGATGTAAAAGCCATTCTGGACGAATGCGGGTCAACCGGTGCTACAGTATCAAATATTATGGGATATGGAAATCAGAAGGGTTATAAAACAACATACCGCGGAAGTGAATATGTGGTCAATCTGATCCCGAAGATCAAGATTGAAACCATCGTCAAGGATGATGTTGCGGACAACATCATCTTTAAGGTATGTGAAAAGATCTCAACCGGAAAAGTAGGCGATGGCAAGATCTTCGTCTATGACGTTGCCGACGTCATCCGTATCCGTACCGGGGAACACGGTGACACCGCCTTATAAAATCTATCCGGCATACAAACAAATCCGCTGTACTATGCCACACTGTTATGAAGCAAACCTTGTCCGAGGCCGGTACTTAAGTTGCGTCTTTTGCAACTTTATGTACCGCTGCACGAGGACTAGAACGGAAGTGTTTTGCGGAATAACAGATGTGGTATAGCACAGCGGATTTGTTTGTAGTCAATTATTATAACCCGCGGGCTTTGCGGACACAGGCTTTCATTGCTTCGATCACGGAGGAACGGAAGCCTTTTTCTTCTAATACGCGGACAGCTTCCATTGTCGTTCCACCCGGGGAGCAGACCTGATCCTTTAATTCACCAGGATGCTTTCCTGTCTCAAGTACCATCTTTGCGCTTCCAAGAACAGACTGTGCCGCGAACTTATATGCCTGCGCTCTTGGCATTCCATCTGCTACTGCCCCGTCTGCCATTGCTTCTATAAGAATATAGATATATGCAGGAGAGCTTCCGCTGACGGATACACAGACATCCATAAGGTTCTCCGGTATCGTCTCTACTTCACCAAAGCTTCCAAGGATCTGAAGAACTGTTGCATAATCTTCATCGGTAACATATTCATTCCGACATGCACCTGTCATGCCCTCGCCTACCAACGCCGGTGTATTCGGCATCGTCCGTACCAGCTTCACATTCTTACCAAAACAATCCTGTAACCATGCAAGAGTCTTGCCGGGTGCGATACTGATAATAATCTGGTTATCGCTTACTGTATCTTTGATCTGTTCGATCACTTCCTGATAATACTGTGGTTTTACCGCCAAAACAACGATATCACTGTTCTTAACGACTTCCGAATTATCCATCGATACCTTAATGCCCAGTTCTCGCTGAACTCGTTCCAATGTTGTCTTTGTCTTTGCCGAAGCCATGATATTTTCTTCTTCAATAATCTGCTTCTTAATAATTCCTTTTATGATAGCTGTCGCCATATTGCCACATCCGACAAAACCGATCTTCATATGCACATTCTTCCTTTCCTTTTATACAGAAAAAGCAGCATCCTTATGTTAAGAACGCTGCCCTTCAAACTATTTATAGATTAAAGACTGTAAGAACCTGATTCTCCCTCAGCTGTATAGTATACCATACCTGTTTCTGGCTGGTAATATACGTTCAATTCCTTAACTGCCTTATTGCCAAGTGCTTCTTTTGCTTTTGCTACAATGTCAGAAACATTGATCTGACCATTGTTATATTCAATGAAAACTGTCTCAGTTGTCTTAACTGCTGCCGGTTTCTTTGCTGCAGGCTTTTTAGCTGCAGGCTTCTTTTCTTCGGCTTTAACTTCTGTTTTTGCCGGTTCAGCTTTAGTTGCTACTGTCTTAGCTGCCGGTGCTTTCTTTGTTGCCGGCTTCTTTTCTTCTTTCACTTCTGCCTTAACCGGCTCAGCCTTTACTGCTGCCTTTGCTTCCTTAGCAGCTTCTGCCTTCTTTGCTGCCTCAGCCTTTGCCATAACGCCTGCTACGGTTGCCTTTGCTGTTACAACTTTCTTTGCATCTTCAGTCTTCTTTGTAGCCATAATTAAAACCCTCCGTTTTAAATCTTATTCTATCATTTTACGTACGCCTAATTTTATTTATGTATATCTTACTCAAGCTAGATTTGATATTACTCCATTTTCCGTGTTTTTTCAATATAGTTGCCTGTTTTTCTACGTTTTGTCTCACATCATGTGTTTTTTTCAAAAATACAAAGTCATATTAAACAATAAAAGCTACCGAATTTTATGAACTTTGGTAGCTTTTATGGTCGTTTTATACAATTTGTATAATTAATTAGTGAGAATTTTGACTATTTCGTTTAATTTCATACTATTGGAGCCTTTTAATAATACAATATCCTCCGGCTTCATGATCGCCATGAGATACAACGCAACCTCTTCATTATCCATAAAGGAGAAGGTCTTTGCATATTTTGTATCACATTCATCTAAAGCTTTCTTGATATCAAGTGCTTTTTCTCCAACCACGATCACTTCATCAATCTTCTTATCTCTAAGATATTCCCCGATCTGTCTGTGATAAGATACACTGTCATCTCCGAGTTCATTCATGTCGGCAAGGACTGCATATTTTTTCCCTTTACAGTCCAGATCACAGAGTACATCAATGCTTGCCTTCATCGAATCCGGGCTTGCATTATAAGTATCATCAAGGATCGTATATCGATTCTCCATACGAATGATCCGCTGTCTCTGTCCTTCAAAATGTTCGAAAGCCTTTGCGGCTGTTGCCATCGGAATCCCGAGCTGATATGCAACTGCGATTCCCGCCAGTGCATTCCTTACATTATGTTTTCCCAGTACATCCATAACAACATGAACTGTCTCGCCATTATGCGTACAGTCGAACTCCATACCCTGCTCTCCGCATTGTACATCGGATCCCTGAAAATCACAGACCTCATCGATACCGAAAGTAAGTGTCTGACATGACATATCATCTTTTATCTCCCGCAGTAACGGATCATCACCGTTTAACAGCAATAAGCCATTCTCCTTCATATGATTCACAATAGAAAGCTTCTCGTCTCTGATGTTCTCCTGCGTCTTCATAAATTCTATATGTGCAACACCGATCATTGTCACTACACAGATTGATGGTCTTACGATATCAGATAATATCTCCATCTGTCCCGGTTCACTGATACCCATCTCGATCACCGCTGCATCATATCCGTCTGTCATTCTGGAAAGCGTCATTGGTACACCGATCTGAGAATTCTCGTTTCCATTTGTCTGAAAACAATGTCTGCCTGTGCCGACAGCCGCTGCGATCATCTCTCTGGTCGTTGTCTTTCCCACACTTCCGGTCACTCCGATATATGGAATATCATATCGACCGCGGATATCTTTTCCAATCGCCTGAAGCGCTTTCATCGTGTCATCAACACGAATAAACGGCTTCTCCGAAATAACGACATTATCATGCTCTGATGTCAGAGTTGCCGAAGCTCTCTCCATCGCCGGCTCAATAAAACGATGTCCGTCAACTTTATTACCCAACAGAGGAATAAATAAATCTCCCGCCTGTGCTTTTCTTGAATCAATACACAGACCTGTAATCGGTGTATCTTCATCGCCACAGAGCAGGAACCCTCCTGTTGCATTCACAATATCTTTTACTGTAATATTTTTCATTTCCCCTATCTGCCTTTCCAGAACAGTTTCATATTTCATATAAAAGCATGCACTGCATGCAGGCCAGTAGAAAAAGCCTGCGTCCATTTTATCACATATATATGCGAATTTCCAGTATTCTTGTGTACATATTCCCATTTTGAAGAAAGATTAAGGTTCTTCCTCTCTTTTCCAGAAATTCTCCACCTTCTGAGCAAGCCGGTCAAAATTTCCAAATACCGCATCCTGCCATTCCACCGGAAATAACGAGTTATATTCCCCGGTGCCAAATCGTTCGTCCAATAACAGGATCACTCCGGTATCATCTTCTGTCCGGATCACCCGCCCGGCTGACTGGAATACCTTATTAATACCCGGATACAGATACGCATATTTAAAACCGTCAACAGACGAATCCGCATTTGTATCCGTCCTCTTTCCGGTATTGAAATAATCCATCATGATCTTTCTCTCATTGCACACCTGCGGAAGTCCCGGTCCTACTACAACCGATCCGATCAATCTGTCCCCGGTCAGATCGATTCCCTCAGAGAATATACCACCCATGATACAAAAGGCGACTACATTCTTTTGTGATGAGAAATGCTCCAGGAATGCTTCTCTGTCTGCCTCTTTCATATTCTGTTCCTGACACAGCAGTTCCATAACAGAACAATCTTCAGCCGTCATCTGCTCATAGACCTCCCGAAGCATCTTATAGGATGGCAGAAATACCATATAATTGCCGGGATGTACTTTAAACAGATGTCTGATATACTCTGCCACACGTTTATACTCCTTTACCGAACGTCTGGTATATTTCGTAGATACATCCACGCCGACCATGATCTGTCGTTTCTTCTGATCAAACGGAGAAGGAATATAGATAGCCTGATCGGTATCCGTATCGGACAGCATCTCCATGTAATACTTTACCGGCAGGATCGTTGCCGAAAAGAAAACAGTCGATACCCCCTTATCCAGGCAAAGCTTCAGATTATTCGCCGGATGGACGCAATATAACCGCACCATAAATCTGCCATCCGAAGTAAGCTCATCATAGATCACATAGCTTTCATCGATCAGATCCGCAATATTTAAAAATGTCGTAAGTGCAAAATAAAACTCCAGTATCTCCTTACGTTCCGGGATCTGTTTGTAATCTTCTAAAAATGTCTCCATCGTCGTATGAAGCTGCAGCAGCTTCAGATACAGAACCCCGATATCATTTAGAATCTGATATCCATGCTCCGGGCATCGCTTCTTCAATTCCAGAAGCTCCCGGTTGCAGGATTCCAGACCTCGAACAAGCTTCTTACTATATGGCTTTACAAGTTTTTTCACTGCAAGGAAATCTTCTTTATACAAAGTCGCACTGTACATGGATGATGCACGATCCACCAGATTGTGTGCTTCATCCACCAGAAATACATACCGTCCTGTATCATATGCTGTCTGAGAAAAAAACCGTTTCAGATTCACCCTCGGATCAAATACATAATTATAATCTCCAATGATAGTATCTGCGAACAGACTCGCATCCAGACCCAGTTCAAACGGACAGACCCGATACCTTTCCGCATAAGAACGGATAACCTCCCGATCCATTCTTTCCTCCTGCGTGATCATTTCAAATAATGCAGCATTGACACGATCAAAATGTCCCTTTGCATAAGGGCAATGCTCCGCGTCACATTCCATTGTCTCATTCAGACATATCTTCTCTTTGGCAGTCAGCATAACGGAAGAAAACTTCAATCCATGTTCCCGCAGCAATGTAAGTGCCTGATCCGGTACGGTTCCGGCGATCGTCTTGGCCGTCAGATAAAAAATCTTCGATACCAGCCCGGTTGCAAATGCCTTAACGGAAGGAAACATTGCCGCCATCGTTTTACCGATTCCGGTCGGAGCCTGTACAAACAATCTGCGCTCCCCTTCGATCGCCTTATACACACAGGCAGCCATCTGCTTCTGTCCTTTTCTGTATTCATATGGGAATTCCAGTTCTGTAATCGAAGCATCTCTGATTCTTGCATGTGATATGGCATGATCGATCCATTTCATCATCTCATCCACCGTATCATGAAACCATTCCTCAAGAAATGAAAAAGAAAATACATAAAAAAAATGTTTTACCTCTTCACTTTCCAGATTCACATATGTGATCTGTACATTGATCCGATCCAAAGACTGTTCTTTTGCATAAATATAGGCATAGCACATTGCCTGGGCTACATGAACTGTTTCCGGTACTTCGATATCGGCAAGTTTTCTGTACACGCCTTTGATCTCGTCGATCGTAACATCCGCAGGTTCATCCGCTTCCGGCATCTGACCGGTCACGTCGGCAGCATTTGGTTCCATGAGGCTCTCAACTGCTTCCGGATCCGGGCTCTCCGTTTTTTTGAGCAGCAGCCGGTCCCAATATCTGTCCTCTACCCGGATCACCTGCCGCTCGATTTCCTTCTTCTTCCTGCTTCGGTTCTTTTCACCTCTCAGATCTATGATCCCATCTGCTCTGCCCTCTATCGTGACATCCAGATCATGAATTCCCTTCTTCATCGTGATCTTTAAAGGAACTTCCGCATCATAATAAGACCCTGCCATTTTCTGAAGCTTTCGATGCATCTTACTTCCCGCATTCATCGCTTCCTTTGACAGAGTCCCATTACTGCTGCTTGTAATATCGCCGCATCTGTATATAAATTCTACCATATGCCTGACCGATACTTTAAATTCCATAATTCTTATTTGTAAACAATGGCTGCTGCCAGCTTCTCTGCTGTCTCCCGATCTGTCAGGATCTCAACCAGTTTCAAACCAAAATCAATAGCTGTTCCCATACCGCGGCTTGTGATCACCTTACCGTCTGTTACTACATTTTCATATGATACTTTCGCACAATGAAGTCCCGCTTCCATTCCCGGATAGCAGGTAGCCTCCTTATCCTTTAAGATGCCAAAGACTCCAAAGGCAGTCGGTGCCGCACAGATCGCTGCAACATATCTTCCTGCTTCATACTGTCCGCATACGAGATTCTTTACCTTCTCATTTGCGATCAGATTTGTCACACCGGGCATACCACCCGGAAGTACGATCATATCTGCATCATCGGTAAGTGCACTGATCTTCTCATCCATCTTTACTGTGATCCCATGTGAACCTGTAACCGTATCCTGATCGTCTGCCGCCACCATAAGGCAGTCAACCTTTGCACGTCTTAACAGATCTACAACGGTTAATGCTTCTACTTCTTCATATCCTGTTTCAAATAACATTCTGACTTTCATCATTCTTCCTCCATTTCTATCTATACTATTCGCCGAGTTTCGACACACCTGTCATAAATGCAAGTCGCTGTTCCTCATTCATACTGCTTAATGCACTGTTATGATACGCTCCATCCATCGATACATCTCTGGTAAACCATGCCGGTGCTACGAAATTATCTGCATCTTCCTTCGTCTCAAATTCGACTTCTGCATAGATCAGTCCCTGATACAGCCCCTCAAAGACATCCAGTTCGATCTTAAGTCCTGCATCCTTTTGCTTATCACCTGTTGTACCCTCTGTATCCGTTAGCGGGATGATATATCTGCGTTTCGTCACCAGATTCCCATCAACCTTGCCAAGCAGTCGTTTATAATCTGCTTCATTCATCGGAAGCTCGAATTCCTGTCGTTCCAGTAATCCGCTCGACTTTACTGTAAGAATATATTGTTCATCTGCCTTTCGGATACGGATCACCGGGCTGGTCGAGATATACCCCTGCTCCAGTTCCTTATATGGATACGCTTCCAGTGAAAACGGTATCTCTTTTATCAGATATTTTCTTTCAATCTCCATAAAAGCCTCCTTTTATATCAGCACTTTATAACCAGTCCTCCGGTGGTGCCGTTGTTCCCACATGGCTTGCGATTCCCCTGTTTATCATAGAAAATGCCAGGATCAAGGTGATCACAAACATAATAGATGACGGTATCAGAAAATCCAGACAGGTATTTACCGATGTCAGCAGCATCGGCAAGGTCAGTCCGTAAAGACATACACGGAATACATTCCCATAAGATAAACCTGTGTGAAGTCCTTTCGCAAGCGTCCGTGCAACGATCGAAAATACAAGTGCAAGGAAGATCATCCTGATCACACTTCCGAACATCATAGCAATATACATAATGATAATCGCAACATAGAACGCCGGTACTGCGGATGCAAGCTGTTCATTGTTAAATCCATCATAGAATAATTTGTCGAGATCCATCGTCGAGTATTCATACGTCTGTCCGCCGTTTATCATTCCCATGACTACGTTCTCTTTGCCAAATGCGATATACACGCCATTTGTCTTGATATCATCGAGTGTGATCCTGTCATAATCCGTATTCATATAGATTGTTGCATTTCCGATATCGAGTGACATCTCCGACTCTGCCGTAAGCTTACCATCCTCGATCACAAACTGCGGAACCTTATTCGTAATCAGGTTATTTAACCCTCCCACATGCATGATAAAGGTAATGACACCGATTCCAAACTCGATAAAGGTCAGGATAAAAGCGATCAATATCATAAATCCTACCGTCTTGCTCGCTTTTAACTTCGTCAGATGCTTATAATTTTTCGGGCTGGATACCGCGATAGCTAACTGATCGACCATCGTTACTTTTGAATATTCTTCGTCCATTAGATAATCTCCATTTTTTTCATAGCTTTATAGATTCCGTCTTCTCTGACATCATCCGTTACGAAACGGACTTTCTTCTTCAGATACTCCGGACCTTTTTTCATTATAATACTATTTGGCACATATGCCAACATCGGTTCATCATTACTTCCGTCTCCAAATGCATATGCATTTTCCAATGGCAGGTCAAAATAATCAAGCAGATACCGGATACCGGTTGCCTTCGTATATCCCTTTGGTACGACCTCACAAAAATTTCCCTCTCTCTGGATATACATATAATCTTTTTCCAGATATGTCTTAAACACTTCCAGATACGGAGTGTCAGCATCATACCATGCACAAAATTTATCAAAGATATGATCGTTTGCAGGATCGTCATATTCCATATAGGTGCTGGTTGCCTTAAAATAACTGGTCAGTTCTTTTAAATGCTCATTATCGGAAAAAACAGCGCTTGTAAACACTTTGTCCGCATGTTCATATACGGCATCCATTTTATATTCACGACATTTCCGAATCACACCTGCGCAGACATCATATGGCGTAACGTGATGAAACAATGTCTCACCATTATACACAATATGAGTTCCGCAGCCACAGACAAAACCATCAAAGCCTGCGCTTCTGATTTCTTCCGTTACATTACAAAATACTCTTCCCGTATTGATAAATGCCAGATGTCCGTTCTCTCTTGCCTTTTGTATTGCCTCTTTTGCACTGTCCGGAAAATATCGTTTTCCATCATCCGTGATCAGAGTTCCGTCGATATCAAAAAAAAGAATCTTTCTTGTCTTATTCATGTCTATTTCCTCCGGTTATTACCGCATAAGAACAAAAGCGCTCCACGCAGTATGAATGCATTCAGGGTTCTATGACCTTTTTTGCATCATAAAACCCTGAACATTATTTTATGCTATGCAATTTTTATAACTGCTTCATAAGGTCGATCATCTCAAGTGCGCCCATTGCACAATCATAACCCTTGTTACCTGCCTTTGTTCCGGCACGCTCAATTGCCTGCTCAATGTTCTCCGTTGTTACTACACCGAACATAACAGGGATACCGGATTCAAGTGAAACAGATGCAATTCCCTTGGACACTTCATTGCATACATAATCATAATGGCTGGTTGCTCCGCGGATAACTGCGCCAAGGCAGATCACTGCATCATATTTTCCTGACATAGCCATCTTCTTAGCTACAACCGGAATCTCAAATGCTCCCGGGACCCATGCAACAGATATGTCATCCGGATTTACGCTGTGACGTAATAATGCATCCTCTGCACCGCTTACCAGTTTTGATACGATAAATTCATTAAATCTTGCTGCTACAATACCGATCTTGGCACCATTTGCTACGATCATTCCTTCAATCTTCTTCATTTTATTATCCTCCTGTTATTACGTTCATTATATCATCTTACAGATCAAGTATATGTCCCATCTTTTCTTTCTTTGTCTTCAGATAAAATGCATCGAACTTGCCCGGCTGCATCTGGATCGGTACTCGTTCCACGATCTCAAGATTGTATCCTGACAAACCATATACCTTTAATGGATTGTTCGTAAGCAGTCTCATCTTCCTGACACCAAGGTCAACCAAGATCTGTGTTCCGATCGTATAATCTCTTGCATCCTCAGGGAAGCCAAGCTTCAGATTTGCCTCTACGGTATCTAAGCCCTGATCCTGTAACTGATATGCTTTGATCTTATTGATCAGACCGATTCCACGTCCTTCCTGTCTCATGTACAGAAGCACGCCTCTGCCTTCCTTTGCGATCATCTTCATCGCTGCATCATACTGCTGGCCACAGTCACAACGGGCTGAACCAAGTGCATCTCCGGTCAGACATTCAGAATGAACTCTGCATAATACCGGCTCTCCATCGGTGATATCGCCCTTTACCAGTGCTACATGATGCTCACCATTTAATTTATTGATATATCCATAGATCGTGAACTCACCATATCTGGTCGGCATCTTTGCCTTTGCTACACATTCTACAAATACTTCATGTTCCTTACGGTACTGAACCAGCTTTTCGATCGTGGAGATTTTCAGGTTGTGCTCCTCAGCAAATGCAAGCAGATCGTCCTTTCTTGCCATTGTACCGTCATCCTTCATGATCTCACAGCACAGACCACATGGCTTCAAGCCTGCAAGTCTGCACAGATCGACCGTTGCCTCTGTATGTCCGCCTCTCTCGATCACGCCGCCCGGAACTGCACGTAATGGGAACATATGACCCGGTCTGCGGAAATCCTCCGGCTTTGCATCTTCTTCTACGAACTTTCTGGCTGTAATGCCACGCTCATACGCTGAGATTCCGGTTGTAGTGCTTACATGGTCAACCGACACTGTAAATGCAGTACAATGATTATCTGTATTTGTGATGCACATCTGCGGAAGATTTAACTTCTCCACATAAGAATCATCCATCGGCATACAGATCAGGCCTCTGGCATATTTTGCCATAAAGTTCACATTCTCCGTGGTTGCGAATTCAGATGCGCAAATGACATCTCCTTCGTTCTCTCTGTCTTCATTATCGAGCATAACGACAACCTTACCGGCTGCCAGATCAGCTAATACTTCTTCTATGCTGTTTAATTCCATCTGTCTTTACCTCCATAGGAATATTTATTTTATAAGAATCCATTCTCTGCCAGGAAATTCATATCTACTTTTTTTCCTGTATCCGATTCTTCTTTGTCTTTAAAATGAAGCAGCTTATCTACATATTTGCCGATCACATCATTTTCCAGATTGACCACTGCTCCGGTCTGCCTGCGGATCAGCGTTGTCTCCTCTGCCGTATGTGGAATGATCGAAACCTTAAAGCAGCGGTCATCGACATAAGCAACCGTCAGGCTGATTCCATCGATCGCGATCGATCCCTTCTCGATGATATACTTTAACAGCTTTTTATCACATGTTACTGTCACCCAGATCGCATTTTCTTCTCCGGTGTAATCTGTGATCACCCCGGTTCCGTCGATATGCCCGGATACGATATGTCCGCCAAATCTTCCATCTGCCGCCATCGCACGCTCCAGATTCACCTTGCTGCCGGAGCTTAAGGTACCCAGATTGCTTCTTCTTATCGTCTCTGCCATCACATCTGCCGTAAACAAATGCCCCGACATTCCTGTGATCGTCAGGCATACCCCATTGACAGCTATGCTGTCACCGATCTTACTTCCTTGCAGAACCTTGTCAGCCTCTATGGTCAGGCGACCGGAGGATGTGCCTTTTTCTATCTTCTTTATCGTGCCTGTCTCTTCCACAATGCCTGTGAACATGACTGCCTCCTTTTCGGGGACGTTTTTTTGCAAACAGTCATTTCGTCACCCCATTGACTCTTGTTCCGCAAAACGCTTGCGCTCTATTTTCATGTAACGGTACTAAACTCACTGCCCTTTGCAGTTCGTTAAGAACCGACATGAAAAAAGGTTTACTGCACAAGATCAATGGAGTAACGAACTGATTGTTTAAAAAAACATCAACCTGATTAATTAACAACTTACTTGCTGAATTTCTTCTTTTAACATATTAAGTTTCCATATAACTTAACATAAAAAAGCCGGAGACTATGTCTCCGGCGGGTTGTTTGTTATGAAATGTTGGTGCAGATTCTACGCATGCTGATACCTGTTATCTGCATTCTTCTTTCATCCAGACTTTACTGTCGGCTTTGGATTCTCACCAAATCATGCCTTACGGCTCGCGGGCTCACATAAATTACTATGTACACCGCCGGTGGGGAAACGAACCCCGCCCTGAAGACTTCAACATGGTTATATTGGCACAGTTTGTTATGTTTGTCAAGCTGTTATCTGAAAATACTGAAGCATGATGTCTGCTCCAAACCTCTGAACGGAACCAAGCTCAAACGGATAGGCTTCTTCCGGTGATTCTACTCCCATACCACCGACCGGTGTATAACCTGCACTTCCCCCAAAGATCTTCGGTGCTATATAGACATCGACCTCTTTTACGATACCTGCTTTTAATGCACTTTCATTTAAGGTTCCGCCACCTTCAAGCAGAATTCCGTCTATGTTTCTTGCGCCGAGCTGTCTCATCAGTTCCTGCAGATCCACATGACCATCCACATTCTCCGTCTCGATGATCTCAACGCCTGCCCCGATCAGCTTCTGCTTCTTATCTGTCTGATCCTCTGACTGTATGGTTGCAAGAATCGTCGGTACTTCAGACGCTGTTCTTACGATCTGTGAATCCATAGGAATCCGAAGTCTGCTGTCGCAAATAATACGGACCGGATTTCTGCCTCCTGCTCTCCTACAGGTAAGTGCCGGATCATCTTTTATCACAGTCTCGCTTCCAACCATGATACCTGTAAGTGCATTTCTCTGCTCCATCACATGGGCTCTTGCTTCTTCGCCGGTGATCCATTTACTCTTTCCACTGTAGGTTGCGATCTTACCATCCATAGTCATTGCATATTTCATTACGACATATGGTGTCTTATTTACAATATAATGGAAAAATACCGGATTCAGGCTGTCACATTCTTCTTTTAATACATGCGTGATAACTTCAATCCCTGCATCCCGTAGTATCTGATATCCCTTTCCAGATACAAGCGCATTCGGATCATCCGATCCGACATAGACTCTGCTGATCTTATGCTCGATGATCGCATTCACGCACGGAGGCTGTTTGCCATAGTGGCAGCAGGGCTCCAGCGTCACATACATTTCCGCCCCCGCTGCGTCCTCTGTCAGATGTGCAAACGCATCCCGCTCCGCATGAAGTTCTCCGTATCTTCTGTGATATCCCTCACCAATAATCCGCCCATCCTTTACGATCACTGCTCCGACCAGCGGATTTGGATTTACCGCTCCGATTCCTTTTTTTGCCAATTCAATGGCTCTCCTCATATATGTTTCCTGCATATTGTCTAACCTCGTATTCCTTATCTGATCATTATCTGCTTCTTATTTACTTCCTGTATACTTCTTGACAAATCTGTTTTACACTATTTATAATTTCACTATCTTATACTATTGGAGTTTAACATGTTTCAGAAATTTTATCCATCAGAATATTATACATCAACCTATGTCATTGACTTTGCCGAATATTATAAAAAAGGCTATCGTGGCATCTTATTTGACATTGACAATACCCTTGTTCCCCATAATGCTCCGGCAACAGAGGAAGCAATCAGACTTATCCACCGGTTAAAAGAGATTGGATTTGGTATCTGTCTGGTATCCAACAACAAAGAGCCAAGAGTTGCGGAATTCAACAAGCCTTTGGATGTAAAGTACATCTATAAAGCCGGGAAGCCAAAACGCTCCGGCTACCAGAAAGCCATGCAGCTTCTCGGCACCGATACTACAAATACTCTCTTTGTCGGAGATCAGTTGTTTACAGATCTCTGGGGCGCAAATAACACCGGTATCACTTCACTGTTAGTGAAGCCAATCGATAAAAAAGAGGAGATCCAGATTATCCTGAAACGGATTCCTGAAAAGTGGATCTTACATTCCTACCTGAAAAAGCATCAGATTGTACGGTAAATCAGGCAGGCTTCCTTCTAAATATGTATCTATATAAAATGAGAGCTGATACTACTTATTATTACACAAGTTGCTTTCGCTCTACCTTCGACGTAACGGTACATAAGGTTGCAAAATACGCAACCTAAGTACCGACGCTCAGGTAGGCTTGTTCCATAATAATAGTATCAGCTCTCATTTTTATTTACACAATTAATTTGTAGCATAATAAATATTATACTAACATATCCATGTTCAGACGTTTGATTACCTGGAAGGATTTTGCACGAAGCTCTTCTGCATCAAACTGTGACAGCATGGTATCTTTGTCCCACTTTGTCTTCATCAGTGCATTTAACAGATCTTCGATATACGCCTTTACATATTTTACGTTTTCTTCTGACTTGTCTTTCAGAAGAACTACGATGTTATCGATTGCTTCAATCACACCGGACTCCTGTTGCTTTACAGGTGACTGACCTGATTCATCAGATAACTCGATAACCTTACCTGTCTTGGTAATGATTACCTTCTTATTCGGAGAGCTTGCAGCCTTCGAAGTTCCCTTCTTGTCAAGCATTCTGTGAATTACTTTTACAAGACATGCAACGGCATAAGTAGCTTCTTCTGCAGTCGGCTTCTCAAGTCCCTTATCATTATGCTGATTCCATAACCATTCGGACTTGCATAACATCTCTTCCACGGAAGCATCACGTAATAATCTTGCAAGGTCAGCATCTGCAGCTGAGCCTTTGTTCTTTCCAAAGAATCCGCCACCGGAAGTCTGAGTCTCCTGACCATATTTTGCAGGTAAAACAATCTTATTATAAGTTTCCTGTAAATATCTCTTTGCAGTATTCAAATCATATCCCGAACTGATGATCTGTATCTTACCACCACCAAGTCCGTTTACAACCATGTCCTCGGCAGCCATGAATAACAGATGCTTCTGTCTGTCATCGATCATCTTCTTGATCTCATAATTAGTCTTGCTCTTTTCAAGGATTGAATTCTTACGAACCTTGAATGCTTTAATCTTTTCTTTTACACTGAAGAACTGCTTCAGAAGGTTAGGATTTGCATTCACATAATTGTTGATCCATGTTAATTCAATGTACTGATGCTCTATCTTATTTGAAATCTCATATACATTGTAACCATCAAATACTACGTTTAATGTTGTATAGAGAAGTTCAAGCATCTCATACTTCTCTTCCCATGAACGAGATGACATATCCTGATTTACAATGGCCTTGATACCGCATTCATAGAAAACGAGGTTATATTCATATAATCCTTCAAAGATATTGGTCTTACCATTTAACTGAGAACCGGTTCCGAGAGTCTGAAGATTCTTCTTCATCTCAGGTTCGTCTTCGATATACTTGTATACCTTCTTGATAAAGCCTGCGACTTCTGTAAGAAGGGTGTCAATTCTCTTATTGTAGATCTCCTGCTTGGAGATAGCTGATACAACGCTTCTGGACAACACGCTTGTACTCTGTGCACTGTTACAGTTACGGATCAGTTCCTTGAAGTTCTCGTATACCGCAAGATTATCAATAGGGATATATTCTGCATTCAAGCCATAGAACTCAAATGCTTTTGCATAATTCTTATCATTGATATATGCATTAAATAAGCCAATGCTGAACTGGATCTTGTAATCATTCCCAACATGTGGGTCTTCTACTACATAATCAAAAAGTACTTCCAGATTATTGATATATGCATCTGACTTTGCTGTTGAAAGCGGAAGTCCCATCTCCATAACAACATTGATCAGATCCAGATATCCCATAACCGCCTTATCAAAATTCTTAGGTCTGTCATCGTCCTCTAAGATCTGATAGCTTACATTGATAAGTAATGGGGCGATACGCTCCCCGATCAGGCGCATAGCCTCCGAGAACTTCTCTGTCTGATATAAGTAGATCAACCAGATACTGTATCTGTAAATGCCGGTTGCACTGATAGGTGCATCAATATCAGCCGGATCAATATCACCATATATGAATTTGAACAATGGCTCTATCCATTCTTCGATCTCATAACGACCGGTCGCTTTAATGTTAAAATCAACAAACTCAGCCAGCTCGTATAACTTTGTACACTGAGCCTTTACCTCGTCATCAACCATCATGGATGATAAATCAAAATTACTGTCTTTCAGATAATCGATAACAAGTGCATAAAATCCGTCCTCAACCTGTTCATTCAAAAATCTGATCAATAATCCTTTATTATTGGATGCTGCTATGGATAGAACATTATTATCATTGTCCGATGCAATGTTAGCTGGTAGCATATTCTATTCCTCCTTTTTTGTCTATTCTTTGTATGCTTTCGATAAAATCACTTTCATATTTATAACTATATCACAAAACATTTTACTGTTCAATGAATTTTTGGTAATTTCTACAAATCAGCATTGTGCATAATTGCCGAAAATTCAAATCACACGAATCAAAAAACGTTTTGTCAGTATTTACTAATCAAGTCCTGCCATATGAAGGATCGCCATTGCATTTGTCGTCGTACATCTGCCATCCTTCTTCTTATAATCAAATCGCAGCTGATCACCTTCGTAGTATTCTTCAAAATGATAATTTACCGCCGGCACACCGGCTTCATTTTTCAGGTCACATAATTCAAAATCATGGGTAGACACGATTGTCATAGAATTATCATCCGATAACTTTTTAATAACCTGAGACGCTCCCACGATACGATCTGCCGAATTGGTCCCTTTGAATATCTCATCGATCAGGCATAACATCGGCATATCATTTTTCTTATACTCTACCATAGATTTGATCCGAAGGATCTCTGCATAGAACGTGGATATACCATTACTGACATCATCTGTTACTCTCATCGATGTAAAAATCTTCATGTAATCCGCGTGCATATTCTCCGCGCATACAGGTGCGCCTGCATATGCAAGGATCAGATTGATTCCAAGAGTACGCAGGAATGTCGTCTTACCTGACATATTCGATCCTGTGATGATAGTCGTTCCGCCCTTAAATGCTGCACCATTTGGAACTACCTTAGACGGATCGATCAGCGGATGACGCATATTCTCTGCCGTTACCTCTACTTTATCGCGTCTTGTCACCTCAGGATATGATACATCTCTGGTCCGTGCGAGTGCCGCAAATGATAACAGTTCTTCCATTCTTGAGATTGCATGGATCCAGTCTTTCACCTGACTTCCATACCGATCTCTCCACTTATCCATCATAAAGCCCAGATGAAAATCCCATAAAAGCAGACCGCAGAGAACCTGATGGATGATCGGATTATAGCGGATATTAAATGCCGAACTGATCCGCTCCAGCTTCTTTACAGCGTTTAAAGCACCTGTATCCTCTGAGATCGTATTCTTTATATCCTTTAACAGCTCTGAATCAAAATTCTCATCCGATATCTGTTCAAACATTTTAATATAATCATCGATCACATAACCGAATGAGATCATCGGCATAACAGCCTGACCTGCCACTCCCGAAGTGATCCATGCAAATAACAAAACAACAAAAAATGAGATCAGGGAATATCCGAGATTTACTTTTCCCATGATGCCAAGGATCAGTAAAACGATCGTCACAAGAGGAAGCAGGAAACGAAGTATATTAAATATTCCTGATATATGTTCATCGCTGGTACAATAAGCAACAAATTCATCAGATGAATATTTTTTCTTCTTACCCATTCCGGACTTCACACATAAGGTTTCAAATCCCATTGAAAAATCATGCTTCTCTGTCAGTTCTCTTACAGCATCCTGTCGTTTCTTTCTGTCTTCTGATGCAAATTCCGGCTGTCTGAGTGTCTCCGCAAGCAGCTGTCTGCCATCCTCCGTTCCTGCTACGCAGATAAACTGATAGAGCGAATTTTTACCCATAATATCCAGATCCTTTGCGACCAGATCTTCATCGGTCAGATACTCTGATCCGTCTTCTTCAAATTCTTTCCAGCTGTCATCGTAACGTTTCAGATAACGTTCATATACTATTACCTTTGCCCTGTTATATTCCAGCTGTTCATTTAATTTGCCATGCTTAAATACTAAGAATACAAAGGCCACCACCGCAAGAATTCCTGCTATAAGAAATGGTATATTGGAATCATATAAACCAACGATCAATCCGCCTGCCATCACCAAAAACATCAGAAAACGAATCGTACCGATGCCGGAATAACGGTTTTCCAATTCTTTCTGTTTCTTTTTTAATTCTTCCAATTCTGTATTAAAACGTTCCATACTGCGTCCCCCTTTGCTCTCTGTCATTTCTGTCTCTCCTTGATCCTGTCTTCTTAATTTCTTTTGATCAGCTTTAATCCGATCATCAAATTTATCTTTCATATACGTTGTATATCTTTGAAAACTATAGCATACTTCATCCTATCAGGCAAATGTTAAAAGTTCGTAAAATCTGCCTGTCATCCCTTTTGTTTATCAATGTTTTCTTGCTTTTTAAGTGTATACATATTAAAATTATGGAAACGTTATTTATAACGACTTTTACATCATATATAGAAGGAGATTATGCATTATGGGAAAAGGTAAATTATTCAAAGCCGCTGCTACGATCGCTGCGATCGGCGGTGTTTGCTATGTATTCAGGGACAAGATCAAGAATTCTACCGTATACCAGTCTTTAGATATGGATGATAAGGTAGAAAAGGTTAAGCATACGATCAAGGAAAAGATGCCTGCAAAAGAAGAAACCGCAGACCGCGATTATTTCTCTCTGGATGATGCTGTCGATAATACCGATACAAACGCTGAAGCTGCTGCTGTAGCTGAAAGTGTATCAGATGTTACCGCCAAAGTAGACGATCTTCTCTCCGATATACCTTCCACATCGGAAGACGCTGCACCGGAAGAAGAAAGCCCTATCCTCTATGAAAACGAGGGATTATCCGATGTATCCGAGGATCTCGATGTTATCGAAGAACAGGATAAGTTGGATCTTTAATATCAATTAAAAACAAATACACCCGTCCGATCCGAATCGTTGTCACACTGTACAACAGCACATCCGGATCAACGGGTGTTTTTCTTCTGTATCAATGGAATTATCTCATCCACGATGCTCTCAGATTTAAAATTATGCTCATATATCATTCCGGCAGCATTTGATATGATCAGCTTATAAATATTATGTCCTGTCCTGCCCTTACGCTCTGTATGTTTTGAAATTACTTCTATATTCCTTAACAGTACAATGTCTGTTCGAAATAACGTACTGATGATCAGATATTTCTTTGTCACATAACAATTATGACTCTCATATACGACCGCATCATGCAGCTGGCGGTTTATATCACGTACAACCAGCTTCCTGTCAAACACTCCCTGTAAGTGTCTGATCCGGGGATGATACCACGGACAAAAGATACAGCAGACGATCTCAACAAGCGATAATGCCATCATAGCAAGTGCAAGATAAAATGCCAGCTTCACAATTCCGTAAAATGTCTTCGGATAATCAATCTCGCTGATCATATAATCATATGTTATCTTTTCAAGCTGCTCCTTGCTTATTCCCGCACTTTCCGCACACTGGGATAAAATATAGCTACAGGTAGCCGGATCTTTCTTCAACTGTCCCTGCACCGTATAATCTCTTATAACAGTCTCCGTATCATCGATCAACACGATCATGAATTTATCATTTATCCATGCACAGTAATATCCCCCGACACGTTTACCATCCATACAGTAATCATACCCCATATACTGAAGCTTATCAAAAGCCATCTCTACATTCGATATTCCGGAATTATACAATCCCGGAATATCTGATAGCTGCTTTATGGTATGAAATGTAAAATTTCCAAGCAGATGAAACTGTACCATCAAGCCTGTGAGAACTGCCATTATAACTGCACTTCCGAGCAGCGACATGACTGTATTTTTTAATAAAAACAGATTTAATCGTTTATTCTGCATCATACGCCTTAGAAATGGCTGCCGCCACCGCCATGGCTGCCGCCTCCACCGCCACCGCTGCTGCCACCGCTGCTTGACGACTCAATTTTTACGCTTGTGACATCTTTACGGATGAAGATATCACGATGATCCAGAAGCTCTACATTTCCATTTACATATGTATTTAATGTAGTTGTATCCTTGCCCGCCTTCTTTGACATATTGGTGATAAAGAAGACTACCGCACATATTATAACCGCTACAAATATAAACAACGGTGATACATGAATTCCTCCGCCATTTGCACTCTTCATGCAAATAGCAGCTTTCTCGATCATGACCGTAAATCCTTTCTCTGCATCCGAACGCAGATATTTACCACCGGCCTCGGTTAATGATGATGCCTTTGAATCACTGATCCGGGCACGCACTCTGGTTCCCGATGTACTCATCCATACATCTCCGGCCTCATAGTTAGCTGCAATTACAATACTATCACTCGGAACATAGCCATCACTTGTGCTCCGATTGCTTGAAGGATCATATTCCCAGTTCTCCCAACCGAAACGGTTCTGATCACACATTGCCGTTGCAACTGCTTTAATTGCTTCAAACTCGGCATAATATGTATCAGACCAATATGTATCAAACATATCCTGTGCCTGTTCATTGTTGATCGTTACAACTACGATATCCGCACCTATCTTATCTTCATATTCTGCAATGACATCTTCCAAGCTCTTCTCTTCAGAAGATGTAAGTTTGTCTGCATAATCAAATACTCTCTGATCCGTCAGACATTCTGTGTTGCTTCTCTTATCATGCTTCAGATTCTGTTTGCTGATCAGTGCACTTCCAATCATCAGAACAAATCCGATAACAAATAATACTAAAACGGTGATCTTATATTTCTTCATATTAAATCACCTCCAGGATCATAGCTATGCCGGAAGCACACGCAGCTACCGATGCAGCAAATGCTGCTGTAAGTCCGATCGCACGGCTGACGCTTCTCGGTGGTGTACCCACACACTTACCTGTCTGACCATTTACATAGAACATATAATTCTGTCCCTGATACCGATATTCATAGATCCATACAGGCATCAATGCAAATCGGTTCGCCAGCAGTTTATTATTTGCGTTCATATTCTCAGATGTCAGGCTGGTATAACCGGAAGCTTTCTGCTCTGCCCATTTCTTTGATGTATCATTTACCTTGGTTACTGCTCTTCCCGATAACTGATCCGGCGTATAATTATATATCTCCGCCTCAAAGCCTGACAGATATTTGTTATCATGCTGAGTCAGCTGATCATAACCATATGGCTCCATCTGATCCATAATACCATCCGGCATCTCGATCGAAGCATCAACAGGGATACCGTTATACTTGATATGCAGTTTGCGGTAGACATCAAAATAGGATGTCTCTGTGTATTTTCTGTCGCCGGAGGTCCATGTACGAACCTTTGTACCAACGGCTTTATAATCTACGTTTGTATCAAAATCATACAGCCAGAACGGAACATAGACTCCTCGAAGCCGCTCCAGGGTCTTTGTAGACAGGAAATCAGATGGCAGAAACAGCTTCTTTCCAAATTCCTGTTTTAACTTTTCTTCTGCATCTCGTTTTGACACCTTAAATGGCAGAATTACATCCGGTCCATATGGATATACGATAAAATCATCCCTGATGATTGGTACCCCACAAGCCGGACATTTACCGGCAGATCCGTACTCGTTCCGGTATGTAATCTGTGTTCCGCACGCAGGACATATCATCGGTGTCTCGGATGGAATACTCTGTTCGCAGTCACTTCCACCACAGCTCATACATTTCATATGTCCGCTTTGTGGATCATACACAACATTTCCACCACAATTCATGCACTTATAAATCATGTATTCTCTCCTCCCGGGTTAACCCCTTTTTAACATTAATTTTTGATAATTATTGCATCCTTGCAGGCAAGTGATTTTGCACTCATTATATCATATGCTTCGCACATTCTATGCATTTCGCAAAATCAGCATTCTTGCGAGCAAATAATTTTGCGTTCATTATATCATATCCTTTTTTTTTCGTATATTGTTTTTCTGTTTTTGTAACATTTGAATCAATACCGAATAGTCTATAGCATAAAGAAAATTGGAGGTATTTACCATGAGTGATTTATCAGCAACACAGTGCGGTTGTGGAAAAAACGGAATGTTTGGTTTCGGCGGAGGCAGCTGCTCCTGCATCATCATCCTTCTTCTTCTCTTCTCATGCTGCGGAAATGGTTTTGGAAATGACTGTGGCTGTGGCGGCGGAAGTAATGGATGCGACTGCATCTGGATCATCCTGATCCTCCTTTGCTGCTGTGGTGGATGCGGCAACGGAAATGACTGCGGTTGTGGATGTGGATGCTAATCCTGAAATTCTGACCCCCGACTGTCATAAGCTATATCAGTTCTATATCCTTAACAGCTATAAAGCCTCTGTACGGATATAAAACTGTAAAAAAAGAACTATATGCCGGAATTATCACCGAAATCGCCTGATAATTCCGGTTGTTCCTTTATAACAGACAGGGAACAACTCATTCTGTTGTTATTTCTTTTTCATATTTTTATGCATTATATATCCATTTCTTTCATAAATAATAATTGTAAGCACTACATTACATACCTGAAAAATCCATCCGGATAAACCGTCTCTTACTTTTGAAGAAATGAAGGGAGCCTTGCATTGTATGGCACAGATACCACATTCTCATCCTCTTGACAAATTAATATCCGATGATCGTCTGTTTCTTCTGGAAGCAATTCTCCCCTTTGTTGACGGACCTATGCGTATGCCGCTCATTATCTATCTGAAAATGATGGAACTCCAACAGATCATGCGTGTGATCAACAACCAGTCCTATGTTCGTCAGTGTGATTTCAACCGCGATTTCCATAATCAGAATGATATTCTGGCATCGTTAGCTCAATGTGGTTTTCCGGATATCGCCGATCAAATGAAAAATATGCAGCAGGCAATGAATATGATGCAGGTTATGAATGATATGAGCCGGACCGATTCTGCGTTTTCGGATTTTCAAAGCATTTTCCAGGCTTATGACCAAACCGTTCAAGCTGCACCGGATAATACATCTATATCCACAGATACAGAATATACAAATAATAATCCATCCATACAGGGGAACAGAACAGATGAGAAAATTCACGATTCCTCCACACATGAAAACACGGAAAATACTGATACAACTGATCAGTCATCATCCCAACATAGCGACAATTCCATGGATCACATCATGCAGTTGTTACAGGAATACGACACGAACACCCGGTCTGCAATCTAACCGGTCATTATAGATTATCCATACATATAACCGGAATCAAAATAAATCCTATAAAACAGAAAGGACGATCCATTGCCATGAATCAATTTGAAAACGACCCCCGCCTGAAAAATCTTATGCCCCTGAAACGTCAGATTATTCTGGAGCTTGCAAACGGTTCCCACAATGCTACTATGGAACAGATGCTCCCTCAGATCATGCAGTTAAACCGGGAGCTTCAAAAACGTAATCTGTCTTTCTCAAAAGAGGAATCCAATCTTATCATGGATATTATGATGGAACAGGCTTCCCCTGCCGAACGCCAGAAGATCGCTATGTTCCGCAATTTCCTGTAAAATATAAATAAGCAGTTTTGCCTGCCTTGCAGGCACACTGCTTATTTTGTATTTATATTTATGAAATAATATGATTTCTACGTTCTTCGAACTCCCGAAATCATCCCACAACATGCGCATTCCGAGCATCCGCTCTACATGCTTATGTTGTTTTTTCCGTCAAATAAATAAGCAGTTTTGCCTGCCTTGCAGGCACACTGCTTATTTTGTATTTTTATTTATGAAATAATATGATTTCTACGTTCTTCGAACTCCCGAAATCATCCCACAACATGCGCATTCCGAGCATCCGCTCTACATGCTTATGTTGTTTTTTCCGTCAAATAAATAAGCAGCTTTGCCTGCCCTGCAGGCACACTGCTTATTTGCTTGACAGATTTATTTCATCACAATGTTTACGATTCTTCCCGGTACATAAATTTCTTTTACGATGTTACCGGTCAGCTTGTCTGCGATAGCTTCTTTTGCCTTTGCAATAACATCATCCTTTGGATCATCTTTATTGATAGCAAGAGTCGCCTTCATCTTACCATTGATCTGAACTGCGATCTCTACTGTCGACTCAACTGTCTTTGCCTCATCGAATGTCGGCCAGGATGCCTGATAAAGATATCCTTCGTAACCAAGAATGCTCCACATTTCCTCTGTGATATGCGGTGCAACCGGGTTCAATAATGTAAGAAGCGTCTTCATTTCGCCCTTTGTTACTGCATTCTTCTTATAGAAATCATTTACAAGTGCCATCATAGCAGCAATAGCTGTATTATACTTCAGATTCTCAAAGTCAGTTGAAACCTTCTTGATCGTCTGATGCATCTTTGTCTCCATATCCTTAGAGTAAGCATCACCATCTACTACGATATCCTGCAGCTTCCATACTCTCTCAAGGAAACGGCGACATCCCTTTACACCATCATCTGACCATGATGCAGCAAGATCAAAGGCTCCGATGAACATCTCGTATGTTCTTAATGTATCTGCACCATATGCATTTACAATATCATCCGGATTTACAACATTTCCTCTGGACTTACTCATCTTCTCGCCATTCTCACCAAGAATCATACCATGGGAAGTACGCTTCTGATATGGTTCCGGTGTAGGAACAACACCCTGATCATACAGGAACTTGTGCCAGAATCTGGAATAAAGCAGATGAAGTGTTGTATGCTCCATACCACCATTGTACCAGTCAACCGGCAGCCAGTATTTTAATGCTTCCTTACTTGCCAGTGCTTCTGTATTCTTTGGATCCGTGTATCTCAAGAAATACCATGATGAACCGGCCCACTGAGGCATGGTATCTGTCTCACGCTTTGCAGGTCCTCCACAGCATGGACACTTCACATTTACCCAGTCTGTCATAGCTGCAAGCGGTGATTCTCCGTTATCAGTCGGCATATAACTCTCTACCTCTGGAAGCATCAACGGAAGTTCGCTTTCGTTAAGAGGAACATAACCACATTTATCACAGTGAATGATTGGAATCGGCTCACCCCAGTATCTCTGACGGGAGAATACCCAGTCACGGAGCTTATAATTAACCTTTGCCTTACCGATTCCCTTTTCTTCCAGGAACTCGATCATCTTCTCTTTTGCATCTTTTACCTGTAAGCCATTTAAGAAGCCGGAATTGATCAGAACACCTGTTGCAACATCTGTAAATGCTGCTTCATTGATATCTACTTCTTCTCCGTCCTTTGCTACTACCTGAATAAGCGGCAGGTCGAATTTCTTTGCAAATTCCCAGTCTCTTTCGTCATGTGCAGGAACCGCCATGATCGCACCTGTACCATATGACATCAGTACATAATCGGATACCCAGATTGGGATCTCCTTCTCATTTACAGGATTGATCGCTACCAGACCATCGATAGCTACACCGGTCTTATCCTTTGCAAGCTCGGAACGCTCAAAATCGGACTTTCTGGCAGCCTGCTCTCTGTAGCTTTCGATCTCAGACCAGTTCTTGATCTCATCTTTATATTTATCAAGCAATGGATGCTCCGGTGATACAACCATATAAGTTGCTCCAAATAATGTATCACATCTGGTTGTGTAGATACGAAGCTTATCTTCTTTTCCTTTGATCCGGAAATCTACTTCCGCACCTGTAGAACGTCCGATCCAGTTCTTCTGTGATACTTTTACTCGCTCAATATAATCAACAGTATCGAGCCCTTCGATCAGCTTATCTGCATATTCTGTGATCTTTAACATCCATTCGGATTTGACCTTACGGACAACCGGCGCACCGCAACGCTCGCAGACACCATTTACAACTTCTTCATTTGCAAGACCAACCTTACAGGATGTACACCAATTGATCGGCATTTCTTTCTTATATGCCAGACCTGCCTTGAATAACTTCAGGAAGATCCACTGTGTCCATTTGTAATATTCCGGATCTGTTGTATTGATCTCACGATCCCAGTCAAATGAATATCCAAGGGAATGAAGCTGTGCCTTAAATCTTGCTACGTTATTCTTTGTTACTTCCTTTGGATGGATCTTGTTCTTGATCGCATAATTCTCGGTCGGAAGTCCAAATGCATCCCAACCCATTGGATAAAGAACATTATAACCCTGCATTCTTCTCTTTCTGGCTACAATATCGAGTGCTGTATATGGTCTTGGATGACCAACATGAAGTCCCTGTCCGGATGGATAAGGGAACTCAACTAATGCGTAATACTTTGGTTTACTGTAATCATCTGTTGCAGCAAAAGCCTTGTTATCATCCCAGACCTTCTGCCACTTCTTCTCAACAACTTTATGATTATATGCTGTTGCCATGTCATTTCCTCCTGAAAAATGTTTGTAAAGTGTAATAGGAGCCTAATCATATATGACCAGCTCCTACTATCTCTCTTATATTCTGATCGAATTAAACTCTTGAAAGATACTCGCCTGTACGTGTATCGATCTTGATCGTATCTCCTTCATTTACAAATAAAGGAACATAGAGTGTTGCTCCTGTCTCAACTACACAAGGCTTTGTAGCACCTGTAGCTGTATCACCCTTTACACCAGGCTCGCACTCTGTGATCAGTAATTCTACAAATAATGGTGGCTCTACACCGAATACAGAACCATTGTGAGAAACAAGCTTACAGATCTCGTTCTCCTTAACGAACTTTAATGCATCTCCGATCGCTGCTTTATTCAATGGAATCTGATCGTATGTCTCCGGATCCATGAAGTAGTAAAGATCACCGTCATTGTACAGATACTGCATATCTTTTCTCTCGATATGAGCCTTCTCGCACTTCTCTGTTGGACGGAATGTCTTTTCTACCACACCACCACTCTTGATATTCTTAAGCTTTGTTCTTACAAATGCAGCACCTTTACCAGGCTTTACATGCTGGAACTCTATAATCTGATAAATATTTCCTTCAAATTCAATCGTAACACCATTTCTGAAATCACCTGCTGAGATCATCTCTGCCATAATTTTCTTTTCCTCCTTAAGATATGAACTTCTTGTGACATTTTATAATATTCTACAGAATATTTCAACTACTTTTTACCAATTCCTTAGGCGTTTCCTGATCGTTTCCTGCCCCCCCGGACGATTAGCGGCTTGATATGTCTCTTTCATAAGGCGCTTGCGCTCTATTTCAACGTAACGGCACTAAGCTCGCCGAAAAATCCGGCTCACTAAGAGCCGACGTTGAAAAAGGCTTATTACAGAGATATATCACAACCACCAATCTGGGAATGGGGATATAAAAGTTCTACACCCTCTATCATTCTTGATTCAAAATTGTTTAATTGTTTCATACAACTATTGCGTATAATCCTAACAGTTTCTGAAATACATTATAGTTTTTGTTTTTAATTAAACACATAGTTTATCTTACATTCTGCTAATTATTTCTTCTGCAATATACTCAGGGGATTGTCCTGTGGCAGGAATTGTCAAATCTGCCACGCGTTCATATAACGGGGTGCGGTAGGTTAAGAGATTGCGTACCTTCTGTTCCGGATCGTCGCCTGATAAGAGAGGTCTGGTATTGTCCCCCGATAACCGAGATATGACCTCCTCCGGGGTAATCTGTAAATAAATAACTGTTCCGAGGGTTGCCAGCTCTGCTGCATTCTCCTCCCGGAGCGGAAGTCCGCCGCCGGTCGAAAGTACCGCATGAGTTAATGAAGCATTCAGTTCTTTTAGTGTATCTGTCTCTAACTGTCTGAAATATGATTCGCCTTTTTTACTGAATAATTCGGCGATCGTACAACCACATTTTTCTTCTATATACTGATCTGTATCTATGAAGGTATATCCGTATCTTTCAGATAACAGCTTTCCGACTGTTGTCTTTCCGGATCCCATAAAGCCTGTCAGGACGATATTATCCCGTGTCTTTTTAAGTAACTTCCGATAAATCTCATCTGCTGTTTCTTCATCTACCGTTATATCATTCCACAATTCATATGCAATTATGCCTTGGTACAGAAGCATCTTCAGCCCATTATAGCTCTTTGCTCCCGCCTGTCTGCACAGAGACATGAATCCGGTACAGAACGGTTTATAGATCAGATCGATTCCGACTGATATAAGCTTATAAAATGCCGGATCTTCAATCACTACTTCATCGCTATGCGGATACAATCCTTTTGAAGTCGATTGAAATACAATATATTTTTTCTCCGGAAGCTTGTGATAGTCCTGAATGCTCATAGCCGTTATACTCTGATTCCCAAAGAAATCATTCATATGATCCGCGATCGCTTGTGCTTTGGATACAGTACGATTTAAGATATATACATGTCCTGCTCCGTTTGACATACACATATAAGCTACGGCTTTCGCCGCTCCGCCTGCTCCTAAGATAATAATGTCCTGTCCGTCAAGCTCTACTCCATAAGATCTCACCTCACGAAGAAGTCCCATCATATCCGTATTATAACCTTTATATCCATTTTCTGTCCGTACCAGTGTATTAACAGCACCGATCGCCTGTCCGCCTTCATCTAACTCTGACAGATATTGCATAACCTCATTCTTATGCGGAACTGTCACATTTAACCCCAGAATGTTTAACGCATACGCACCTTTTACTGCAGCTTCTAGATTTTCTGCTTTTGTATGAAACGGAACATATACATTATTTAATCCGAGCTTCTCGCTTAATGTATTATGTATAAGCGGTGACATTGTATGCTCCACCGGATCTCCCAGAAGTCCCAGCGTTCTTGTTTTTCCATCTATCATCATATTGTCTCTTCTCCTGCTGTTCTGTTAATTTCATATAATGATCGTAAAATTCCCATAGGTTTTTTCATATGGCAGCATTTCGTAATCATCTAGTTGTTATAGTAGCATTTTCTTTCAGGTCTTACAAGCAAAAAGGCGGGCATTGCTGCCCGCCTCTGGAATTATAATATGTGTTTTTAATAGCTCATATTAAGCTAATGTATATTTTTCTGCTTCAATACCATCTACAGTTACAATACTGTTTGTATTGTTCTGTGTCAGGTTGAAGAGTGGATCAGCAGCTTTAATCTTGATGATCTTCTGTACTGGTGTAGCTTCACCGCCATAATAAACTTCAACAACAATATAAGTATAATTACCACCATACGGTGCAAAACACTCTTCTGAAGGTTTCAGCTTATTATTTGAATACTGATCTCTAACCTTAATCTTTTCTGTCGCATCATCAAACTGTACAAATCCATCAAAAGTAGCTAACCAAGTCATCTTTGCCTGCTTCTCTTCTTCTGTCAATGCAATGTAACCATGCTGTGATAACTCGTTTTTCTCTGCTTCTGTCAGATGAGATTTAATAGCATCATACGCTTTCCACTTCCAGATTTTTTCATCCGTTCTGTCTTTCAACTCTGCATCTGTAAACTTTACAAACTGTTTTTCGATATCCGAACGTTTCCAGCTCCAAACCAGTTTATCCTTTGTAGCAGAATATACCGGACTTAACTTCTTAGGATCCTGATCATTCAGATCCAGATCATAATACACATTGATCCGATCTACGGTGATACCGTCCGGAATATCAATTTTTGCATCAAAGTTTGGCGATGTTGTCTTATCTGCTATTTCAATCAGATAAATATTATTGCCTGCTGACTCATCCTTACCAAGCTCATTCACAAAGTTTGTATCCGGCTGGAACAATGTTACATCCGGCTTAGGCACTGATGCTAAAGCACTGTTAATAATAACATTGATGAACAATTTTCTCTCATCATTATTCTTTGTTCCATTACCTGTTACAGATGTATGACCGGCTCCACAATATGTGATAGCTCCGTTACCATACGCTGTTGTATAAATGAAGTAACTCTCCATTCCATCATAAGGTGATGCAGCATAATAAGATGACATTGTCTTTGCATTACCATTGTTATTACATCCTGCAAGTGTATACCAGACTGTTGTCTTCGTAGCCTCAAGATCCAGTGAATATGCCTGCTGATGTGTACCCGATATATTCAGGGATGAACCTATCGCAAACGGATACAGGGTAACCAGACCTTCATTTAATCTGGAAGCCTTTGCTGTCTGCGCAAATGCAGACTCATCTCTGTTACCATCATTGGTTGTGGTACGAAGTGCACCGTTTACATCCATCTTTGAATAAATATATGGTGTATTATTCTCTGCATGTATACTCTTATTCACTGCAAAATACAGATATGACATTGATAATGCACTTATATTCCAGCTAGACTTATCACTCGGAATCTGTGTTACATTATAATTTGAATTATAATTCTTTAATGTCTTAATCGTGCTGTCATAGATTCCCGATGTCTGATTCAGCTTTCCTGATATTCCGGCTGTTGTATTGAATCCGTATGGTGTCAGATAATATGTATCTGACTTATCCTTATATGACTTATACTCATAGCCATCATTTGTCTGAGCATATGAACTCTTCTGGTTTGTAAGATCCACATGGAATCGGTTCAGTCCAACCATATCAAGCAAGTTTGTAGTAAGTGTATAAGCACCTTTGAATATGGTGACATTGTATCATGGAAGAAGAACAAATCTCCTCCGGCTTTTACATAATCCTTAATGTACTGACATGTCGTTGCATTCATATCAACATAAGCACTTGTGCTGTCTCCATATGGTGAGAATGCTGCAGAAGGACCAAGTACCAGGATAGAATACATCTTCTTAAGGAAGTCCTTACCATAAGATCTTCTTAAGTATTTATAATACTCATCCTTTGCATTCAGCTCTGCATCCTTTGCATCACGATATGCCGTAAATAATGTTCCATATGTTCCAAACTCATTGAAATTAGTTCCCTTGTCTCCATAATATTTCATGAAGATCATAGAATAATCTCCGGTCTTTATACAGTAGTTAAACAGCTGCACAATCTCACTTTCCGGTACCCATCTGTTCAATGCACCAAGCAGAGACTGTGAACCCTGTCTGTATTTACCATACTTTGCTGTATCTATCTTAGTTGCATCATTTCCAAACTGGTCGATTGCACCCTCCAGATACTTATCAATATTTTCCTTTGGAGTTTCAACAGCAGCCTTTGCATTCTGATATGCAGTCCATTTCTCCTGCAAGCCATCTGCATAATCCTGCCGAGTCATTCCATCAACTTTACCGCCTGCTTTGGACAGTGTCTCTGCATCTGCAACCCACTGCTCCAGGCAGTTATAAGTTCCGCTTGCATTATCTGCTGTTGTAAAACTTGCTTTATTCTTATTGATAACCGCCATATCAAGATTGATATTATAATCATCCGTAATCGTATCTGCAAGGTTTGAATACCAGTTATCATCTCCGGCACTCAGGTCATACTGTACAATTCCAAAACGGTTCTCATGACGTCCAAGTGATTTGTACTGTGATAATGCTACTTCTGATCCCAGTTTCGGTTCTGATGTAAGGCCATTGTAATACATGATCTTATGTGCCCACTGAGACTGAATATCAAAGTATAAAGTATCCTTAAAATTATGGAAGTCTGTTGTCTGGCCATCATACATTGTCTGGATCTGAAGGACATTGATATTGTTCTTATCAGCTGTCTCATTCACAACCTTACTAAGCCCTGAACTGGTTGCTATAAGCTCAGTTCCCTCATAGATCTCCAGATACCAGCTGGCTGATCCGAAAAAGTCTTCATCCAATTCCAATGTGGTTGATGCAGTATATGATGTCATTCCTGCAGAAGCAGCTCCTTTTGTAAGAGTTCCCTCTGTATGATAATCACTTGAATCAAATGTCATGTTACGATCTTTATCACAATATAACTTATATGTATATGTGGCATCCGACTTACTGCTTCTGACCTCGAACTCAAATGGAAGACTGGTCGTTCTCAGATAAGAACTCGTAATTCCTTCCTTATAGGTAGCAGGTTTATTTGTAAATACTACTCTCACTCTGCTTGCTGAACTCTTGATCAGACTGTTCAGTGAGGTCTTCATCGTATCAGATGGTACGACTGCATAAGACTTAATCACTGAAGGATCGTCATTCTGGAACCAGCTCTCATTCTCTACATCCGTAGTCAGATGAATCTTGTAAGATCCGCCTGTACCGATCTCTTTCGCCGTATATAAGGTCTGACCATACGTTCCATTCTGATTATCTATCATCTGCGTATCATCATGATCATATCCCCATAATACATTTTTCACACTTGTAGAAGCTGCTTTTTTATCATATGCATACTTCACAAGCTTATACACTCTGGAAGATGGATCCAGGTAATAATTTCCCTTTTCGATCGTTCCATCATCTTTAAACCAGTAACCTGAAAGAAGCTGAACCTGAGTCAATGCATTCACGCCGTTCTTAACATTGTAACCCTGCATCTTCTCATATACAGATGTCAGTTCATCACCGAAGATAACCGGTTTTCCGGCATCTATATATTCTACAAGTTCATCATACTTTGTCTTTGTAAGATCATTACCGTTTTCAGGCATGTATACTGCCTTACCTACCAGATCTGCCGGCATATAATTATCTGTAATATACTCTAACATACCTGTATGTGTGTACATAATGAATGTCGGTAAACCATAACCTAATGCTTTGATCGCATCACCATTCAGATTACCACTATGTGCAGAATAAACTTCCTCAACGCTTCTATCAAGTGCTGTATAATCACCACCGATATAAACCAGATCATAACTTGTTGCGATATCATCTTTCATACCGATCAATGCTTCCGTAGAAACCTGAGTAAGTTCGATATCACCATAGTTTAATCCATCTATTGCATATGCAAGTTTGGCCTTTGTCAGATCAAAGTCATAATACTCAACATTCTTCTGAAGTTCTTCTTTGGCCTTACCCTCAATCACATCTGACGGAACAGTATAATAATCACCCTTTATCTCTGAACCATCCATATGTTTTGAATAGGAAGAATTTTTATTCTTGGTTTCTGCTAACTCGCGATCAATCGGATAATCCGGTTGAATTTCAAGAACCTTGAACTTATTATCAGAGCCATCACGATACTGACCTGCATTAATGATATCTGCAATTGCTTTTGCTGACGGACTGATAATGGTCTTATTTCCGCCATTATTGTCATCATCACCATCTCCAGAGCCAACACCATCTCCGGCTTTATCACTGGCAATTACATATACACCACCTTCAACAGCGTCGCATAATGATTTATATGCATCTTTTCCAATCTCATCTTTATAAGCACCCGACTCGATAAAGATAAAATCAAACTGTGTAAAGTCAATCACCTGTTTTGTAGAATTCTTGGTAAGTGCTTCCGCTTTGTGATCTAGATATAACTTATTGACATAATTAAATGCCTTATCTCTACCTTCTGTAGAATCTTCTGAATAATCCAAAACAGTATATTCATAAGATAAGTTTGATGAATAATTTGCATCATAAGCAGGATCTGATTCTGTTGTCTTCTTTGTAAACTCTGCATATGTATCTGCAACGTTTGTATAATCATAATCTGCTGATTTCTGCTCACCATTCTTTGTAACAATGAAATTACATCCATTGCTGCCAACTTCATAAGCACCCGTCACTATAGTATCATCTGTTCCAGTTCCGGTTCCAGTTCCGGTTCCAGTTCCGGTTCCTGTTCCGGTTCCACTTCCTGCAGCTGCAACAAGCTCATCAATTGCTGTTCCGGCAGGCTCAATGATCACTCCATACTGGAATTCAGAACCGGCATTCAGATATGAGAAATTATAATTGTACACATAAGTATTTGTCGCACTGTCAAAAGAACCGTTTCCACCTTCTAAAGATGAAAGCATAACTGAATACTTCTCTGTCTCATTCTTACCAACCAGATAAGTCTTTCCGTCTATTGTAACAGTAAGATATACATTTGATCCGGTAAGATCTACAGATGAACGAACCTCTCCGGATAATTCCTTAGTTGCAACATCCTGAAAACCGGTATTTGAAAGATCGGTCGTTGAATAGACAGCACCTTCACCTGAGGTCAAAGCATTCTTGATATCACGGCTCTGAAGAACATAGATATTCGCACCACTTGGCACATATCTGTATCCACGGCTTGCATAAGCGGCTCCTGTGAATACACTGTTCTCTGCTGTTTCTTCTGCTTCCCAGGTATTAGTCTTCTTATTGAAAGTATAGGCACTTGCATCCATATGTGTGGAATCATTGTTTGCTGCTAATTCATCAAACATCCTCGATGACTCACCATTTGAAATAACAAGTACTTCTGCATTATCAAAATCCCATTTTGTTCTGGAAGCTGTAATACCACCAATAGAACTTGATACCTTAATATATGCAGAATCACTGTGATTCGTCTGGAAATTCAGGAAGTCTGTCAATGAATTATCTTCATACCATTTATAATATCTGTTTTTGTTGATATAGTCATTTCCACCCTCTGTCGCAGAACGTTCCGCTGTAAGGATGAAATCTGAAATTGTCTTTGTTGTCTTTTGGGTTGGATCCGGTACATCATTATCACTTGCTTCTTTATAAAGCACATTGAAATATCCCGGCTCTACTGCTAATACATTATCTATACGGGCTGTCAGATTTTTTGTAATCAACTTGAATGCTAATGTTCCCATACGATATGTATCATTATTTCCCTTTATCGAACTTGCATCTTTTACACAAAGTGTATATTTATCAAGAACGATCGGATGGCGGTCATCCATTGTATAGCTTACAAGCCAATTATATAATGCTTCGCTTATATCTTTGTCTTTTGATGCATATGCATTCTCATCCGGTGCAACGATATATATGAAATCCGCTGCAGATAAAATTGCTTTTGCATTTGTATCCATACTGTTCAGATTGTCAACAGTAACCGTTGTTAATGTCACTGCTCCGGCTGCCATCTTCTGGGATGCAATCGTCTTATAACCATCAAATACCGCATATCTGAAATACTCACCATCATACACATACTTCCATAATGGTGTTGTATTTGTATAATCAGACTCATTTTTGATATTACCTTTATAGTTTGATGCAGTAACTTTAGCAGTCATATCTGTATCTGCTTTCGCAATATCGTCATTTGATTTAGACTTTGGAAGGATCTGAACAATACGATATTTGTCATCACCTGTTGCCTTTAAACTGGCGCTGTTCGAATTGATAACCGCAAGGTCAATATTCGAATAGCCTACAAGTCCTGTTGCAGCACTCAGTTCTGCGTTATTTTCATTTACAGGAGTTCCAGAATTAGCTAATGTGAAATTGACGAATACCGCACTAACAATCAGTGTAAAGATGATTGCTACGGAAGATAAAACAACTTTTTTATTCTTAAACACTATTCTTTCCTCCTTTTAGTTTGAATGCGCTTTTAACACATTTGAATTTCTAAGGCTGACAACTCCATCCACTGTATAAGATGCTGCTGTCTGTGCATCCTGAAGTTTCATGGTGATTGCAAAACTATCCTCATCCGGATTCACCTTCACATCAAACTGCTCAACATTCTTTGCAAGCAGACAGGCCTCATCATTACTTGAATCAATAAATGATCCGCCTCCGGAATTAGACGCCTTCATTCTGTAAGCATATAACTTCTTGTTTGTCTTATCATATAATAGAGTACAACTTGTTATCTCGCTATCACCTGTTGTTGAATCCAGACCGGATGCATAATTAAGCTTAATATAAAGCTTATCCGCCGTCTTTGAACCTACCGTTGTCGATACCGTACTGAGTGCTACATCTTTATCCAACTCACCGATGTTGTAGCAAGGTCTTTTATTCGATCCGCTTGCAGGATTTGAAGAAGGGGCTACCTGCACTGTTTTGTTTCCGCCTCCTTCTTTATAAGAACCATCATCCTGTCTTAAATCCGACGCATCAGGAACCAGATATACGCCTTCTTTCGATGATGTTTCACCTACTCGCTTTGCTTTTGCATAAATCTTAACATCTGTTGCTGCCATCAGCATATCAGACATAGTATCATAGGCTTCTTCAGCCTGTGTCTGTATCTTCTTTCTGGATGTCATCTTCCGATTGGAAGCAACCACTGATCCAATCAGGGTTGTAACTGCTACCATAAATACACTTAAGATACCTATGTAAAGTACCAGTTCAATGAAAGTGAAACCCTTATTCTCTGTTTTTTTCACTATTCATCCCTCCTTATGATCCTGTATAATGACTACCAGTCGTTTTGTTTAATGTTACTTTACCTACTGATGCATTCGACCGCTCCTTATTGAAAGTATAAATACCATCTCCCGACCAAACCGAACCATCTGCTTTATTAAACATAACGATCATAAAACCCGCTGTGCCATTTACTTCAGTAACCTCTTTTGCGGTATCTGAAGATTTTGCCGCGTACATAATCTTTACGCGATCCAGCGTTATAGTATCTATTGATGTGTCTGCAGTAAAGTTAGCTCTGTCTTTAAAATCATCTGAAGGGTCTCCATTCGCTTTACGCGTAACATCACCCGTAAAGGTTCCGTATGTAATCTGATATTTATCGTCAACCTTTTCAATCAACATAGCAGCTTTTTTATTTTGAGATTTTGTCAATTTTACTAATGTAGACAATTCCTCATTGAATGACTCTTTAGCCGAGGTAGCCCGGGCAGTTGATATCGCTGATATCGTAACAGCTGCCAGTCCGGATAACACCGCTATTATTCCAAGAACAATAATCAGTTCTACCAGAGAATATCCAGCATTGTTTCTTTTCTTCATCTTCACCCCTCCTAATCTACATTCTTCTTCCAGTTCTGGAATTCAAGAATATCACTATAAGAGATGTCAGATAAAGTAGAACTCTTCACCTCTGCACTACTGTCTTTTTCTTCTTTTACATAGTTCTTTAAGATTTCTCTTGTAACTACGCTTACATCTGTATCTGTGCTGTCTGCGCACTTCTTCAGTACACTCGCCGTATATGATACATCTGCTGAAAGGCTGATACTGCTGTTACAGATCACCTTACCGCCTGCAATGATCAATCCACGGAAAGATTTTACTTTATTGCTGAACTTCACATCACCGCCACAGATAACAACTCCCTGTAAAGAATTACCAGTAGCTGTATCAAGCGTTACATCTCCATCATTGATAACAAGAATCGAATCTGCTGATCCATCATCAGACGAAATCGTTTTACTGATATTCTTATGCGCTGTATGGTTAGTGCCGTCAGGCAGTGTATGCGTTCCAAAAATCTTTGTAAAGTCAACATAGTTATTTAATGGTGTCAGACTGTAATTATAAGAGTACGAATCACTTCTTACATAATCTCCCTTATACTTTCCATCTGCATCCTTGCCAACATATGTGTACTGATACTCGCCTGATGCTAACTGAGTTCTTGTATAATCACCTTTATTAGCACCTACATTTTTGAATTGTGCATGCTCGTATCTGTACTTCTGAGACTGCTTTCCATTACTGGTCTCTGTATAATCTGTATATTTTACTAATGCCCATGCAGATTGCTCTTCATCGGTCTCCTTACCTTCAGCATCCAACACCTTATTGTTTAATACAGACAGATGATCTTTCATGTTGATATACATGTAATTAAGGAAATTACTCACCTTATGTGCCTCTGTTTCAGAATCTGATCCAGTTAACTGTCCTGCACTTGTTTTAAGGTTTTCATAAGCAAGATTATTTGCTGTCGTGTCTCCATTTCCAAGCAACATGGTGAATGTCTTAGATGTAGCTGCTGCTTTTAAAGCCGTTTCAACACTCATCGTACTCTTTGTTGATGCCTGAATATATAAAGATCCGTCATTCTTATTCTGTGCCGTTACTGCCGCGCCTGAACCAACCTTAGAAGAATCTACCTTGCCATCTGCACCAACAGGAAGTAACAATGTCACATCGAAGCTGTCATAATTAGATACGTTATATATCTTCTTATTTGTTTCTTCCAGATTCTCTGCCAGAAGATCATAATACTTCTTTACAAAAGCTTCTGCTTCTTCTACATTACTCTGCTTATTATCTCCCGCTTTAATATAAAGATAATAATAATCATGACCAGACACCGTCTGTTTGATCGCATTAACTACCAATTCATTATTACTCAGTTTTTCAGTAAACTCTTTGTATAATTCCTTTAATTTAACATCATTGTTAAAACTATTTGGGAACTTCAGCTTAACATGTGTATAACCATTTGAATCTACTGTCTCGCTGCCTGCAACCGGCTCCCACTGTGTCAGGAAAATCAACTGATTGGATTTCACATCAAGCGACTGACCAGTTGAATAATCCTTCAATGTTGTAAATGCATAGTCCAGATTCTTTTCATTTCCATCTGCATCAACAAGACCGAGTTCTTTTCTCTCATTAGCATCTGTGATAGAAGAAGCTGCCACTTTTGAGAACTCAATATATGATTTACCCGCAATATAAAGAGATTGTAAGCTCTTCAGATCCAATGTGGACTTCTTACCATTTACAATAATCGCACTATCACTAAAATGAGATTTTAAACTGTAATTTGTAGGGAGTTTGCCCGCATTCCCGAGAAGCTTAATGCTCCGAATATCATCTGTAGAATAGCTATATCCAAAGTATGTACCCTTAAAGAATGTCAAATTAGATTCTTCTGCATTTAACTCTGTATCATCATATACATAAGCGTTTGCTGCCGCTGTAATAGAACCGCCTTTATCTCCATCAATGATAATATTATCGGTCCAGAGCTCTGAAAGGTTCGAACTTCTACCTGAAAGAGTAATATCTGCACCATTATATGCTGTCAATGCACCAGAATTTACAATAACATCTGAATTCATTGTCAATGATGCTTTGTCAACAAAAATACCAGAATTAGCGCTTTCATCTGTAGCGCCCCAGTTTCTTACAACACTATCATTATATTTGTTTGTAACTTTTGTTGCAGTCACAGCATTATAATCTTTATTATAATAATCAGATGCTGTGTATACATTTCCTTTAACATTTACAACTGTTGCACTTGCATCGTTATAATTCGTAGTTGTTCCGGATACCTGCAGTCCCATATCTGCCAGAAATGCATAACTATACAAACTATTGCTGTTTATACCTGTCATATCAAACGAAACATTATATTCTGGTTTTTTAAGTACCAAATCCGTCATAATTGACTGCTCATACGTTCCTGGAGCCATCGTCTCCCTATCTGTTGCAGCAGTCAATGTAATTGTTCTCTTAACACCTACGTTCTTAAATGCAATCGTCTCTACAGTTCCTGAATTAAATCCCGGTTCCGTATTTGTCTGTCCGGAAATATCTCCCGTTAGGGAATTCTTAACATATTTGATATAACTGTGTTTTCCCGCATTATCTGTATATACAATTCGAAGATTATCACAATCAAGTGTAACATTCGGATCTGTAATATAACCCTGCAATGTAGCTACTAATGTAGGGATTTTATTCAGATTATCATCATCCATAATTCCCTGCATAAAAAACTTTTTGAACAGATTATTTGCCTCTGTCTCAGAAAGATTCGTATACTTTCCATCTTTATAATATACAACTAACTCTGCAGTCGTTGTATATGCGGAATATAAGTGTTCATTTGTCGTTGCACCAATTCCTGCATAAATCTCATCCATTGCCTTCTCTACACTGTAGAAGTTATTCAATGAATTAATCTTGTAATATCTGAGTTTGTATGCTAATAACATACCCATTAACAGGGCGGATACCAGAATACTCAAAAACGTTGCAGATACAATTACAAGGACAAAACTGGAACCACGATTACTCATGTGCTTCAGTCTGCTCTTTAATTTTTTAAGCATCTTCTAATTCCCCCTTGTTCCTGATATAGTCGTCTTGTCAGTCGTCTTATCATTACTGTCTTTTTCTTCCATAAGAACAGTCAGATCGTACATATAGACATCGTCCGCCGTATCATCCTTTGTTCCCATAACACTTACAGTTGAATTTGGTTTATCTACTGTAAAGTTCGCATATACTTTAGTCTTTCCGGCTAATGTATTAATCTTTGCTTCATCTGCCGGTTTCTTAAGTGTTCCGGTTGAATCTGCAAAATTCACACGCACCTTTACAGATGATGGAGATACCTTATGCTGATTATTTACATAAATCAGATCATCAAGTGTCTTGCTGCTATCACCGCCCTGCAAAGCTTCATTGATAATTTCTGCATACTTATCATCAATATCTGCTACAGTCTGGAAAATATAAATCTTTGCCTTTTCATCCGCATCTAATGCATTTGTATCTATATTCACATAATCACGATTTACATAGATACCATTACTGGTTGCAGGAACATATAACAGATAGATTGGTGGCAGTTTATCATAATCATTCTGATATACTACACCTTCTCCATTTGCACTGGCTGGTTTATATACGTTATTTGTATTGTTCTCATATTCAGACTTAATAACGCCGATTGTTGTCTTATCTACATACTTTACGATACACTGCACACGATATTTGTTATTTGCAGTCTTTGACACTTTAATCGTCGTTGTCTTTGAGAACTCATCATTCTTCCAGAATTCATCACCATCACTGGAAAGCATCTGATTATACTGCACTGTATGACTCTTTAACAGTTCTGTCTTCTGATCCTTAAAATATGCACTTGCCTGATTATCCAGATTATTTCCATCTGCGGTTCCGGTATCACCTGTGTAAGTTGCCCCGGCAATGATCGCTGCCTGTTTATTATCCAGTGTACGAACAGTACCTACTGAAGATGTGATCTTAACATAATCACCATTTTCATCAACTTTTGCATCTCCTGTTGCCGGATCCCAGATATACCCCATCGCAGCAACCTGCTGTGCAAGATCACTGACCGTGACTGTACAGCCATACTTCGCGTAATTTCCTCCTATAGATATGTCATTACATGTGTATGTCTTCTCCGTATAATTCACCTTCTTCACTCCGGCAATCTTATTATCCGTTGTTTTCGGAGTTGTAGTTGTGCAGGTGAAATTATAGCTACCTGTAGAATTGCCATCAGGTATACTGATGGCACTACTACTCATATCTGCAGTTTTAAAGCTTTCCATGATCTGTTCTGCTTTATCAATGGCATACTGTTTCTTGGTTGATTTCTTATTGATATTAACAGCGGAAATCAACTGGGAGGTAAGAGGAACGATCAATATGGCAAATACGGCTACAGCAATGATTACTTCTATCAAACTAAAGCCTTTATTGTTTTTCTTTGTCATTTTCTACTTCTCACTCCGTTTAAAAACTGTTTACGGGTTTCAGGTTTATAACTACCTACTGAGCATTATCGCTTGATGTAGTTGTTGTAGCTGTTGACTTCTTTGTCGGGTTACCGAAGATATTATCCTTTCCGTTCTGAACATTAACATCTACCTGATCTGTAGTTCTGTCTCCACCATTTACTGCGTATGATGTGAATGACATATCACCTGTATATTTTCCTGTCTCCTCATCAAAAGCGATACTGATAGAATCAACAGTCATACGGAAGTCTCCACTCTGAATATAATCAATGACATCCTTAAGATCCTTGTATGAACCTGAATAGGTAACAGGGAAGTTCGCTGAATAGCAGTTATAATTATCTCCTGAAGCTGCAGCACTATCAGCTACGGTTGTGTCAGCCGCAGTCGTATCGGTTGCTGCTGCTCCATCTCCGAGTGTAGCATCACCTACCGCACCGGTTCCGAGTGTGTAGAATAACTGTTCTTCTCCCATCGTTACAGAAGGGAAGTCAAACTTATATTCATCCTTGATACCCTGTAAATACATAATTGTATTCTCCTGATAGAGCTCTGATGGGAATTCATCAAGGATTGCCTGATACTCTTTCTTATAGTTCTCTGTATCTTTAATATACTGGTCACGATTTACATCCTTTGACTTCAGATCATTATAGTAAACCTGCTGTTTGTCCTTTTCGGATATGATACTCTTCCGGTCTTCAAAATTATTCATAGCCACATAACGAATCGGCACGAATAATATTACAACACCCAATAAAAATAATAATAAATTTCTTTGTCCTTTTGTCATTGCATCCATGTTCGTACCCTCCTTACTGAGCTAATGTTGCATCTGTCTCTGTAGTATCTTCTGTTGATGCATTCGCATCCACATAGATACAGGTTACAGTGAAATCATATGTAGTCTTGCCTGATTCCTCATCTACATTCTCTGTAATGCTTCCGATGAATGAATTATCGATACAGTCAATTTCTTTTAAGCTGATCGCAAGACCCGCAACATCGTCATACTTTTCTGCAGTACCGGATATGGATACACCGCTCGCATCTGAATTGAACGCTGTTACTTCTGTTCCCTTTGGCATCTTCTCTTCTAAAGCATTGATAAAGGTTACTACATTCTCATTCAGATTCTTAGTGTAGCTGTACATGCTCATGGCATCCACATAGATGCTCTCTGCATCCTCATAGTCCTGTACAATGGTTTCAATATCTTTAATTGATTCAATCTTTCGGTTTACATCATCCAGCTCACTCTGTGCCTTATTCTTCATGATAAATGAAGCCGCAGTCACACCACCGGCAACGAGCACTGCCAGAATCAGAAATGCAACTACAAAAGGCGTAGAATCAACAGCTCCTTCTTTCTTAGATGCTGTTGCCCCTTCTGATATTACAAATCCCATAGGTGCAAAAGCCGCACCGATAGGAACCATAAGGTATACAGGATTATAAATCTTCAAATCAATCTTCGGGTCAAACTTGATATTGAATAAACTATCCATAACTCTGGTTGATACATTAAGCTGTACCTTGAATAAACCATCGATTCCTTTGATCAGTGCTCCATCGCCTGTCAGGAATACATCATCAATCGGCTTATCCGGATTTTTTGATGCAAAGAAATCCATCACACGTCCAATGTTATTGATCAGGTAACGGAATGAACCGGTAATCGCATTATCATCGAAATCAACTGTGATCAGACGTTCATTCTGAAGTAAGGTCATAGCTGTCGTTGCATCTACGCCCTTTGCATCCATTACTTCATTTACTACAACATTGGTACCATATGGTACAGTTCTCTGGAGTAAAAGGATATCTCCTTTTACAATATTTAATACGGTAGATTCACTACCTAACTGGATTACCATCGTTGTCATGTTCTCACTGGTCTGTGTCTTGATCAGCTGTAACATGGCATTTCCAATGTAATCGAGCGCCACTACTTTCAGTCCCGCAAGTGCTGCCACTTCATAGTAGGAACGAACCATACTGGTCGGTGCTGCTACAGCAAGGACTCTTAACTGTTTGTTATTTTCTTCATCAGTGACTGTCTCTAATACAGAATGGGATACGGTGTAATCCTCTATATTAACAGGGAAATACTCTGATGAGTTCGCATTAATAATTCCTTTGATTTTGTTCTCCTTAACGAAAGGCACAAGGACCTCTCTGTTAACGATCTTTGTAGAGGTAAGGACGAAAATCGCGTCCTTGTTAGTGATTCCGTTTGCAGCAAGCTGTGATCTGATTGCTTCTGCAATTCTTTCTTTGTCTCTGATAAAACCATCTTCGTATGAGTCTTCCGGAGTCTCAAAGATGATGGCATTATGTACGGTTGAAGTCTTCTTCTCAGAAGCGGTTACTTCTGTGATAGTAATACTTTCATTTGTAATGTCGATTGTTAAGACTTTTTTATTACTCGCCATTTTAAATAGCCTCCCTCGCTAATCAGTAGTTTTGTCGGGAATTCTCCCTTAATTGCCTGAGTACCAGCTTACATGCTGTTCACCCCATATAAATAAAAATAGAATACGCCTGTATCTTACAGGCTATAAGGTGAACAACCTGTCACCCTCAAAATGGTCTCTATGTTTGACCCTCCATATGCGACCATTCACTTGTTTTCCAGCTTATATGCAAGCCGGTTGCCGTCATTAGTTTAATCACTCACTAAACTACTGACTGCTTCCAAGACATCATATATCTTTTCTGCATTGCATTATGATATAGTGATGTCTATAAATCCACAAACATCTTACTCATGTTATCGAAAGGCAACAACTAGCTATAATATGTCATACGAGGAATTTCAAACAGCTTAATTTTGTTGCCTTTCAATACTATTAAAATAAAATATTTGTTTTCAGTTAAAGCCTAGTTCTGTGGGGAAAGTAATTTATTTGTATTTCCGCCTGAATAAACTTCAACTTTATTGTTTGCTACATCAATTAAAACTTTGAATTCAGAATTCTTGTCGTAATATTTACCCTTTAATGATGCGCTACCAAGAATCTCGCTAAGTTCCTGTCCAAAACTTCCTGATGCTTTCCATGAAGTTACAGTAGCTGTTTTTGCAGTACTTCCAAGTGAAGCCATAGCCTCTTCATTTGACATTGCGGTCTGACATGCAGAACGAATAGTGTCAGCATTTGAAATATCTGTTGATGCTCTTGACTTGTTAATGTACTTGATAAGTGCTGGTGCAAGTGCGCCTGCAAGGATTGCCATGATAGCAATAACGATAATTAATTCTACTAATGAGAAACCTT